>ERZ778512.994-NODE-994-length-20487-cov-5.482821_pt1 | contig 20487 bp, 16 predicted proteins | sample MGYA00510346_ERZ778512 | MGnify/ENA primary metagenome ERZ778512 (study PRJEB29527, sample SAMN07138962) | mouse gut metagenome | material: feces | host: mouse | place: China:Nanjing | collected 2016-01-25 ...
CTCTACTCGATTGCAGATAGGGGAAGTTGGGAATAAATATAAAAATTCCTGGCTGTTGAATTAAAGGAAAGGAATGATAAAATATGTATCAAGCAAACCAAAACCAAATAATGCAAAACCAAGCAAACCAAAATCAAACAAATCAAATTTATAACCCTCAAACCAATAGTAGTCAAACAAATAATAGTCAGGATAATAGAAATCAATTCGATACAATATTAGAAGATAACAAAAATCAATTCGAAACGCTATTAGAATTTCATAAAATCAAAGAGAAGTGGAAACTTCTTGCCTTAACGAAGCAGGCGAAGAAAGAAATAGAGGATATCATTCCGTGTCTTATAGAAGCAGAATTGCGAAAAATGCTGCGGGATACTACGGAAGCAAAAATACTGTTAGAAAAGTGTGGAAATCCGCCGCTTAGCGCAATGGAGGGCATCCGTGAGTTATTAATTATTGCACAGAAAGGCGGATGTCTGACTGCCTTGCAGTTAGAACAAATAAAAATGACAATCGTGTCAATAAGGCGGATGAAATCTTATTTAGATCGGGGAAAAGCATATTCGCTGTCGCTTCCGTATTATTCGGAAAATCTTAATACGCCAGAGGATTTAGAGCAAGAAATTCATCTTCAAATCCGTGATGGCAGAGTGGACGATAATGCAACGTCACTTTTAAAAGATCTGCGCAGTGCAATTGTGCGGACAGAAGATAAAATGCGTGAGAAAGCGGATCTAATTATCCGAAACAATAAACAATATATGTCAGACAGTTTTAGTACTATACGAAGCGGGCATATCTGCGTTCCAGTTAAGAAGGAGTATAAGTTGAAAGTAAGTGGCAGCGTTATGGATAAATCCTCCTCTGGAAGTACATTATTTATAGAACCATCAGCAGTTGGTAAATATTTTTCGGAGTTGCAGGAACTGCGTCTGGATGCGGAAAATGAGGAACGCCGTATTTTATATACCCTTTCAGCAATGATAGCAGACGCTTCGGATAATTTAGAAAAAGATATTAAACTATTGGAGAAATTGGATTTTATTTTTTCTAAAGGAAAGCTAAGTATAGATTGTGATGCCTGTGCACCAAAGATTAACACCGAGCGGCGGATTACAATAAAAAATGGCAGACATCCGCTTATGGAGAAGGAAGTATGTGTACCATTGCAGTTTCGCATTGGGGACGGATATCATGGCGTGATTATAACAGGGCCGAACACAGGCGGCAAAACCGTTGCAATGAAAACCGTTGCACTGAACTGTATTATGGCACAGTGTGGGCTTCATATAACAGCAGAAGCGGCGGACATATGTATGAATAGCAATTTCCTTTGTGATATTGGGGACGGGCAGAATATTTCTGAAAATTTGTCTACATTTTCAGCGCATATTTCCAATGTGTTGGATATTTTGCGTAAAGTCAATCCAGACAGCCTTGTAATTATGGATGAGCTTGGATCTGGCACAGACCCCACAGAGGGAATGGGGATTGCCGTGGCTGTTTTGGAGGAACTGTCAAAAAGCGGCGCATTGTTCCTTGTAACAACGCATTATCCCGAAGTAAAACAATATGCCCAGCAAAAAGAGGGGATTGTCAACGCACGCATGACGTTTGACAAAGAAAGTCTAAAACCGTTATACCAATTGGTAATCGGTGAAGCAGGAGAAAGCTGCGCGTTTCATATCGCAAAACGCCTTGGAATGCCGGATGCCATGCTCCAAACTGCGATAAAAGCAGCCTACAAAACATCAGAGATAAAGCAAAGAAATGCAGAGAACCAAGAAACAGAAGAAAAACAAGAAAAGCGAAGAAATGCAGAGAACCAAGAAACAGCAGAAAATCAAGAAGCAGTACAAATGAAAAAAGTAATGAATAATAATATAACCATTAAAAATCAGTTATATGAATCACAAACAATAAAGAAAGAACCTGCTCCAAGAATACAAAAGCAAAAGCAGCACAAAAGAAAAATAATCCCATATCAAATCGGTGACAGTGTTATGGTTTATCCAGAAAAGAAGCTGGGCATTGTATGCGAAACGGCAAATGAAAAAGGTGTTCTGCGTGTACAACTGCCAAACAAAAAGATTTGGATTAACCATAAACGCATTAAGCTTCAAGTAGCGGCACAAGAACTGTATCCGGAAGAATATGACTTTTCGATTCTGTTTGAATCTGTTGAAAACCGCAAGCTTCGCCACCAAATGGAAAAGCACCATGTTGAGGGCAGGGAGATACAATTAGAATAATCTATATTTTGGGCACTTTGTGTGCAAAATCTGTTATAATTCACACCGAATGTTCGTAAATTGTTGCAAAATCTGGCGTTGGTGTGAATTGTAACTGAATTATAACTATTTCTCCTCCTACGTCATAGACAGATGTTGAAACGGACTGTAAAGATGATATAATATAGGAAATTTTTCTCTAGCAGGTTGACAGGATATGCCAGAATGGGTAATAATTAGATAGATATTTATAAATCTGTTTTTTGTTGTCAGACGAATTATATGATAACAGAACTATCAGGCGCAAGGCGTATATGCTCTTGTGCTTGGATAGTCTTTCTGCGTACAAGAAACATAGTAACAGGTTAAAAATTGGAAGGTGAACGAAGTTGCAAACCAAGAACATTGAGATTCAGTTTGATAGAATGGATACTGCAATTTCTGTGATGCGCGAGGTTGCAGCATGGGGACGGGAACAGGGAATCCGTATCTGGCTTGATGAATGGCTGACAAAGGAAGCATTAATTACGCCCAATGCTCAGCCAGAGAATTTCTGTATTGGATTGATTGAGGGAGAAGTTGTCTGTGCCTTTATTCTGCAGTGGGCAGATTCCGATTATTGGCCCACTGCACCCAAGTATGAAGCTGCCTATCTGCATAAACTTTGTGTACGGCGCAAATTCGCTGGGATGGGCATGACGAAGCTTATTACAGAAGCACTTTGTGTAGAGTGCCGTAATCGTGGTATACAATACATCCGTTTGGATACTGCATTGGATGAAAAAATGGTTAGAAAGATTTATCTAAATGCTGGCTATAAAATTGTTGATATTATAGATTATCCCAATGGTCGGTCTATGGCATTATACGAGTTTGAGGTGAACTGGGAGGAAAAGCATTATGAAAAATAAAGGGAATTTTACCATGATAAACAAATGGTTTGTTGGAATGGAATGCGTTATAATAGCCGCTTTGATTGGATTACGAATCAAAAATTTATGGTGTGGGATAGCTGTCTTTTTTGCTTTGTTATGCATCTTTTGCATTCCAATTGTAAGAGGTATCTTTTCTATTCTATGCTCGGCATTCGATGCAATAATCGTTTATAATATAGCGATTCAGTATTTATCAGCACCAGTTGCAGGAATTATGACCTTCTGTGCATTTTGGCTGTTTATAAGGCTGCATCGCAAAACTGGCGTTGTCATGGATAAGGAAACAGGACAAGAAGAACCAGAACCTTCCAGTGCAGAAAAGTACTATGAGCAGTCATATTATCAAATTACGCACAATCATTATTATGATATGCTGCATGATAATGGAAAATATGGTGAATATATGATATACGAAAAACTGAGAAACTTTGAAAAATCAGGGGGAAAATTCCTTTTTAACTGCTATTTGGATAGAGGAAATAATAAAACTACAGAAATTGATGTATTATTGATTTGCGGAAGTGGTATTTTTGTATTTGAAAGCAAAAATTATAATGGATGGATATATGGAAAGGGATGGGAAAAAAATTGGACACAGTTGTTTCCATTAGGGAAAGGATTATCAGAAAAAATACAGTTTTACAATCCTTTAAAGCAGAATGAAACACATATTAAATACTTGAAAGATTATGTTGGCAGCAATATCCCCATTTTTTCAATTGTAGTTTTTGCTGATAAATGTACTTTAAAAAGAGTAAACACAAAGGGAAGCAGTGGATATGTGGTACAATTAAAACAACTTGTATCAACAGTAAATCAATGCAAAGAACAAACAGGGAACGTACTAAGCAAAGCGGAAATATTGGACTTGTATCATCAATTATACCCCTATTCGCAAGCCAGTCAAGAAGTGAAAGAAAAACATATCCAAGATGTCCAAGACTATAAAAACCTTCTAAATACGAATAAAGAAGAAAATAAAGGTGTACAGATGCTGGTTTGCCCAAGATGCGGTTCTCCTATGGTATTACGGACAATTAAACGAGGAAAAAATATCGGAGATGTATTTTATGGATGTTCTGCCTTTCCAGATTGCAGATATACAAGAGAAGTACCAGAAAGTCAGAAAAGTATCGAATGAAAGACACCAATACAGTGCCAAATTAGTATCCCCTGCAAAAATCTATTGTTTTCTGCATGATATCCTTTAAGTTCTCAAGGTCTTTTAGAGTATCCTTGCATTCAAGGGAATGATTGCAGCCCTCGTATACAGTCAGCGGAATCCGGTTTGTTTTTGAAAGACGGATGATTTCATTGGTATCACTCCAGGGATCTGCGGTTCCGATAAAACCAATCGCATGATTGGGGGCAAAAAGATAGGTCTGTGCTAAAGGGGTATACAAAATGTGCCTTGTACGTTTTAAGCCATATTTTTCTGCATATGATGTTGCAATAATTGTGCCGATGCTCTTTGAAACAAAAAGCACATCATCATAATCAGACCATACAAAATCTGCAAGCTCAGCTTCAGCCTGTAAAAATAGCGCTTCATATGCTTCTTTTATTTTGGCTTCGTTGCCACGAATGTTTCCTGCTTTATAGGTGTATGCCACGTTTTTATAATTCTCGTATCCCAGTTCGTAGGCGGCATTCCTGCTATAATATAAAAGGGGTTTGTCGCAATGGTATCCTATTCCGGGAAAATAAACGGCTATTTTTTTCATATTTTTCGTCATTCCTTTCCAAGGCACAAACAAATTGTGAAAGTTTTGTCAAATTCTTTCACTCTTACTTCCTTTCGGTGATTGAAAGACAGAAAGCGTGCTGCTCTGGTTTTGTTTAAATCGGAGCAGCTAATTTTCTTTTCATTACATTTTGCATTTGGGTATAAATTATCTTAATTTTGCTGTGATGTTCCATGCATTACAATAATTTTTCTATCACCAACAGAACCTTCTAAAAGTCCTTTTATAAGATATTCTGCCTGTTGGTTGGCACGTTCTATTAAGCCGTCGGTATCTGCTTTTTCTTTTACATCTGTTTCCGCAGCAGAGAGTGCTTCTGTGACATCTGTTTTTTGTGTCCAATTAAAGAGCGCTTGTTTTTCATCATAAAATTGAATAGAGTCAGGATCGACCCGCGACATTTGAATTTCTGCGGCAGGCAATGTTACGATAACTTTATCCTCTGTTATTTCTATTTCAATCAATGAAGCATCGATTCCTGCGTGTACAGTAGCCATGTAAAGCATAGAAAATCCCTTCTTGGTAATAAATGGAATTTTTCCTTCAGAAACCGTATATAATCCATTGTACATCATTTCAGCAGTAGATAAAGAACTAATATTCTCTAACTTTCTATTAATATAATCGATTGTAATTTCTGGTACTGCATGGCTTGCTGATTGGGGAGGTGGTACAGGTACATTATTTTTCTTGAATTTTAAGCCTATTGAAAATAAAAGACTTATAACAATGCCAATAATAATACCAGCAAAAAGCAATTTAATAGAGTATCCTGCAGATTCCTTGTTATAATGGTAACTTTTCATTTTTTCATAGTTCCTTATATAATATAGTGTTTTGTATATATGTGAGTATAACAAAATCATTAAAAAAATACAACTGGTAATTATATTATCAGCAATGAAATAGTTGGTTAAAAGTTGTTTTTCAAACATACGACAAAGTAGTGGTCAAAACGAGCCAGAAAACTGTAGTTACAATTTACACGAATGCCAGTCTTTATCAATTTTGGAGGGTAATCTTTCCTATTATCCATTTTGTTACAAATTACACGAATGCCAGTCTTTATCAGCTTATCGGTCACTAAGGTGTGAATTATAATAGATTTTGCACACAAAATGTTTTATGAAAAAAGCGAAAACTTTTAGCATTTTGGCGCATAATTCTCACTACTTTGACGTAGGTGTGAAACGTAACAAACTGTAACCTACAGCTTGCGAATATTTGTGGATAATATTGACATAATCAGAAGAATGTAGTATAAAAATACTAATATATTAAATATTTACGAGAGGAATAAGGTGAATAAATATGCTACAGAAATTAGACCATATGAAGTTAAAAAAGCGGTTGATTTATGGGTACGCGGTTGTAACCCGGCTAATGATTATTTCGGGGATACTCAGTATTATTGGTTTTGCAAGTTCGTACAGAGGATTTGTGAAATATACTAATGATTTACAGACTTCTGTTGACGTAGTCAATATGTGCAGGATTGACGTGAATATCGCAGCCAGGGACTTGTGGGAAATGCTGTTAGATAGTGACGCCGCTAATTACAGCAAGTATCGTACAATGATTCAAAGTCAGATAGAAGCGATCGGATCAGAATTGGATCGGTTGGGAGCAGTCAGTAAAATTGACACTGCGTTGTTTCAGGAGTTGGATACAACGTTGATGAACTGGGGTGAAGTAGCATATGACATAATGAAATTGATTGACGAAGGGAAAATTGAGGAAGCACGTGCAAGTATCTTTTCGGATTGTGTACCAGCGCTGAATCAAGTGGATACGCTTTCGGGAAGGTTAAGCGAGGAAACAAAGAAAGAGCAGTCGGATGCGAAAATCCGTTATAATATGAATATTATTCTGGCGATGGTGGTCAATATTCTGTTTGTTGTAACGGCAGTGGTATTAGCAACAAAAATTGGAAAGCGTGTTACAAAGTCTGTTTTATCGCCGCTGCAAGAAATTGAAACTACAGCCAAGGATTTAGCAGAGGGGAATTTACATAGCAAACTCGAATACCATTCGGAGGATGAGATTGGCAGTCTTGCAGAAGCTTTGCGCACATCAATACAGACATTAGGAATCTATGTGGATGATATTGCTAGGGCAATGAAGGAATTTTCGGATGGGAATTTTGATGTACAGCCCAAAGTAAGATGGAAAGGTGATTTTAAGGAAATTCTGGCATCCTTTGCTGGGTTTGAAAAGAGTATGGCGACAACAGTGAACGGTATCCAAGCAGTAGCTGACCAGGTAAAAGGCGGTGCGGAGCAGGTGGCGCTTAGTTCCGCAGATTTGGCGCAGGGGGCATCTGACCAGGCAGGAAGAACTGAAAATCTAACCCAGACTGTAGAACAGGTTGCGGAGCAGGTAGCACGCAACGCACAGAATGCAAAGGAAATCAGCAAGAAAGTAGAGGGTGTCGGTACATCAACCATTGAAAGCAACCAGAAAATGCATGAGATGGTGGAGGCAATGCGTGAAATTAGTGATTCCTCCAAAGAAATTAGTAAAATTATTGCGGCGATTAACGATATTGCATCACAGACAAATTTGCTTGCACTCAATGCGTCGATTGAAGCGGCGAGAGCAGGTGAAGCGGGGAAAGGTTTTGCGGTTGTGGCAGACCAAGTATCCGTTCTTGCGGCACAAAGTTCTGAGGCGGCGAAGGAGTCTACGGCATTAATTGAATCTTCTGTACGTGCAGTTGAAAAGGGGATGGTAATTGCAGACGATACCGCAAAGAAATTAGAGGATGTTGTAGGCGGTTCTAAAGTGATTACGGAGGAAGTAAATAAGGTTGCAGTCGTATTAGAGCAGCAGGCGGAGTCGATTACGCATATTAATGATGGCGTAGGGCATATTAATGATGTCGTGCAGACGAATTCTGCGACATCGCAGGAATGTGCGGCAGCAAGCGAAGAAATGAGCGCGCAGGCAGCAAATCTGGAAGGATTGATTTCACATTTTCGCGTAATGAAAATTTAAAGTTTATAAAAAGTTTATAAGTGTAAATTCAAGGCAGTTCAGACTTATGTTTGAACTGCCTTTCACTGTATTTTTCAAGCTTTACAACAATAGAAGTGGTTGTTAAGACCATTTAAAATAATATAAATACAAAAGATTTACATTAGGAGTAAGAAGAAACAAGTATTTTAATAAAATATCTGTTTATGCTATTATAAATGTATCTACATATACAATATCACGAAATTGTAAGCTTATTTATAGAGAATTTGCTTGTGAATTTTTGAAATTTTTAAAGAATAGTGTACAATATATCTATAACAGGTAAAAATATTGTGCACTATTCTATGAAAAATTTATATAAATGAATAGCTGTTCATATACTGTTAACGCATTTGTCAGGGCTGGATATTTTCAGGAAAAACGGATAGAATAAACGAATCAAAACGAGAAGAAAACGTTTTAAATCAATGGTTTATGGTTAATTGTTCCATTTTTTGGAGCATATGGAAACGGAGGGAAAGACAATGAGAAGAAGCCATGTTTTGGCAGATAAACTGGAAATGGCAGAACGACTGAAACAGATTCGGAAAGGCTCTGGCTTAACGCAGGAGCGGCTGGCAGAAATTTTGGACATATCATTGTCTGCCTATAAGAAAATCGAGAGTGGTGAAAATCAGATTTCAATTGAAGGATTGCGCAGGCTGGGAAAAGAGATGGATGTTTCTTCAGATTTTGTGATATTTGGCAAAAATGAAACATTGGATGAGGCGTGGAAAACAATTGTAAACTGTACCGAAAGCGATAAAATGAGATTGATGCTTCGGCTGGTTATGTATTTTCAGAAGACAAAGGAAGTAAGATATTGCGTTAGAGAAGAACAGACAGGGTATGATGCAGAGATTACCAATGTTTTGAAAGAGATGGATATACGAGAATCAGACGGATGGACATCAAATAATAATTCTTAATAGAAATGCATCGAGCAGGAGCAAAAAAGCCCTTGCTCGATTTTTTATAGAAACTTGTATTTTGTGGAAACTTGTATTATGATAGATACTAGGGAACGGAGAAAATAAATAAAACCATGTTCACGAAAAGAATAGAAGTAACGGGAGGCATCAGATGAAGCTTTATATCATTCGCCATGGCGAAACGGATTGGAATGTAAAACGGCGTTTTCAGGGGCATTCGGATATTCCTTTAAATGAGGAAGGCAGACGGCTTGCTTACTTAACGGCAGAAGCACTGAAAGAAGTACCATTTACAAGAATATATACCAGTCCTTTAAAGAGAGCCAGCGAAACCGCAGCGATTATCAAAGGTGTGCGGCAGATTCCGATTATTGAAGAACCTAGGATTATTGAGATTGGTTTTGGCGAATATGAAGGGCTTTGTTGCGAAAAAGAACATTACAATATTCCAGATCCGGATTTTATGAATTTTTTTGATAAACCAGAGGAATATCATCCGCCGAAAGGAGCAGAATCCATAGAAACGCTGCGAGAAAGAACGGGTGATTTTTTGGAAGAATTGGTGCATAATAAAGATATGGAAGATGAAACCATCTTAGTATCCACGCACGGCGCTGCACTTCGGGGCATTTTGTCGCATATCAGTCATACAAAAATAGCAGATTTTTGGGGCGGCGGTGTGCATAAGAACTGCGCTGTGACGATTGTGGAGGCGAAGCAGGGAAAGGTTTCTATTCTTGAGGAAGGAAAAGTGTTTTATTAAAATGTTCCGGACGAAAACATAGCGAAAGAGGGCGGCAATGGTGGAAAATGAGTATAGTAAAGTAAAAGTGAATAATGAAATTGACTTTTGTTCTGTGACGGATACCAATGTAAAAACGACGCTGGAGAAGGCGTTTATGAAAGCTAGGGTTTCTTACTTCCTGCGCTGGGAAAAACCAGGTTTTTTTTCCAAGATATTTGGTGGAACAAAACCAAGCATTGTATTTTGCATTAATTCGGCGCAGATAGATACAGCCGAGGAGGTTCTAAAAGATTTAGGAGATTTAGAGGCGGATATTAAAATGATCCGAATGAAATCAAATAATATGATAGGTTTTTAAGGGGGCAAGTGTACCATACAAAAAGTCCCTGTGCATAAAACAAAGGGGCTGTCGGGAAATATATCCTTTTCGACAGCCCCTTTGTATGGGAAGAAAATTAATTAATCATCATCTTCGGCATTGTTGGCATTTTCATTCTCATCATCTTCCGCATAATATGCATTATCCATATCTGCATCTGTGTAAAACTCATTATTTTCATAATTCTCATTGGAATAATCTTCAAGATTGTTGTTATAATTAGCAGGATATCTATAAGAGGCAGAGTTATCCTCCTTACTGTCGCCATTGGAAGATAAGTTATAATCACTGCTGTGATTATCATACTGCTGATAATCACTGTAATCTTCGCTAAACTCTTCACTAAATTCCTCGTCATACTCTGCTTCTTCGTAATTCTCATAGCTTTCATTATAATATTCATCATTGTAATCTTCGTTATAGCTATGATTCTGCGGATAGGGACTTGGATTATTATAAGTGTCATTATGAGTATAGTGATAGTTGTAATGATTCTCATTTGTATGGTAAACATCGTCATCTGCTGCCTCGTCTATATTGTCGTCCTCGTCGTCTTCATCTTCTTCGTCGTCTTCATCTTCTTCGTTGTCTTCATCTTCTTCGTTGTCCTCGTCGTCCTCGTCGTCCTCATCCGCATCTTCTGCCTCCCCTTTATTGCGGAAAAAGCCATATACAGAAAAGCCAATTAAAACAAGTACAACTAGGATTGCAATAAATAGAATAACAACAATTGGCGTACTAATATAGTTTGTACTGCCTAACGTTGAGGTGCTTTCTGTGCTTTCTTCATCAACTGCGCTTTCTGTAGAAGCATCTGCTGAATCGTCGATCGGAATATCGTTATCCAAATCTTCACTTACTTCATTATCAGATGTAGAGAGAACAGGTGTATCGGAAACAAATTGCGTGGAAACATAACCTGTTTGACTCTGTGTATACTGTATCTGAATCCAGTCATTGCCTACTTTGCCAGTTGCAGTAATCTGTTGTCCATAAGTAAGCTTGCCAAGTACGCTATAGGATGTTGCAGGCCCGCTGCGGACATTTAAACCGCCTTCAGGCGTTGCATAATAGGTGCCTTGATGTTCCGTAACTGTAAAGTTATTGGAATTGGAAGGCTTCGTCGAGTTTGTATTATTGGAGGTTGTATTGTTTGGCGGTGTTTCCGGTGCAACGGGAGTGCTTGGTGGTGCTGTATTTGTGGAACCAGAATTATCAGGTGCTGCGCCATTAACAGGCGAATCTGGAGCAGGCGTACCAGTCGAGGGAACATCCGGAGTGGGCGTACCGGTCGAAGGTGAATCCGGAGTGGGGGCACCGGTCGAAGGTGAATCCGGAGTGGGGGCACCCGTTGAGGGAGTATCTGGAGTCGGTGTACCGGTTGAGGGAGCATCCGGAGTGGGCGTACCAGTCGAAGGTGAATCTGGAGTAGGGGGGGCAGTCGAGGGCGCGTCCGGAGTGGGTGTACCAGTCGAAGGCGTATCGGGAGTAGTTGTACCAGTCGAAGGCAAATCGGGAGTGGGTGTACCAGTCGAAGGCAAATCGGGAGTAGTTGTACCAGTCGAAGGCGTATCGGGAGTGGGGGTCACAGGCGTGGTGTTATCTGGCTGTGGTGTTTCTGATGGGGTGGGCTGTTCTGTTAGTACCGTTCCTAAAAGGGTGGTATTTTGGCGCGGAAGCGATGCAAAGGCTGTCTGTGGCGCAAAGGTACTAAGCAAAATAGTAAATAGTATAACAAAGCAGCATATTTTTAATTTTTTCATAAAAGTCCTCCTCGTTTTAGAAATCTTTTCATAAAGAATAGTTGAAAAATTTCTTATAGTATATCATACCCGAAAGAGAGTTTCTATATTTATTCCTATATTTATTGTCAAACCTATAACATAATATACAAATTTACTGTGTCATATGTTATAATTTTGGATTTTTATTGTAAAGAATTATTTATTTTATCATTTGTTTTAGGAAGAGCATTGTGCAATATATCTGCTGTGAAATGCAGATTATAGTTAGAATGCACAATTATTTACGGATTATGAAAGAGTTTACATCAATTTATCTTGACAATTTGCTTGAGATTGTCTAATATTTAACATAGATAACACGAAGTACCCATCGTTGGATTATGTCCTACGGAGGGATTTTTGAGTATAAATGCCCGATTACTGGACAAAGGGCAGTATTTTTACAAAACGTAGTTAAACGGGGGTTCGATATGAGCAAGGAATTGGCAAAAACCTACGATCCGCATGGACTGGAGGATAGAATATACGCAAAATGGCTGGAAAAGAAATATTTCCACGCTGAGGTGGATCACAATAAGAAGCCGTTTACCATTGTGATTCCGCCGCCAAATATTACAGGACAGCTTCATATGGGGCATGCATTGGATAATACCATGCAGGATATTTTAATCCGTTTTAAACGGATGCAGGGCTATAACGTGCTGTGGCAGCCAGGGACAGATCATGCAAGTATTTCTACAGAAGTAAAGATTATTAAAACGCTCAAGGAGGAAGGCATTGAAAAACAGGAGCTTGGACGTGAGAAGTTTCTTGAACGTGCATGGGAATGGAAAAAGGAATACGGCGGGAAAATTATTAGCCAGCTAAAGAAAATGGGTTCTTCCTGCGATTGGGACAGGGAACGTTTTACAATGGATGAGGGCTGCAATAAGGCAGTTACAGAAGTATTTTGCAAAATGCATGAAAAAGGTTATATTTACAAAGGTGCACGCATGATTAACTGGTGCCCCGTGTGCAATACTTCCATTTCGGATGCAGAAGTAGAATATGAAGATCAAGCGGGGCATTTTTGGCATATTAAGTATCCAGTGTTAAACGATGACGGCACAGAATCCGGCGAATATTTAACGTTTGCGACGACCAGACCAGAAACCATGCTTGGTGATACGGCTGTGGCGATTCATCCAGACGATACGCGTTATGCGCATCTGCGCGGCAAGAAATTAATGCTTCCATTAATGAACCGTGAAATTCCGGTAGTGGAAGATACGTATGTAGATATGGAGTTTGGTACTGGGGTTGTTAAGATTACGCCTGCACACGATCCGAACGATTTTGAGGTAGGTAAGCGCCATAATCTGCCGCTTGTAAATATTATGAATGACGATGCCACTATTAATGAAAATGGTGGTAAATTTGCAGGAATGGACAGATACGCAGCACGAGAGGCGATTGTGCAGGAACTCGATAAATTGGGACTTTTGGTTAAAGTTGAGGATTACAGTCATAATGTAGGCACGCATGACCGTTGTGGAACCACTGTGGAACCATTGGTAAAGCAACAGTGGTTTGTAAAGATGGATGAATTAATTAAGCCTGCAGTGGCAGCCATTCAGAATGGTGATATTCAGCTTATACCAGAGCGCATGGCGAAAACATACTACAACTGGACAGATAATATCAAAGATTGGTGTATTTCAAGACAGCTTTGGTGGGGACATAGGATTCCTGCATACTATTGTGATAAATGCGGTGAAATTGTGGTTGCAAAAGAGAAGCCCAATACCTGCCCTAAGTGTGGAGGGGAACATTTTACACAAGATCCAGATACATTGGATACATGGTTTTCTTCTGCGCTTTGGCCGTTCTCAACGCTTGGCTGGCCGGAAAAAACAGAGGATTTGGAATATTTTTACCCTACAGATGTGCTCGTAACGGGTTATGATATTATATTTTTCTGGGTAATCCGCATGATTTTCTCAGGGTATGAGCATATGGGAGAGCGCCCGTTTAAAACGGTGCTGTTTCATGGTTTGGTGCGTGATGCACAGGGACGTAAAATGTCGAAATCACTTGGCAATGGCATTGATCCGTTAGAGATTATTGAGGAGTATGGTGCTGATGCACTGCGCCTAACGCTGATAACAGGGAATGCGCCCGGAAATGATATGCGGTTCCATTATGAAAAGGTGGAAGCAAACCGGAATTTTGCCAATAAAGTCTGGAATGCGTCGCGTTTTATCCTTATGAATATAGAAGGAAAAGAAGTTGACGGGGCAGCAGCATTGGCTGCATTAGAGCCAGTTGACCGTTGGATTTTATCAAAACTCAACAGTCTGATAAAAGAAGTGACCGACAATATGGAGCATTTTGAACTGGGAATTGCGGTGCAGAAGATTTATGACTTTATCTGGGATGAATTTTGCGACTGGTATATAGAAATGGTAAAGCCAAGACTCTATAATTCTGACAATGCCGCTTCACAGAATGCCGCACTTTGGACATTAAAAACTGTATTGATTGATGCGTTAAAGCTGCTGCATCCATATATGCCGTTTATTACGGAAGAAATTTTCTGTACACTACAGGCAGAGGAAGAATCGATTATGATTTCTGCGTGGCCTAAGTACCGGCAAGAGCGTTGCTTTGCAAAAGAGGAGAAGGATATAGAGATTATAAAGGAAGCGGTGCGTGGTATCCGCAATGTTCGAACAGAAATGAATGTAGCACCTTCTAAGAAAGCGCAGGTATTTGTTGTATCGGAAAATGAGAGTATACGAAATACTTTTACGGAAGGGAAACTGTTTTTTGCAACACTGGCATATGCTTCAGATGTGACAATTCAGACCAATAAGGAAGGTATCGCACAGGAATCGGTTTCTGTTGTAATAGCCGATGCCAATATTTATATTCCCTTTGCAGAGTTAGTTGATATCCGTCAGGAAATTGAACGTCTTGAAAAAGAGCAGAAACGTATTGACGGGGAACTTGCACGGGTGAACGGAATGCTTGGAAATGAGAAATTTATATCCAAAGCACCGGCGGCAAAAGTGGCTGAGGAACGTGAAAAGTTAACAAAATACACATTAATGCGACAACAAATTACAGAACGACTTGCGCAATTGAGGTAAAAAGTGTTACAATAGAGACACAAGGGGGCTTATCATTGCCTTCTCGGAGGTGGATTGATGGTAAATGTGAAATCTTATGTCAGAATAGCAGAGGATAAAACAGAGGCATGGCTTTATTTGTGTGCGCCGGAGGACGACAGCACAAGCTATGAGAAATCTGAAATAATGAGGTATCTTCAATTAAACAATGTGGTAGCAGGAATTAATGAATCTCATATTGCTGCTATGTGCAAAAAGAGAATTTATGAACGAGAAGTCAAGATTGCAACAAGTGAGAAAGGTATTCCGGGGCATGACGGCCGTTATGAATTTTTCTTTAACACAGAGAAGCCACGGCCGGAAATTCGTAAGGATGGATCGGTAGACTATAGGAGCATGAGCCTGCTGCAGAATGTGGATGAAGGGCAGCTGCTTGCTGTATATCATCCAGCGGAACAAGGGACAACAGGACGTGACGTAACCGGTGCAATTGAGAAAGCGACAATATATAAAGAACTTCGACCGCTAACAGGAAAAGGGATTACCAATCAGGACGATCCCAATGAATATTATGCTGCGAAATCAGGCAAAGTGGAATACGATGGCGCAAACAAACTTTCTGTTGAAGAAGTATATGAGATCCAAGGAGGCTGTGATCTAACCAATAATGCTTTGGTCGACTTTAATGGAGATATTGTTATACATGGGAATGTAGAGGCAGGGGTAGTCATTAACGCCGGAAAAAGTCTTACAGTGGACGGCGTTGTGGAATCTGCTTCTATAACAGCAGGCGGCATGGTGTGTCTGAAAAGAGGAATGCAGGGCGGCGGAAAAGGATCGATTACAGCAGGCGGCGATATCTTTACAGAATTTTTGGAGTACACCAAAGTGGATGCGGGTGGCAGCATACAATCGAATGTTATTCTAAATTCTAAGGTGAATGCAGGCGATACAATTACATTAACAGGAAAAAAAGGTCTGATTGCAGGCGGCAACGTACATGCCATGATGGGTATTAACTGTATGAATGCAGGTAATATGTCTGAATTAAAGACGAATCTGCACGTAGGTGTTATGCCGGAAATGATGGAGAAGCGTATTGCAGTAAATGAGGAATACAGCAAATTGAGCGAAGAATTGGATGATGTGGTTGCAAGTATGGCGAAAATTCTAAGAGTCAGACAGCAGACCGGTGAATTAAGTGAACAATTGCAGGTTCACTTGGTAAATCTGCGGAATAAGAAAAACGAAGTAACCTCAAAGTGCAACGAAGCTAAGAAGCGTGCAGAGAAATACGAAACAATGGTATTGCAGGCGCGCGAGGCGAAAATCAGGGTCAGTGGAAATATCTACAAAGGTGTAATGATTGGCGTGGACGATCACCAAATGGCGATTAACCGTGATACCAGCTTTATGGAATATAAAGCACAGAACGGCATTATTGTAGGAACTGTGGTGGTTATTTAGTTCGACGCTTGCCAGCGCAAGGGTATTTTGGAGTGGGTTATTCCCTGCGTGAGAGTGTGGATGGAAATAGATAGATAAATAAATATAAGAATGTTTATGACCGGTTCGCGGTGCAGATGCCGTTAGCCGGTCTTTCATTGTGGGGGGGGTGCTGCGTTGGCTAACGAAATGCATATCGGGAATTATCAGGTAGCGGAAGCATTTCTCGCCGAAGTGCCGAAATTTACACGCAAGAATCCATTAGAGCAGTCAAAAGCTTTTTATCAATATATTCAGCAAAATCACAGTGCTACCTTTGCAGAAAAGAATCTTGGCAGAATTGTTCATGTAGCAGGTACGAATGGAAAAGGGTCTGTCTGTGCGTTTATTCAGCAGATTTGCTTGGAGAGCGGTCTTCATGTTGGAATGTTTACATCACCACATTTAATTACAACACGGGAACGATTTTGTATTGATGGAGAGATGATTTCGGAGGAAGTATTTTTAAAAGCGTTTTGCTGGCTTGCAGACAGGCTTGGTGAATATCGAGCAGAACAGCCCCAATACCAGCCGTCTTATTTTGAACGTCTTTTTTTTATGGGAGTTTATATATTTGCGTCGGCGGGAGTTGATATTACCATATTAGAAACTGGACTTGGCGGCAGGCTTGACACGACCAATGTGATCCAATCGCCGGCGGTCTGTGTGATTACCGAAATCGGCAGAGATCATATGGAGTACCTTGGGGATACTATTGAGGAGATCGCAGGGGAGAAGGCTGGCATTATCAAGCCCCGAATTCCTGTCGTTTTTGCGGATAGAAAAAATAAGGCTTCTGTCGTTTTGGAGAAACGGGTGGCAGATTGCGGTTGTTTATGTGAAAAAGTATCAGAAAATGACTATAAAATCTGTGAAATTCAGAAAAAATCCATTGATTTTTCTGTGCACAGTCGTTATTATGATTATGGTAGACTTACATTTGCAGGAACGGCATTGTATCAGGCGGAGAATGCGGCAATAGCAGTCCGGACATGTGAAGTATTGGCAAACCAGTGCAAAGTGACACAGATTAATGCAGATACCATTCGAAAAGGCATTTTGTATATGAGATGGCGTGGACGCATGGACGAAGTTTTGCCGAATGTATTCATTGACGGCGCGCACAACGAGGACGGTATTGCAGCGTTTGCAGATTCTATGAATTATAGTTGCAATCTGGAATCTGGCGCAAAATGCATATTGGTTTTTTCCGCAGTCAATGATAAGGACTATCAGAGCATGGCAGCAAGGCTTTGCGCGATACCAAAGATAACGGATTTTGTGCTTACATATATTCCAAGTGAGCGGGGAACTGACCCCGCAGCATTGAAGCAGCAGTTTATCACATTTACAGATAAGCCGATATTTGTAATGCCGCAGATAACAGAGGCCGTCGCCTTTGCGCTTAGGGAAAAAGGCAGTCAAGGTGTAGTGTATATCGTGGGTTCCTTATACTTAGCAGGCATAGTGGAAGAATTGCTGAATAATGGTATGTTGATTGAGTGAGGAAAGAGTGTGCTGAAGCCGAAATGCATAGGCTGCCAGCAGTATGGAGAAGACAATGATAAATTTTGAAGAAGAATTGAAAAAGTTTCACCCCAGTCTTGAAGTCGAGGAATTTGAAGCCGCTGTGTACAATCAGGATTTAACAGATATGGCAGATGTATTGGTAAGAATGATTGAGGATGCGAAGGAAGAAGAATAGGGGAGCTTAGAATGTTTTGCTATAATTGTGGATGTCAGTTATCAGAGAAAGATTTTTGTACCGGATGCGGCGCAGATGTCGGGCTATACAAACGGATTATGTATTCTGCGAACCGCTTTTATAACAATGGATTAGAGAAAGCAGCAGTCAGGGATTTATCCGGAGCGATATCCAGTCTGCGCCAGTGCTTAAAACTCAATAAAAATCATATTGAGGCAAGGAACCTATTAGGACTTGTTTACTTTGAACGTGGAGAAGTAGTCGCTGCTTTAAGTGAATGGGTAATCAGCAAAAATATTCAGAATGAAAAAAATATCGCAGACGACTATATCAATATGATACAGGATAATCCTGGGCGTTTGGAAGCGTTTAACCAGACTGTGAAAAAATATAATTTAGTGCTGAATTATTGTGAACAGGGCAGTTTTGATTTAGCGGTAATTCAGCTTCGAAAAATTTTAAGTAACAGCCCGCGATTTGTACAAGCAAGGCAGCTTTTGGCACTTCTATATATCCATGATGGGGATTGGGAAAAAGCGAAAAAAGAATTAGACAAGGCATTACAGATAGACGTTAACAATACAACGACGTTGCGTTATATGAAAGAGGTCGAGGCAATGCTTCCACCGCAGGAGGAACGCGGCAAGAAGAAAAAAGAAGCCGTTGTATATCAGAGTGGCAATGATACAGTCATTCAGCCAGCAAGCAAAAAAGAGATTATTGGCTGGCAGACGCTGGTAAATATTGTAATTGGCGTAGTTATCGGTGTAGCAATGACTTATTACTTAATCCGTCCTTCCCGTTTACAGCAGGATCGGGAGGAAATGACTGTAAAATATAAAGAAGTTAGTGAACAGCTAGACGCAAAGAATGTACAAGTTAATGAAATGCAGATGCAGATTAATGAACTGAATAAGGAGAAAGAGTCGCTTTCCACAAGCCTTGATGAAGCACAGGGAACAAGTGTAGCACTGGAAGCAAATACGAAATTAATTGAAGCTGCATTAATGTATCTGAATAAGACAGGAGATGAAATGGCGGTTGCTGAAGCATTGGAAAAGATTACACCAGAATACATTGAAGCCGGCGCATCTGAAAGTTTTAAAGGGTTGTATAGTGCAGTAAAAGAAGCAGTAGGGCCTACCGTATCGAAGAAAAGCTATACAATAGGTTTTGATGCTTTTCATGCAGAGGATTATGAAACGGCAATTCGGGAGTTAACCAAAGCCTATGAGTATGACCCGAAAAACGGAGATGCACTTTATAATTTAGGAAATTCGTATAACAAAAGAGGAGATACCGATAAAGCAATTGAAATTTATGAACAGGTAGTCGAACTGTTCCCGAATACGACGAAGGCACGTAAATCGCAGAATTACATTAAAGAGATTCGAGGGGAGTAAGACAAAAGAGGACAAGCTGTTTTGGCGTGTTCTCTTTTTTATGCACACGGGCACCCAGAGGAAATATCTCAGCATGCGCTGACGGGTGCCCGGCGCGGCGAGTAGTGGAGAAGAACATTCCCCTACTCGATTGCACAGTCCCGTGCAGAGGAAATTTGTCGCTAAGGCGGCGCACGGGGCGCGCGGCGAGTAGGGGAAGATAACTCTTCCCTACTCGATTATACTTGGGAGAGATTAAAAAGAATATCCGGAAAGGGAGGGTGCGTATGGAACAGAATACAGAAGAATTTGCAATTATTAATAACTATTTGTGTATTAGGATGCCGCGGGAGGTGGATCATCATGGTGCAGCAGGCATTCGGGAAAGTGCAGATAGGCTGATTTTGGATGACCAAGTGAAAAACATTGTTTTTGACTTCGAAAACACAACCTTTATGGATAGCTCAGGAATTGGAATTATTATAGGGCGCTACAGAAAAATTTCCTGCTTTGGTGGGAAAGTGTATGCAATTAACACCAATAATAGAATACGTAAGCTGCTAAAGACGTCGGGAATGTCCGCAATTATTGAGATTTTGGAGGAGAATACAAGCAATGAATGACAAAGAGAATGAAATCTATATGGAATTTGATGCGGTTTCGGAAAATGAGCGGCTTGCGCGTGTGGTAATCGCCGCTTTTTTAGCAAGGCTGGATCCTACGGTGGAGCAGTTAGAGGATGTCAAAACTGCAGTTTCGGAGGCAGTGACAAATGCAATTATTCATGGATATGAGGAAAAAGGCGGCAAAGTAGTAATGCGGGCGTCACTTTCTACAGAGGATATGTTGGAAATCCATATTTGTGACACTGGTGTCGGAATTGCAGATGTGGAACAGGCGATGCAGCCGCTGTTTACGACAGGTGCGGATAAGGAACGTTCTGGGATGGGATTTTCGTTTATGGAGGCATTTATGGATGGTGTAGAGGTAGAGAGTTGTGTTGGCGAAGGGACAAAAGTACATATGTGGAAATCATTTGCAGAATGTGTGGAAGCACAGCCTATATTACAGGCGG
>ERZ778512.1040-NODE-1040-length-19834-cov-4.366955_pt1 | contig 19834 bp, 18 predicted proteins | sample MGYA00510346_ERZ778512 | MGnify/ENA primary metagenome ERZ778512 (study PRJEB29527, sample SAMN07138962) | mouse gut metagenome | material: feces | host: mouse | place: China:Nanjing | collected 2016-01-25 ...
CTAAGCAGAACTATGCGGAGTTGGAGAATGAGCTGTACGAGATTCGGCAAGCAAGGGCCGAGGTGATTCTAATTTATTCAGTGTAGGAGGAGATTCAGTGATATCCAGTGCAATTTTGTGTTACAAGATTTCTTACTGTTTGGGGGTACCAACTGAAACCCTGCAGTACGAATATCCGGCTTTGCACGAGGCCGTTGAGTCTTGCGACTACCTGCGGGAGATTCCAACGGTCACAACGTTCCGTGCGATAAGCCACGTGTACTTCTACATCATCCGCAATGCAATGCCCTACATCCATGCTAAGTCGCGTGGGAAGTCCTTCCGCAAAGTTTCCGGCAAGAAGTTCCGCAGGTACACCGCAGGCACTGGCTTCTCCCCGGCTATGGTGTACAACGATTCCGAGACAATTCTGGAGATGCTGAACAAGCTGTCTGAGCAGAGCCGCCGGCTCTTGCCACAGGTATTTGACGAGCTCAAACCGGCTATCAGCTACAGCTCCTTTGAATCGCTAGTGCGTCTGCCTGAACTATCTCAGCAGGAGTTTGAGAAGACGCAGTATAACATGCGTCTTCTCCCTGAGGACCTGAATGTCTACTTCTTTATGCACGAGAGTTTCAACATCGCTCCTAAGGTCATGCTCCGTAGTGACCGTGTACTGTTGAAGGCTCTCCGCATCGCCCTCGGTCGGCCGCATGAGGAGTTCGAAGATGCTTCCAAGCTCTCTGAGGTGTGGCAGGAGAAGTGCGAGGCCCTTACTGCTAAAAGATTCTTGAACGCGGCCAAGGCGTCCAAAGAGTACAGCAACATCTACTTGTGCACTGATGGAATCGATGCGCTTACGCAGTCACAAATACTTGCGGAGTTCCTCAAGGTAGGAGCTAACCTGCAGGTGGTATCCGACATGAAGCAGTTCGAGGAGCGGTGGGTTAAGGTCAGCGAGACAGCGGAGAGGCCGCTGCTTGTCTGTCGTCGCTCTAAGGGTGAGATAGATGCGTTGGCCGCGAAGTATAGTGCTTTGCATATCTCTGTCTCCATCTCAATGGAGCAGGAGCTCTACAGGGATATCATTGCTGGCCGGTATTCTAACGTGACCGCTTTTTCTGTGAAATAACAAAAGCCGCTGTAGTCTCATTCGACTACAGCGGCTTTTATTTCTCTGTGTATCTTGTGGAGGTGATGCTGTGAATAAGGTTGCTGTGTTCCTACTTGGGATACTTCTCGTGGGTGCCCTAATGCTTTGTTCTGTAAGTCAGCAGACCTCCGTGATAACAGAAGCCAGCGCTGTGGAGATGGTGGAGCGTCCCCGTTCTCATTCCTCCGGCTATATGCCAAGAATGATAATGGAAATGAACAGTATTGGGTGCAAAACTGACGAGGAGTACAAAGCGTTAATTGATGAGTGGCGCAGTGTAAATGAGGACGTCGTGGGTTACATAGATATCCCAGATTTTGAGATAAGTTACCCTGTGTTGCAGGGAGAGACCAACAAGACGTACCTGAGAACCAACATCTATAAAGAAGCCGATATCGCTGGGTGCATTTTCTTGGACTCTAACTATCCAGATATTTATTCTCCTGTGAAGTTGATTCACGGTCACCACATGGCAAACGGGACAATGTTCGGCAAGATTCCTGACTTGCTGAAGTACGAGACTTTGGAGGGTGCTCCGAGGATTTTCTACACAGACGACTTAGGTACCAAGGAGTTTGAGATATTCTCTGTGTTCTCTGTGAACTCCGAGGAGGAAAGCGTTATCGTTAGTCAGTACCTGCAGATGGATGAGCTTGACCGCCTCAAGGAGAATTACATTTCGAGGTCTTGGCCAGAAGCTGGAGAGATGCCGGAGAGTTCGGAGCTTATGATGCTTAATACCTGCTGGTATGGAGAATCGGGAAGGGAACACTATTTGCACTGTATTGTGGTGGCTGCTAGAGTTTAGCAGCCACCAATCTATTGGGGGTGAAAAGTTTGCGGGAAATTCTATACAAGCTGCTTGCACGGGAGGAGCCAAGAGTGAGCGCTGTAATCGGTGACATGACCGTGACTTACGGGGAGCTGTCGTCAACGGAGATACGTTATATTTCTTCGGGTGTCCCTAAAGCAGCAAAAGCTTTCCATACAGACTGCTGGATTAGTTTTGACCCGCTGGGTCCGGTGGGCTTTAACAACTCTCGTAGATTCCAGTGCTCTGTGTTGGAAGACGTAGCAGTTATTACAGCCTATGCAGGCGTAAGGGAACTAGAGCGTAGAGCATGGCCTCAGGTCGAGGAGCTAAAGGTACTGCAGGATGGAATGAACCACGCTGTTAACAAGTTGGTGCGTACGCGGTTCGTAGAGCAGGAACCCTATTTCCACAAAGTAGCTTTTAGGTTCTCACCGCAGCCGCAGGTGGTCATTAGTTGCGCAGATAGCACTGATGGAGGAGGATTGCTGGGTGTACTAGCTATTGATACCCAGTGGCAAATGAGTGTACTCTCTTGCTGCGATGAGCACATTTTCGAAATAATGGGGGCAATGCAATGTAAGGCTTTGCCTTCAATCACAAAGGAGATTATTTATGAATAAGACAGCAGATTACCTGGGAGCCCTGAATTGGAAGGCTGCCGAAGAGTATTGCGCAATCAAAGGGATTGACCCGATGGGGGTCAATCCCTTTTCTTTTGACTCTGCAGAGCAAGTGATGGACTGCATGTCTACCTTTCTAAATGAAGGTATCAGTTTGAGTTTTGTGTTTACAAACACAGATGCCTGGGGGCTCTATATGCGTAGCATTTCCGAAGAGCGTTACCACGCCGCAATAAATCTCTTACTCGCTTACGGTACCCCAGCAGATTTCATGTACTATATCAGAGCCTGCTACCGCATGGGCTTCCCTGCTATAAGTGACCAGGACTTCGATGCCCTGGAGAAGCTGTACCTGCTAACGTTCCCTCACCTCAGTTTCATAAAGGAGCAGACAGCTGACGATGACGTCTACTCTCCGTTGGTCAAGGAGGCGATAAAGCTGTCCGGTGTCCGCTCCGTTGGCAAGTCTGCAATCACTGCTGTGAAGCGCCTGAATCTGGATAAGGGTTCCGCCTATGACGACCTCAATACGGAGAAGTCAACCTCTATACGCCCCGTGGTATCCCCACAGGAAGCTTTCGACTTCTGGTGTTCTTCACCGATATGTCGCGTACACTTCTCCCTCAAGATTGACGGTATCAACACTAAGCTAGCTACGTCGGCTGAGAATGGACTGGAGCTGGCCCTGAGCCGTGGTCGTGCTACCGATAGTATTGACTATACAGACGCTGTTAAGGTGTACCTTGAGCAGAATCAGATTACCCCATCTGAGGTACCTGGTCGCATAACTGGTGAGAGCTTTGTCAATATTGAGGATTTAAAGGTTGTACAGTCACACTACCCGGACAAGGGCTATAAGACTCCTAAGTCCACAGCTATGGCAATGCTGCGTTCTCCCAACAACTTCATACCGGAAGACCTGAAACTCCTGTCCTTCATGGCCTTTGACTATAATGGTCTAAAGCCGGACAAGGCGTATAGTTTGCTTGCTGCCGCCGGCTTCCAGACGCCTCCCTCCTTAGAAGTCGAAGGCTTCGAAATACCTCGTAGTAGCCTAGCGGACTTCAACGCCTGGATGGAAACTAATGTCTTGAATAAGTTGTATGCTGAGGGTCAGCGACTGGGTATTGGTTCCGATGGCGTTGTAATGTTCTTGCTGGCGGATATTAACACTGAGCGTAAGGACAAGTATAGCGACAGCAACATTGCAATCAAGTATGGGCATTGGTCTGCGGCGACGTATGTTTCCCGTGTCACCAACATTGTGTTTGAGCAGAGACGCGTTGAAGCTTCCATCGTGCTCGAAATTGAGCCGTGTCTAACGCGTGACATGAATACAGCAACTCGTGTTGGTGTGGGGTCTCCTGACATTCTAATAAGAGATGGTGTACGCGTTGGAGACCTGATAGAGTTTGAACGTAAGAGTGAAGCGTACAACGTATATTTAAGGAAGAGGGAGTGATAGCGGAAAATGGACCTCAACCAGTTTTTGCGTAGCAAAAGGAAGCTGCCTGAGCAGGTAATTAAGGACTGTCAGGCGAACGCGATGAAGTCCCGCCGTACGATGTTTGAGGAGCTGCTAAAGAACTGCGGCAAGTATGAGGTGGACGAGAAACAGGTCCTGGCTTTCGCTGAGGAAGCAAGTGATGGGGACCTGCAGATTCTGGAGACCTCCAAGGGAACACAGCGGTACTTGAAAGGGTATCGTGATTTGGGAGGTGTCGAAGCTTGTGTAACAGCGCAAGTTCTGTGCCTTGTCGACACGGATGACACGGTGACTTTCGTTACCATGCGCCCGGACGACCAGGCACTGTTACACAAGATTGACCGTGTAATGAATGGCGTCCCATACTCCATTGCTATCTCTACCTCTTTCATTTACCAGTCTATCATGGAATCCGATGTCGCACCATTGCGCATTGAGGCTCTCTCCACTAAGATTCGAGATGAAGGGGCAACTGGTAAAGAGGAGCAAGTGGAGAAGCGGGACTCGGACGCTCGCCGGCTGTACACAAGCATCTTGGACCTGGGCATTGACCGTGGTGCTTCCGATATCCACATCATGCCCTGGGGTGATGCCACCTCAAAGATCTACTATCGTATCGACGGCGTGAACTACCAGTTGATGGAGGTTCCAAAAGAAATCTCGGAGCGTATCAGTAACATCCTGATGACTGATGCTGGCGTCCAGAGACGTGGCGACCGTACGGCCGCAGATGGTAAGGTGCGTTATACGAGCTACATGCGTAAGGAGCAGAAGCCTCGTGACCTGCGTTTCTCTATTCTACCTGCCATGGAGGGAACGGATACTAACGTCCGCTATCTTAACAATAAGAAGTACTCCTTCGAGGAACTGGGTATGACCGAGAGAAATGTTCAGCTGTACAAGGACTTGTTGTCCAGGCCACAGGGCCTAATCGTAATGGTTGGTCCAACCGGTTCCGGCAAGTCTACAACGCTCTACGCGGGGCTGCAGTACGTGCGCTCTGTGTCTTTGCGAAACATTATCACCGTCGAGGACCCAGTGGAAATCACTATGGACGGAATTACACAGGTGTCCACTAACGATGCCTCCGGACTTACCTTCGCTAACGTCATTCGTCAGTTCCTGCGTCACGATGTGGATATTGGCGTCGTTGGCGAAATCCGTGATGAGGAGACCGCGGCAGAAGCAGTTCGTGCCGCGACCACTGGTCACTTGATTATCTCGTCTCTGCACACTAATGACTCCATCGGTGTGTTCGAGCGACTCAATCGACTTGGCATCGACCCCTACACCCTTGGTGATGTGTTGGTCGCCATCATGTCCCAGCGTCTGGTTCGTCGCCTTTGTCCGCACTGTAAGGAGAAGTACGAGCTGGACCTCAAGAGCTCCCGTGCCAGGTATTTCAGATTGCCTGAGGGCGAGGGAACACTTCCATTCTACAAGGCTGTTGGTTGTGAGCATTGTCACAACATTGGATACAGCGGGCGTGTGGCCGTCAACGAGATTCTGCAGATTGACGGTCAGACTCGGCATTACATTCAGATGCACGAGCCGCGTCAAAAGTACGAAACCTATCTGCGCTCTAAGGGGTTTGTTACTATGTACGCAGACGCCTTGCAAAAAGCAATAAACGGAATCACGTCGCTTGAAGAACTCGAGCCTATGTGCGCGGATACCCTGGGCTTCAAGGCGGACGACCCACAGTCTTAAGAGGAGGCGATAGTAATTGGGAGCTTATAGTGGTAAGCTATTGACCGTCTATATCTCGCCCACAGGTGTCCGTGTAGCTGAGGGCGAGAACCGTGGAGGAAATCCGAATATCTCGAGGTTCTTCACGGTTCCGGCGGTCGAAGAATTCTTCATGGAGATTCCAGGGAGTGCCGGCAGGTACGAGGTGACGAATATGTCTGGCCTCGTCGACGCTATCCTGGAAGAGTGTGTCAATCAGCGCACAAGTGCCAAGCGGGTGGTCATTAGCTCCAACTGCTTTGGCATCGAGACCACCGTTTCGACCGAGGAGAGTAAGACGGCAGATATCATGAAGATGTTGTCCGCCGACCTGGGTAGTGGCGGGAACAAGGACAAGAAAAAGAAGACCAGTGACAAGGGTTCTCTGGGTACACTACAGTGCAAGGTGTCCTGGGGTGACCTGATTCATGACGGCAAGGCCAATCGGCAGGTCACGACTACTGTGGGCGATAAGTTCACCCTACAGTATATGACCCAGGAGTTCTACAGCCGCGGGTACACTGTGGTCAGTGTGTCCGACTGCATTAGTACGCTGTTCAATTTCCGTCAGGCGGAGGAAGCCACTTTCGACCATCAGGGTAAGGTCATCTTCGACTTCGACACCTGCTTTACATCGGCGTATCTGGCCAAGGACCTTCCGGTGGCCGTTAACCCCATCAGCTATCTGGACAGCTATGAGTTGCAGGAGCGCATCCTACAGCTCGTTCAGGATTCGGTTGACGTGATTGGCCGGAGCCCGACGGTATTCCTGACTGGCAGTATGATGCGGGACACTATGCTCTACAACTCTCTGATTGACCGTCTGGAGAGCATGGGCTATCAGGTGTATGATTTGTTCGACCGACCTGAGGTTGACCCTGAAACGGGTCTGGAGCCTGACACCGGCCGTCCTGTTCTCACACCTGACTACGCCATCAACTGTGCCATGCTCATGTCAGCCTATGCCAAGAACGTTGTGGCCTTGACTCCTAAGGTAGGTCTCGATGTTCTGTTCAAGCAGAACAGCAAGGCGTTGGCAGGCATTGCCATGGTCATCGCTTTGGCCTTCTTCGGGTTCACGGCGTTCATTGCTGGCACCACGATGTTGGACGTCATGAGCATGAACAATAACCCGCCACGGGTCGACAGCCTGCAGAATGAGATTAACAATCTCACAGCGCAACAAACGACCCTACAGAACACCATCAATACTCTGACGCAGGCAGATGTGACGGTGTTGGATACCCTGAGCTTCATCTATGCTAACCAGTCTCCCCTAATCAACATCGTGTCTGTGGATACGGTGGATATGATTAACACGACCAATGTGGACACCTCGCAGACTGCGCCAGGGACTATTACGGACGAGAACGGTAACGTAATCTCTGGTGGGGCATCGGGTGTCACCAGCACTGGGGAGACACGCGGGGCAATAGTTATCCGTGGCTACGCAAGGACTGCAGGCGCGGCCATCGATTTCTACAATCGCCTGTTCCACTATGATCTCCCCGTAGACCCCGTGTTGAAGGGCGTGGAGAAATTCATGCTACCAAACAACAAGGACGAGGTCCATATTTTCGAAATTGAGATTGGAGGGTTCAGCGGATGAGCGACGAAGCCCTGCACAGAAGGATGATGAGTAAGCGGTTGCTGATTATCTCAGTACTGCTTATCCTCCTTGGCTGTGGCCTGTACTATGTCAAGATTTACTATGACCCCATGCTTTCTGCCTACCGTGCACAGAAGGCACAAGAGGCCGGGCTGCAGCAACAGATTGAGTCTCTGCAATCTACGGTAGCGCAGATGACCAACACCATCGAGGAGACCGGCAAGGAGCTGGTTTCCTTTACCGAGGACAAGATTAAATACATTAACCTTGCCTCGGAGCTCGCCAGCAAGTACGAGGTCAACATCAATGAGCTGTCCGTTAGCGATGTTATCAACCAAGGCCAAATGTCCATGATGACTACAATCGTTGAGGTACAGGGTGACCTGGAAGGTGTGCGCGGATTCATCAGTGAGTACTGTAGTCAGAACTACACTAACCGCATTACCAAGGTGTCCTTACGCCCCGACGATCGTTACGACTGGATGCACCGCTATATCGATGATTTGCTGGTGCTGCCATGGTTCGACCTCACTGACGAAATCACCAAGTGGGAAGAGGAAAACGCTGACGCCATTCGGCAACAGCAGCAAGAGATTCTGAACAACGGTGGTTCGGTCAGTGATATCAACGACCTAGTTGGCGAAGCGAAGTCTATCACGCTGGACGACATGTTCAAGAACTACACGTTCAAACTTTACCTGCAGGTCGACTTCCTCGGACGCCAGTAAGGAGGGTTACTGAATGGCTCTCTTTTCAAGCGTCAAGATGAAGCGTGATGACTTCATCATGCTATGCACCACTCTGAGCTGGCTGCTAAACTCCGGTCTGTCTTCCCGTGAAGGTGTCGTCGAGTTGCTCGCGGACAAGAACAACAAGATGAATAAGAAGGCCCTGGAGATTCTGCGGGACGACTTTGACGACGGTAAGGTTCTGTCCCAGATTTTCCATGACCATGAGAATGTCTTCGGCGAGGGGCGTTGGCGTCAGCTCGACGCTGCCGAAAGGACTGGTAAGGTGCCTGAGTGTCTTATGCGTTTGGCGGCGCAGGCACGTGAGGACGGAGACCTAATGGGCAAAGTACGCGGAGCCCTGATGTATCCTGTGGTTATCCTTAGCTTGGCTATGGCCGCTGGCTACTACATGTTCACCACCATCGTTCCTGAAATGGGCGCGATGATGGCTGAGTTTAATGTGGAGATGCCGGCCCTCACCCAGGTCATCATGAACATCGCCAACTACCTAATTGCGTACGGTGTCTGGATTGGTGCTGCCGCAGCTGGTCTGATTGTGTTTCTCAGATACCTGCTAACCAAGCCTTTGCGGATGCAATGGCATACTGCCATCACTAAGATTCCTGTGGTGGGCGAGGTGTCCATCAACATGAACTATTCCACCTGCTATCTTCTTCTTAACGACATGATTGAGAACGGCGCCAACATTGTCGAAGCTCTGCGTGTCGCCTCCAGTTCTTCTACGAATCTCTATATTCGTAAGGAGCTGGAGGACACAGCGGAGCGGATGGCTCGTGAGGGTATCTCGCTGACCGACGGTCTGCTGGAGACTAATACCATGCCGTCCGATGACAAATTGATGCTGCAGATTGGTCAGCGTACCGGTAGGGAAATGGAGCTATTGCCGGACCTATCGGAGCGCAGACGTAAGGCGGCTTATGAATCCGTAAACAGGGTCATGGAGTTGTTGCCAACGGTTGTGCTGTTGGCCGTCTCTGGCATCGTGGCGGTTATGGTCGTGTCCATCTACATGCCAATGATTTCTATGGCCACTGATATCGGTTAAGGAGGTTAAAGGGTTGGAACGCAAGAAGCGTAAAGGCTTCTCGCTAGTGGAACTTCTCGTGGCAATCGTGGTGCTCGGTATCCTGGGAGCCATCACAATTACTGCCGGAACCTCCGCTCAGCGAAGAGCGAGAATCACTTCTGCTATGACAGTGTTCGATGATTACAAAGCTGCTTTCAACACGGCCGTGATGGACCATGCTGGTCTTGTCAACGACCGTGAAGATGCCTGGAATGAGGCCCTGAATAACGGGCTTACTTACTCCTCTAAGGAGGGGTTTGCGCGTCTGGTGGCTAATATGAATCGTTCACTGTCAACAGAGCTGAAACTTGTCTGGAACGATACCGGCAAATACTATGAATCCACAGGCAACGACCCCTGGGGAGGAAAGTACGTTCTGCTGGAGTGTCCGAGTGATGCTGCCACAGACATGTACTGGGACCCGACGCAGCCAGCTAATAAGGCGGCTATGCGTATGTCCATTTGGTGTACTGGCATTGATTCAGACATTATTATCCCGGAGAGCGGGGTAGTAAAAGTGCGTGACATTTCTGTGGGTATCGTCATTAAAGACGAGGCCGGCGATTTGTCCTACGTAACGCACGGGGCTTCGGACGAAGCCTTGCCGTTTATTGATAACATTATCCATATACAGTAGGAGGTAAAGTGAAAGTGAGCGAAAACATGAAGAAGACACGGAAAGGCTTCTCGCTGGTCGAGCTGCTTATCGCCGTCGTGGTGCTGGGTATCCTCGGTGCCATGCTGATTGCCGCCGGTACTGCGGCGCAGAACAAGGCCCGTATCTCCGTGGCGTCCAACGATATCGACAGCGCCCGCAATGCCGTCTACACGGCGTTGATGATGAACCCTAGCGTGGCTCAGTACACCGACAGCAGCGCCGGATGGAAGAAGAACCTCATCGACATTATCAATGCGGAGCTCGACGAGACCTGGCAGTGGGACCTCATTGATTCTGCCAATGCCGGCGGACCTTCCGGAGCCATTGCCCAGACCCGTACTATGCGGGACCCCTGGAAGAACCCGTACACGCTGTTCGCGTACACCGACAGTTACACCACGACATTCTACGCGGACGAGACTTCCGGCAATACTCAGGACGCTCCGACCCATATGCTCAACAAGTCCGACTCCAGCATGACGCTGGTAATTGCTTCTGCTGGTCCTAACGGCACTGGTGTGGGCAAGGGCCTCAACGGCGAGATTTCTCCGTCCGGTGCTCCCGCTACAGCGGCCGATATTCCGAACATGATTAACAACACCGACGGCATCGACGATATCGGTGTTATCATCCAGCTCGTGAATGGATCTACCACACAGGCTACCTTCGGCTGGAGCAATGCCATGTTCGGTGCTATGGAGCACATCAACTGGTACTTCTGCGGCCAGTCTGCCGAGGGCGCTACTATCAGCGGAAAGTACTCCCAGGTCCAGAACGGCAGCGCTCAGGACTGCACCGCCGTTACTCGCGGTAGCTCCCTGCGTCTGCACCCCACTCTGGAGAAGTTCCCCAGCACCATTCTCGGTGCCACTAAGTCTGCTCCTCAGCGCGTCGACCAGTAAGTAACTACATTGGCCCGGAGGGATTAACCTCCCTCCGGGCCTGTTGGAATTGTGTCAGGTGCTTAATGGATTAAGCACCTGACAGAGCACCAACAACTCTATTGCATTAGAGGAGGTATTCAATGGAACGAGTTATTGATGATGCCGGGTACATTGAGTACTTGGGTACCCCTATCCGAAGGCGGCAGTACATGAACTGGCGTCAGCGTATGCTCCCACAGGTTGAAGGTATTGCCCAGTCCTTCGTTTGCAATGGCTTCTCCGCTACGATGGAAACTTTTCGGCTGACCCGAAGGGATGCCGTACTCCTAAGAAGGCTTGGGTATCTTCACCCGTCTGAGGTGCCCGACGAGCTGGAGGAACTTGCAAGGGAGATGCCGCTATGAGGGTTCTGCAAAAGAAGCGAGCAGGATTTACCTTGGTAGAAATGATAGTGGTCACTATCATCCTTGCCATCGTTACCATAGCCTGTACTCTTGTTGCTCAGGCTGTGAACGACCAGCGTATCATGGCGCGCAACTCCATCTACTTGACTACACACAATCTGAATGTCATGGAGCAACTGCGACGTGAAATGAACGTGCAGGGAGAGACAAAGGAGCTCTATTCTTATTACGGTTTTCAAGATGATGACGAGGAGCGCAGGCTGATGGAGGCTGCGGGGCTAGACCCCAATACCGCACCACTACGGCCTGACTACTCTACGAATGATGTTCGTACTGAAGTGTTCATCGAGATTGTTCCCTGGGACAATTTCCATTTGTACAACATTCGTATCGAGAGCAAGCTCATTGGATACAACTCGCGAGTTACAAACACCTACGTAATGACAGACATTGGGATTGAGAAGAACCCCATTGTTCCGTCGGAACCGGAGGTGTCGCAGTGAGGAAAAGAAAGGGCATGACCATTGTTGAGGTAATCATTGCCTTGCTCCTGATGGGTTTAGCCTTTGTTGTCATTGGTCGTTTGACTGGCTCGCGTATTGCTCAGACAGAGGCCTTGGAGTATCAAAACAATCTGCGTGGAGCGGATAGCTTCATGTACAACATCTATCAGGACTTCCACAACTGCAGGGAGTACACAGCGAAGTCGGAAGGTACTGGCGAGGACCGTGTCACCAAGATTCAGTTCGACATGGGTCTCGACGGGGTACATATCTATGAGTACCGTGTCAAAGACAGGATGTGCTACTTCAATAACGTGGACCAGTTCTCCTGTAGCGCCTTTGTTGTGAATGAGACCACCGAGGGCACCGGTAACCAACAGTTCCTCTATGTCTCTATTCAGCTCGATAATGGGCAACGGCTTGAGTATCAGATTTATCGTTAGGAGGCGCGACTGTGAAGAAGTTACTTAAAAAGCGCAGGCGCGGCGACATAATGGTAGTTCTGGCATTTAGTATTGTTATGGCTATTCTGATGCTTGGTATGCTTCGGGTGGCAATGACGTACTATGCAGCTGGTCGCGCGCAGGAAAGGCAGTATGCTGATATTCAAACGATGCGAGCCATCAATGATACGGCGTGCTACTCCTACATCACTGACCTAATGGCTTGTCTGGGCACCAAGAATGTGGACGCAGAAATGCCGGGCACGTCTGATTCTGTTATTTACCATGAGAGCCTTGATGCCATACAGAAGGCTTTGAGCCTGTCGGACCAGCCAACTATCTGGAGGGTTCAGGACGCAGGGACGGCTATCAGTGCTGCGAACTTTGATAGTCCTGATACGCAAGCGGCCTTGCTGTCACTTGTGCTTGGCAAGGCCCATTCATTTACTCTGCGTCTGGAGAATGACTTTACCTTCGATGTGGATGATTTGGGTGAATCCTACTTCGGCGAGGACGAAGCGCGCATTAAGCTGAAGCCGGTCCTTATCGAAACTGTCTTGAAGGTCAAATCGGAAACGGTCACAGGGCACTATAGTGTGGAAGGCCTCTATCTTTATGTGCAAAAGAGCACGCGTACTGAAACGTCTGGGAATACTTTTACACAGGCGGATATTAGAATAACCGACGACGGTGAGGGAAGCGGGGTGCACATCTACCGTGCAGACTAAATTTACGATGAAGAAGCGTAGAGGATTGTCGCTAATTGAGCTAGTGGTTGTCCTTATCATTGTGGCCATCGTCCTGATTGGCTTCGGTGCATCGGCCTCTACGCAGGTGAAACGCGCAAGCAGAAGTGACGTTGAGAACGAGCTTAATGTCATGGCTTCAAACTTATCTGATGCCTATTATGACCTCGGTAATCCATCCTTCAATCCTGTGGAGCCCACAGACGTGGAGCGGTTCAAGAAATTCTTGATAACTCTCGGGAATGAGTACATGGGTTGCCAGTTCGACGAGGCCACTCTCAGCGCTACAGCTAACGGCTTCTACGTGGAGATTAAAGAGCCACTGGATGCGTATGAGCAGACCTATAAATGCTGGTTCGTCACAGCAGCTAACCTGAGCCGGTATGCCATGATTTGTTCTGGAGGGGACAATACGATTGTGGAGAACGCCGGATACGCGAGTGGGGATTATGCGGACGACATTGTTCTTGTTGTCTATCCCAAGGTCGGTGAGGCCGTTACTCCGTAAACGCTCTGCTATCAAAATATCTTTCACTATTTGGGGTTGAGGAAATTTCCTCAACCCCAAATGCGTCCTGGGGAGAAACTTTACCTGATGGTGCCTGTAGGCACAACTATAGGCTGGTGTTAAATCAGCCGGCACATTCAATCGTTTTCAGAAAGGAGCAAGAAATGAAAACTAGCAAGCGAAATCTCATGCGTACGCTGTCTTTGATGCTTGCGCTGGTGATGGTCATCGGCATGGCGCCTACGGCCTTCGCTACCAGTGGCACGGACACGGGCGGCGGGCATGATGACCATTCGTCGGCCCCACTTTCCTCGTCCAATGGACGATACACCTATGACTCTTTCGTCCGTAGAGTTATGGGTGCGAGCCTTGCGACGACGAGCACCCCAAATTACGATGACCTTATCCAGCTTTACGGCACCATTGGTGGCGTAGAAGTCGACGTCCCTGTACGGAACGAGAACCCTGATACGGGAGAGTACGAGTTCTCTTTGGACGGTGGTGAAACATGGATGCAGGGAAGCTACACTCCTGACGGAGGTGGCGGCGGCGGAGGGGGAGGTAACAAACCGAACAAACCGAATAAACCATCTGGTGGTGGGTCCTCTTCCGATGATGATGACGACGGCGGTGGTGGCGGTGGTGGAGGCGGATACGACCCGCCATATTATCCGCCACACTACTGCACCTACAGCACAAGCTGCTACAGGTATAATTCCTCCCAGCATAAGCTTGTGACCACTTCCTGCTGTGGTGGTAGCAGCACTTCCTACGAGAGTCACTCCTGGAGATATTCTTACAGTGATATCGGAGGGGAGGCCGGGCAGAGCCAGCACCGTACCACTCAGACCTGTACTAGGTGCGGTGAGAGCAGTACCTACAATGAGGCCCACTCTGAGGGTGCTGGGTATCGATGCACTAAGTGTAATCGTGTGCTGGCCATGGATATTACCTGGCACTACTACGATGAGCACTCCCCCGTCACCACTGTGACCAAGCACTACTTCTACAGCAAGCTTACGCTGGCTCCGGCTCGTGGCCGCCAGGACTACAAGTTCACCGGCTGGTACACTGAGTGGGGTGGACAGGGTACTGCTGCGAAGGCTGGGACCAAGGTCATGCCTGGGCATACCGCCCACTACTACGCCAGCTGGATGGCGATTGTCGACCTTGACTACGATTTCTCTGCACCCATTATTACGGTGACCCGTAATCCTGTGAGCGCAACTAATCCGACCAAGAACCTGACCCTCACCATCACGGCTAAGGACCCTGAGGGTAACGACCATGCTACTCCTCTGCAGATTGAGGGCGAGACCACGTGGCACAAGTCTCCCTATGTGTACACTGTCACTGATAGCAGGCCTATCATGATTGTGGCTCGGGATACCGAGAACAACACTCGGGAGTTCTTGGTCAACGTGACCAACCTGGACGTTGCTCCTCCTGTGGTCGAGGGCTTTACCCAGGACACTACCGGCTGGACCAATAAGCCTGTGACCGTTAAGGTCGAGGCTAGCGATGACCAGGCCCTGCACGCTCAGGCGTATCGTTGGGAGTTTACCCCCAACAGCACTGGTAAGGCAACTACGGGCCAGTGGACTGCTACTCCTTCTTTTGCCGTCTCTGAGGCCGGTAAGGTTCGCGTACAGATTCGCGATGCCGTAGGTAACACTGTGTGGTCCGACTATTACATCGTGAACAATGTGGACACCACGGCCCCCTCCCTTGACCCAAATGAGCCCTACCAGGTCAGCACCACTGGGACCGTTGCGGCTTCCACTGGTGTGACCATCACGCTTAACCTGTGGGATAAACCGGATTCTACTTCCGGCATGTCTTCTGGTCTGGCGGCGGCGCCCATCAAGTGGGTCAACATCGACGGCATCTTTACGGCCAACCGTACGGTCACTGTTCATGCCAATGGCACCTATAATGTGATTCTGCGTGACGCCGTGGGTAACGAGTCTGCGCCTATTCCCATCATCATCAGCAATATCAGCACCAGTGAGCCGGTCATTAACCAGATTACTGCGACCGATGTGGATGGCGACGTGATTAACCCGCTGCTTCCGAGCGCGGGTGATAAGGCTCCCATCACCATCACTGTTGACGCTTCCTTTGGTGCTGCTGGCCAGCCCGAGAAGCCCTACAGCTATGATGGTGGTATGACTTGGACCAGCCTCAACTACTTTATCGTTCAGGAGAACGGTGAGTATACCATCACCATCAGGGATGCTAACGGTACTCAGAAGTCTGAGAGCATCATCCTGACTACCATCGACAACGCCGACCCCATTGTGGGTATGTGGCTCTATAAGGGACAGCCCGATGACTGGACCGTGAGGTTCCCGGGTGTTGATTGCACCGAGAAGGACTACGTGTGGAAGTTGCGCATTGATGCTGAGGACCTTGGTTCCGGTATCGACAACATCCACACCGAGTGGGACAACCAGGACTACGATGAGACCCAGCTTCCCATCACCTTCGATGTGAAGAATCCAGGCACCTACCAGATTACTGTTACTGACAAGGCTGGCCATCAGGTGCAGATGGAGAAGGTCGTTCAGTGGACTGACCTCGGCGAGTCCGTCTATGGCCCGAACCCCAATGTCCCTGTGACTACGCCTGACGTTGGTGGCACTCACAGCTGGGATAAGGGTTCCGCTGGCGACCCGTTCAACGCAAACCTCGAGGACCTGGTCTTTGGTCCTAATGGCGCGTACAATACGGCCACTGGTGTGTTCACGCCGTACCCCGCCGGTATGGAGGGTATCCCCGTCCGGTTCAACGCTCAGTTGACCCGTAACAAGTGGGGCACCGCTACTGTGTCCTTCAATAACAAGACCTACACCGCGAAGTTCGAAGGCACGGATGTTACCGGCATGAGCACTACTCTGAAGGACTACAACGGTGTCAGCTCTGCTAAGGTGCTCGGCACAGGCAATCCGATTCCTGGCTACTCCTTCATCCCCATTAGTGATATCACTGGTGACCTGAAGAACGCTCGTATTCGCGTGACCGTGCGTGAGTGGAACGATGAGGCTTGCACCGACCTGAATAAGGAAGGTACTGAGAACTTCTACACTTCTGTGCAGAACTCCAAGCCCACCATCACCTATACTTACAACCGGGCTACTGACGAGATGACTGTGGTTGCTACTTCTGCCCTCGCCGGCATCAAGACTGTGACCTGGTCCTTCGACGGTGGTTCTGCGAACGAGTATGTGAACCCGTTCCCGCTGGGTGACCCCGCTCCGAGCACTGTCACCCTTGTGGCAACCGACAACCTCGGCATCAGCAACTCCCTTGATGTGGATGTGGCAAACCTCGGCCTGCTGGGCAACACGGCTGGTATGCCTGATACTGGTTCTCTGAGCACGGATGCTATTGAGAGTGGTACCAGCGCCAGCCATAGCTCTAACCGGGCTGCGGATATCTACATCATCGGCGGCACCCGTGGCAACACGGATAACGTGCCTGGTGCCAAGGTGTACGATAACGCGTTTAGCGGGCACGCCGCTTAACCTATAAACGCGCAGCTCTCTGGCAAGGATTTGGCCCCTGGGTTTAAACCCAGGGGCCATTTCTTTTCCTGTGAAAATGTTTCGGTATTTTCGCGATAGGAGAGTTTGCCATGAGTAAAATAAAAAGCCTATTAACCAACGTCACCTGTGAGACGATCACCGACATGTACCTCCTGTGGCTGTTCACTTTCCAGCTATTTTACATGGACGGCAACTACTTCGAGAGGTACTTCGGTGTTAAGAAAATTAACTTGATGTTAGTGTCCTCGGTAGTATACATTGTCCTGTTCCTGGTGATTGCTCTAAAGACGCACAGGAAGTTTGAGCTCTCTCCGAATCTCGGTGTTACGATAGCGATGCTTTCTGTCTATACCATATTGACGGTATTGTCGTCTATGCAGTCTCCGTATTACAAGGATACCATATTTGGCGTGTTCTCCTCTGGTGGGTTCGTTAACACTATAGTGTTTCTATTTGTGTTTATCGCCGTGGCACAGTCGGCCCGTTTAACTGTAAAGAAACTGCAAGTACTCGGTATAGTGCTTATGCTGGAGTGCTTTATAGTATTCCTACAGATAGCGGGTTTTAATCCATTCTACTTATATGGTTCCTCTAATTATTATGGTGAAGGTTTGGTGACCAACATCGGTATGAGCTGTGCAGGTACCCTTGGAAATATAAACGTAATCTCTAACCTGCTCTGCGTAACTGTACTGTTTCTGAGTGTGAACATCGCAGTCGCAAGGACTACTTTGTTGCACAAAGCCCCTGTTATATCTTCAAGCGTAATTCAGTTAGTTGCACTCATTGTGCTGAGCTGCGCCTTAGGGGTAGTAGGGTTTGGTGCAGGACTATTTGCCCTGGTATGTTACATAGCTCTAACATCTAAATCAGCTAAGCTGAAATGGGGACTTGGCTTGTCTTTAGTTACATTCAGTGTTGGACTGCTTGTGCTAATCTACTTCTGGGACCCAGGCAGAAGCTTTATGCATGAATTACACAAAATGATGCACGGCAATATTGATTATCGCTTTGGTACTGGTCGATTAAAGATATGGAAGGATTACTTGTCACGTGCAAAGGGCAATATCTTCTTGGGCTTCGGGGCTGACATATCTGGCTACTATAATCTTGGATTTTTCCAGAGGTATGACGAAGCTTTGGGTGTGCTATTCAAGGCAAGGGCAATCGACGCGCACAATGTGTATATAAACGTGTTGTTCAGTAGCGGGGCTGTGGCATTAACATCCTATGTTGGTGCCATTGTGTACTGTGCACGTAATGCTTTTCAGCAGCGGGATGCAGGTGCAGTGGCCGCTATCGTGGCGTGGGCAACCAGTTCCTTTTTCTGTGTGACAACCCCCATGACTCAGATATACTTTACAATTCTATTAGCATTTTCATTTTGCAGCAAGGAGGATGCGTTATGCACAAAGTCAAACGGATGCTGATACTACTGGCACTTGTCGGGGTCACTCTATGCGGGTGTTCTCCGACAGCGGACGACTCCCCACCGGAGAATCCATTGCCGACACAGCAGGAGGAAACTCTGTCGTCTTCCAGTCATGTGAAGGCCGTAGGCACTTCAACTATCCCCATTGAGTATGGTCTATATGACACGGTCTACACGCGCGGGGAAACTTTCATCTTTGAGAGCGATGAGTTGATAATCCCCATCTCCTCTATTGAGGAAGGTCGCTCTCTTGAGTGTATTGTGCATGTGGATGAAGACGTCATACATGTATCGGCCCTGAAGCTCAATGACAAGTATTTGGTGTGGTATGGTGCCTGTAAGCAGTGTCTGGTAACTGACATGGCAACGCACCCCCATGTGAACTACGATGGCATGGAGTGTATCGCCTGTAACGGGTGTGGGCAGATATTCCTTGCTGCTGACATTCTCAACGCTGGTAACAATTCGAGGGACTTGTGCACCCCGCTCGTAATCAGCTCTGAGGACTATGAGGTGCGTAAGATTTCTGAGTGCGAAATCAATACACACGCATACCCCTGGCTGAATAGTTCTCTGGAGGAGGATAGCGGATGGGGCACACCTAAGATTGGCAGAAATGAGATTGCGGACAAGGATGCTATCGTAGTCCCATATAGTGTGCTGCGACGCGATATTGATGAACTGACCGCGTGGTATATGTCCGCTATGGGGTTGGATATGCCGGCACCGGAGCAAACCGGAGGGGAGTGACCTGATTGAATGAGTACGAGCGCTGTAGGCGCCTATGGTCTGTCTGGCAACGTAGCGCTCCTCATGAAATTTTGTCACGCCTGGATAACTACCACATGATGGAGGCCTATCACGCTACGAAGATGGAGTTTCCTGAACTGCCTTTCAATACGGTTACACAGCTTTGGAATAATTCTAAACTAGGTATGTACTCAGGCCCCATCTTAGCTGTCTTGGCCCTCCACAACTTTAGGGTCCAAGCGAGGCTGTCAGATGTGTGCCTTGAGGGCGAGGTTCCTTTATCGGCGGACTTGGTGTCCGGAATTCATCATGCGCTTTCGTGTGGTCTATTCACACCTCACCAGTACGTCGACCTCGAGGAACGCCCCGGTGAGTTCAAGCAGTCCGACGAGGTCACAGGCGTGTTCGATGTAGGGACTTCGCCGGAGGAGGTTGAGGGACTACTGGAGGAAATGATTCTTGAGATGGATACCATTTCTGATAAGAACGACACCCTCGTTGCAGGTGCGTACCTGCACGCTCGTCTCTTGTTCTTACGTCCCTTCAACCTCGTTAACACCTCTACAGCGATTGCTGTTATGAATTACTGGTTACGACTGGAGGGGCATCCTCCAGTCGTAATTCCTTCTGCTGAAATTAAGCAGTATCGGAGCTACCTCGAAACCTTCGACCTCCACGAGGACATAGAGCCCCTGGGTGTGTTCTTCAGTGAGAAGATATCCGAGTTCTGGGGTCCGCAGATGCGAGGGAA
>ERZ778512.1064-NODE-1064-length-19398-cov-6.710231_pt1 | contig 19398 bp, 18 predicted proteins | sample MGYA00510346_ERZ778512 | MGnify/ENA primary metagenome ERZ778512 (study PRJEB29527, sample SAMN07138962) | mouse gut metagenome | material: feces | host: mouse | place: China:Nanjing | collected 2016-01-25 ...
GGTCGGTAAAGCCTATCTAACATAATCTCAGGAAAATTTAAACAGGCTCTTAAACTTTTCATCCTTTAAGGGTTTTATAGTTAATATTTCGTTTTTCTTGTCGGTTGCAAGTTTAAAGGTATTTTGCGTCTCATACAGGAAGATTTCAATCATTTCTTAGGGACATTTCTATCAAATGATAGTTTTTGTGTGCTTTCTGATAGTTTTTTGGGGTGGTATTTGAAGAAAAATCTCCCATTCATTTGCTTAAAAGAATCAAATAGATTACTTTTGATTAATATTAACCTAATAAATTAAAAGACAATGAATATACTTATTGTTGTAGGAATTATTGTATTGTTGGGCATCATTTTTGCATCCATGTACAATTCGCTAGTGAGACTGAGAAACAATCGTGAAAATGCGTTTGCCGACATCGACGTACAGTTGAAGCAACGTCATGACTTGATTCCGCAATTGGTAGATACCGTGAAAGGATATGCCGCCCATGAAAAGGAGACACTCGACCGGGTGATTCAGGCACGTAACGGTGCCGTCAGTGCCAAGACTATTGATGATAAGATAGCCGCCGAGAATCAGTTAAGTTCCGCCCTTGCAGGGCTGAAAATCACATTGGAAGCCTATCCCGACTTGAAAGCAAATCAGAGTTTCCTGCAATTACAAGAGGAAATAGCCGATGTGGAGAATAAGTTGGCTGCTGTCCGCCGTTACTTCAACTCGGCTACCAAAGAATACAATAACGCCGTACAGACATTCCCTTCTAATATCATAGCAGGCATGACAGGATTCCAAAAAGAAATCATGTTTGATTTGGGAAAGAACGAACGCGCCAATTTGGAACAGGCTCCCAAAATCAATTTCTAAATCTCCAGTCACCGTTCACTCACTGCATAAATCAAACACGCGATGCAATACGTCGGAATCCAAACACAGCAGAGCCGGAACAATATACGTTCCGCATTTCTATTGTTCCTCTTTCCTTGCCTGGTGACAGCACTTCTTTATCTGTCCTGTTACCTGCTGGTTCTTTTCGGATACGGCAAGAGTATGGAAGTCGAGATGATGCCTATGGTCAATCATTTCTTCCTCTCTTCCCTACCCTATACTTTAGGAGTAGTGGCTATCTGGTTTCTTATCGCCTATTGGGCTAATACGAGAATCATTAATTCCGCCACAGGCTCCAAGCCGCTTGACCGCAAGGAAAACAAACGCGTTTACAACCTAGTGGAAAACCTCTGCATGTCTCAGGGCATGAGTATGCCGAAGATAAATATCATCCATGATAATTCGCTGAATGCATTTGCAAGTGGTATCAATGACCGCACATATACGATTACCCTTTCGAAAGGTATCATCCAAAAGCTGAACGATGAAGAACTTGAAGCCGTAATCGGGCATGAGCTTACCCATATCCGTAACCGGGACGTGCGTCTGCTTATTATCTCCATCGTATTTGTCGGTATCTTCTCCATGCTGACGGAAATCACGTTTTATACCATCACACATATACGTGTACGTAGTAACAGTAAAGGCAGCGCAGGAATTTTCCTCTTTATGATAGTCGCTTTACTGATAGCTGCCATTGGTTTCCTTTTCGCCAGCCTGATGCGTTTTGCCATTTCGCGCAAACGCGAATATATGGCAGATGCCGGTTCGGCAGAAATGACGAAAAATCCGTTGGCACTTGCCAGTGCTTTGCGGAAAATATCTGCCGACCCAGCGATAGAAGCCGTGCAACGGAAAGACGTAGCGCAATTATTCATTCAAAATCCTAGAAAGAGGACAAAAAGTCTATATAGCCAGCTCGGTGGCTTGTTTGCTACCCATCCTCCCATTGAAAAGCGGATTGAGATATTGGAACAGTTCTAAGTTCTTATTATATACACAAGGAAAGGTCAGGATTTCTGTTTAATTTTCATTAAAGAAAAGAGAAGAGTTCCTGACTTTTTCTTATATTTGGTTGTTATACATATATATCAACCTAAATGCAACTGATATGAAAACGAAGAAACAAATCCTAATGTTGTTACTAGCCTTGCTAGTAGGACTCCCTACCCTTTCAGCTCAAAGTAAAGAAGAAAAGAAGGAACAGAAGAAAGAAGCTGTGACGAAACTCATCGCATCTGAAAATTACAAAATAGATGTACAGACCGCCCTGCCGATGCGCGGACGTTCCGTCCCCCTGACATCTCCCTACTCACTGGAAATCAGCAATGATTCGGTCATCTCCTACCTACCCTATTTCGGACGGGCTTACAGCATCCCTTATGGTGGCGGGGACGGACTGAATTTCAGAGCACCCCTCAAGGAATATACAATGAAAATGGATAAGAAAGGAAATGCCGTCATCCAATTCATTATCCGGAATCCCGAAGACAGATATGAATTCAGGGCAAAAGTGTACCCTAACGGTTCGGCAAACATTGATGTAAACATGCAGAACCGGCAATCCATCAGTTTTCAGGGAAAGTTGGATATGAAAGACGAATAAAGGTGATCATCACTCTTCTTTTATCTCATCGCCACCTTTTAATATAGGCAAGCAGATGTGATATTTTACAGCTAGGATGCGGGTCAGGAATACAGCAGACCCGCCGATTAGCTGGCATCCGTATGACTCAAGTCCCGCGACATCGCAAAGCCAATAGGCAATACCGCCTACCACACAGGCCATTGCGTAAATTTCTTTTCGGAATATCAAAGGGATTTCATTGATAAAGACATCACGCATCACACCGCCTGCCGCTCCCGTGATACTACCCATAATGATTGCCACCCAGAAAGGATATCCCAAGGCAATGCTCTTGCCCACACCTACCACAGTGAACAATGCCAGACCGATACTGTCGAAAATAAAAAATGTATTGTTGAGCCGGATAAGCCAACGTCCGAAGCAGATAACCCACACCAGAGCCAGCCCCGTACAAATCAAATAAATGGGGTCTGTCATCCACCCGGGGGTAACATCGAGCAGAACATCACGGATAGTACCGCCACCGATAGCCGTGGCAAGTCCGACAACATAGGCTCCGAACCAGTCGAAACGCTTCGCCGAAGCCAGCCGGATACCACTAATTGCAAAGGCAAATGTGCCTATAAAATCAAGAATTTGAACGAATGTGGGCATATATTTATTATTTTGTATGCAAAGTAACAAATAAATTCCGTAAGAAAATGTACATTTGCTTCACGAATTAAACCGAATATGATAGAAATAAGATGAAAATAACAATTGTTGCCGGGGCACGCCCCAATTTCATGAAGATAGCTCCCATTACACGCGCTATTGAAGCTGCACGGTCGCTGGGTAAAAGTATCTCCTACCGACTGGTCTACACGGGCAGAAAAGAGGATACGAGTCTGGACGCTTCTCTCTTTTCGGACCTCGACATGAAGGCTCCCGATGTATATCTGGGAGTGGAAAGCAGTAATCCAACGAGTTTGACAGCAGGAATCATGGTAGCGTTCGAACAGGAGTTGACCGAGAACCCAGCACACGTTGTTCTTGTTGTGGACGACCTCACCGCAACGATGAGTTGCGCTATCGTTGCCAAGAAACAAGGAATCAAGGTGGCGCACCTTGTGGCCGGAACCCGCTCTTTCGACATGAAGATGCCGAAAGAAGTGAACCGCATGATTACGGACGGACTGTCCGACTACTTGTTCACAGCCGGCATGGTCGCCAACCGTAATCTGAACCAAACGGGTACGGAAAGCGAAAATGTATATTATGTAGGCAATATCCTCATAGATGCTATCCGTTACAACCGCAACCGGCTACTCAAACCGATATGGTTCTCCGTATTGGGACTCCAGGAAGGCAATTATCTCCTGCTCACCCTCAACCGCCGTGTCTTGCTTAATAACAAAGAGAATCTGCAGCAACTGATGGAAACATTGATTGAGAAATCTGCCGGCATGCCTATCGTAGCACCATTGCACACGTATGTACGCAACGCGATTAAGGAATTGGACATCGAAGCACCTAACCTGCATATCATGCCACCACAGAATTACCTATTCTTCGGTTATCTGATTAATAAGGCGAAAGGAATTGTCACCGACTCCGGCAATGTCGCCGAAGAAGCAACGTTCCTGGGTATTCCTTGCATTACTCTCAATACATACGCCGAGCATCCCGAGACATGGCGTATGGGAACCAACGAGCTTATCGGAGAAGACCCAGCTCTGCTTGCCAAAACAATGGATACACTGATGAAAGGCGAATGGAAGCGCGGTGAACTCCCCGAACGTTGGGACGGACGTACCGCAGAGCGTATCGTACAGATTCTATCAAGCAAATAACGCTCACCTTACTTGCCCTATGCCGTCAAGTGTAGAGCAAGTAGCTTCAACATGCCTTGAAACAAAGTGTTTCATTACAGGAAACAAACAGTTTCAACGGATGAAACTAAATCAGGAACTAGTTGTTAAATATATATGACCAAGGCTAACTTATTTGAGCATTGGAGATATACGCTTGTAAACAACCAAAAACGATGGGTAAAAAAAGTTATATATTCTCTCACACTGAGAGTTATTTGTTAACTTTGCACCTTACTACGAACGTTATGAGACAACGATATAACAAAATATTTATACTGCTCTTACTTGTATTGGCAGCTCCAAATGCGTTTGCACAGCAAATTAAAGGGGTAGTTACCGATTCTGTGACACATGAACCATTGATGTATATTTCCATCTATTATCAGGAAAAAAGAGATATGGGTACTATCACCAATATCGACGGAGAATATAACCTCGATGCCCGCAGGAACGGCGGAACGCTTGTATTCTCCGCTGTCGGCTATATCAGCAAGACAGTGAAAGTCCACTATGCCAATCAGACTGTCAACGTTCAGTTGGCTCCGGATAATGTACTCCTGAATGAAATTGTCGTAAAACCCAAGAAAGAAAAATACTCCCGTAAGAACAATCCGGCAGTCGAATTCATGAAGAAGGTCATTGAGCACAAGAAGGCGCAAGTCCTCGAAGTGAACGACTATTATCAGTACGACAAGTACGAGAAGATGAAAATGTCTATCAACGACCTCACACCGGAGAAACTCGAAAAAGGCATCTACAAGAAATATGCCTTCCTCAAAGACCAGGTGGAAGTGTCGGAAACAACGAATAAGTTGATTCTTCCGATTTCCGTACAGGAGACAGCTTCGCAGACCATTTATCGCAAAGACCCCGAAAGTAAGAAAACCATTATCAAAGGAAAGAACTCCAACGGTATCGAAGAATTTTTCTCAACGGGAGATATGCTCGGCACAGTCTTGAAGGATGTCTTTGCCGATATCAATATTTACGACGATGACATTCGCCTGCTCCAACAACGTTTCGTAAGCCCTATCGGCAGTAGCGCCATTTCTTTTTATAAGTATTATCTGATGGACACATTGATGGTGGACAAGCGCGAATGTGTGCACCTGACTTTCGTTCCACAGAATTCGCAGGATTTCGGATTTACCGGACATCTGTATGTACTGAACGACTCTACGTATGCCGTACAGAAATGTACGATGAACTTGCCCAAAAAGACCGGAGTAAACTTCGTCAACCGCATGGACATCGTGCAGCAGTACGAACAACTGCCGAACGGCAACTGGGTATTGTCCGATGACAATATGACTGTAGACCTTTCATGGAATTCCAACAAAACGGCAGGCGGCCTGCAGGTAGAACGAATCACTAAATACAGCGATTACAAATTCGACCCTATCGAGCAACGGCTTTTCCGGTTGAAAGGAAGCGTGATAAAGGAAGCGGACATGCTTTCAAAAAGCGATGAATACTGGGCAAGTGTCCGCCAGGTTCCATTGACAAAGAAAGAAAGTACGATGGATGTATTCGTCAACCGTCTCGAACAGATTCCGGGATTCAAGTACATCATCTTCGGAGCTAAAGCCCTGATTGAGAACTTTGTGGAAACAGGAAGCAAGGGACGTCCGAGCAAAGTGGACATCGGCCCTATCAACACCATGATTTCGAGCAACTACATTGATGGAACCCGTTTCCGGTTGAGCGGTATGACTACGGCGCATTTCGACAAGCATTGGTTCTTGAGCGGTTACGGCGCATATGGTCTGAAAGACGAGCGGTGGAAATATAGCGGTACGCTGACTTATTCGTTCAACAAGCGTGATTATGTAGTCTGGGAATTCCCGAAACATTATATTTCGGCAACTTACAGTTATGATGTAATGTCTCCAATGGACAAATTCCTGTTTACGGACAAGGATAATATCTTCTTATCACTAAAAACGACAACGGTAGACCAAATGTCTTATATGCGTGACGCGACTGTCAACTATGAACTCGAAACGCTAACAGGTTTCGGAGTGAAAGCGATGCTCCGCCACCGTAACGACGAACCTACCGGAAAACTGGAATATCTGCGCAACGATGCTGCACAAACACGTGTGCATGACATGACGACCACTGAAGCAAGCCTGACATTACGCTATGCTCCGGGTGAATCGTTCGTCAATTCCAAGCAACGCCGTATTCCCGTATCTCTGGACGCGCCCATTTTCACGCTCACCCATGTGATGGGATTCAAGGGCGTATTGGGCGGCGAATACAACTTCAACCGTACGGAAGCGAGCATATGGAAGCGTTTCTGGCTTCCCGCCTCGTGGGGAAAAGTAGACGTCAGCCTGAAAGCGGGAGCCGAATGGAACACAGTCCCCTTCCCACTCCTGATTTTACCCGAAGCAAACTTGTCGTATATCACACAGCATGAGACATTCTGCCTCATCAACAACATGGAGTTTCTCAACGACCGGTTTGCCGCCTTGTCTCTCTCCTACAACATGAACGGAAAGCTATTCAACCGCATCCCGCTCATCAAGCAACTGAAATGGAGAGAGATGTTCCGTGTGCGCGCCTTGTGGGGAACGCTGACCGACAAGAACAATCCGTTCAAAAGTAATAATCCCGACCTGTTCCGCTTCCCGACACGCAACGGAGAGTTCACCAGTTTCGTGATGAACCCCAAAGTGCCTTACGTAGAGGTGGGCTTTGGCATTTTCAACATATTCAAGTTGCTGCACGTCGAGTACATACACCGTCTCACCTACCGCAACAATCCGAATATCAACATCCATGGTATTCGGTTCATGATATTAACAGCATTCTAAAAGAACACTATGCAACCTTTGGCAGAGCGGCTACGGCCGAAAACGTTAGACGAATACATCGGTCAGAAACATTTAGTAGGGCCTGGTGCTATCCTGCGCAAGATGATTGACGCAGGACGCATCTCTTCTTTCATCCTTTGGGGCCCACCCGGAGTAGGAAAAACGACGTTGGCACAAATCATTGCCAATAAACTGGAAACTCCTTTTTATACATTGAGTGCCGTAACTTCCGGCGTAAAGGACGTACGCGAAGTGATAGACCGTGCCAAAAGCAACCGTTTCTTTTCACAATCCAGTCCGATACTGTTTATTGATGAAATTCACAGGTTCAGCAAATCGCAGCAGGATTCCCTGTTGGGGGCAGTGGAGAATGGAACTGTTACGTTGATTGGTGCGACGACGGAGAATCCGTCGTTCGAGGTTATCCGCCCTCTCCTATCGCGTTGCCAGCTTTATGTGCTCAAATCATTGGAGAAAGAAGATTTGCTGGAACTTCTCCAACGTGCCGTCACTACGGATACTGTACTGAAAGAACGCAAAATCGAATTAAAAGAAACAACAGCCATGTTGCGCTTCTCCGGTGGAGATGCCCGCAAACTGCTTAATATACTAGAACTCGTTGTTCAGTCGGAGACAGAGGAAACGGTTGTTATCACCGACGAGATGGTAACAGAACGGCTGCAGCAGAATCCGCTGGCATATGACAAGGACGGAGAAATGCATTATGACATTATCTCCGCTTTCATCAAGTCGATTCGCGGAAGCGACCCGGACGGAGCTATTTATTGGCTTGCCCGCATGGTGGAAGGCGGCGAAGACCCTGCTTTCATTGCCCGCCGGCTTGTCATTTCGGCTTCGGAAGATATCGGCCTTGCCAACCCCAATGCCCTGCTTCTGGCAAATGCCTGCTTCGACACACTGATGAAAATCGGCTGGCCCGAAGGACGGATTCCCTTAGCGGAAACAACGATATACCTGGCCACCAGCCCCAAGAGCAATTCGGCCTACAACGCGATTAACGATGCGTTGGAGTTGGTGCGTTCAACAGGAAATCTGCCTGTCCCGCTGCATCTGCGCAACGCGCCTACCAAGCTGATGAAACAATTGGGATACGGACAGAAGTACAAATATGCCCACAATTACGAGGGTAACTTCGTGAAACAGCAATTCCTGCCCGACGAGCTGAAAGACAAACGGATATGGCAACCACAAAATAATCCGGCGGAACAGAAGCATGCCGAACGGATGATACAGTTGTGGGGAGATAAATTCAAAAAGTAAGCTATCGGCTAAAAGAAATATGCCATTGGCAAAAAAGAATCAACTAATGGCAAAAGCAAAATAAAAAAATAAAGAAAGACGTATAACATATTATTAATATTAAAATTGAAATGAAGATTGTAATTTTAGACGGCTTTGCCGCCAATCCCGGGGATTTGTCCTGGGAAGGTATTAAAGCTCTCGGAGAATGTACGATATATGACCGCACTGCTCCCGAAAAAGTATTAGAACGTGCAGCCGGAGCAGAAGTGCTTTTGACTAATAAAGTAATCATCAATGCAGACCACATGGCTGCACTGCCCGAACTGAAATATATTGGCGTATTGGCTACCGGCTACAATGTAGTTGACACTGCCGCAGCCAAGGAACGGGGAATCATTGTGACCAATATTCCTTCATACAGCACAGCTTCTGTTGCCCAAATGGTATTTGCACATATTCTGAATATCTGCCAGCAAGTGCAGCACCATTCGGAAGAAGTACACAAAGGTCGTTGGACCAACAGCAAGGATTTCTGTTTTTGGGATACTCCGTTAATGGAGCTGAGAGAAAAGAAAATCGGTCTGGTCGGACTGGGAAATACCGGATACACAACTGCACGTGTCGCCATCGGCTTTGGTATGCAAGTATATGCATTAACTTCAAAGTCACATTTTCAGTTGCCACCGGAAATCAAGAAAATGGATTTAGACCAATTGTTCTGCGAGTGTGATATTATCAGCTTGCACTGCCCGCTTACTCCAGAGACACGAGAAATGGTGAATGCCCGCCGTCTTGCTATGATGAAGCCGACGGCTATCCTAATCAATACAGGTCGCGGTCTGCTGGTCAATGAACAGGATTTAGCAGATGCACTGAACAGCGGCAAGATTTACGCTGCCGGAGTAGACGTTCTTTCTACAGAACCACCGCGTCCTGACAATCCATTGTTGACAGCAAAGAACTGCTATATCACTCCACACATCGCGTGGGCAACGCTGGAAGCTCGCGAACGCTTGATGAATATCGCAACCTGCAACATACAAGCATACATTGCTGGAAAACCTGAAAACTTGGTAAATTGAGAATAAGAAAATAGGCTGCGCAATGAATATTTATTACCTCATACGCAGCCTATTTTCTTATTCTCAATTTTTAAGTCTCAATTTAATAAGAGTGTCCGCCTTCGTCCATCTCTTTCTCTGTAATCTTGTGACGGTCGATGCTACGCCAAGCGTAGAAGATATAAGCAATCACAAACGGAACGAGAATGGAAACATAAGCCATCGTTTTCAAAGTAAACTCGCTGGAACAGCTATTTGCCAAAGTCAATGAGCTTTGCAAGTCGGTATAAGATGGATAATAAGCCGTGTTATTATATCCTGCCACCAATAATAAAGACAAGACTGTCAATACCGTGCCGATGCCCGTAAACCAAATACCTTTATCGAAAGTCTTTTTGAGCAATGTCTTTCCGATGCCGAAGAGAACCAAAGCTACTCCTATCAGGAACAGGACAAGAACTATCGGCATTTCGATAAAGTTAGTAAAGTATTTGAAAGATTGCATATAAATCTCCTGCGTATCCGGATTTACTGCAAAGCCATCGGAGACTAATGTACGAATGACAAATGACAGGAAGAATACAAGAAACATGATAGTATTATTCCGTACCGCACGACGGCATTTGTCCGTCAACTCTTTATCCGCTATATTATTAATAAAGTATAACGCTCCCAGCACACGGGCAAGGAAGAATACCGCCAGCCCCAAAATCACATTCCAAATATTAGTCAACGCATCCAATCCATGCCAACCGTTCCCCCAATGGCTGATAACCGGCATAATAGTATCCGCCATATTTCCTTTATTAATATAGAAATCGGAACCTGTGAAGAATGTGGCCACCGCCCCGCCAAGCAATAACGGCCCTACTACCCCATTAATCACTAGAAAAGTCTGATATGTCTTTCTGCCTAGCAGATTTCCTGCTTTGCTTTGGAACTCATAGCTGACAGCCTGCAACACAAAACTAAAAAGAATAATCATCCAAAGCCAATAAGCACCACCGAAGCTAGTGCTATAAAATAACGGGAAAGATGCAAAGAAAGCACCGCCAAAAGTAACCAGCGTAGTAAACGTAAACTCCCATTTACGTCCGGTAGAGTTCACCATCATTTTACGGTGTTCTTCCGTCTTACCGAGACAGAACAGCAATGAATTACCACCTTGCACAAACAATAAAAACACAAGGATAGCCCCCAGCAAGGAAACGACAAGCCACCAATATTGTTGTAGAAATATATACATAGTCTTTACGATTAATGGTTAATAGTAACATTATTTCCCGTTTCCGGTCCTTTCTTGATAGCCTTTACCATAATTCCGGCACCCGCAATCAGCATTACTGTAAACAAGAACAGGAAGATAAAGAAAGTAGTCTGCACGGAACTCACGTCCAGTTTGGAGATGGCAACTGATGTAGGCAGCATATCACGGATAGCCCACGGCTGACGACCACATTCGGCAACCACCCATCCGGCTTGTCCGGCAATATATCCCAAAGGAATAGTCAATAGAGCAATCCAGTGCATCCACCGCATCTTACTCAAATCCTTCTTATAGATAAAGAAAAGAACTACAATAAAGAAAAGGATGAAATATCCGCCCAGAATTACCATTATACGGAACGCGTAGAAATTGAGAGGGACATTCGGAACCAGTTGGTTGACATCCTTAATATATCCGTAGCCGAAATAAGGAATATTTTCCTGCAATACTTTGTAAGCCACTTGCGCGTCCTCTTCGTGTCCTGCGCTCTTTGCCGCACGATAGGCAGCCAAAGCACCGATAGCCGTTTTTCCACGTTCTATCTTCTCGGCTGCCGAAAGAGCTTTTGTGCCGTCTTTCATCTCATAACCGCCCTCAATAATATTTGCAATACCCGGAACGTAGCCGTCCACATCACGTTCGGCAAGGAAAGAAAGCATGCTCGGTATCTCTATGCAGAAGAGGAACGGGTCTTTTCCATCATCATATGTCTTCTTTTCGGGATTCAGCATACCGATTCCTACTAGTCCGACATTCGTGCCGCCTTCATACAAGCCTTCCACAGCCGCCAGTTTCATGGGCTGCGTCTGTGCAATCTGATAACCGGAACCATCGCCCGTCCATGCTGACAACAGCGATGCGACCAGTCCGAAGATAGCTCCAATCTTAATACTGGCAAGCGCAAATTCACGGTTACGTTTCTTCAGCAAGTACCAACAACTGATGCCGACTACAAAAATAGCACCAAGCACCCAACCAGATAACACTGTATGAAAAAATTTATTAACGGCTACAGGTGAAGTTGCCACTGCCCAAAAATCGACCATCTCATTGCGAACAGTATCAGGATTGAACTCCATACCTACCGGATGCTGCATCCATGCATTGGCAACGAGAATCCACCAAGCAGAGATAGTTGCTCCCAATCCCGTCAGCCAAGTTGAAGCCAAGTGAAAACGCTTACTGACTTTTCCCCAGCCGAAAAACATTACAGCTATAAAGGTGGCTTCCATAAAGAATGCCAAAATACCTTCAATAGCCAACGGCGCACCGAAAATGTCTCCTACAAACCATGAATAATTGCTCCAGTTCGTTCCAAACTCAAACTCAAGAATCAAGCCTGTTGCCACACCAATAGCAAAGTTGATACCAAAAAGCTTCATCCAGAACATCGCTGTCTTCTTCCAGAATTCTTTGCCTGTTTTATAATACAGCGTCTCCATAATGCCCATCACCACAGCCAGCCCGAGTGTAAGGGGAACAAAAATCCAATGGTACATTGCTGTCATCGCAAATTGGGCTCTCGACCAATCGATAAGCGAAGTGTCAATACTTTCAATCATAATCTTATGTAGTTTAAGAGTTAAAAATCAATTGATTTCTCAGGAAGAGCGCGTTGTATCAGTTCGTTTCCTACATAGTTTCCCTTATCGGCATCCGTAGGATGATTACCAAGGAAATCCGGAAAAAAGAACAATTTGAGAATGAAGAACATGACGAATAATTTCAGCAGGATAATAATCCATAAAGTACGACCAAGCGTCATACTACGGAAACCTTCCAGATAAAAGTTCCAAATAGAAAGCAGTGTATTCTTCATATGTCGGCATTATAGTTTGTAATGAATACAAATATACAATTTTTATAATTAAAACAAACAAATACCCCGAATTGTTGCGAGATTTGTTGTGTTTTTCTAATAAAATCAACCTATCGACAGAAAAAAATCATTTAACGGCAAAATTCCGTGTTCTGTCTATCGTTTTTGCGGCTAATATAATATGTACGTACCTTCGCTATCAGTAAATCAATAGAAGTATGAATATGATGAATGTAAAAAGATTGACAGTGATGGCATTTCTTGGCGCAGGTATGTTTTCGGGCATATCTGCCCAAGAATCTCCGCTGCAAGCCGATACGCTGAACGGAGCAAAACTCCCTGCACAATGGGATTTGCAATCGTGCATCGACTATGCCTTGGAACAGAATATTACGATTCGCAAAAACCGTATAGCTGCGGAAAGTACACAGATTGACGTGAAGACAGCTAAAGCTGCTTTGTTTCCCAGCCTTTCATTCTCTACCAGCCAGCAGGTGGTGAACCGCCCGTATCAAGAATCGAGTAGTCGGGTGAGCGGCAGCGAGATTATCAGCAGTAATAGTAAAACCAGTTATAACGGTAATTATGGGCTGAATGCTTCGTGGACTTTATATAATGGAAGCAAGCGGCTGAAAACCATCAAGCAGGAACAACTGGACAACCAAGTAGCCGAACTTGATGTGGCAATGTCCGAGAATAATATTCAAGAATCCATCGCACAGGTTTATATCCAGATTCTTTATGCGGCGGAGTCAGTCAGAGTTAACGAGAATACATTACAGGTTTCCATTGCGCAGCGTGACCGCGGTCAGCAATTGCTGGATGCAGGAAGTATTGCCAAAAGTGATTTTGCGCAACTGGAAGCTCAGGTCAGTACCGATCGTTATCAACTTGTCACAGCGCAAGCCACCCTGCAAGATTACAAATTACAACTGAAACAACTGCTCGAACTAGATGGAGAGAATGAAATGAACGTCTATCTCCCTGCCCTGTCCGACGAGAATGTACTTGCCCCCTTGCCTACTAAAAAAGATGTATATGTGAGCGCACTTGCCCTCCGTCCTGAGATTGAAGCAAGCAAGCTCAATATAGAAACTTCCGAATTGGGAATCGATATTGCAAAATCCGGTTATTTCCCCACCGTCAGCCTTAGCGCAGGCATCGGAACGAATCATACGAGCGGAAGTGACTTTACTTTCGGCGAGCAGGTGAAGAATGGTTGGAACAATTCCATCGGTCTGTCGGTCAGTGTGCCTATTTTCAACAACCGTCAGACAAAAAGTGCTATACAGAAGGCTAAATTGCAACGCGAAACGAGCATACTGTCACTGCTTGACGAACAGAAGGCACTGTACAAGACGATTGAAGGTCTTTGGCTGGATGCCAACAATGCACAACAGCGTTATGCGGCAGCCAACGAGAAACTGAGAAGCACGCAAATCAGCTACGAACTGATTAGTGAACAGTTCAATTTGGGAATGAAGAACACCGTGGAACTTCTTACTGAGAAGAATAACTTGTTGCAAGCGCAGCAAGAACAACTTCAAGCTAAATATATGGCTATACTGAATACCCAGTTGCTGAAGTTCTATCAAGGGGATAAATTAGCATTATAATAAACAAGTAAAAGCATAAGAAACGAATGAAAACGAAAAAGATTACCTTAATCGCCGTGGCAGTCGTTGTGGTAACAGGTGCGGGAATCTGGTTCTTCGCCGGGTCGCCCGCCAAACACAAAGTCACATATGCCACTGTTACTGTCAGCAAAAGCGATATTTCAAATTCGGTGACTGCAACCGGAACGATTGAACCTGTGACGGAAGTAGAAGTCGGTACACAAGTATCTGGTATCATTGACAAGATTTATGTAGACTATAACTCAACAGTCACCAAAGGGCAGTTGATTGCTGAGATGGACCGCATTACTCTGCAAAGCGAACTGGCTTCCCAACAGGCAACTTATGACGGGGCTAAAGCCGAATATGAATATCAGAAAAAGAATTACGAACGTAGCAAAGGGCTGCATGAGAAATCCTTGATTAGCGATACAGACTTCGAACAGGCTCTTTACAATTATCAGAAGGCTAAAAGTAGTTATGACAGCAGCAAGGCATCTCTTGCGAAAGCAGAACGTAACTTGTCTTATGCAACGATTACTTCGCCCATTGACGGAGTTGTTATCAGCCGTGATGTAGAAGCCGGACAAACGGTTGCTTCCGGATTCGAAACTCCGACACTCTTCACCATCGCTGCAGATTTGACTCAGATGCAGGTGGTAGCCGATGTGGATGAAGCGGACATAGGCGGTGTGGAAGAAGGCCAGTGTGCCAGTTTTACGGTGGATGCTTATCCGAATGATACATTTGAGGGGGTAGTGACACAGATTCGTTTGGGAAACTCAAGCAGTACGAGCAACGCAAGCAGCAGCAGTACAAGCACGGTAGTTACCTATGAAGTGGTAATCTCCGCCCCTAACCCCGATTTGAAACTGAAACCGCGTCTGACGGCTAATGTCACTATTTATATTCTTGATAAAAAAGGTGTATTGTCTGTGCCGAACAAGGCTTTGCGTTTCGTTCCGGAGAAACCGCTCATCGGTGCTAATGACATTGTAAAAGATTGTAAGGGTGAACATAAACTTTGGACACGTGAAGGCACTACATTCACTGCGCATCCTGTAAAAATCGGAATTAGCAACGGGATATCTACGGAGATTGTCAGTGGTATCACCGAAGGTACGAAAGTAGTATCCGAAGCTACCATAGGTGCAATGCCCGGTGAGAATTTCGAAGCTGGCCCCAATAAAGAGAACGGTGGAGAAAGAAGCCCGTTCATGCCTGGTCCTCCGGGAAGTAAGAAGAAAAACAACAAGTGACAATCATGAAGAAAGTAATTGAAATACAAAATATCAGACGGGACTTCCAAGTAGGAGACGAAACCGTTCATGCGTTACGGGGCGTTTCGTTTACTATCAACGAAGGGGAGTTTGTCACCATCATGGGTACTTCCGGTTCGGGAAAGTCTACGCTACTTAACATATTGGGCTGCCTGGACACCCCGACAAGCGGCGAGTATCTGCTCGACGATATTCCCGTCCGCACGATGAGCAAGCCTCAACGTGCAGTACTGAGAAATCGTAAGATTGGATTCGTGTTCCAAAGCTATAATCTATTGCCTAAAACAACCGCAGTGGAAAATGTGGAACTGCCGCTTATGTACAACTCGTCCGTCAGTGCTTCCGAACGTCACCGCCGTGCCATCGAATCTTTGCAGGCTGTGGGATTGGGCGACCGTTTGGAACATAAATCCAACCAGATGTCCGGTGGACAGATGCAGCGGGTTGCCATTGCACGTGCGCTGGTAAATAATCCAGCCGTTATTCTTGCGGATGAAGCAACGGGAAACCTCGACACCCGTACCTCCTTCGAGATACTTGTCCTGTTTCAGAAACTTCACGCGGAAGGACGCACTATTATCTTTGTAACACATAATCCCGAACTTGCGCAATATAGCAGCCGTAATATCCGTCTGCGCGACGGTCATGTCATAGAGGATACTGTCAACTCAAAGATTCTGTCCGCTGCCGAAGCACTCGCGGCATTGCCGAAAAACGACAAGGATTAAATAGTAATTAACGGGATAGTGATTAATTCATTGCTATTCATTATCGCGCTAATCATTAATCACTAAATAATTAATCACTAACAATATGAATGGAACTAATTTATTCAAGATAGCTCTCCGAGCATTGGCGAACAACAAGTTGCGTGCTTTTCTCACCATGCTCGGTATTATCATCGGTGTCGCTTCCGTCATCACGATGCTTGCTATCGGACAAGGTTCGAAGAAAAGTATCCAACAGCAGATTTCCGAGATGGGATCGAACATGATTATGATTCACCCGGGAGCCGATATGCGTGGTGGTGTCCGGCAAGATCCGTCTGCCATGCAGACCTTGAAACTTGCCGATTACGAAGCCTTGCGCGATGAGACAAGTTTCCTGTCTGCCGTCAGCCCCAATGTCTCTTCATCAGGACAGCTTATTGCCGGCAACAATAACTATCCTGCATCCGTGAATGGCGTAGGAACGGAATACCTTGATATTCGCCAGTTGACGGTAGAAAATGGAGAGATGTTCACCGAAGCCGACATTCAAAGCTCTGCAAAAGTATGCGTGATAGGAAAGACAATAGTGGACAATCTTTTTCCGGACGGAAGTGACCCGGTAGGCAAAATTATCCGTTTCAGCAAGATACCCTTCCGGGTGGTAGGCGTGCTCAAGGCAAAGGGCTACAATTCTATGGGACAAGACCAAGATGCCGTAGTGCTTGCTCCTTATACCACTGTGATGAAGCGTTTGCTTGCCGTCACGTACCTGCAAGGCGTGTTTGCTTCTGCCCTCACCGAAGATATGACAGAATATGCTACGAATGAAATCAGTACAATTCTCCGCCGCAACCATAAGTTGAAAGCAACGGACGATGATGATTTCACTATCCGTACCCAACAAGAACTGAGCACGATGCTCAACTCTACCACCGACCTGATGACGACCCTGCTTGCCTGCATCGCAGGAATTTCACTGATGGTAGGTGGTATCGGAATTATGAATATCATGTACGTATCCGTCACGGAACGTACCCGCGAGATTGGTTTACGTATGTCTGTCGGTGCACGGGGTATCGATATTCTGAGCCAGTTCCTTATTGAAGCCATCATGATTAGTATCACGGGCGGCATCATCGGGGTGATTATCGGTTGCGGAGTCAGTTGGATTGTGAAAAGTGTGGCGCATTGGCCTATCTTTATCCAACTTTGGAGTGTATTCCTTTCTTTTGCGGTATGCACTGTCACCGGAATCTTCTTCGGATGGTATCCTGCCAAGAAAGCCGCAGATTTAGACCCGATAGAAGCCATCAGATACGAATAAAAAGCTATCTTTGTCTTTATGAAACAAAACTTTACATCTGCGCGTCGTCCCCTGGAAATACTGATACACATTATCGGCTGGGGAATTATGTTCGGTTTCCCGTTCTTTTTCGTTGAACGCGGAAACGGAAACATAAACTGGATGGCTTATGTACGCCATCTTGCCGTACCACTTTCTTTCATGATTGTGTTCTACGTCAACTATTTCCTTCTGGTTCCCCGCTATCTTTTCCAGGGGCAGGCAAAGAGATACATCATCTATAACATTATCTTTTTATGCGTCATCGGAGTTTTACTCCACCTTTGGCAAAGCCTGACGTTCGACCCGTCATTTGCATCCAGAACAAAGCGTCCGGGTATGCCTCCGGGATGGCTGTTCTTCCTTAGGGATATGCTGAGTCTCGTCTTTACCATCGGGTTGAGCGCCGCCATCCGTATGAGTGCGCGATGGACGCAGAACGAAAACGCCCGTAAAGAAGCGGAACGAAGCCGCGCAGAAGCCGAATTGAAAAACCTACGGAACCAGTTGAACCCGCACTTTTTGCTGAATACTTTGAATAACATTTATGCTTTGATTGCCTTTGATTCAGATAAGGCACAGGAAGCGGTACAAGAGTTGAGCAAACTTCTCCGATATGTATTGTATGATAATCAGCAGACGTATGTCCCTCTCTGCAAGGAAGTAGATTTTATCCGCAATTATATTGAGTTGATGCGTATCCGCCTGTCCGCGAATGTACAAATGACCACTCAATTCGACATTCAGCCAGATAGCCAGACACTTATTGTTCCACTTATCTTCATTTCGTTGATAGAGAATGCTTTCAAGCATGGCATATCTCCTACTGAACCTAGTTTTATCAGTATTCATATTTCGGAAAATGACAAGGAAGTGGTTTGTGAAATCCGCAACAGCAATCATCCCAAGACGGTGGAAGATAAAAGTGGCTCGGGGGTCGGGTTAGAGCAAGTGAGCCGGCGGCTGGAGATACTTTATCCGGGGGCTTACACTTGGTCGAAAGGCAGTTCGGGAAACAAGTCTGTCTATGAATCGCGACTGAGTATTAAAATCAAAGAGTAGACAGAAAACGTTTAGTATAAAACATCAGATATAGAATAATATGGTATTACGTTGTGCGATTGTTGATGATGAGCCTTTAGCTCTCAGCCTATTAGAAAGTTATGTGAACAAGACTCCGTTCCTGCAACTCGCAGGAAAATATTCCAGCGCAGTCCAAGCTATGAAGGAATTGCCGGATGAAGAGGTGGAACTTCTGTTTCTGGACATTCAGATGCCAGAGCTTAACGGACTGGAGTTCTCGAAGATGGTAGACTCCCGCACCCGTATCGTGTTTACTACAGCTTTCGGACAGTATGCTATCGACGGTTATCGTGTCAACGCACTCGATTACCTACTGAAGCCTATCTCATACATTGATTTCCTACAAGCGGCAAACAAAGCGCTCCAATGGTTCGAACTGGTTCAAAAGCCGGAAGAGATAGATAGTATTTTCGTGAAAAGCGATTATAAGCTGGTACAAGTAGACCTGAAAAAAATCACGTATATCGAAGGTTTGAAGGATTATATCAAAATCTATACAGAAGATGCTCCCAAACCCATTTTGTCACTTATGAGCATGAAAGCAATGGAAGAACTTTTGCCTTCCAGCCGTTTCATACGCGTGCATCGTTCGTTCATTGTTCAGAAAGATAAGATACGTGTGATTGACCGTGGTCGTATCGTCTTCGACAAGACATATATCCCCATCAGTGATAGTTACAAGCAAGTTTTCCAAACTTTTCTTGATGAAAGGAGCTAACATTAGAGCCTGTTTAAATTCTCTTCAGTCATAATATTATAGCTGATATTTTAACTTACCCCGGCTCTTCTTGTCGCGTCTGTCTGTAGTT
>ERZ778512.1079-NODE-1079-length-19238-cov-6.735286_pt1 | contig 19238 bp, 15 predicted proteins | sample MGYA00510346_ERZ778512 | MGnify/ENA primary metagenome ERZ778512 (study PRJEB29527, sample SAMN07138962) | mouse gut metagenome | material: feces | host: mouse | place: China:Nanjing | collected 2016-01-25 ...
TTCCAAAAGGAATGCTTCTAAACAAATTCCTCCTATCAGAAAAAATTCCCCCAAAAACGCTTCCAATATTTTACATACTTCTACTACAGATAGTATTCGTTCAAGCACTTTGCAAAGTCCTCTTACTGCAAACCGTGCAGATACAACTGCCTCACAGAATCCTGCGGAACCTGCAGGTATTCCAGCCTTAAATGTTTCTCTCCTTACTGCACCATCGCCAATTACTCAGATTCCTACGAAAGTTCTTGTGCGCCAACCAGGACAGCCAGAAACGACAATTGGCTGGTGGTTAACTGTAGAAATGCTCAACGAACTTATTGGGCAGTTTCTAAATGGATATATCAGCCGGCTTGCTTTGTCATGGGATTCACGGGAACTTGTGCTGCTTCATAATAAGGGGGAACACGATATTTTATTAAAACCTGACAGCGGAACCTATGCCTGCCTGTTTTTTGACAATAAGAACACAAATTGGTATGCACTTGTATCGCTGCCGGAGGTCTATGCTGTTGTGGAGTCCCAAGATGTTGTATTTGTTCCTTTCGGGCTGGGAACACTGCCCAACTATATGGTTCACGATAATACAAAACGGATAAAAGAACAGTTAAATGAAATCGTTACAATGGTCGCAAATCCGCACGGATCGCCTGCATTTATGACATGGGCGCCACAATGTTATCGTTTTGAAACATACCCACGATATCATATTGCCAAACGCTTATATGGTGGCTATTCTGCCGAACAGGAACCCTGCCGGTTAAATGCGAAATTTTATATTCCTACAGCGCCTAATCGCCTTGCCTATGCCAACTGCGCCCAAACACAGTCCAACTACGCATACAAACCCCGCAATAAATCCGAAGTGCAAGAGGCTTTAGTCGCTTATATAATGGGCAAGCTTTCCTTACTAATACTGTCTTGGCACTTTCCGGAAAACAATGATCCTGATAATGGTGTCATGCCCGGCCAGCATATTATTTTAGTTCAGGATCAAGGTTGTCACCAAATGCTGTATTTAGACAAGCAATATTTATGTTATCTAGTTTCTGATGTCAGCGAATACATAAATGCAGAAGGCAATCACTACCGCAAAACGGTATTTAACGGGCAGACAGTACCCGCTTATACGGTACATGAAAACTTATACCGAATCCGCGATTACACGGACTTGCTGCTTGCACAAATCGAAAAACCAAATGCTATATTAAATTTATTTGGAGAATTTTCTTATCATGAAGAAGATTACGATGCTGTAATTGAAGAATTTTTCGAAAAAGAAAAGACGTAATATTGAAACTATTTTGGAGCATTGAAAAAGAATTGCGTGCTGTTTTTCATCAAAAATCGGTATTATCGCAGATCAATATAGGGGGCTGTTGGTTATTATGTCCTTTTCCGCTACCCCCTAATAAATTGCAACACTTCTAATATTACGAAACTTCCTCATTATCTAAAACCCGTGAGATTGTGACAGCCATTTTTTCCTCCAATTAGCCAACCCATTGTCTTCCTATTTATTGTGTGTTACAATGCTATTAAAAGTGCAATCCAGAGCATTATACGGATATTATAAACCAATATTATCAATAAAAGGAGCAGATACACATGAAAAGAAAGAATAAGATCTATCGGCGCTTAACAATTCTTTTGCTTGTTATTTACCTCGCCCTGCTGCTTGTTCTCTACCTGTCTGAGCACACTGACAGCCAAGCTACTATCCGTTCCTTCCGAGATGCCTTTTGGTATTCCCTTGTTACACTGACCACAGTTGGATATGGCGATATAACACCTGTAACCCCTCTTGGAAAATTTGTGGGTGTTATTTTTCTCCTAATGTCCGCAGGCATTATGATGACATTGTTCGGTGCCATGATTTCCTTTGTTACAAGCGAAGGCCTTCCCTTATTCCAGCTGCGCTTCCAGAGGCAGAAAAACTGGTATTATTTTGCAAACTTTAGTATCGAATCTAGCACGCTGGCGGAAAACATCTACAAGGAAGATCCTGATACTGTTATTATATTTGGTGCCAAAAGAGATGATCAGACAGAGTTTCCAAACTATCCCTGTCTGTTTATCAATGCCGCCCCAGCCCGCATTGTAGCACACAAAAAAAATATCGGTTCGAAATGTAAAATCTTTTTGATGAAGGAAAACGATATCGGATCGAATACCCGCGCAATTGACTTACATACACTGCCTGTGGATGTATATGCACGCACTACAAACGGTCGTGATCTGCTGTCTGGAAATATTAATTTTTTCCACAGCTACGACTGCTGCGCCAGACAATACTGGCACTCGAAACCATTGCGCAGCCATGAAAATACTATTGTGATTATTGGATTTGAAAACTACGGGCGCTGTATTCTTGAGCGAGCAATTATGACCAACATCCTCTCTGTTGATCAGCATGTTGCCTATCATATTTTCGGAGAGTCTAGGCATTTTCTCGCAATACATGAGCATTTACATAAAGCTTTTTCGCTAAATCACGTTTCAGATACAATGGATTCTCTAATTTTTCATAAAGAAATATGGGAATTGCACCATACGCTAATGGAATTGGCAGACCGCATTATTATCTGTCCAGACGATGAAGCAGAAGGTTGGAATATCTACTGGAAGCTTAACAGTTATTATCGACTTCGTGGACGTATGCATCTGCACAGCAGCCGCAAAGCCCCCGGTGTATCTTATTTCGGCACAAATGAGGAAATCTATACGCCAGATCAGATTATGCGGACTGCACTCAATAAAGCCGCCATTACCATGAATGAAATTTTCTGCCGCTCTGTTTCATACCCTACCAAAACATGGGAAGAACTAGATGACTTCCACCGAGAATCCAAAATTGCGGCTGCTGACCATATTCTAATGAAAATTCGGATTCTGCTAAAAGACGAAACTATTACTGAAATATCGCCTAATGTTGTTCAGAAAGCATATACGATATACAATGAAACGAGAAAAAATCCAGAAACCCAAGAAATGTACCGCAGAATTGACCATACCCGCTGGCTGCGCTTCTACACCTTCTACAACTGGCGCTACGGCCCTGCGCGAAACGATATTGCAAGACAGCATCCCATGCTGTGCCCCTATGAAGAATTAACTCCCGAACAGAAACGGGAACGGGACGCCACATGGGAATTGTTAGGAAGCATTGCGTCGGAACTGTGATATTACTTCCAATACTTCTATATTACACTGCCAGCGATCTGCTTGGCAGTGTATGTTTTTATGTCTTCTCGAATATATTCAACAAACAATCTGCTTGGCAGTGTATGTCTTTAAACATTCTCTCCAATCTATTCAGCAAACGATCCGCACGGCAGTGTATGTTCCTGATATGCCTGCTCTAACTTCTCCAGCCAGCTATCCTGATATTGCAGCAAGTGAGCCTTACATATTAACTCCAAATCATCCGATACCCGTCCTGCGACCTCATCCGACTTCGTATAATGATACACCGTCAAATAACTTTTCTCCCGAATCTTATCCATTAGCGCTGCATCCTGTGGCGAAATTTTATCCTCCTCAAGTGCTTCCAACTCATCGTACACCCGAGCCCATTCGTCATCAAAAATTTCCTCATCCCGCATATCTAGGAAATCCTCCACATAAATATCAAACATATCTTCATTAAAAAATTTCCCACTTTCAATATTCTCCAACATTGTTGTTAACATCCTTTTTTCTCTCATACTGCAATTTCTCCTTATAACTCTTATTGAAATCAGATACTACACCCACAAAACAAAAATTTTTCTTTATACGACCGTCGCTATAGGCTTTAATTATACAAGATATCGTATAAAATGCAATACAGTATTACAATTTCTTGCAAATATTTCCCTTAATGCGACAGCCCCTATCATGTTTAACAGTTCCCTATCACCAGTACAATTGCATCCGATCTAGTTCACTATCAACAAATAAATCATCGTTAAACCAAGCCCCACACAAAACATAAACAGCCCAAACGAAAGACTCCTCTCAATGATTCTAAGATTTTCTACAAAATCCACATTCATTAACGCTAATTTATGCTCATATCCTTTTGGCTCATATTTTTTCTTCTTTATTATACAAGAGAGTTTATTCAGATTTTCCATACTCTGCCCCAATTTATGCGTTATATCATTTCCCTCTGGCAGCTCATACGGAAGTTTCCGTTCACGGTACACTGTCTTTTTCAAAACGATTACAATGGTATCAACAAGACTATCCAAAATGCGTGACAACACGCCCAGCACAAACGGAATGGCTGTATAAAATACGGCACGATACAAATACTTCTCCATATCCAACCACGCCGGAAAGATTTCCTGATACCCTTTTTCCTTTCTGCGCAGCATCACAAGCCGTACCGCCAAGAAATATACTACTGCGCCAATGGCAATCGAAATTGCCGCACCTTGTAAATTCCCTAATGAAAAATAATTGACTGCATTCATATCTAAATTGTGTGGATTCCATGCAGGTGATGCCAGATAAAATGTCCGCTCTGCGTCCTGTACCCACGTAAAATCCATAATTGCGCCGCCAACCCCGTTAGGAAATACGCCGATTAGCACAATTGGGATAAGGCAGACGATCATTGCAATTTTGCTAAGCAATGACATATATTGTTTTTTCTCCTCATATGTGCGCTGAAGACTTTCATCTTGATTTTTTTCAAGAAACAATACTGCAAACAACTTCGTCATATACGCAACGGTCAAACCGCCAGAAATCAAAAATAATATTTCTATCCAATAAATTATTTCCTGTGTATATGCCACCAACGCCTGCTCCCCCGCCAGACTGCCATATATCACAATACTCTCATGCAATAAAGTTTTGCTTACATATCCATTAAACAGTGGAATACCGCCCACGCCCGCGGCTGCAATGCCAAACGCAATCATTAGAAATAATTTCTTGCGCCCAAAGCCACGAATCTTGTTAAGTTCATAGCTGCCCACGTGCAGAAATACCACACCAGCAAGAAGAAATAGAACCAATTTCACCAGCGAATGGTTAATCATATGCAGAATCATCCCACGCGCTGCACACAAATACGCTTCCACAACCTCCTCCGTCAAGGTCTGCAAAGCCACCATTTTATCCAAAGCATCGTTGAGCATCGTTGCCATTCCGATTCCAAATAAAATAAAACCAATCTGTGACATTGACGAATATGCAATTGTCGTTTTAAAATTGCTGCTTGCCACAGCACGCATTCCGCCAACCAGCATGGTAATTACGCCGACAATTACCACCGTCATACCCCACCCGCTGTTGCCGCCAAATATCTCATCGGACACCAGCGCAATGCCAAGAATCCCTGTTTTACTTAAAATCGCCGATAACAGTGCGGTTGCTGGAGCAGGTGCCTGTGTATAGGACTGCGGAAGCCATACGTGCACAGGAAACGCTCCCGCCTTTACGCCAAATCCAACAAAAAGACAGCCCGCTGCCACATACAGCATGGTTTTGTTCTGCTCTAACTCTGTTGAATTGTTTATCATACCATACACAGCAGAGGAAGCAGACCCAAAAGAAAGCGATCCCCACTGCACATACAAAATAAACAACCCCATTAATATCGCCATACCACCCGCAATCGCAATCCCCAGATACGTGCCAGCAGCATACGCCGATTCCCTTGTCTGTCTGTGTGCCACCCACATAAAGGAAGTAAACGACATCATTTCAAAATAGCAAAACAGTGTAAAAAAATCCTCTGCATGAAACACGCCCATTGTTGTGCCCAGTGTCATTAAATTAAAAAAATGATATCTTATGACGTTTGTGTCATTTTTCATATATTCCTTAGAAAATAGAGCCGTTACCAGCCATGCAAATATGATAAATACACTAAAAAAACATCGAAATCCAATGCTTCCCTGATATATTACCAAAGCCGCCGCAAGCTCCACAGCAATTACTGCAATCACACTATTTGCCGCAATATCCCTATCCTTCTGCGTCTGTCTATTGTGAAACCAAAACCATATCACAATCCCCGCCGCAATCGGAAACCATACCAATATATCTATATCCATATTTATCCCGCCTTTCCTGTTGTTACGATTCATAGCTTTCATCTGCACACAGTAACGGCATTTGCGCATTCCAAGCCGCCTGCTGCAAGACGCAAATGCTCTCATCATTTACTATATCGGGGCGTATATACACAATTTATACGCATTTCCATTGTAAATTATAGATTCCTATTCCATGCATTATAGCAGCCCCTCTGCAACCTGTGTAAAAAACGCCACAAACGGCTCACTGTAAACACCAATTACAAACATTGCAACAGCAAATAATATTAACGGAAACAGCATTCTCCAATCCGGATCGGTTACGCGTTTTGTATCGTTATACTGTGTAAAACCTCCCTGCTTTGCCTGCACACTTTTTTCAAAATCACTGCCGGGAACATAAGCCCTAATTACAATGGTCAGCATATAAATTGCCGTAAGCAGCGCCGACAGCAAGAGCCCCCCAACACCAACAACAGCCAGCAAATTACCGCTTAGAAACGCTGCCTTTGCAAGATTCCACTTAGAAACAAACCCACAAAGCCCCGGCACCCCCATTAGTGCCAGCGCAGAAACTGTAAAAACCGCAAATACTTTCGGCATTTTCTTTGCCATACCGTCCAACTCATATACATAGACTGCGTGTGCCTGCGTCATCATTGCGCCAGCGCAAAAAAATGAACAAATTTTCATAATTCCGTGAAATACCATATGGCAAAGTGCCCCCACAAGCCCCATCGGTGTCATTATCACTACACCGAACAAAATATAAGAAAGATTGGAAATCGTCGAGTACGCCAGACGCCGCTTTATATGGGTTTCCTTCACTGCCATGCTGCACCCATAAACAATTGTAAAAATAACAATGCCCATCAGCAAATACTGCGCCCATGTCCCACACAGAAAATCCATACCAAAACTATAATATGTCAGCCGCATAATTGCAAATGCTCCCGCCTTTACAACCGCTACCGCATGAAGCAAGGCAGTAACCGGCGTTGGCGCAACCCCTGCCTGTGGCAGCCATGAATTAAACGGGCAAATTGCCGCCTTTACGCCAAAACCCATAAATGCAAGCACGTAGATAAACAGCAGCAAATCCTTCTTTGTGCCGATCTGTGCAAGATTCAGCACGCCTCCATACGTAAATTCCAGACTATCACCGTAAATAATCAAGAAAATCAAACCAATAAATGCAAACGCCGCGCCCCCCAGCGAATAGTAAAAATATTTCCGGCTTGCAATCACCGCTTCACGTGTCAGCGTCTGCATTACCAGCGGCACGGTTACCAGCGTCAATAATTCATAGAAGCAGTACATGGTCAGCATATTTCCTGACATTGCAATCCCCAGCGTAACGCCATATGTTGCTGTATAAAACGAATAGAACATATTGTCGTGCACGCGGCTGTTGTGTTCATGTTCCATATACGGAAAAGAATACAACGTTGCCAGCGGCCAAAGTGCTGCTACGAGTCCTGCAAACACCATGCTCATACCATCTATTTTCAATGAAAAATTCAGCTTTTCACCCGCAAAATTAATAATACGGATAATCTCTGTATTCCCGCTAAGCAGCAACAGATACACCATTACAGTATTGACCAGCACATAACCAAAAATATACAAATGTTTATATCGTTTATCCTGAAATTTAATAAAATGCAACAGTATGCCACAGATTACAGGAAGCAGTATCACTGTAAGCATCACCCATTTTGTCATTGTCCGATTCCCCCTTCCTACAACAGCCCCGCACTAAAACTGCGGATAAAATCAATGAGCGGCATATAAAAAGGAGAAATGCCAAACACTATCGTTAACACTGCTAATATTACAATCGGCGCAAGCATTAAAATCGGCGGTTCTTTGCTTATTTCCTGCTTTTTATTCTGCTGTTTTTCAGGTTCTTTCTCCCTTTTTTCTCCCAGAAAGCCCTGTATACTAATCGGCAGCAAATACCCCGCCGTCAGCAGCGCCGAAACAAGTAATGCCAGCGGCGCAAGCCATGTAAACACGCCAATCCCCCCAGCCGCTTCGGCTTGCAGACTGCCCACGCCAAGATACCACTTGCTTACCAGACCACTTGTCGGCGGTATTCCGATAAGCCCCAGCGACACAATTGTATAACTCCAAAACAGCACCGGCATTTTCCTGCCAAGTCCAGCATAAGCCGATACCTTTCCCTCTCCCGTTGCTGTAATCACTGCGCCAGCAAACAAAAACAGTGCGCATTTTATAATTGCATGAAATACAATATGCAGCATACTTCCTGTAAATGCTTCCGGTGTCATTACCGCCAACCCCAGCATGATATAGGAAAGATTCGAAACGGTCGAATACGCCAGCCGCTTTTTTAGCATTTTTTCCTTATAAGCAAGCGCAGAACCCATTACAATCGTAATCACCGCCAGCGTAAGCCATACCATCTGCACCCATGTTCCGCGCAGAAATGCCGCCCCAATACAATAATACACGGTTCTTACCACGGCAAGAATACCACCTTTTACAATAATTCCCGATAAAAAAGCCGAAGCTGGCGCGGGTGCAACCGGATGTGCCGTCGGAAGCCATGCGTGCATAGGAAAACTCCCTGCCTTAACACCAAATCCCAAAATAATGCAGAACGCCGCCACCAGCATCAATCCTGTATTGCCCGACTGTACAAGCCGATCCATATCCAACGAACCGCCTGCTACAAAATCCAGCGTATCCGCATATTGATACAAAACATAAATTCCAAACAGCGCCATATATGCGCCGCAAAACGAATAAAATAAATACTTTAGCGCCGCCATTATCGCCTCGCGTGTTTCCTCATGAATCACTAACGGCATTGACACAAGTGTCATAATTTCATAAAACAAGTACAAGGTCACAAGATTTCCCGCACAGCCAAGCCCCAGCAATACACCGTATGTGATTAAATAAAAACCATAATATCGCTTTTCCTTTTTCTCATGTGTCATATAAGAAAAAGCAAACAAGCCAGCCAGCAAAAACACCAGCGTTACAATTCCCACAAATAACCTTCCCAGTCCATCCAGCGCAAAGTAGACTGGAATCGTATCAATTAGCCGGAATAAAACCAGCGTATCGCTTCCCACGCCGCAAAGCGCCAATACCGCCAAAGCCCCGCACAGCACCATACATGCACCTGCTGCAATACAAAGCTGTTTGCGCTGTGCGAACACACGCTCCGGTGTTGCCAGCAGACCTACTCCCAGCGCTATTGGCAGGACAATTATCAGTAAAATCAAATTTTTCATTTTTACACCCCTTGCGTGCTTTAGCACGCATACCAATCAAAATTTGGAAGTGCCAAACAGCACTTTACTGGAACATTTCCAGCCCTGTTTCTATCCATGTCACAATAGGCTGTGAGCAGCAACCCAATATCATATTTAAAATAATCATACACAGCAGCACCACATTATAAACCGGATGATTTCGGCTTTCCACCTTTTTCGGTTCTGGTTCACCCTCTTTAGAAGGCACTTTTTGAATCGGCGTATAAATCAATATCACCGTTTTCATAAAATAAATTGCATTTAACACTGTACTAATCGCCAGACAAATAAGCGTTGGAAGCATTTTTGTCAGACTATTGGAAACCGCTGCCTGTGCAAACAGCATTTTGCTAATAAAGCCTGAAAATAGCGGGATTCCCACCATAGAACATGCTCCAAGCGAAAACGCGATACCTGCAACCATATTGCGATAGCCGCTTCCTGTTAAGTCTACAAATTTTTTGCTGTCGTTGGAGGCGTCCGTCAGCCCCACCCCTGCAATAAACAGCAGCGACTTAGTAGAAGCATGGGATAATATATGGAAAATACTTGCCACAATCCCTGCTGATGTACCAAGCCCGAAACCCATATAAATATACCCTATCTGCGCCACCGAAGAAAACGCAACCATACGCCGAATATCCTTTTCTTGAATGGCATTCACCGACCCCATAATCATTCCCAGCAGACCAAACACAAATAAAATATTAATTACTTTAGAATCTACCACAATATCAAAACCGACAACACGATAGAATATTTTAATTAACAAAAAAATATATCCCTTAGAAACAAGGCTAGACAATATCGCCGCACTTGAAACAGTAGAATATCCATAAGCATCCGGCAGCCACGTATGAAACGGATATAGCGCACTTTTAATGGCAAGCCCCACGCAGACCATACCAATTGATGCAATTATTGGTGTATTGTAAGCTCCCTGCGCATAGACTGCTGCCAAACTGTTTTTCATATTGCTCATTAACAAATGCCCCGTAATATCATAGAGGATGCAGAGCCCCAACAGCAGCAGACCAGATCCAAGCGAACTCATAATCATATATCGTGTCGCCGCCTCAATCGTACGCCCCTCATTGGTAATCATTATTAAGCCACATGCGCTGATTGTATTAATCTCCACAAAAACATACGCGGTAAACAAGTCATTTGTATAAATCAGCGCCAGCAGAGAGCTTAACAGCAGATTGAGCATAATATAGTAAAGATTAGCCTTCGGTTCCTCAATCTCCTTATCAATATGCTCCTGACCGCCCTTTATACATAGAAACATTACAATGCAGAAAAACAGCGCCATCCCTGCTTCCAGCACACCGGCACGGATTTCATTTCCCCAAGGTGCTGGAAAATGCCCCATCATAAAGACATAACTCTCTCCTCTGCCAATCATATAGACAAAAAATACTGCTGACATAATACTGATAACCGTTAAGATAAAGGTATTCCAAAGCCGCGCAATTCTGCGATTCATAATTGAAGTCAGCACGCCGGAGCCAAGCGACAGCAAAATACTAAAAAAGGGGACATTCTGTATAAAATCCATTACATATCCTCCTTTTTCAACAGCGTCGATATCTTATCCATATCCAGCGTATGATACTTGCGGTAAAGCCGTATCGTCAGCGAAAGCATTAACGCTGTTACTGACACCGAAACAACAATTCCCGTCAGCACCAAACCGCTGGGCACGGGGTTTACATATGCCTCAACGCTTGTCACATTATCCACGACAATCGGCGCTACACGCCCCTCAATATAGCCCTTTTCTGCCAAAAACAAATAGGTCGCAGTATCCATAATATTCAACCCGATAATCTTTTTAATTAAATTCTTCTGTAAAAGCAGGTTGGAGAATCCAATACCAAACAAAATCATTGCCACCGCTTCCCCATAATTAATAAACAAATTCGCCCCCATGTTAGAAGCCTCCTTTTCGGAACATTGCATAGAACGCATACATTGTGCAGGCAACCACCATGCCTACACAGATATTCAACGGCAAAATTAAGCCAGAGCTTACAATATCGCCGGGCGTTCCCAGCGGAATCCCTGTTTCTAAATGATGTGCGCCGCAGTAAAATGAATAGGTCTTTGCCAGACAGTAAAACAACAACGCCACGAAACAGATTGTCTTGTATGTTTTCTGTGTAAAAAATCGCTCAATCTTTTTAAAGCCATATGCATTGACATACAGTATCAATCCCGATCCGATAATTGCACCGCCTGAAAAGCCGCCGCCCGGCGACAGATGCCCATTTAAAATCACATAAATACCAAAAATTATAATCATCGGCACCAGAAAAAAAGCCGCTTTTTGCAAAATAATATCATTTTTTGGCTCGTAAAGACGGTCGCTCTCCTCCTCTTTTAACTTCTTAGAATGCTTATCTGCGCGTAACAAAATAAAGACTGTACAAGTTGCAATAAACAGCACATTCGATTCGCCCAAAGTATCAAATGCACGGTAATCCAATATCATTCCTGTGACAATATTGACAGCTCCCGTATCCTTCATTGCATCCTCAATATATTTTGCGGAAACTTCATTGTTGTCGGGATTAGCTGGATTGCCCGTAGGCGGCAGGTACGACACCACATATAGTAAAATAGCCATTAACACCACCACAAACAGAACCGAAACCACTTCATAAAACTTCGAAAACAACTGCAGTTTCCGATTATGTTCCGTATCATAGATTTTCTTCTTTAACAGCGCATCATCGTGAATGCGCTTGCGCTGTGCCGTAATATCTTCTTTAAATGGTTTCTGCGGTTTGAGCTCCATAGCCCCCACATAAGGGTCTTTATCTCCGCGATACCATTTTTTGATTTTATATGCCTTGGTCTTGCGATACTCTTCCTGTGACAGCAAACGGCTCATTCCTCATCACCCTCCTTCTCCTCCTTCATAATTTTATCATCTAACTCTACTATTGCATCCGTTTTCTTCATACTTTCATCATCTAACTCTACTATTGCATCAGGTTTCTTCATACTTTCATCATCTAACTCTACTATTGCATCAGGTTTCTTCATACTTTCATCATCTAACTCTACTACCGCATCAGGTTTCTTCATACTTTCATCATCTAACTCTACTATTGCATCAGGTTTCTTCATACTTTCATCATCTAACTCTACTATCGCATCAGGTTTCTTCATACTTTCATCATCTAACTCTACTATCGCATGAATTTTCTTTAATGTTACAAAAAACAAAATACTCGTAATCCCAGCGCCGACAGCCGCCTCTGTAATTGCCAAATCCGGTGATTCCAATAAAATCCAGATAATTGACATAATCAAGCTGTACGACATAAATATAATAATCGAATTGAGCAAGTTCTTTGAAAAACTGACTGAAATCGCACAGATAATCAAAAAAGCAAAAAGAACACATTGAAAAACTTTCATATTATAATGCGGCTCCTTTCCCTTTATTTTTCTGTTTCTCCTTCTCTATCGGGAGCGCACAGTCCTTATCAAGATTTTCATTGGTTGCCACTTCAAACCGTGCCAGCATATGCGAAGCCACTGGCGATGCGATCCACAAAAACACTACCACCAGAATCATTTTTAATGATGTTAAATTCCACCCGCACAAAATCACCAGCCCCAACATAGAAAGCCCAATTCCCAACGTATCTCCCAATGCTGCGGCGTGCATCCGGTTTAACACATAATGAAACTTAAAAACCCCAAACAATTCCAGCACAAAAATAATCAATCCGCACAACAGGCAGCTTGTGCCTGCCAAAAAGCGAATCCATTCAAGTACGATCATGACGTTCCTCCTCCTCTTTTTTCTTCCGCTCCGCATAGACGCCCATATATACCTTTGTCAAAAGCGTCACAGCTAAAAATGATATCATTGCATAAATAATACAGATATCTACAAGGTATCCTTCATCCATTTTCACTGCAAGCATTGCAATAATTACCATTGTCATTGTTCCCATCATATTGACAGCAACAATTCGGTCTGCAATTTTCGGCCCCTTTACCGCACGGATTAAACACAAAAAAACCATAAGCGCCAGCAAAATCGGCAGCACCGTCAAGACCCCCTGATACGCCGCTTCCAGCGCAGCATTTCCTGTATACATACTTTTCCGCCCCTCTCTTTTATTCCATCTTGCTATACTTCTATTCCACTAAGGAAGTGTCAAATTGATGAGTTATTTATTGACAGTTCCTAAAGTTCTATCTTATTTCAATCCATGCTTATTTCGCTTCAATTTTCGTTAGCAGTTTAACAAAGACAGAATCGGTTATCCCCTCCGCCAGCGTTTTATCCAGACAATGCACAGTAAAACGGTTTCCGTCGATTGCCACGGTAATTGTCCCCGGTGTCAGGGTGATGGAATTGGCTAACAAAAACTTTGCAATATCGCTTTTTAACGTTGTTTCAAATTGAATCAGCACAGGTTCCACTTCATAGTTTGCTGTTGTCACAAGCCGGATCGTCGCAAAGTTCGCCGCCGTAATCTCCCTTACAAGGTAAAATATATATTCGATAATATAAACACCTTTCTTTAAAATTATCAGCTCAGACTGGGGGGTATACCCCATAAACTTACAAATAAACCAGTACATAGCCGCTGATATCACCACACCGAACAGCAAAATCTCCACAGTGACACGCCCATTAAAAATTATCCAAAGCGCCAAAAACAACAAAAACATTTTCTGCCCCCTTTATAATTGCAAAAATAAAACTGCACTTGAGAACTGTTCAAAAATAACTTTTAAAATCCTACGCGTTATTTTAAAGTTATTTATTAACAGTTCCTTAACGATAAATAATATATTTGTATATTGGATTTCCTTTCTCTGAAAAACGCTGTTCGTACTCTGTCATAATATTCCCTTGGTTTAACACTGCATCATGGTGCAGATCACGCGTAGCTGCCTCCACTTGCCACCCCGCAGGCGTGATTTCCTCCAATGCAAAGTCAAATAATGCTTGATTGTCTGTCTTAAACTCCACGTATGCATCCGGCGCAAGGATTTGATGATAACGCGCCAAAAACTGCCGGGAAGGAAGCCGCCGTTTCGCGTGCCTGTCCTTCGGCCAAGGATCGGAGAAATTTAAGTAGAGCTTCGCCACCTCTCCTGTTCCAAATACCTCACAAATATCCTCCGCGTCCATTCGGATAAATTTTAAATTTGACAGCTCTAACACTTCCATCTTCTGCACTGCACGCAAAAGCACAGTAGAATATTTTTCGATACCAATATAATTAATCTGTGGATTTTGTGCCGCAAGTGTTGTAATAAACTGTCCCTTTCCCATACCAATTTCAATACAAATCGGATTTGTATTGCCAAAAACGGTGCTCCATCTGCCCTTATGCGCAAACGGCTCCTGCACAACAAAACGACTCCCCGCAATTATCTCACGAGAACCGGTTACATTTCTCAACCTCATTAAGATTTTCCTCATTTCAATAAATACTGCTTAACAGTTAAAATTTCCGAGTAACCTGACTACAGAACGCCAGTCATATACGTTTAACCAATGCAGAACGGTGAATTCTGGCGTTATGTAGTATAAAATTAACAGCCATATTTTTATTTTACACCTTAAATCCAACTTTGTCACAAGGAATTTTAAAATATTGGAAAATCTTGAAGAAAATACAACAATTGTTGAGAAATCGCAGTATTTGTGATAATATGGAAATTAGTGTAACATAAATATATGTAATAAAAAATAGGAGCAAAAATGAAAAAACTGCGTAAATTAGCCGCTATTTCTATACTTTTAATCCTGATCTTTATGGTAATTGCACTGTTTCAATATCAAAAAGAAGAAGACATCACACTGTTTCCCGATCAATATGAAATCTTTTATGATGAAGCATGGAATACAATAACCTTAAAAGGTACATCCCTTCCCCCTACACAGCCAAACGATATTGGACAGATAGGGGAGCAAATAGACAAAGCCCTGGCAGGCGAAAACCATCAGACTGTCAGCCTTCCCTATACGGGCAGAGTTAATTCAGATGAACGGATTATTTTTCAAAATATACTTCCCAAAGCATATGCTGGACTCACTTTAAACTTTTCAGCTGCTGCAAAAGGTGTCCGTGTTTTTTTAGATGAGGAACTTCTCTATGAACAAGGTTTTGAGAATAAAAGTACCTACGGAAAAACACCTGGTAGCAATGATATCTTTGTATCGCTTCCTGTTGCCTTTAAGGAGGGCGAACTCTGGATTGAACTTTCGCCGCCCTATTTTAACTCTACTGCAATCCTCAGCGGCGTAAAAATAGAATCGCGCGAAATGGTTGTAATTGGCGTGGTCGGAAACAATATTGCCGATATCGGCTGTTGTTTGTTGATAATTATTATGGGTATTATTATGTTTGTCCTTGCGCTGATACGTTTGTATACGCACCAGCCGCCCCGCGGTGAACTATATCTGGGGCTGACGGGATTTGCAGCAGGCATATACTGTTTTATCGGAACAGATACGCTCAGTATATTTTATGATGTGCAAGAAGCTTATGAAATGCAGGAGTATTTAGTGCTGCTGCTTCCGCTGTTTCTAGCACTCTACTTCGAGCGAAACCTACATATGGTATATCCGCGCCGTTTTTCTGCATTAATAGGCTGCACAATGCTTAATGCTGCTATTCAAATTGCATTGCATACACTCGGCATATGCTCCCTCAAAAAAATGATTAATATTTCGGCGGCAGCAATCGGCATTATCTGTGTTGTTGCCATTGTCAGCCTAATTCAATTTGATTACAAAAAAAGATATTATTTAACACTATTGTCCGTTTTTTCCATGCTTGTGCTGCTCTCCGGCGGCATTGCCAATATTATTATCAATACTATTTTTGAAAATATTCACGACAATGCAGCGGGTCAATACAGTATGACCATATTTTCCATTTCAATGGTAGTTATGCACACCTTGCAGCTTTCCAAAGAATATCGAGCAAATGCAGAAGAAAACGCACAGCTTCTACAAGATAAAGTAATCGCGGCAGAACAGCAGAATTTACAACTTGCACAAGCAAAACAAGATGCAGAAGCTGCACGCCAGGAAGCGCTTGCTGCAAATGAAGCCAAAGGCAGATTTCTTGCACATATGTCGCACGAAATACGCACACCAATCAATGCAGTTCTTGGCATGGACGAAATGATTCTGCGCGAATCCAAGGAACAGAATATTAAAGAATATGCAATGGATATCCATATGGCAGGGCAGACACTGCTCTCGCTTATCAATGATATCTTGGATTTTTCTAAAATTGAATCCGGCAAAATGGAAATTGTGCCTGTCGAATACGATATTAGCAGCCTAATCCATGATCTGGCAAATATGGCTGCACAGCGCGCTTTCGACAAAAACCTGAAACTCGAGGTTATTGTTGACAAAACAATTCCTTCCAGACTCTACGGCGATGATGTGCGCCTGCGACAAGTACTGACCAATATCCTTACAAATGCCGTGAAATATACACCCGCGGGCACTGTCTGGCTGCGTGTCCAATGTCAGACAAACGAAGAAGCTGCCCTGCTCCACTTTGAAGTGGAGGATACGGGAATCGGTATGAAAGAGGAAGATTTGCCTAAACTATCCGCCGAATTTGAACGGATCGAAGAAGATCGCAACCGCAATATCGAGGGGAGTGGTCTTGGCATGAGTATTACCATTCAGCTTCTATCGCTGTTAGGCAGCCGCCTGCAGGTAGAAAGTATTTACGGCAAAGGTTCTAAGTTTTCCTTTATATTGGAACAGAAAATTATTGATAATACACCAATTGGGGATTTCGAATCCCGTGTCCGCCAAATTGCCAATAATTACACTTACAATACAAAGCTTTATGCACCCGACGCACAGATTTTGGTAGTGGATGACAACGCCGTTAACCGCAAAGTCCTGCGCAATCTGCTGAAGGAAACGCAAATACAGGTAGCAGACGCCGACAGCGGCGCGGCGTGCCTTACTCTGGTACAAGAAAACCATTACGATCTGATTTTCCTTGACCATATGATGCCGGAGATGGATGGAATCGAAACCCTTCATTATATAAAAGCATTCTCCGATTTCCCGTGCAAAGACACCCCAATTATTGTGCTTACTGCCAATGCCGTGTCAGGTGCAAAAGAAAAATACCTATCAGAAGGGTTTGACGGTTTCCTATCCAAACCAATTATGCCCGAAAAGCTAGAAACACTGTTGAAGAAAATGCTTCCGCAGAATTTACAGCAGATACCACCCAAAGAATCAGAAAACACCACAGAACCGGAATCCGCATCAGATATATTGGAATCGCTACCACAAGTGGAAGGCTTAGACTGGCAGTATGCATGGCTGCACCTGCCGGATATGGAACTGTTAACATACACTGTAAAAGAATTTTATGCACAGATTGAGCCTGCTGCCAAAACACTAGAACGGGCTTATCACCAGATTGGTGAACCAAAACAGCTTGAACAGTACCGGATTCAAGTACACGCAATGAAAGGGCTTGCGGCGACTATTGGCATATTACCACTCTATGGTGTAGCCAAAATATTGGAATATGCTGCAAAGGATGGCAAATTGGATGTCATATTATCTATTACAACATCTTTTTTAGAAGAATGGCGCAGCTACCACCAAAAACTGCAAGGCGTATTTGATATCGGAGCCGCACCGTCAAAGAAAATAACGGACGTTTCTATTATAAAAGCACTTTTGGAAATGGTACGAATTAGTATGCAGGATATGGATATTGACCAAGCCGACAAACTTATTAACGAACTGAAAACATACGATTATCCTGAAGCAATGCAAGAGTTGATGCAAAAACTTGCCGAAGCAGTTACGAATCTTGACGCAGAAGAAACAGAACATATTGTCAGTCTACTAATGCAGCAAATCAATGAAATTATGGAGGAAAACAAGAAATGAAAAAAATATTATTGGTTGGAAAACTCAATAGTGTGGTAAAAGAAACAAATCAATTTTTATCACAGTACTTTCATGTACAGCTTTGTTCGGAGAATGCAAGCGTTTTAGAAGGAATGCTGAAAATCGTAAATCCTGATTTGGTCTTGATCAGCTTAATCGGTGCATATGATATCGACACCTCCATATTTTTTATGCTTAGCGACCGATACGCACAAATCCCTGTTCTAACCCTCGGCACCAAGGAAGAATGCAGCAGTTTCCTAAAATACTATGAGAACAGCCAGTTTGAAAATCTTATCCGTCCCGTAGAGAATACAGCGATTATGGCGGCAGTATGCCGACGCCTTCACTTAGACGATGAGGACGTCGAACAGGAATCCGGCAAAGGACAAAAGATATCTGCCCAAAAGAAACGCATCTTAGTGGTTGACGACAATGGTACTCAGCTGCGTACAATGAAAGCAATGTTAGAAGAATCCTATGAAGTCGCCATAGCAATTTCAGGCGCGCAGGCGATGACTTCTATTGGCAAAAAACGACCTGATTTAATTCTTTTAGACTACGAAATGCCTGTATGCGACGGAAAGATGACATTAGAAATGATACGTGCGGACGACGAAATGAAAGATATCCCCGTTATTTTCCTAACCTCTGTCAATGACCGCAGCTACATTGAAGCCGTGCTGAAGCTAAAACCCGCTGGTTATTTTCTAAAGCCGCCTGTCAAAGATAGGCTGCTAAATGAAATCAATAAAATCTTAACGCCTCTCACAGACGGCGAATAAAAAATATACGCACTTTTTTAGTACAAAGGTGCGTATATTTTTTATTTTTATTTTAGTAAATAGTATACTTTTCGTCCTATTTATTTTATTTTATACTAAATCATTACAGATAATAATAAAATGCATAAATTTAATGATTGACATTGCCGTAAAAGTAATATACAATATAAACATAAAGGCAGCCTTTAATAAA
>ERZ778512.1088-NODE-1088-length-19118-cov-6.185333_pt1 | contig 19118 bp, 18 predicted proteins | sample MGYA00510346_ERZ778512 | MGnify/ENA primary metagenome ERZ778512 (study PRJEB29527, sample SAMN07138962) | mouse gut metagenome | material: feces | host: mouse | place: China:Nanjing | collected 2016-01-25 ...
GTGTTGCTGACAAGAAGTTCTTCCTGTTCCGTATAGCAAACCTTTACGCTTATCCCCACTAATTTTCTACTGACCCACTATATACTCGTATTTATCGTCGTTGTTGAACATTGTCTGCGTAAAGAAGAACGTGGTGTAACCTGTAACAATATCCGCATCACAATTATAGATAAATGGGGTGGGGATATGATACGAATTCTCAACTGTCTGCTCGTCCGTAACCTGCCAGTCGGAATACTTCGGATAACGAATAATATGATACATAATGCAATGGTCTTCACCATCCGTATATACGATTTTATGATATTCACCTTGGTCTTCGGGCAAATCTATGGGCAGGAATGTGTGCACGTTTCCTTTCTTGGTATACGATTCACAACCAGCTGCGTTCGCAATAATAATAACCTCTTCGAGGCCGCTTACAGATGTATAAAACTCACCTTGTATCGAATTGACATACTCTCCGGGAATGATAAAGCGCTCCTCTGTCACTGTCTTAGTACATGTTTTGGGCATCTTATACGACACGGTTTTAACCAAATTCATATTCTCATCATAAATACTTGCCGTGTTTGTCTCTATGTACATTGCCGAGATCTTGGGCTTTCCGCTGTAAGAGAACTTTTTGGAAATCACATAATGATGATCATCCGCTTCTGTCGGCATGACACCTGCAACGAGGCATACCGCAACGGCCATGCCCCTCAGCATGTGCCGTAACCGCTCCCCGCTTCCGCGCTTTCATGAGCATGGAAACACCGCAAAGATAATAATTTTCTGCGAAATCCGGATACCCGGTAATGTTTTTCAACGGTTTTATTTGCTTAATACAGATTCACGGAGACACAGAGCTATGTTTGCGTCTGCGTCTCCGTGCCATTGTGTTCGTCTATAACCCCACACACAGACAACAGCAAAAACAGTGCCATTGCCGGTGGGATAAAAGAAGATGACGTTCAGCGACGGCATTACCGTATGGCAGAACGAAGGCCACTCGTAGCCTAAGGTGTTCGCACCGGCCGGCAGCGGCTCGTGGGGTGGTTACACCATACTCGACAGCCGGATACGGGCGATAACGAGAGCAGGCATCATGAGGGTGGCAGTGAACAGCATCGCGATGGTAACCGGTCTTTTCATGTCCGGGCGTGTTTCAGTATTGCTGTTTTATTATATACCACTCAGGCTTGTCCTTGTCGGCAAGTACTTTGTCTATCGTGTAGTCGTCTTTGTCGATGGTGTGCACCCATTTGACGCGTTTTCCTGTGTCTGTCTGCTTCCCGTCCGTATTTACCGAGCCGCTCTCACCGTAGAAAGCCGTCTTCTCTTTTTCCACTCCCCAGTTGTGCCAGCCCTCAGGCGATATGTGGCTTCCCATCACACAGTCTATGTATACTGTCTTGGCGTAAGGACGCCATGGTCTGCCCAGCATTACTTTCTCCACTCCCGGCTCGGCCGTCAGCCGGCATTTGTGCAGCACATAGCCGTATTTCACGTCTTGCAGGGTCGATGCGGCAGTGAGGTATCCGCGTCTGAGGCTGTGTATCTGGCAGTTGTCAAAGAAACATGTGGACGCACCGAAGATGAAATCCACCGTGCCTTCGATGTAGCAGTCTTTGTATAATTGCTTGGAACGTTTGCCGTAAGTATACAGAGTGTCTTGGAAACCTTTGAATCGGCAATTGACGAACACGGCCCTGTCGCCGCTTACAAATAGTGCGACAGCCTGACCTACAGGTCCCGCTGTGTTGCTGAATGTTATGTTGAAAGCGTGAAAGTCAGGTCCGTATATATAGCAGGACGAAGAACCTGATGTGCCGGTATTCTCGCCAAACTTATTCGGCTTCGATGCGTAATCGTCATACGTGAGTATCGTTCCCTCTACGCTTTCGCCTATTATGGTGACGTTTTGTTTGCTTTCTGCAAGTATTAGTTTCTCCTTGTATATGCCGTTGCGTATGAATATGCGTGTCTCTCCGGCTTTTCGGTAGTCGGGAACTGCGTTGAAAGCTTCCTGTACGGTCTTGAAATCTCCTGTGCCGTCTTGCGCAACGATGAAGTCGTAGTTTTCTTTTTGCTGTGCCATGACTGAAAGTGAAGTGATTATCATGACAATGATTGATAATGCTTTTTTCATAATTGATTGTTTCTGATTTGTAGATGTTGTTTTAAGTATAATATGTTTAATCGGTAAGCCGTCTTGCAATGAAGAATTTTCTTGTGGACAAAAGCAACAGTAGAGTGCCTGTAATCTGTGAGCCGGCGGTAAACAGGAAAGCCGCTGTGTAGCCGATATGTTCCACAATGAGTCCTCCCGAAAGTATGCCTATTCCCATACCGATATCCCACGATGTGAGAATGGATGAGTTGGCTGTGCCCCGCTGGTCTTTTCTTGCCACGGAGATGAACATGTTCATGAATGCCGGAAACATCCTGCCGTTGCCAAGTCCTATGAGCAGCGCCGACAGGTAGTATGCCCACATTCCGGGTGATAGAGCGAAAAGCGAGAATCCGAAAGAGCTTAGTATTGCTCCTTGGAGAGCGTTTCCCGTCAGTCGGCCTTCCCTTAGAGACTTTGCGCCGTATAGGCGCGATGCCGCGAGACCTATTGACAGTATGGCAAAGAAAACTCCCGTGCCATCCGTAATTCCGAGTCTCTCTTTTCCGTATATGGCCACGTAGTTGCTCATCACTCCCCAGCATAGTCCGAAGAGTAGAATATTTATTGCCATAAGCCATGCGCGAGTGAGGAAAAAGTGATCCATGCTGATGCGTGGTTTGTCCTCTATCGGCTTCCGTTTACGTAGTTTAATCGAATATGCGCATAGGAAACCGGTGAAGGCCACGGCCAAAGAGATCCAGAAGAGGATGGCAAAATTGTCAGTTGCGCTGTATATCCATATTCCGGCCGACGGCGCGATGGCCATGGCTATGTTGTTGCTCAGTCCGTAGAAGCCTATTCCCTCGCTGCGTCTTGAAGACGGAAGCACGTCTATCGCCACCGTACTGTTGGCCACGGTGGTGGCTCCGAACGGCAGTCCGTGCAGTGTGCGTACTATGGCGAACATAAGGAGCGTGCTTGCTCCGATATATCCGGCAAAACATATAAAGAATGAGAAGAAACAGAGCATTAGGACTTTTTTGCGGTCGAAACAGTCTACAATAAAACCGCTGAACGGCCTTACCACCAGCGCCGCCGTCACATAGCCCGACAAGACCAGTCCTGTCAAGTCCTTGTCGGCATGAAAGTGCTCATTGAGATATATCGGAAGCAGGGGCGTCAGCAGGTAAAAAGAGAAAAACATCATGAAATTTCCGCACATGGCCTTGCAATACTCTTTGTTCCAAAGCCGTTCTTTCGCTTCGGTATCGGTCATGTATTTTGAGACTGCCAGTTCTTTATCGGATTTCAATTTGCCGCTCATTTTGAAAATATAAACCGATACAAAGGTAATATATTTATTCTTAAACGGGCTTTTTTTCGTTCTTGTTTTATGTTTGCTGAGGCTTTGTTTGCCGATAGATGGACCCGGATGTCATCGTTATGCCCTTTCAGTGATATGGCGATGACATTTCGGAGCGGTTATTTCTCTGTTGGTTTCCCTTTCTGCTCCCACTCCATGATTCCGCCTTTCAGGTTTACGACCTCATAGCCTTCTTTCTTCAGTATACGTGCGGCTGTGAGCGAGCGCCTGCCCGACCGGCAGTATACCCATACCGTGCGGTCTTTCGGCAGCTGTGCGGCCACCATGTTCCTGAAGCCGGCCTTCTGCACGTCTATGTTCTTTGCGCCGGCTATATGCCCTTCGGCATATTCTCCGGCCGTGCGCACGTCGAGCACTGTCGCACTGTCGGATTTAATCCCTTGTTCAAATTCTTCCGCTCCTACGCTGTTTATGTCTTCGCTTTGGGCACATGCTCCGAGAATGGATCCGATACAGACTAACAGCAGTGTCTTTATTTTCTTTTTCATATCCGTTTATGTCGTATTGATTAAGTTTGACTTTGTGGCTGTCAGGCTGTGGATGTGTGTCTGTCCTGCCACGGTTGCCATTGCTTTATGATGTTGAAGAGCCGTCCGAGCCTTTCACCGTATTCCTCCGGGTATACCAGCGAGTATGCGATCCATAGTTTGTCCTTGGGCGTGTATTTGGTGTAGTGCCGGTAGCCTTCTATCGGCACTCCGTTCTCATATATCCGCCCGTGCAGTATATATCCGTCGTCGGTCTTCGCTATTTGTGCGTTTATGTCGCCGGCGAGCTTCGCAATGGCCCTGTCCGGATTGGCGGTGTCCGATATTCTGCACGTGAAGCATTCCATTATTATATGTGTGGTGGTGTCGTGCCTGAATGTCACCAAGCCTGTCGTGTCGTCTTCCGTCTTGTCTATTTTGAAGCATTCCGGGTATTGTACAGTGAAGCCTATATAGGGGTCGGTGTATGATATGAGCGGGCTTCTGTTTATTTCTTCTTCCAGCACGTCGGCGAAATCCTTGTACTTCATTCTTGGCATGATGGTATCTGCCAGTCCGGCGGCAAGCGCGAATAGTATGGAAATGGCGATGAGGGTTCTCATTTTTTTAGTTATTTGTTTTTATAGGCAAAAATATTTTGTCCGTGCTGCAAATATAATATATTGTGGCGAAACGGCTTGCTGTTGGCTTTTTTATATAACATTTTTTTATATTGTACTGTATGCAATTGTCACGTCTTGACCGTATGTGCCCGCAGTGTTATTTTTTAGGGAGGTGAACCGGCAATCGAGTTATAGGATGACACCTGATATGGAAATTGGATTTACATGGATTTTCTACTGCCCCCCTTATCACCACTGATTTTCTACTGCCCCGTAAAAAGGCGTTGCCGCTTAGGCGTGACGGGGTGGGTGAGGGCAAAAAGAAAACCCTGCCGCTTGCGCGAACAGGGCTAATGAAAGGAGGAGTGGTGCCACCAGGAATCGAACCGGGGACACAAGGATTTTCAGTCCTTTGCTCTACCAACTGAGCTATGGCACCTCCTTGTTTTGCGGGTGCAAAGATACGCATTAAAATTAACAAAACAGCATAAACGAATGCTAAAAAGTTGTTGTTTAAGGTGTTTTAACAATACGGCCTGTGCTGTCTTGTCATTTGCCGTATTATTCCTTGCTTAGCGGGTTCCAGCCCTGCGCTTTGAGCTCAAACTCGTTGTCGTCTCTGGTCACGAGGACAGTTCCAAGGCTTTCTTTGGTGATATGTCCTATCAGTCTTACATCTTCCAGTGCTTCTATCTTTCCGTAGTCTCCTATCGGCACGGTGAAGAGCAGCTCGTAGTCTTCGCCGCCGTTGAGTGCGCATGTGGTCACGTTCATGTTCAGTTCCTCGGCCATTACCGCTGTCTGATAGTCTATCGGCAGGTTTTTCTCGAAGATGCGGCATCCGGTGTGGCTTTGCTTGCAGATGTGTATGAGCTCGCTCGAAAGGCCGTCGCTGATATCCATCATGGCCGTAGGGCGGATACCGGCCTCGTGCAGTCGCCTGATGATGTCGCCCCGTGCCTCGGCTTGCAGTTGCCGTTGCAGCAGATATTCTTTGCCGGCAAACTCCGGTTGGAACTGTGCCAGCTCCTTTAATGCCTTTTGATCTCCTTTTTTTCTTGCCTCGTTTACCTGCTGGTAGTATACGCTTTTCTCCCGTTCGAGCAGTTGCAGGCCCATGTATGCCGCTCCAAGGTCGCCCGACACGCACACGAGATCGGTTTCCTTGGCTCCATTTCTGTATATTATCTCATCTTTGTCGGCTTCTCCGATGCATGTTATACTGATGGCAAGCCCTGTGTATGATGATGTGGTGTCGCCTCCGACAATGTCCACGTTCCACTTGTCGCACGCCATGCGGAGTCCTTCGTAGAACATCTCCACGTCCTCCACTGTGAACCGTTTGCTCAGCGCGAGGCTCACCGTGAGTTGCCTCGGGGTACCGTTCATGGCGAATATGTCGCTTATGTTCACCATCGCCGACTTGTATCCGAGATGTCTCATGTCGGTGTATGTGAGATCGAAGTGTACTCCTTCCATGAGCATGTCGGTGGTGATGAGAACTTCTTTGTCGGGATAATGAACAACGGCGCAGTCGTCTCCCACACCGTATTTTGTAGATTCGTTTTTCGGTTTGATGTCTTTTGTCAGTCTGCTGATGAGGCCGAACTCACCTAATTCTGAGATGTTCATTCTTTAATTGGGTTGTAATTATACTGTTAATGTTGGACTGTTTGCTTGTTAATAGCATTCCTGTATATGCGGGTTCGTTTATGCGGCCTGATGTCTTGATATTCCGGTTGCTATGGCATCATGGGCACTGTTTGCCGCGAATGTATGGCGGGTGAAATGAAATATTCTGCATAAAGCCATGAATTTTGAACTATGGATGACCGTTGTGTATGTCGTCCATAATTCAAAATTCATAATCGGCCGGCGTAATTATTACGCCCTGTTTATCATCTCGCGCATGATCTCCGTCATGAGCGGTTGAGCCTTGTTGGCGGCTATCTGCACTTCCTCGTGGCTCACTTCCACGGGTGTGTCCTCCAGTCCGAGGTCGGTGATGATGCTTATTCCGAAGGTCTTTATGCCGCAATGGTGCGCCACGATGACTTCAGGCACGGTGCTCATGCCAACGGCGTCACCGCCCAGCCGGTGATACATCTTGTATTCCGCGGGTGTCTCAAATGTCGGGCCTTGCACTCCCACGTATACGCCGTGAACCACGCGGATGCCCTTTTCGGCCGCGATTGCGTCGGCCTCGGCAATGAGTTTGTTGTCGTATGTCTCGTGCATGTCGGGGAAACGGGGACCGGTGGGGAAGTTCTTGCCGCGCAACGGGTGCTCGGGGAAGAAGTTGATGTGGTCTGTTATAATCATCAGGTCGCCTATCTTGAACTCCGGATTCATGCCGCCCGAGGCGTTGGAGACAAACAGTGTCTCGATGCCCAGCTCGTACATCACGCGGATGGGGAACGTCACTTCCTTCATCGAGTAGCCCTCGTAGTAGTGGAAGCGGCCTTCCATGGCCATGATGTCCTTGTCGCCGAGCTTTCCGAAGATAAGCCTTCCGGCGTGTCCCTCTACCGTCGACACCGGAAAGTTGGGTATTTCCTGATACGGGAAGTAGTATGCGTCAGTTATTTCTGAAGCTAATTGTCCGAGGCCTGTTCCCAGAATGATGGCCGTCTTTGGACTTGTTGTCATCCTTTGCTTTAACCAGGATGCTGTTTCTTGAATTCTTTCGTACATAACCTGTTATATTTTCGTTAAACCGTTCTTCCTGTTCGAGCATGAAGCGCACTTTCACCGGCAGTGCGTAGAGGCTGTTGCGAACCTCTTCGTCCAGTCCTTCGAGACCTTGAAGTCGCGTCGCGTCTTTCTCGGTGGTGATGATAATCTTCGGTGACGGCAGCCGCTCGAATGCCCTGTTGATCTTCTCCGCGTCTTTCTTCGTGAACGCATGGTGATCCCTGAACGTGAGCGGTGTGATGCTTCCGGTATGTTCTTTGAGGTCTATCATCATCTGTCCTGGCGACGCTATACCCGTGAGCAGCAGTATGTTCTCGTCTTTCAGCGTGCCGAGCTGCCTCTCGCCGTTGCCGAATATATGGCGTGGCGAGTCATAGTCGAGTGTAGTGAAGTACAGATGCTGGTATGGGTAAAGGTTCATAGCCTTTGTGATAACTCTGAACTCCATCGGTTTCAGTCCTTTCGGGCACTTCGTGACGATAACGATGTCTGCCCTGTTCTTGCCTGACAGGGGTTCCCGCAGGCGTCCCGCCGGCAACAGTTTGTCGTATATTATCAGTCTGTGATAGTCTACAAGCAGTATGTTTATACCGGGTTTGACATACCGGTGCTGAAACGCGTCGTCGAGCAATATCACGTCGATGTCTTCCGCTGTGTTGTCGTCTGTAAGCCGATCCACACCGTGGCACCTGTCTTTGTCGACAGCTACGGTTATGTCGGGAAACTTGGTTTTCATCTGGTAAGGCTCGTCTCCGATGTCCCTCACTGTAGAGTCTGCGCCGGCGAGCACGAAGCCGCGGCTTTTACGTTTGTATCCCCGGCTGAGCACCGCCACGTTAAATCTGTCTTTCAGCAGTCTTACGAGATACTCCACGTGCGGTGTTTTGCCAGTGCCTCCGATTGTGATGTTGCCCACCGATATCATCGGGATGTCGAAAGCCCTGCTTTTCAATATTCCCACTTCGAACAGTGTATTGCGCAGTCTTACGGCAGCGCCGTATATCCAACTGAGCGGCAACAGCCGGTAGTTTATCTTTATGAGGTCTCCTTCCATTTTGTCCTGTGCCGTTTCCGGGTTATTTCATTACTATCCTGTAAGGCATTCTGGCCTGTATGGCGTTCTGGTTGTTTATGTCTTTGATGAACATAAACGGTGCGTAGAACTCTCCGAGCACGCTCTTCATTTGCTCGTTGAGATAGTTTCTGCCCGACATTCTTGACACGAACTGATCCATGAAACTCGGAGGTGCCGGATAGCCGGTCGTATGGTATTCGTCGAGTTTTGCCAGTCGGGCGGCTTTCTTCACAGCCTTGTCAAGACCGCCAAGCTCGTCGACGAGTTTCACTTTCAGTGCGTCGCTGCCTGTCCATACACGTCCCTGGGCTATTTTCTCCACGGCGTCTACCGACATCTTGCGGCCGTCGGCCACACGTTTGCGGAACAGATTGTATCCGCGGTCTATATATTTGTTGAGATAGGCTATCTCTTCCTCGTTGAACGGGCGTGCCGGTGTGCCGAAAGCGCTGTGCCGGTTTGTCTTTACCTCATCGAATTTCACTCCGAGCTTGTCGGTCAGCAGGCCGCTGTAATCAGGGAACATACCGAATATGCCGATGCTTCCCGTGAGTGTCGTCGGCTCTGCATAGATATGGTTTGCGGCGCAGCTCATGTAGTAACCGCCGGAGGCGGCATATCCTCCCATGGAAACCACCACGGGCTTTTTCTTTTTCAAGTTAACCACCGAGTGCCATATCTGCTCGGATGCGTATGCGCTTCCGCCGCCTGAGTTGACTCGGATGACTACTGCTTTCACGTCGTCATCGTCGGCGAGCTTGTCAAGATCCCTGCATACGACTTGGGCGTTGATGCAATTCTCGCTCGACAACCCTCCGGGTGCCATGTCGACGATGTCTCCGTAAGCGTAGTAAACGGCAATATTGTCTCCCTTGTCGCTGTTTTTGCGCTCCACGTTTGCCATGTCGCCGAGTGACAGCTGGTTTATAGTCTCATCATTGTCGATGCCGAGCAGTTTTTTTATCTCGACTTTGACCTCGTCCGTGTACATAAGTTTGTCTACGAGTCTCATGGATATGTAACTCTCCGGCTCGGCCGTCATGATGAGGTTGTCGGCATATTCGTTGAGTTTTTCCGTTGAGACCCTGCGGCTGGCGCTCACGTCTTTCACCATTGAGTTCCATGTGCCTTGCAGGTATGCGGTCACCTGTTCTCTGTTAGGCTCGCTCATGCCGTCGGCCGTGAGTATTTCGGGGGCGCTTTTGTATTTGCCTACTTTAGACAGCTGCACCTTTACTCCGAACTTCGCGAGCATGTCTTTCAGAAAGTAAGGCTGTGACGCCAGGCCGTGCCAGTCTATCATTCCCTGCGGGTTCAGAAATACCTTGTCTGCCACAGAGCATATATAGTATGCGTTTTGGGTATAGCTGTCTCCATATGCCACAATCCACTTGCCGCTCTTTCGGAAGTCGCTCAACTTGTTGCGTATTGCCTGTGCCGAAGCGGGAGCGTCGGGGGCGAACATGCCGGCCTCGATGTATATTCCTTTAATGTCATTGTTTTCTTTGGCCTTTTCTATTGCTTCAAGTATGTTGTCAAGCCCGAGGCTTTCTCCTGCGCTGCCCATGATAATGCTCATCGGGTCGTCTTTCGCTCTTTCTTGTAGGATTCCCGACAGGGAGAGTACAAACACGGAGTTGTCTTTCACTGCCATTGTAGCGCTTCCGGATAGAGCCATGCCTATCAGTGAGAAAATGCAGATGGCGGTCATCAGCGAGACGGATAGGGCTAAACCGGTAACGGTGGCCAGTGTGTACTTGATGAAATCTTTCATAATGATATATTTATAGATAAATTACGATTTTAGCAAATATAACGCGGATATGGCGAAAGGAGCGTGTCTCCGGTCAATCCGTCTCGTTCGCTGTCGCCGGCCGGTGTCAGGCACATGCTTTATCTTGCAAAGATACGAATAATCACCGTAATAAACGAAATTATTTTGAATTATTATGACAATGGGAATTGTGACCGTGTTGAAAGGTATGGCAAATGTAAAAATAATGTCATAAATTTAACGTTTTGTTTTTGGACGAAATAGAACGTGAACGCGATATACAATGCGCTATATGCGATGTGGTTCAAGGGTCGGTGGTATGGGGTGATGTCACGTTTAGACACCCGTTGGGTTGCATTCGGCCGCTCGTTGTCTTGCAACGGGATACCCGTTACCTCGCGATATGCCGCTGAATGGACTCCAACGGGTATCCCGTTGCAAGAAAATAGTGCCCGGCAACCGATGCCAGGAGTGCAGGTTTAGGCGAGGTTTGGTGTATTGTATTGATATTCAGGCTGTTGTGAGGGGAGTGTGATATTTCGGGAAAATCGGGTCGGGCGGTAGTTTTTTCAAAACGGGTGAGTTTTGAAAGGCTTTTTGTCGGATTTTTTGATATCTTTCATGATAGTGCGTAAGGTGTTTTGCGGATTCATGGAAGAACGGCTTTTTTATGATGGAGAGCTTTGTCCAGTGTGTTGTATTCCCATGTGTTTCTGCCGGAGACTTGTTCTTTTCCGTATGTGCGTGATTTTCATTTTATTTTGACGCTTCATGCGCTTTGTCGTTTTGAAAAGAAATTATCGGTGTGCCGGTTGTCCTTTATTAGGAAAAAAATATTATCTTTGCGGTCAGTAAACTAATCAACAAAACAGTATTAAGGAAAATGAATATCAGAATGATTGTCACGTTGTCGCTCGCAGTGATTTGCACGGCATCGTTCGCGAAGAAAAAGAAAGTCGAACTTTTCCCTGACGGTACACCTGTTCCCGAGTGGTTCAGTGACACGTCGAAAGTTGACGTGGAGACGCTCGGCCGTAAGTATGTCATCACCGACTATGGAGTGAAGAATGACTCTACGATAGTGCAGACGGAGCAGATACAGGCCGTGATAGACAAGGCGGCAGCGGCCGGTGGCGGCGTGGTGGTGATACCGAAAGGAACATTCCTTTCCGGTTCGGTGTTCTTCAAGCAGGGCACGCACCTCTATGTCGAAGAGGGCGGCACACTGAAAGGCAGCGACCGCATACGCGACTTCAAACTGCTTACCACCCGCATGGAGGGCCAGACACTCAAGTATTTCGCCGCGTTGGTGAACGCCGACGGTGTGGACGGTTTCACGATAGCGGGAAAAGGAACTGTCAACGGTAACGGCCGCAATTATTGGGAGGAGTTCTGGATACGCCGCCAGTATAACCGTCAGTGTACCAACCTCGAAGCCATGCGCCCCAGGCTGGTATACATATCAAACAGCAAGAACGTCACCGTGCAGGATGTGCGCCTCATCAACAGCCCTTTCTGGACAAACCACTTATATAAGAGCGAGTATGTGCGCTATCTCGGCTGCTATATTTATGCGCCCAACAGCGGAGTGACACCGGTAGACCCGAAGCGCGGTGCCCCCAGCTCCGACGCGATAGACCTCGACGTGTGCAAGAACGTACTCATACACGGATGCTACATGAGCGTGTGCGATGACGCGGTGGTGCTCAAAGGCGGCAAGGGAACTTGGGCGGACAAAGATCCGAACAACGGTCCGTGCTCGAACATCATCATCCAGGACTGTACATACGGCAAGGTGCACGGATGCCTCACTCTCGGCAGCGAGAGCCTGCACGACCGTAATGTAATCCTGCGCCGGTGTACCGTGACTCAGGCAAACCGTGTGCTGTGGCTCAAAATGCGTCCTGACACGCCTCAGCATTATGAGTACGTGACGGTGGAAGACCTCACGGGAGACTGCAACAGCTTCCTCGTGGTGCGTCCGTGGACACAGTTCTTCAAGCCCGAACAGCGTGACGACATGCCTCTCTCCACATGCAACAACATAACATTGCGCAATATAAAGATGGACTGCAAGAACTTCTTCGACGTGGGCAAGTCGGACAAATACCGCCTTACGGATTTCACGTTCGAGAACTGTGACGTGCAAGACAAGAAGAATGCCTTTGACAAGACTGTGATAGAAAACTGCGTGGTGAAGAACTTGAAGATAAACGGCACAGCCGTCAAATAACGGAAATAAAAAACAGGCCATGGACAACAAGAAGATAACCGTGACATCGCCGCTTCTGCCGGAGTTGGAAAGTTTCAGCGAGTCATTGAAAGAGATTTGGGAAAGTAAGTGGATAACCAACAACGGCGCTTTCCACAAGCGTCTTGAAAGCGCGTTGTGCGAGTATCTCAAAGTACCCTATGTAAGTCTCTTCACCAATGGTACGCTTCCGCTCATTACGGCATTGCAGGCCATGCGGGTCACGGGCGAGGTGATAACCTCTCCTTACAGTTTCGTGGCCACGAGCCATTCTCTTTGGTGGAACGGTATCAAGCCTGTGTTCGTGGACATAGACCCGGCGACGGGAAATATTGATCCGGAGCGGATAGAGGCCGCCATTTCACCGAAGACAACGGCCATAATGCCGGTACATGTGTATGGTACGCCATGCGATACCGATGCCATACAGAGCATAGCCGATAAGTATGGACTTCGTGTCATATACGATGCGGCTCATGCTTTCGGTGTGGAGAAAGACGGGGTGAGCGTGCTGAACGCCGGCGACATGTCGACGCTCAGCTTTCATGCCACCAAGGTTTTCAATACCATTGAGGGGGGAGCGCTGGTGGTGAGAGACGCCGAGACAAAAAAACGTATCGATTATCTTAAAAATTTCGGATTTGCCAGTGAGACGGAAGTGGTGGCTCCCGGGATAAACAGCAAGATGGACGAGATACGCTCGGCCTACGGATTGCTGAACTTGAAACAGGTGGACAGGGCGATAGCGGCACGCCGGAATGTGGCTTTGCAATACCGTGAGAGGTTGAAAGACGTTGCCGGCCTAAGGTTTTTCAACGACATGCCAGGCGTAAGGCATAATTATTCGTACTTCCCCGTATTTGTGGACGAGAGCGAATACGGCATGTCGCGTGATGAGCTGTATTTCAAAATGCGCGATGCCGGAGTGTTCGGCCGACGGTATTTCTATCCGCTCATAAGCACGTTCTCTACCTATCGCGGCCTTCCTTCTGCTGCACCGTCGAATCTTCCCGAGGCCCACCGCATGGCCGACAGCGTGATATGCCTGCCGATGCACCATGAGCTGGGCGGTGAGGATGTGGAAAGAATATTATCACTGATAGAAAGATGAAAATACTTGTGTTGGCCGGAGGGGCCGATCAGATTGCTCTGATATGCGAATTGAAACGTCGCGGACATACGGTCGTACTGATAGACTATTTTGAAAATCCGCCAGCCCGTGATTATGCGGATAAACATATAGTGGCGAGCACTCTTGATGTGGAGCGGGTGAAAGCCATAGCTGTCGCGGAAAGGGTGGGGCTTGTTTGTACGGCTTGCACCGATCAGGCTCTGCTCACCGTGGCAAATGTTTCAGAGCAGTTGGGGCTGCCGTGTTACCTGTCTCATCGTCTGGGACTTAATGTGACCAACAAGTCGTATATGAAGAAGATACTGGCGGACAATGGAATTCCGACGGCCCGATATGCTATTATCGACAAACAGGATGTTGGTATATTGGAAAATTTCACTTTTCCGCTGGTTGTAAAGCCGGTTGACTGTAATTCTTCGAAAGGTGTCAGTCTTGTGGATGAAGAAGAGCAACTGGCTTTATGTATCGAGAATGCCATAAAGGCGAGCCGCACTTGCACAGCCGTTGTGGAAGAATACAAAAAAGGAGATGAGATTTCCGCTGATTTTTATATTAAAGACGGGAAAGCGATATTCCTGTCTGCCACCAAGTCCGTGAAAATACCGAAGAGATCGTCTTTCACTATTCTCGCAAGCATATATCCGGTGGTTGATTTGGCAAAGCAACGTGAGTTGGAAAGAATAGCAGACTGTATATCGGCTGCTTTCGGCATAGTTAACGCCCCGCTGTTGGTACAATTGATAGACGGTGAAGAGGGTATGAGTGTAATCGAGTTCAGCGCAAGAATGGGAGGCGGCTCGAAGTACAGTTTGATCCACAGGTTGACAGGGGTTGACATAATGGCGGAATATGTGAGTCTGATACTGGGAGAGACACCCTCCGTGAATCCTTCAAAGCAAGTCGAATATGCCAAGATGGTTTATATATATTGTACCCCAGGAGTGTTTGATCATCTGGAAGGTTTCGACATGTTGAAAGATACTGGTGTGATAGATGATTATTTCCAATATAAGACAGCAGGGATGAAGATAGAACATGTCAAGACAAGCGGTGACCGCCCTGCGGGTTACCTCATAACGGCTAACACGGCGAAAGAGCTTGATGACAAACAGTTTTTTGTGGATTCGCACGTTAAGGTTATATCATCAATCGGTGAAGATATGATGATACATGGTTTGTTTTAAGTGAAGAGCGGTGCTATGCGGAAGATTACTGTTATCGGAACAGGCAACGGAGGACAGGCGGTAGCGGGATATTGTGCTGCCATGGGATTGCCGGTATGCCTTTACGGACGAAGGAAACCTGATATACCGGATAACATAATAAGACTCGAAGGGGCATTGAATGCCGTAGGGGTGGTGGAAATTATAACGGACAGTATTGAAAAGGCTGTGTGTTTTGCCGATTTGATAATGATTGTCACAACTTCTACCGCACATAGGGAAATAGCGAATCTGATGTTGCCATTTCTCCGTAACGGGCAGGCAATTATCCTCAATCCGGGAAGAACGCTGGGAATAGTTGAACTGAACGGAGTGTTGGCACAACGGAAAGAACTCAATGTCATGATAGCCGAGGCGCAGACTTTATTATATGCGTGTCGTAAGGTCAGGGACGGGGTGGTGAAAGTGATAGGAGTAAAAGACAATGTGCCGTTGACCGGCCGTACTCCGTTGGAAACCGAAACTATAATAAGTCGGTTCGGTGATTTGTTCCCTGGGTTTATTCCTGCTGTGAACTTTATCCATACAGGTTTGGAGAATATAGGAGCTATATTTCATCCGTCGATAGTTATTTTTAATGTGGCTACCATCGAGCGTAACGATAAGTTTTATTTCTATCGTGATATGACCGATGAAGTTGCGGCTTTTATCGAGAAACTTGATAAAGAGCGGTTACGTATCGGCAGAGCGTATGGTATAAGGCTTATGCCTGTTTTTGAATGGATAAGGTATGCGTATCCGGAAACCGAAGGGTGTACATTGAAAGAGCGGTTCAGGAACAATCCTGCTTATAACGATATTCTCGGGCCGGGAACTATATTTACGCGTCAATTGACGGAAGACATTCCTACCGGTCTTTTGCCGATGAGCGAGCTTGCCCGTTTGGCAGGCGTGGACACCCCTTTGATGGACTCGCTGATAGTATTGACATCTTCTTTGCTTGACATTGATTTTCGTGAAAAAGGGCGTACGCTTGACAATTTGAACCTTTCCGGAATGTCGAAAGACGAAATAATAAAACTTTTTCAAGGTTAACAGAATGGACACATCGGAGGTTTATGGATTAATAAAGCCATTGGTTGATGTACACACAATGGGACTGTTCACAATAGCCAATCTTTTGAGAGATTGTGGTTACAAGGTATGTATTGCCGGCGATGACGTGAATGGAGCGTTGGAAAACCTGACCCGTCTTAACAATTATGGTCTGGTAAAGCGTTGGATAGGGGAGAACGGGATAACACGTCTCGGCTTTAGTTACAGACTTGACCCGCAGAAAGGTTGTGAATTGTTTCTTTCTTTATATGAGCGGCTGTTGGGTGACAAGATGTTCTCAAAAGACGGAGGCAGGCTGAAAGGCATTCATTTCGCCGGATTACCGGATACTTGCGATATGGTGTCGGGGAAAACAGGAGGTTCTGTTCTTGTATTTCGTGGAGACGAACCGCCTGTACGGTCGTTGACTATGCTTGGTGTGCCACAGGAACGTATACCAGTATCAGTCTCTCAGGATGACGAGTATGATAGGATGCGATGGAATTTTGCCAAGGAATTGATTGAGTCGGAGAGATATAGGCATATTGTCTCTCCTGATCATTTCGGCTATGCGCAATGTGGCAAAGATGATGACTCATATCTCGCCCGCCTTGATTATGCGACAGCCAAGCATACATTACCTATAATAAGAACACATTCCGGACCTTATAATGTAAATCGTGAGGAGGCATTGAAAGAATACAATTCATGGTGTGAGGAACTTGCGGCATCCGGATTGCTTGATGTTTTGTCGATAGGCAGCTCGCAGTTGACACAATCTCATTTTGGAGAAAATTGGGAAGGACTGTCAAACGGCGGCGGAATACCAGTAAATTCGGAAATCGAATATCGGGTGATAAGAGAAAACGCACGTCCGATGCTTACACGGACATATTCAGGGACAAAGAATGTTCCTGAACTGGCACGCATACATGAGCGTTCTCTTAATATTTCATGGCATGCTCTGTCTTTTTGGTGGTTTAATGAATTGGATGGGCGCGGAAGTAATACTCTGCTTGAAAATTTGAGAGAGCATTTTGATGCTATTGGTTATATCGTAACCACAGGTAAGCCTGTCGAACCTAATGTCCCTCATCATTTCGCGTTCCGTGGATGCGACGATGTTAGTTACATTATATCAGGTTATCTTGCGGCAAAAGCATGTAAGAGGCTTGGGGTGCGTCATCTTATATTGCAGAATATGTTGAATACGCCGAAATATACAATCGGTATACAGGATTTGGCAAAGGGGCGGACGCTGATACGGCTTGTGCGTGAGTTGGAAGACGGGAACTTTCGTTTCAGTCTTCAGTCGCGTGCTGGGCTTGATTATTTCTCTCCTGATTTGGAAGATGCTAAAATACAGCTTGCCGCCGTCACTTGTCTGATGGATGATTTGGAACCGGATAATAGTGACAGTCCGCAAATTGTGCATGTGGTGAATTACTGCGAGGCAGTCAGGCTGGCAACACCTCCTGTTATAAAGGAAAGTATACAGATAACGTTGTCTGCCCTGAGGGAGTATAGGCAAGCCCGGATTAAGGGACTCGTACCGGACATGAAACACCATATGGAGACACTTGAACGGGCAGAAGAACTGTATGAGGAGTGCAAAACCGCTATTTGTATACTGGAAGACAATATACCGAACTTATATACTCCGGAAGGTTTTGAGAAGGTTTTTACAGAAGGTTTCCTGCCTGTTCCTTATCTGCTTGACCATCAGCGGAAATATCCTAAGGCCACGATGTGGAAGACGGCGGTAAAGAATGGTAGTGTTCGTGTCGTTGACGATGATGGCCGTATAATATCAACGGAAAGCCGTTATAGGTACATTGTAAATCAAATGAAAGATTAAGACATACGGAATTTATGTTTATAAAGGAATTATATAATCGTTTTCGAATGCAGGTCGAGTATCTTGGCGACAAGAAACCGGTGAACAGTATGCATCCGTTGGTATCGGTAGTAGTGACTACTTATCAGCACAAGGAGTTCATACGTCAATGTATAGATGCAATACTTATGCAGGATGTGAATTTCGATTATGAGATAGTGATAGGTGATGACGGCTCAACGGACGGGACAGCGGAAATATGTAAGGAATATGCTTTTGCGCATCAGGACAAGATAAGGCTATATGTACGCGACAGAAATGTTTCACATATTATTATAGACGGGAAAGACACACGTTATAACGGAATATGGAACAGAATGTCGGCAAGGGGCAAATACATAGCTCTTTGTGAGGGAGATGACTACTGGACAGACCCTTTGAAGCTTCAAAAGCAAGTGGATGTATTGGAAGGTAATCCGGAAATAGCCATGTGTGTTACAAATGCCTGTCAACTATCAGAAAACGGATTATGTGACGAACAAGGCCGATATAGTGAGAGCGGGATAGCTTCCACGGAGGATGTGATGCGTATAGGCGGTGGTTTTGCCCGTACTGCCACGTTCATGTTTCGCAAGAGTCTTATAGATAATTACCCGGAGTGTTGCCTTACTTGCCATGTGGGTGATTTCCCGTTGCAGACATTTGCGCTGATAAACGGAGGTATTTATTATCTGATTGACCGTACGGCTGTGTACAGATATTTCACTACAGGTAACTCATGGACGGCAAGGGTTAAGCGGGCAAGTGTAGAAAATCTGATGAAAGGCTGGCGGTCGGAGTTTGACATGTTGTCCGGTCTTGATGAGTACAGCGGTGGAAAGTACCACGAATTGTTCGCTTGGCGTGCCGCAAGATTGTTATATGAGAATATGAGCAGGCATCGTAATAAACGGAAAATGATAATAGACAATTTCGAAGATGTATATGCCTGTTTCGATTTTAAGATGAAATTGAAAGAACGATACCATTATTTGTTGTATCGGATAAGAAACGTCTGCCACTTTGGCAGATAATGCGTTTGGCATGGTTTTGGCATAATACACGATGAAATAGGATAAATGAATAGAAAATTAATAGTTTAAAATAAAACAATAAATACATTAGAATTATGAACATTAAACCATTAGCAGACAGAGTATTGGTGCTTCCTGCGCCGGCAGAAGAGAAAGTTGGCGGTATTATTATTCCCGACACGGCAAAAGAGAAACCGTTGCACGGTAAAATCGTTGCGACAGGCAAGGGGACAAAGGACGAGGAGATGGTTCTCAAAGAGGGCGACGAGGTGCTTTATGGCAAATACTCGGGCACAGAGCTTGAATTTGAGGGCGAAAAGTACCTTATGATGCGCCAGAGTGATGTGCTCGCGGTGATAGGGTGAGATATTCCTGACATGTAGACTATAAATCAGGATTAAAAGGAATATAATATATAATGTTTAGATTGAATTGTCCGGATGGTGAAAAGA
>ERZ778512.1097-NODE-1097-length-18997-cov-4.312955_pt1 | contig 18997 bp, 9 predicted proteins | sample MGYA00510346_ERZ778512 | MGnify/ENA primary metagenome ERZ778512 (study PRJEB29527, sample SAMN07138962) | mouse gut metagenome | material: feces | host: mouse | place: China:Nanjing | collected 2016-01-25 ...
ATCCAGTATATCTGATATCACTGCATAATATTTTAATGAATCAGAAGTGGTCGGAGCTATTTCTATATGTTCAAGCAGTGACAGCGCTGTATTAATATTTCCTTTGGTAGCATATCCTCTGGCAATATCGAGTTTTGTATCACTTGGTAAGTCGTATTGTTGTAGATCGCTTGCCAGTTTGAAGAATTCATCAGCTGTCCCGTATTCGATTAAATAAGAGAGATAATTACAGTTGAAGAATTGCTCCATTTCCGGATTATTCTTAATAAGAGGCAAACAAATTTTGACAATACTGTCGGCTTTTGACTTATTGTTGATGGTTACGATTGTGTTAAGCGCTTTGGCATAGCATCTGATTGCAGGGGGAAAATTCTTTGAATCAAGATATAAAGTAGCAGCTCTCAGATTGTTTTCAGCAAATTCGTCAATCTTATATTGCTTATGGTATAAAGCACCTTGTCCGACCAGCGTGCGGGCAAGAACCAGGGTGTCTGTCACACCTTCGATGTTGAGGGTTTCAATGCATGATGCCATTGCGTTGCCGTCGTCGCCGCGGTTGCGGTAGATGCAGCTTTGGTAGTAGAGAGTGCGCAGTTTTTCATCGGGGGAGCCGTGTCTGAGATAGTAGTCAATTGCCGGTTGCAGCACGTCAAACGTTGTGGTGTCAATGTAGTTTTTGTCAAGAGCCATCGACATAAGCAGTGCGTAGCGGGCGCGCTCCTCGTTGTCGCCGAGCCGATGTTTGTTGATTGCCGACAGGATTGACAACGCTGAGTCGGGATTTGTTTCGATGAAATTTTCGGCATGGTTCATTTGGTCCCATGCCGCAGTCTTTTGGCGGCAGCCTGCCGGCACAACCGAAGCAACTGCCGCCGTGAGAGCAATGACATATATGATAAGTCTTTTCATAGTCAGGTGTAAGAGGGGTCACAGGTGTTAATAGTCACGCTCTAATGGTCATCTCAGAGCCATTGCAAGGAGTGTAAGTGCAGTGGTCGATGCGCGGTCTATGACTCGGTCGCGTGTGCCCGGGAAATGATATGTAGCCGCTACGGTGCGCTCGGGTGTGGCGATGGCTATGCAGACTGTCCCCACCGGTTTGCCCGGAGTGGCACCCGAGGGACCGGCAATGCCGGATGTGGCGATGGCACAGTCGGTGCCGATTGCCTTGCGCACGCCTTCGGCCATCTGTGAGGCTACTTCCTCGCTTACCGCGCCGTGGGTTTCGATTGCTGCGGGGTCGACGTTGAGTAAGTTTGTTTTTACGCTGTTGTCGTAGGATACGACTGAGCCGAAGTAGCAGTCGGAGCATCCGGCTATTGCCGTGATGCGGTGGGCGATGTTACCGCCGGTGCAGCTTTCGGCAGTCGCTACAGTAAGGCCTTTCGCCCTCAGCCGTTGCAGCAGTGACTCTTCGGGAGTCATGTCGGAGTCGGCGAGCAGATGGTCGGCGAAGCGGTTGCAAAGCTGGGCATGCAGGCGGTCGAGGGTTGACTCAAGCAGGGCGCGGTCGGTGTTGTGTCCGTCGAGACGAAGGCGTATTATGCCTGGTTTAGGCAGATATGCGAGATGCACGAAGTCGGGGAGGGCTTCTTCCCATTCGTCGAGCTGCATGGCTACTTTCGACTCGGTCAGTCCTTCGACGATGACGCAACGGTGGGAGATGTGTGTGTCGCTGTGATATTTCTTGAGCAGTTGCGGGAATACTTCAGATTGAAACATCTGCAGAGTCTCAAACGGTACGCCGGGCATGGATACGAGCACTTTGCCGTCGGTGCGCTCAAACCACATGATGGGCGCTGTGCCGACGCGGTTCTGGATCACACGGCAAGATGTCGGCACGAGAGCCTGGGCTTCAGTGAGCGGGTTGAGCTGTATGCCGCGCTTGGCAAACACTTCCTTGATGTTGTCGAGCACGGTCTCGTCGTGGCGGAGCTCTCCGCCGAAATAACGGCACAGTGTGAGTTTTGTGATGTCGTCTTTTGTGGGACCGAGCCCGCCGGTGGTGAGCACTACGTCAGCAGCGCGGAATGCTTCGTCGACGGCCGATGTTATGGCTTCGGCATCGTCGTGGATTACTTTTACCCACTCCAGGCTCCAGCCTGCGGGGTCAATCATGCGGGCTATTGCTCCGGAATTGGTGTCGATGACCTGTCCGAGGAGCAGTTCGTCGCCTATCGCTATGACAGCTGTTTTCATTTTGACAGTAATTTTTTACAGATGTAGGGTGAGGTGAATATGAACGGGAGGTATTGGAGGAGTGCGCCGATGCGGTTTTTTAAACGCACTTTGCCTCCGGCGATCTGACTGCCTGCGAGGCTACGTATTATTTTCCGGCATGATGCCACATGGCGGGGGAGGCCGGCCCTGTTGGCGTTCATCAGCAGCCACAGGTTGAATGCGGCGCTGAAGTGTCGTGAGCGAGCTGCTTTGTAGAGGTCAGGGTCGTCAGCGAAATGTCGGCACAGGCCTTCGGTTACCTTAAGGGCATCGAGCCGTTGCTCGGAGAAGGTGTGGAGAATGCTGTTTTCATTGTGCCGGTAGCCGTAGACGGTGCAGTCGGTCACAGCCACGCGCCGCGCTCTGACGCAAAGCCGCGGTATGAGTTGCAGGTCCTCGTAGATTATGCCTTCGCAAAAAGTGGTGTCGCGCCACAGTGAGCTACGGTAGAGTTTACCGCATGCCGATGAGTTCACGGTGTTCTGGCGGCGCTTTTTATAGAGCATGATTTCGGTGGCTTCTCTGCCGGAGAGGAGTGTGATGCCTGTAGGTCGGTAGGGCGGAGGCACGAATTGTCCGTGAAACTTTTTCCAGCCTCCGGCCACGATGTCGATATCATTGCCGGAAGAGGCTATGTCGAGCATAGTTTTCAGTGCTCCTTCGGCGAGGAGATCGTCGCTGTCGACCATTGTGATCCACTCCCCGTGGCAGAGCTGCAATGCGGTGTTGCGCACGGCCGACAGGCCTCCGTGGCTGCGCCGCACCGCTCTTATGCATTTATGCCCGGCGGCATAGTCGCTGACAATCTTCATGGTGGAGTCAGATGACTCGTCGTCGACAACGATAATCTCAAAATCGACATCTTTCTGGGCGAGAACAGAGTCGAGGCATGCCCCGATGTAGCGCTCGACGTTGTATGCGGGGATGATGACTGATACCATAGATTGCGGTTAAATTAGAGGGTGTCTCATATTCCGACGCGTGCAAACGGCGCGGCGTCGTAGGGGCAGAACTGCTTGTCGAGATATTTGAAATAGCCGGCGATTGCAACCATGGCGGCATTGTCTGTGGTGAACACCCGTTCGGGAATGAAGGCTTTGATATGGCGTCGCTCACAGTAGTCGGCGACGGCCGCGCGGATGCCGGAGTTGGCCGATACGCCGCCTCCGATAGCCACAGTCTTTACGCCGGTTGCTTTTACCGCTTTGTCGAGTTTGTCAAGCAGAATGTCGATTATTGTGCGTTGGAGTGATGCGGCGAGGTCGTCGATGTTTTTGCTGATGAAATCGGGATCGAGAGCCACATTGTCGCGCAGTGTGTAGAGGAAAGATGTCTTGAGGCCGCTGAAGCTGTAGTCGTAGCCGGGAATGTGCGGGCGGGCAAACTTGAAGCGGGCGGGGTCGCCGTTGGCAGCATGGCGGTCGATATGCGGGCCGCCGGGATAGGGGAGCCCCATCACTTTGGCGCATTTGTCGAAGGCTTCGCCGGCGGCATCGTCGATTGTGCGGCCGAGAATTTCCATGTCGTTATAGTCTCTGACAAGTATTATCTGGGAGTTTCCTCCTGAGATGAGCAGGCAGAGGAACGGATATTCGGGCACGATGTCGGCGGGGTCGCGGCGTATGAAGTGGGAAAGCACGTGGCCGTGCAGGTGGTTGACATCGACAATGGGTATCCTGAGCCCGAGTGACATGCCTTTGGCAAATGAGGTGCCCACGAGGAGGGAGCCGAGCAGTCCGGGGCCGCGTGTGAACGCTATCGCACTGAGGTCGGAGGCTGCGATGCCGGCGCGTCGGAGGGCTGTGTCGACCACCGGCACGATGTTTTGCTGATGGGCGCGCGATGCGAGCTCGGGCACTACGCCGCCATATTCCTCATGCACGCTTTGCGAGGCTATTACGTTGGAAAGCAATATGCCGTCGCGGATTACGGCTGCGGAGGTGTCGTCGCATGATGATTCTATGCCAAGTATTGTTACGCTCATTTTGAGTTGTTGTTAGAGGGGTTTGCTGTAGATTGTTTCTTTTCGTTAAAACGGAGCAGGGCGGTCGCTGTGGAGTCGGGCTGCTGACGGGTTGAGTCGGCCGGAGCCTCGGGGATGAAAGGGGTGCGGTCGCTGACTGCCGGCGCGGTATGTCCGGTGCTGTCGTTGCTTTCGACGGCGGTTGCCGCAGCTTTTCTGAGCCACGGACGTAGGAATGAGAATATGTTGTCGAAATCTTTCTTGAACATCACGCCTACGCCCTGTGTGGTGTCGGCTGTGCGCAGATAGTAGTTCTGGTCGTTGTAGACGTTGTAGGCTTTGAGGCGTATTGTGCCGCTGCGGTTGAGCAGGTATTCTATCTGGAAGTCGCCGATAAACTGGTTGGAGTTCATCATGTTGTCGCGGTAGCCGAAGTTGCCGTTGAGGAGGAGCCGGTTGTTGAGCAGGCGGCTGGATAGGGCAACGTCGACTTCCATGTCGGAAAAGTCGCCGCGGTCGCTGCGGAAGTTGGGCGATACGCTCCAGTTGTCGCTCAGGTGGCCGAGTATGTTGCTCAGCTGTGATGATATCGTGGACGATGCGACGGAGAAGAGTTCGCTGCCTTTTGTGGTCGAGGCCATGTAGTCGGGGGTGTAGAAGCGGTTGAGGGCGAGCAGATAGATTATCTGGCGGTTCATCATCTCCTCGGTGCTTACGATGGAGCGCACCTTGCGGTAGGTGTCGGAGGTGAGGGTCGGGAATGCCAGGTCGAAGCTGATTTCGGGCTGCTGTATGTCGCCTCTGACTTTAAGCACAGCGTGCACGGGCACGTTGGTGCGGTTGAGTTCCTTGTCTTGCAGGAATGACTCGTCGAGGTCGCTGAGGTTGGCGTTGAGGGGGTAGATGGCCTCGATGTTGAGGCGTGCGGTGAGCGGGTCGCCCGTGAATGCGATCTGGCTGCCGGAGTTGATTATGAAGTCTTTGATTATTATGTCCTGGAGTGTGAAGTTGTAGGTGCCGCGGTCGAGGGTATATGTGCCGAACATGCGCAGGTCGTTGTCGGCCGATGTGTAGACCATGCGCATGTTGCCTTGTCCGTGGGAGCGTATGCGGTCGCCCCCGACGGGGTCCATGACGAGTATGACCTCGGCTTCGGGGGTGATGTTGACGCGCAGCTCGATGATGTAGTCGGACGACTCTTCGTCGGGGGGCTTGTTGAGAAGCGCGCGCAGATGTTCGACGGCTCCGAGACGCTCGTCGACGGTCACTTCTTCGACAGTGGCCGTAGCGTTTTTGTCGCGGAAAGTAAGGAATGTGTATTCGTCGGCAATCTCGAGTTCGGAAAGCACGAACGAGAATGTGGAGCCTGCCGTGGTGGTTGCTTCGACATCGATGTTGACTACGCCCGGCTTGCCTTTGATGGTGGCGCCTCCGTTGACGAATATGCGGCCGTACCAGTCGGCATTCTGTTTCGGGGACTCGTCGTAGACGAGCATGCCGCGGGCGTCGGTGATGGCGAAGTCGAATGTTGGATTGCGGAAGAATTCGTGGCAGACGGTGCCGTTGAGGGTGGCGGTGTGTCCGTAGGGGTCGCTGAGGGTGACGTCGCTGAGGGTGATCTTGCCGGGGGTGATCTTTATGGAGTCGGAGGCGGTGAAGTAGGTGTTGGTGAAGTCTAGTTTGAGCCTGAGATCTTTGACGTAGAGGTCACCTTCCATGTCGATGTCGGAGAATGTGCCGTAGATGCGTGCCGAGCCGGAGCCGAGGCCGCTGATGTCGGAGGCGAACGCTTTCATGTATTCGCCCATGAAGCCGACGGGGGTTTCGTCGGGGCGCAGGCGGATGTCGAGCGATGAGCTCAGCGGGAATATCTCGCCTTCGACTTTGGCGGTCTTGCCGTTGTGCTGGTGTATGGTGCCGTCGATAGCTACGGCCTTGAGGTCGTTGTCCCACCGGGAGAGCACGTCGGCGTCGCCGAGCACGCAGCGGTTGTAGCTTATATCGGTGACGTGGATGCCGTCGGTCGACAGCCGTGGCGAGCCTGACAGCAGGTGTGAGGCTGTGAGCACTCCGGTAGCGTCGCCGCCGAGCATTACCTTGTCGATGCCTATCGCCTCGAAAATGTAGTCGAGGTTGAGGTTGAGCACGTCGATGTCGACGGTGTCGTCGGGGTCATTCGATATGGTGCCGTCGATTTTGACGAACTGGTTGCTGCGGCTGACGTTGAAGTCGGATATGCGTATGTCGGATGTGCCTTCGGTGACAATCAGGGCGGGGGAGACGGTCCATACGGAGTCGTTGAATGTCATTGTCGAGCGGTGTATGTCGGTGTAGGTGCTGAGCATGCCGTCGTGACGGTCGATCAGCGTCGACATGGCTACAGCGCCGCTGTAGTCGCGCTTGCGGTCGATTTTCCATTTTATGTCGGTGTCGACGACATTGGCTTTGGCCTGCATGGCGAGGGTTACAGCTGTCATGCCGTCTTTTGACGGGAACGACGTGTTGAGCACGGCGCGGTCTATGCCTTCGGCGCCGTCGACAAATGCGGTCAGCTGTGTGCCCTCGATGAGTCTGTTGCCCTGACGCAGATAGGGGGCGTCGATGTTGATTGATGCCTGCGAGGATGCGGCGTCGATATTTCCGTCGATGTCGACGGGATATATGGCGTAGACCGGGAGGTTGAAGAAGTCGGAAATGCGGTCAAGATTGTCGAGGGTGAAACTGAAATCAAAGTCGTTTCCGGCAATGTCGGCAGCGCTGCGTCCCTTCAATGAAGCGGGGGAGTCGGCGAGTGTCGGCAGCGCCTCGATGGCAATGTCGCGGAGTGCGGGCACAAGTGTGGTGAAGCGGAAGTCGCCGGTGATGCCGCCGTTGATTATGTCGCTTTCAATCTCGAGGCGGCGCGGCAGTTCTGATGCGCGGCTTATGAGAGTGATGCTGTCGAATGTCAGTTTTTTGTCGTGCTGCGGTGAGGCGATGTCGAGTCCGGCGATGTGTATTGAGCCGTCGGCGCGGTCGGGAAGAGCCCCGCAGAGGTTGGCTTCAATACGGGCGTTGACGATATAGTCATTGAAGCTGTCGGAGATGTTGAGTCCGTGCGGACTGACGTCGGCGAGGGTTGCCGTTGCACTGAGGCATTCCTTGCCGGGGACTATGGAGCCGTTGAATGCAAGGTCGATTTTTCCGGCGGCGTCGTCGAGTGATGCGTTGCCGTCGAATGTGCCGGCGTTGTAGGCGGCCGTGGCGGCTATGCATCCGTAGGTGTGTCCGCGGTAAGTGAAGTCGGCCACGGTGGCGTCAAGCCGGGCTTTGCTTTTCTTGCCGGCTATTGTGGCTTCGCCCTTGAAGTTGCCGTTGAGGCGCCCGATGCCGTCGACGCCGGTGGCCTCGCGCAGGTCGATGTTTTTTGCCGTGACGTTGAATTTTGCTGACAGAGGAGTGTGCTCGTCGGGACGGCTGTAGGCCATCTGCATCGCGATTGTGCCGTTGTCGACGGTGGCGTCGGCTTTTGCACGACCCGACACGGCGTTGCCCTCGGCGTTGCCTTTTAGTGTAAGGCCGTGGGGTAGCGCAATATTCTTCAGGGCGGGCAGTCGGGAGGCTGCGAGCATGTTGTAGATTTTGCCGCCGACGTGCAGTGACAGATCGTCGACCTTGTAATGCAGTTTTCTCGAGTCGAGAGGATTGTCGATGATGCCGTCGCGCAGCGTCAGGGTGAGTTGGCCGGTGTTGTCGGAGATATTGACGGAGTTGAGGATGATGCGCTGGGGGCCGGCATCAATCTCCATGTCAAAAGCTACGGTGGCGTCAAAACCGTCGAGTTCGGGAGCGAGCGGGGCAATGTCGGAGAGCTGTATGTGGCTGCCCGGTTTAAAGCCGAGACTGAGCATGCGGCCTGAAAGTCCGGTGGCGATGCCGCCGAGCGAAGAGAGTGATTCGCTCATGTCGAGAGGCTCAATCTTTGAGCCGGGCATTTCTATGGTCAGGTTTTTCCATCCGATTTCTTCGGGAGAATAGCGGAAATCAGCTTTCATGCCGGTGATTTCAAGGCCGGACTGTTCGGCAAAGGCGAGCCGACGGAGATTGATGCGGCTGTCGTCGTTGCTCAGGCGTGGTATGTTGAGGTCGGCCCGTAGGTTGAGTATCTTAATGTGCGACGGGTCGAAGACGCCGGGCTGACGGCGGGGGGCGGATGTCACGTCGTAGCTCACGGTAGAGGTACGGATTACGACAGTGTTGATGCGCAGGTCGAATTTAGCCGGAGCTTTGTCTTTGTCTTTGCCTGAGAGGGCGTCGATGACCGGCTGAATGTTGAGAGGGGAATCGGGAGAGTCTCTGTGAAGCCGCAGGTCAAGACCTGAGACTTCGGCATAGTCAATGGCGATGTTTCCGTGCATCAGCAGTTCGTAGACACTGATGCCGGCGCCGAGCCGTTCGGCAGTCATGATTGTGTCGCCGGCGTTTACCACAGTCACTCCGCGTATTGTGGCGCGGTTGAAAGGACGTATGCCGAGGTCGTCGATAGTCACATCGGCACCGAGCTTTTCGGTCAGCACCGACTCGCACTTATGGCGTATGGCATCGTGAACCCACGGCAATGACAGCGCCACATAAAGCAGCGCCGGCAGAATGACGGCGAGCACGATGCAAGTCATCAGCACGCCACGTATAATCTTGAATATCTTTCCACTTTTCATTGCAATGACGCTCCGTCAGTAAAAAGCGACAGCCCACATCCCGGCAGAGCATACAAAATTACGCATTTTTCCCATAACCGCAATCCAATAACGCAGTCAAAATGCATAATTTGCGATGCATTAATTCATAATTTGAAATTGTTAGTGGCTATGCTTCGAAAATTCTTATTATCTTTGTGAAAACAGCAACAATAAAATCTGAATATGGCCGAAACGGTTTAAACCCACAGGCAGAGATGCCGCCAAACCTCATCGCATCGCTTGGCGCTTTGTCTGTCATAGAATCAAATTCCAAATCTCCCAAGCAGTCGTTGCGGGCACGGCCAGCCCTCAGATAACTGCCGCCGGAGTTTTTTATAATGACTAATGGAGCTGACCGCAGCGCAACAAAAATACTTTGCCTTTTGGCTTACAAGGAGTCTGCCTTCTGACAGTCTCGGTAAGCTCACGGCATCTTTGCAAGATGCTCAGGTCGATTTGACACCTCACCAAATCGACGCAGCTCTTTTTGCGTTCAAGTCGCCGCTATCAAAGGGCGCAATTCTTGCCGATGAGGTAGGACTTGGCAAAACCATTGAGGCCGGCATTATCCTTTCGCAGTTTTGGGCTGAACACCGCCGCCACCTACTCATTATTGCTCCGGCCAACCTACGCAAGCAGTGGGCGGCTGAACTTCAAGAGAAGTTCTTCTTGCCGTCGCGCATTCTTGAAGCAAAGACTTTCAACAGCTACATTGAGGACGGCAATCTCAATCCGTTCAACTGCGAAGAAATCGTCATTTGCTCCTACCAGTTCGCAAAGACAAAAGCACCGTATCTCAAACAGACAAATTGGGATTTGGTGGTTATAGACGAGGCTCACCGCCTCCGCAATGTCTATAAGCCAACTAACAAAATTTCCAACACTATAAAGAACGCTCTTGCCGACCGCAAGAAAATTCTATTGACGGCAACGCCGCTCCAAAACTCTATTCTTGAACTTTACGGTCTGACTACAATAATAGATGATTATGCGTTTGGTGACCTCAAAAGTTTCAAGATGCAGTATAATCGTAATCTTGACGAAACAGATTATGCTAATCTGCGTCGTCGTCTTGCTCCGCTTTGCAAGCGAACACTTCGCCGACAAGTCTTGGAATATGTACGATACACAAAGCGTATCGCCATACTGCAAGAGTTCTTCCCAACTAAGCAGGAGCAGGAACTCTACGACCTCGTTTCGGAGTATCTGCAACGTCCGCGCCTATATGCTCTTCCGAACAGTCAGCGTCAGCTTATGACGCTTATTCTCCGAAAACTTCTTGCATCTTCGACCCATGCCATTTATGGCACTCTCTGCGCCCTCATTGAAAAGTTGGAAGCGAAGCTCAAACGCCAAGGCGTTGAGCAATCTGACGAGGATCTTTTCAAATATGACTACGAGGACTACGAGAGCGAAACCGAAGAATGGCTCGATGATGAAGAAGACGAGGACGAACCGGACGAGGAAGAAATGCTCTCGCCCGAAGACATCGAACGGGTTAAATTGGAAATCAAAGACCTTGAAAAATTCCGCGACCTTGCTTTCAAGATTAAACGCAATTCAAAAGCCGAGCAACTTTTTGAGGGCTTAAATCAGGGCTTCGCCCAACTTGAAGAACTCGGTGCGCCGAAAAAAGCTCTCATCTTTACTGAATCCCGTCGCACACAAGACTTCCTATTTGAGCTTCTTGAAAAGAGAGGCTATAAGGGAAAAGTGGTGCTTTTCAACGGCTCAAATTCCGACAAACAATCAACAGCCATTTACAAGGCTTGGAAAGAACGACATAAAGGGACCTCGAAGATTACAGGCTCAGCTACAGCCGACAAACGCGCCGCGCTCGTTGACTATTTCCGCGACGAGGCAACCATCATGATTGCTACCGAAGCTGCCGCCGAGGGTATCAATCTCCAATTCTGTTCGCTGGTAGTCAACTACGATATGCCGTGGAATCCACAGCGCATCGAGCAGCGCATCGGACGTTGCCACCGATACGGCCAAAACTTCGATGTCGTTGTTATCAACTTTCTCAATAAGGCCAACGCCGCAGATGTCCGCGTTTATGAATTGCTCGACCAAAAGTTTCAGCTTTTCAACGGAGTATTCGGTGCTTCCGACGAAGTTCTCGGTGCAATTGGCAATGGCGTTGATTTTGAGAAGCGCATAGCGCAGATTTATCAACTTTGCCGCTCTCCCAAAGAAATTAAAGAGGCTTTCGATGCACTTCAAGAGGAACTGCAAGAGCAGATTTCCGACAAGATGCTTAAAGCCCGTACAACTCTGTTGGAAAACTTCGACGAATCCGTAAAGCAAAAACTTCGCAGCGACCTTGCCGAAACCCGTGGCAACCTCGACCAGTTCGAGCAGACCCTATGGCAACTTACGCGAAGCTACTTTGCCGACTATGCCGATTTCAACGACAGCGACCATTCCTTTATAGTCCACCCGTTTGTCGATAACGGGGCAGTCTGTTGGTATCGCCATTTCCCCGGCGAGTATATGATGGTAAGTTCCGAGCAGCGGCGCTCAATCAAATTAGCGGATGGTGTGCGACCTTACCGAATTGGCGACAGACTTGCTCAATATATGCTCACAGGACTTAAAGCCTCGACTGTACCAATTTCGGAAATTATCCTCGATTATAGCAATTCACCGCTCAATGTCGCTTTTATAAAGCAGCTTGTTGGACAGTCGGGTTGGATTACCGTTGAGCAACTTACCATTGATTCTTTCGAGAAGGAGGATATTCTTCTCCACGCTTGTATCACAGATAATGGAGAAACCATTCCTTCGGACATTGCCGAGTATATGCTTCGACTTCCCGGTTCGGAAAATTCGTTGAACACAGAACTATCAGAATCCGTTGCCACCGCACTCTCTGATGCAATCACCGCCCAACGTGCGGAGATTACAGCCGCTAACGCCGAGCGCAACAACAATTTCTTCGAGGAAGAAATTGAAAAACTCGACAACTGGTCTGAGGACGTAAAGGCAGGGCTTGAAAAAGAGTTGCGCGACCTCGACGCTGAAATCAAGCTCCGCAAAAGCGAGAGCAAAAAGACTTCGCACCTCGACGAAAAAGTGCGACTGCAACGTCTTATCAAAGATCTTGAAAAGCGTCGCAGCGAAAAACGCCTCAATCTTTATCAAGCCCAAGATGAGGTTGACGAGAAGAAAGAAAGCCTTCTTGCCAAGGTCGAGGCAATGCTCGCCCAAAAGATAGAGCAAACCAAGTTAGTAACCTTTCATTGGAGGATAAAATAATGTTGAATTGTGTTTCTTTTCAATTGTCAACAATAGACTGGACTGCCGTTGGTGCTCTTGCATCTGCACTAATGATTGTTATTACGAGTATATCAATAATATATTCTAACAAGCAAAATAGAGAGACTCGAAAAGAGAATGATAAACAAAATTCTCAAAATCGTGAGCTACAAGTTCGAACCATTGAATACCAAGCACATCAGAATTGGTTAATGAATCTTCAAAAAGCTATAATCAATATGTCAGATCATCTTCGATTTGACATTGTTGATAGTTTTCGTAATAATGATCCTTCTAACAATAATCGAATTTTATCAGATTCTTTCAAAAGGGTAAATGCTGCGAAATCAGATTTGGCGGCTTTATTGATTGGAAGAAATTATGCAGAAGAAAAGCAATTTACAGAATTCCTTTCTACTTTTATTACAAGGTACTACGATTTTCTTTTTGATTTAGAATTCTTACATTCTGTTATGTCTTGCACCTTAACAGAAGAATTACGAGCTAATGTAGAAAAATATAAGACTTCAAAACAAAAATATTCAAATGGAATTAATCGCATATGGAATATCATCGACTATCACGGATTTTTAGTAACCAATGAGGATTGGGCATACTACTTAAATACATTGATTAAAGAATACCATTTTGAGGAATTTGAAAATTCGTATTTAAATTTAATACGTTTTGAAAATTCATTGTCAAACAGAATATTATATGGCACAAAATAAGATAGATAAACTGGAACTTACGTGGATTGGCAAGGAAGACGAGCCTCTTGCCATAGAGCCGCGTTTGCTCCTTGACACCCCGGAATATAGTTTTGGTGAGGTCGAAACCGGCACTCTCCCCAACGGGAAACCGTGGCCAGGTAACATGCTCATCCATGGGGATAACCTTCTCGCACTCCGCGCTCTCGAAGAAAACTTTATCAGTGCAGTTAAATGTATCTATATTGACCCACCTTATAATGTCGATGCTATGAACATTCATTATGATGACTTCGTTGAGCATAGCATTTGGCTTTCTCGCATTAAACCTCGTCTTGAAATTCTTCGTCGGCTCTTAACAGACGATGGTGTTATATTCATACAAATTAGTGACGAAGAACAAGCGTATCTTAAAGTACTATGCGACGAAGTCTTTGGTCGTTCCAATTTTGTAAATATGATTTCTGTGAATATGAAGAATATCGCAGGAGCATCTGGTGGCGGAGAAGATAAACGTTTGAAAAAGAACTGTGAGTATATCCTAATTTACGCAAAGGATTACGATAAAATGCAACTTTTCAACGGGCCATATTCTTATACTGAAATGTCTGATTTAATTCAGCAGTATAAAGAAGATGGTCGTAGTTGGAAATACACTTCGGTTCTTATTGACCCAGGCGAAAAAGTTTACGCAGGTTCCACTGTTGATGGCGATGGAAATGAAATAAAAGTATATATTCGCAAGAATCCAATTATTAAGTCAATCGGTCAACTTGCTAAACAAGATGGAATATCAGAGAAAGAGGCGTACAAGCGTTACGGAGTTAATGTATTCCAGACCACGAATGCTCAATCATCTATTCGTACTCGCATTATAGAATATCGCGAAGAACAGAATATAAATGATGACGTTTTATCCATTGAGTATGTACCCAAGACCGGCAAAAATAAAGGTAAAATTTACGAGCAATTTTATAAGGGCGATAAATGTAGGTTGTTTGTATGGCTCAAAGATACCTCTGTTGTAATCAAGGGCGAACTCTATAAAAAAGACTTACAGGGAACTTATTGGGATATGAACGCATGGATGAAGAACCTTACCAAAGAAGGAAGCGTAGAATTTCCTCAGGGTAAGAAGCCCGAAAAACTCATAGCTCAAATTCTTTCAATGCTTACCGTGCAAGGAGAGCTTGTTCTTGACAGCTTTTTAGGTAGTGGAACTACTGCTGCAACCGCACATAAAATGAAACGTCGTTGGATAGGTATAGAGATGGGATACCATGCTTATACCCACTGTGCACCTCGATTGGAACGAGTTATACAAGGAGAGGATAAAGGAGGAATCACTAATGACGAAGATTGGCAGGGTGGCGGAGGTTTTAAGTTCTACGAACTTGCGCCGAGCCTTCTCAATAAGGATAAATACGGCAATCTTGTAATCAACAAGGATTACAATGCCGATATGCTTGCCGCTGCTATGGCAAAGCATCAGGGCTTTACATTCTCGCCTGATGCAGAACTGTACTGGAAGCAAGGACATAGTTCGGAGCACGATTTCATCTTCACTACGACCCAACTGATTACAGCCGAAATGCTCGAAACTATTCACGACCAGTTGGGCGAAGATGAATCGCTCCTAATCTGCTGCACAAAATTTCAGCCGGAGTGCCGCAACAAGTTCTCTAACATCACCATCAAGAAAATACCGAAAGTTCTTCTCGACACCTGCGAGTTTGACCGCGACGACTACTCGCTCAATATCATCTCCGTCCCCGACCTCGACGATGATGAATTGGAAGATTTCGATATCGAAGAAGATATGAACTATAACGATGGTGAGGCAAATTCTGAGATAACAAATCCACAGTCACCATCGTTATTTGACTAAAACATCAATATGGCACATTTAACAATCAAAAATGTAGGTCCCATCAAAGAAGTATCGTTTGATCTTAACAAGATTAACGTGTTTATGGGGCCGCAAAGCAGTGGCAAAAGTACAATCGCTAAGATTGTAAGCTACTGCTCGTGGTTAGAAAAGGAGATGGTTTTACATGCAAATGCAAGTATTCTTGCAGAAAAGCATAATCTTTTTGATGATTTAATTAGTTTTCACAATCTTGAAGAAAACTATTTTAATAATGACTCTGAAATTATCTATAAGAGTGATGTTTGCGAAATCTCTTTATTCTGTGATGAGAATAAAAAATCTGACATAAATATTATGTTGGGAAATTCGCGTTATTTCAAAAATCGAAAGATCGCGTATATCCCTGCTGAACGTAATTTTGTGACTCTTCCCGGATTAGGTAAGTATACCGATTCAAAAGGGAATCTTATGAGTTTTATGTATGATTGGTTTCTTGCAAAAAATGAAATCAATACCGATAGAAAATTCATTATTCCTATTCAAGAAGAGGATGAATTTGCGTTCTACTATGATAAGAGTCAGGATAAGGATACCATTATCTTGAAAAATGGAGAAACAATTCAACTCCCTCACGCCTCAAGCGGACTTCGCTCTTGTATCCCCATGTTAGTGGTTTTCATTTATATAATGGAAACTATTTACCAAAACAAAAGGACAAAGTCTCCTTTTGAAATTGTAGGTATACAAGATAAGGTAGAGATGCTTCCAAACAAGGAAAGGATTGAATTCGGAGAGGCATATAAAAAGTTTATATCTTTCGCAGAAGAATGGGAACGTCTTATTTCTGAGAAGCATATTTCTGTGATTGAATTAGATAATAAAAGAATCCCCGTAGACGAGTTTAAAGAGTCTATGTATAAAGTTCAGGAGCAAATGGCTAATGCGTTGGGCTTGTTCAGCGACTATCATTTCTCACAAATAATAATTGAAGAACCCGAACTGAATCTTTTTCCAAAGAGTCAACAAGAGTTAGTTTATTTTATTCTTTCTCAGTTTGCAAAGTCTTCCCGACCACATCAACTTGTACTCACCACACATAGTCCCTTTGTGCTTTTTGCCATCAACAACTGTATGATGGGCGGTCTTGTCGGAGATAAAATTCCAGATGACGAAAAATCGAGAATTGCATCTGCATCTGGATGGATTAATCCATCTGAGGTTTCTATATTTGAGATACACGACGGTACGATAAAATCGATTCAAGATGAAGATGGAATTATTGAGGACAACTATCTCAATCAAGCATATAAGGAGAATTCCAATGAATATCTCTCGATGTTAAACTATTACGACGATGAGGAGTAGAATTCGTCAACATTATCAAGACACATATATTACGACAAGAAGCGTAGGAACTCTATATCTTGCTGATTTCTCCGAAAGGACACAAAAAACACGTGGCGTAGAAGTTCACAATACGATTCCTTCTTGTCCCGATAATCCTGACAGGGAAATGGACTGTGTGCGCCTTTATAACCCAACTTGTATAGGCATTGAATTCAATATATTTGATGACCATCAATTTAAGGACGAGCATGGTAATGATTTAAGACATTGCGAATGTTGTATCTTCCCATCTGAAAATCATAACAAATCGTGGGTAGTTATGCTGGAAATAAAGGATTGTAAACCTAAGAATATATCGGATTATAAAGATGATGTAGTTCAGCAAATCATCTCTGTGACGAATATTTTTCGTAAAAAAAATATCATTACATCACATAAGGTTTATGGGATAGTATCAATCCCGAGGTGCAAAGTCTCGTTCAATAATACCATATTCGGTATGCCTCCAGAGTATAAGAGTCTTAAGAAGAAACATAAAATATTATTTGCGGCCACGAATGCAATGGAAATCACTGATAATTCGATAATTAAATATTTTGAATAATGGATTCGACGGTTAATTACATACGCCAACGTCTTTCGCTTCGTAAGCCTCTTGCCAAAGCGTTAGAACTTACAGCACGGCTGACTGATAAACTTTCTTTGCAGAAACCGCCCACTGACCAGGATATGTTTGAAATGTTTATCACAGCCGAACTTGCAAAAGTGAAATCCATCGTGCCGACGGTCAAAGGTTTTGACCGAGACTTCCCTTCACTCGCTTTTTCTATTGCAACCGGTATAGGTAAAACGCGACTAATGGGGGCAATCATCGCATACCTTTATCTCAAAAAAGGTATCAAGCATTTCTTTGTCCTTGCTCCCAATCTTACTCTTTACGAGAAGTTGATAAAAGATTTTGGCGATGAGTCTTATTCAAAATATGTATTCAAGGGTATCAGTGAATTTGTCGGGAAACCACCAAGAGTCGTTACTGGCGAGAACTATCAGGAGCGCACAAGTTCTCTTTTCTCAGACCTTGAAATCAATATCTTCAATATCTCGAAGTTCAACAAGGATAGTAAAGAGAGTAAAAAAGGTTTACCGCGTATGCGTCGCCTGTCCGAATATCTCGGTCAGTCGTACTTTGACTATCTCGCATCGCTTCCTGACCTTGTAATCTTGATGGACGAAGCACACCGCTATCACGGAGACGCTTCAAAAAAAGCAATCAATGAGCTTCGCCCTATTCTTGGTTTTGAGATGACGGCTACACCTTTCGATGAAAAAGGGAAAGCCTTTAAGAATATAGTGTTTGAGTACAACCTCGCCGAAGCACTCGACGATGGGCTTTATGTAAAGAATCCGGCTATTGCCAAGGCTCGAAATTTCAATAAAGATAATTTCACTCCAGATGAAATTGAAATTATCAAACTTGAAGATGGAATTACCGTGCATGAACGTACAAAGCTTGCCATTGAGATGTATGCCAAGCAGAACGGTTTGCCGGTAGTCAAACCTTTTATCCTTGTTGCTTGTAAAGATATAAGCCACGCAAAATATATTGAAGACCTTTTACAAAGTGAGAGAATATTTAACGGTGCTTACAAAGGTAAAGTCTTGCGTATAGACAGCGACTCTAAGAAAGACGAGGAAATCGAGCGTCAGTTTGTCGCTCTTGAATCGCCCAATAATGAGATAGAAATTGTCGTCCATGTCAATATGCTCAAAGAGGGCTGGGATGTGAATAATCTTTACACGATTATTCCGCTCCGCGCTTCCAATGCGGCTATCCTCATTGAGCAAACTATCGGACGCGGTCTGCGCTTGCCATACGGAGGGCAGCGCACCGGGAATAAGGATGTCGATACCCTAACTGTAATTGCTCACGACAACTTCCAGAAAGTTATCGACGAAGCAAACAATGGCAATTCACTTCTCAAACGTGTTTCGTTCATCGAACTTGACGAAGCCGATGAGCGCGATAAGGGAGGTCGTGTGGAAACCACTCCGACCTCTACCGAGCAGAAGATTCAGAAGCAAATTGAAAAAGTCAAGGGTGAAATAACCGAGAAATCGAAGGCGTATGTTACACAAGTTGGTAAGGCTGTAGAGACAGCCATTTCAAACATTGCCGCCGAAGGTGTTGCTTCTTTTGGAGACCTCCAAAAGAAAGAAGTCAAGCAAAAACTACGCGAAAAGGCGATTGAAACTATAAAGGAAAGTGTCAAAGACTCTCTATTTGCTGAACAAGATGCAGCAGAGCAAATTGCTCAGGTCGACGAGATTATAAATATCGTTGTTGAGGACTACAAAAATAATGTTATCGAGATTCCACGCATCGTTATTGAACAGCAAAATGTCATAGCAATTTTTGAGGACTTCGACCTTGACACCACAACCGGGTATAATCTTGATGAATTACATCGTGAAATTATCCGTCAGGGTCTGCATGATTCTACTGACTTCGAGGTTATTGCCGGTAAATCCGGCAGCTCTAAACGCCCTGCCATTGAACAGCTAATTGTGTCGCTGATTGACTTTGACGACATAGATTATGACGAAATTTCCGATCTGCTCTATAAACTTGTCGGGCAAGCCGTAGATGCCATTCGCTGTAATGCTCCCGGCATCTCCGACGATGATTTAAACGAGCGCGTCCACGCTTTCAAACAAAGCCTTGCCGACAATATATATAAGCAGATGAAAGAACACTACCGCATTATTCCGGGAGAGTTCAAAATCAACAAAGTGCTGCCATTCTCAAAAATCCTCGACCAACAAATTATTGTCAACAACTGGGGTACATTAGATTTTCATGAGCCGGTTCCGGCACAAAAATCTGCCGTAGTCAAATTTGTGTATGTAG
>ERZ778512.1106-NODE-1106-length-18902-cov-5.502626_pt1 | contig 18902 bp, 12 predicted proteins | sample MGYA00510346_ERZ778512 | MGnify/ENA primary metagenome ERZ778512 (study PRJEB29527, sample SAMN07138962) | mouse gut metagenome | material: feces | host: mouse | place: China:Nanjing | collected 2016-01-25 ...
TATTTTCTTTGTTTACAAACAGCAGCTATTATACCGGTATAAATTATGATACACATAAAGGGGATTACATGACAGTGAATAGTTCCCTGATAACCTTGTATGCAGATGGAGATATTCGTTCGGGAGCATCTGTATTTACCAAAGAAATGACGGATGATGCATTGGGTAACACGATGATGGAGAACTGTTTGGGTAAATATAATAAAATGAACTGGGAGAAGATAGAGCCGCAATATATCAATAAATATCGTGTGGCTGGTGCCTGTTTTATTCTGGCGGAAGCATACTGTCGTGACGGAAAGGGGCACGATGGACAAGCTGTCGGGGTGATGAACCGGTATTTGAAACAGCGTAATGCCACTTTGCTGGATACGCAGTTGTCCGGCGAGCCGCTTCTAAAGGCTATCTTTCAAGAAAAATGGAAAGAGTTTGTTGGAGAGGGGGAACGCTATCTTGATTTGAAGCGATGTCGTAAGGGAGTACTGTCCGATTGGAATACTTCCGGTGCGATGGCAACAGACAAACGTGTTCAGGCGGATGATTACCGTTGGACTTTCCCCATTCCGAGAGGAGAATATCTGTATAATGAGAATGTATCACAGAATGAAGGTTGGGCAAAAATAGAGAACTGATAATTTTAATTATAAACGAATCAATAAAATGAAAAAAGAAATGAAGAAACTGTTTGTTTGTACAATGGGAATGTTTCTGTTGTGTCTTGTCACATCGTGTGGAGATGATAAAGAAGATATTGGGTATACAGGCGTTAATAAGATTTATTTGTCAGCAGAAAATCCGGTGATTGAAGAAGCGGAAGCAACTCCCCTGACGGTAAATGTCGATCTTACTACAGCTTGTGAGCAGGATGTTACACTTAATTTTGAAGTATTGGATGACGAAGCCGGTATTTTAAAACTGGTAAATAATCCGGTGACTATTCAGGCAGGTCAGAAGAAAGCTACTTTTCAAGTTGTATCCAATCAGAAAAATCTGTTGGCTGTAGATACTTATTTTCAGATTGGCATTTCTACTATTCCTGTAGAGAATATGGCTTTGAATGCAGTGTTAAGTGTTCGTGTGAAACCCGATCCGCAAATACCGGAACTTTCCGAAGAACAATTGGCATTGATTGAAGGCTATAAAACTAAATATAACATTGATTTGACAGACTGGCTGGGAATCGTTTCTTGTCACACAGTGGTGAATAGTCCTGCAGATGGATATTTAACTCCTTTTGTTCAAGCGTTCACTAAAGAATACGACGGGAAAACGATTATTACTTTGAGTGAGGAGGCTACAACTGAAATGCCTGTATTGAAAATGGTGGACAACCCGATGGGATTAACCGAATATCTATATTGGGTATTTCGTGCCGAAACGGTCGAAGGCTCCGAGTATTGGACAGAGTCACCTGCATCACAGACCTTGATGAAACAGATTAATTGGAATAAGGATACCAATGAAAACTTCTCCGCATCATTGAACGGCATAAAACTTAAAGATATTACTTCTTCTACTGCCACTGTAGATTATATAGGAGAAGGAACAGACTCTTATGGTGATCCGATAAAAGCAGTTCCGTTCTCATATACTTTTAGTGCATGGACCCGGCAACAAGAGTTGATGAAAACAGATCCAACTGCTCAAGAAATCTATGAACAGGGGGGAAGGGCAGAACCCGATTATTATTTGTGCAATACAGGTATTGACGAAGATGGTTGGGAAGATCCGGAAAATTTTGAAGAGTCTACCGGTAGTATTGATTTTACTGCTAAAAAGATGACCTTTAAATTTTTGATAGACCACATGAATGCCGGTGGATATACTCATGTAACAGTGATCTATGAGAAGAAATAATAAGAACTTGTATAAGTATGTTTCCATAGCAGCTATTTTAATAGCTGCTATGTGTGTGCATATACCTGGGTATGCGCAATCTGCTCCGATTTCCCTTCCAAAAGGAACTGTAGAGGGGTATTTGCCTAACGGACTGCATTATTTAATATTAAAAAACGCAGTTCCTGCTTCAAGAGTAGAGTTCCGTTTGATTATGCGTGTCGGTTCTGTTCAGGAAACGGAGAATCAGAAAGGATGTGCTCATTTCCTCGAACACATGGCATTTGGTGGAACCAGGCATTTTCCCAAACGTTCATTGGTGAGTTATCTGGAATCTAAGGGAGTGAAATACGGAATTGATATCAATGCCTTCACAGGCTACGATCGTACTATCTATATGTTTGCTGTCCCCACAGATCATGGGCAGGAGGCTGTTGTTGACAGTTCGTTGTTGATTATACGCGACTGGCTCGACGGAATATCTTTTCTTCCGGAGAAAGTGGAGAATGAGAAAGGAATCATTCTGGAGGAATTGAGAAGTTATGATCTCAATGATGAATTCTATCAGTTGAAGATTGGACAGGGTGTTTTTGGAAACCATATCCCTTTGGGTACTGCCGATGATATTCGTAAAGTGACCCCTCAAGTGCTCAAAGAATATTATAATAAATGGTATACTCCTTCACTGGCTACATTAGTGGTAGTGGGAGATATTTCTCCCAATGAGATAGAGACTAAGATAAAAGCAGGTTTCTCCTCATTAAAGAAACGTGTGGCTAAAGATTTTCGCATTTATCCGTTGGAGTATGCAAAAGGTATTCAAATATCGGAAGTCAGAGATTCGTTGCGTAACCATACGAAAGTGGAGTTGATGATTCCTCATCCTTGTGTGGTTGAACGCACTATAAACGATGCTGTCAAGAAAGAAACCGGACGTCTACTGCTTCGGGCAATAACACAACGTTTTCGGGGGCGCCACATCAAAGCGGATCTATCTGATTCCTGGTATTTGAGCGATAAGAATCATTTGGTATTGGCAGTAGAGGGAAACGAGAGGAGAGAAATACTAAGTACTATAACTTCTGCCGTAGCCGAATTAAACTGTTTGATTCGTGAAGGATGGGACAAGGAGGAACTGGCAGATGTCCGTACACAATTCTGCAATCAGCTAGCTGAAGGCAATCCTGACGATGCGCGTTCTTCTATTTATTTCTGTGATGATTTTACTGATTATGTAATATCAGGTGATTGTTATATGACTGCCCCGGCGGAGCGGAAGCAATTGAAAGAAGCCATGTTGCATGTGCAAAATAACGATTTGCAATTACTGCTAAAAGAATGGCTTACTTATCAGACGCAAGCTATGCTTGTTGTCTGTAATTCTCATCCGGGGTTGGGGATGCCATTGGCAAAACAGGAAATAGCTGAAGCGTGGGCAGAAGGTGAACGGGCAGAATGTATACCTTATACTTATGTTCGCCAGGAAGAGAAAGAGGAAGTGCCGGTAGAAACACCCGCTTGTCTGGCTATCCGTCCTCCTTTTGATGCTACGATGATTGCTCATATCAATATCTATAATGAAATGGGGGTTAGGGAAGTAAAGCTGAAAAATGGTATTCGTTTAATAATGAAGCCCACACAGGATTCTGACAGCACCTTGTATCTGACTTCTTTCGCTCCCCTCGGCACTTCTTCCTTGTCCAACGAAGAATATCCTTTGTTAGAAGGTGTTGGAGGATATATCGATATGGGAGGTCTTGCGAAAGTAGATGGTCAAATTCTTTCAGAATATCTTTTTCAGAAAGAAATGTCAATCACTGTAGCCATGGAAAATCATTGGCATGGTTTTATGGGAATGTCTTCCACTGCTAATGCACTGGAATTCTTCAACTTGATTTATGAGAAGATTTTTGCTCCTGAACTGAAATACGAAGATTTTGAAGAGATACGTCAGGGATTGATGCAGAATGAAGGGAAAGAAACCATGTTGGAGAAAATGCTGAAAAGGGATTCAGGACGTCAGTTGTCTGCCCGCATCAATGAATTGATGGGAGCATCTATTATGCGTCCATCTGTTCGCTCTTTTGCAGAACGGTTGAACCTCGATTCCATAGCCGGATTTTATAAGAAATTGTATACACGTCCCGAAGGAACTACGTATGTTGTATGTGGTAGTTTCAATCCGGATTCGCTCATGCGCCAGTTTGTGTCTGTATTCGGAAGAATTCCGGTTTCAGGAAATACGGTGCAATACTCTTATCCTAGTTTTGAACTACCGGATAAAACCCTTATAGAGGGATTTCCTAATGATAACGAGACACAGACCTTGTTTGATTATTTACTTTACGGTCATTACCAGCCTTGCCAAAAGAACACACTCATGTTGAAATTGATGCGAGATGTAATTCGTAACCGCCTGATTTCAGTCTTGCGTGAGCGGGAGTCATTGGTCTATTCTCCTTATATTTCATTGTTTTATGAGGGAATCCCGTGGGGCACATTCTACTTTGACATAAATGCTTCTGCCGATAACCGGAATATGGGACAGATAGACCGTTTGTTGAAAGAAATTCTTCAGAGACTGAAGGAAGAAGAAGTAGATATACAGGAATTACAAACCATCAAGCGCTCTTTCCTCTTGGCAAAACGTGAAGCATTGAATGAAAAATCACCGGCAGCATGGCGTACCACGCTGGTCGGATTACTTAAAAATGGGGAATCATTAGCTGATTTTGAACAATACGAACAATGTCTTGATGAGATAACTCCGGTTGAGTTGCGTAAAGCTTTCAAAGAATGGATTGACTTGGATAATTATGTGCTATTATATTTGAGTAATAATAATTTAAAGAATGAAACAACAAATGATTAAGCGTTTATTTGTTATATTTTGGGGGTGTTTTTGCCTGCAAATGGTTACTTGTGCACAGGTAGGAGTGGACAAGCCTGCCTACGTGTTATATGATAATGCGGGGAAAGCAATTACTTACAGCCAGTTGATAAAGCAACTGGAGAAGTATGATGTCGTTTTTTTAGGAGAGATGCATAATTGTCCTATCACTCACTGGCTGGAGTTTGAAATAACCCGTTCCCTTTACCATATTCATAAGGACAAACTGATGTTGGGAGAAGAAATGATGGAGAGCGATAACCAACTGATCCTGAATGAATATTTGCAGCGTAAAATTTCTTACGATCGTTTTGAAGAAGAGGCTCGTTTGTGGCCTAATTATAGTACGGATTATTCTCCGGTAGTCTATTTTGCTAAAGAGAATAAGATTCCGTTTATCGCCACAAATGTCCCCCGCCGTTATGCCAATGCAGTGAAAAACGGGGGACTTGAAGTGCTGGATTCACTGTCAGATGAGGCTAAAAGATACATTGCTCCTTTACCTATTTCTTTCAATTATGATGAAAAGGAGAGTGAGGCAGCTTTTAACATGATGAATATGATGGGAGGACAAAAATCCGGAAATAATTATAAGTTGTCACAGGCACAGGCTGTAAAGGATGCTACAATGGGGTGGTTTATAGCTCACAATATGAAAGACAAATTTCTGCATATTAATGGAAGCTATCATTCCGACTGGAAAGGTGGGATTATTCCCTATCTGCTTCAATATCGTCCCAGGACAAGCGTTGTGACGGTTACTTCCGTACGTCAGGAAAACACAGATAAACTGGATGAAGAAAATAAAGGTCGTGCGGATTTCTATATCTGTGTCTCGGAAGATATGGTAACCAGTTATTAAGAAAGTAAAAGAATCAGGTCAGTAGAACTCATAAAAGTCTCCATGATGCTGTGTGTCTGGAGACTTTTTTGTACCTTTGCGCCCTTAAAACCAACTAACCTTTATTTTTTATGTTTATTGACTTGTTGCATTCCTCTTATTTCTCCCTTTTCCTAATTGTCGCATTAGGGTTTATGCTGGGAAGAATTAAAATTAAGGGGTTATCTCTCGATGTGTCGGCGGTTATTTTCATTGCCCTTCTTTTCGGGCATTTTGGAGTTGTCATTCCTAAAGAATTAGGAAACTTCGGTTTGGTGCTTTTTATTTTTACCATCGGTATTCAGGCAGGGCCCGGATTTTTCGATTCTTTCCGCAGTAAAGGAAAGACGCTCATTCTCATTACTATGCTTATCATTTGTTCCGCCTGTCTCACGGCAGTAGGATTGAAGTATGCGTTCGATATCGACACCCCCAGTGTGGTAGGTCTGATTGCCGGAGCACTGACCAGTACACCGGGTTTGGCTGTTGCCATTGACAGTACCCATTCTCCTTTGGCCTCCATAGCTTATGGTATTGCGTACCCGTTCGGAGTTATTGGTGTGATTTTGTTTGTCAAACTGCTGCCTAAAATCATGCGGGTGGACTTGGATAAAGAAGCCCGACGTTTGGAGATAGAACGCCGTGGACAGTTCCCGGAACTGACTACCTGTGTCTATCGCATCACTAATGGAAATGTATTCAACCGTAGCCTGATGCAGATTAATGCACGTGCCATGACAGGAGCTGTAATTTCCCGCCTGAAGCATAAAGATGAAATATCTATTCCTACTGCCTCTACCGTGCTGCATGAAGGTGACTATATCCAGGCAGTAGGTAGCGAAGAAGCATTGAACCAACTCGCAGTGTTGGTAGGTGAACGCGAAGAGGGCGAACTGCCTTTGGATAAAACACAGGAAATAGAATCCTTGTTGCTGACCAAAAAGGATATGATAAACAAGCAACTGGGTGATTTGAACTTACAGAAAAACTTCGGTTGCACAGTGACCCGTGTCCGTCGAAGCGGTATCGACTTGTCTCCATCGCCAGATTTGGCATTGAAATTCGGTGATAAATTGATGGTTGTGGGAGAGAAGGAAGGACTTAAAGGAGTAGCCCGTCTCTTGGGGAACAATGCGAAGAAACTGTCCGATACGGACTTCTTCCCGATTGCAATGGGTATTGTATTGGGAGTGTTGTTCGGCAAAATAAATATCTCTTTCTCCGAAAGCCTGTCATTTTCGCCGGGATTGACTGGGGGAGTTCTGATGGTAGCTCTCGTATTGAGTGCTGTCGGTAAGACAGGACCTGTCATCTGGTCTATGTCGGGACCGGCCAATCAATTACTGCGCCAATTGGGTCTGCTTCTTTTTCTTGCTGAAGTAGGAACTTCTGCTGGAAAGAATCTCGTAGCCACTTTCCAGGAAAGCGGATTACTAATGTTCGGAGTGGGGGCTGCCATCACATTAGTGCCGATGCTTGTTGCAGCCGTTGTCGGACGCCTGGTATTTAAAATCAGTCTGCTCGATTTACTGGGAACCATTACCGGTGGTATGACCAGTACGCCCGGTCTGGCTGCTGCCGATTCGATGGTGGACAGTAATATCCCCAGCGTGGCATATGCGACCGTTTACCCGATTGCTATGGTATTCCTGATTCTGTTTATACAAGTGATAGCTTCGGCTGTTTATTAACGGTACTCCGTAGAAACATTGATTGTTAAACAAATAGTTTGTATCTTTGCCGTCCCAAAGTAAAAATGAGGTGAAACGATTGTTCTTGAATATAATGCGCTATTTCTTGCCGATACTCTTTGTGTCGTATCTGGCAAGTCTTACGTTCTTTGCCCACGTACATGTGGTCAATGGCGTGACAATCGTGCATTCACACCCGTTTAAGAAAGGGGCGGCACATCAGCATTCAACAGTCGAACTGATACATATTCATCTCCTGTCTCATTTGATGGCGGACGGTGCGGCTGTTGTATTTGCTCTTTCCCTTTTTATTCCTTTTTTATTGTGTCTGTTGCTCGGCTGTCTGCAGCATATACATTTTTGTTCTCCTTATCATGGAGTGATTGCACTCCGCGCTCCGCCTGCATTTCGTTTTTTCGCTATTTAACTGATGACATTCTGCCTTGTACGAGGTAGGATATTATTTGCTTTTTCATGTGAATACTTAACGAAAACGAATTACAAACGAAAAATGAAGAAATATATCTTTTCGCTTGTCTGCTTGTGTTGTGCACTGTTGCCTGCTCTCGGAGGACAAGCCCATGAACATCCTAATCATCCGGAATTACGTAAATCGGATGCTAATATTATCGGTCATATCCTTGACAAAAACACGAAGGAGCATCTGCCATATATCACAGTGGCATTGAAGGGTACTACCATCGGAACCGTAACTGATGCTACCGGACATTACTTTTTGAAGAATCTTCCCGAAGGGAATTTCGTACTCGAAGTAAGTTCTGTCGGTTATAAAACGGTAAGGCGGAATGTAATCTTGAAAAAGGGACGTACCTTGGAAGAGGATTTTGAAATAGAAGAAGACGCAGTTGCTTTGGATGGCGTGGTGGTATCTGCCAACCGTAATGAAACGACTCGTCGTTTGGCACCGACATTGGTGAATGTGGTTGATTTGAAGATCTTTGAGAATACCAACTCGACGACTTTAGCACAAGGGCTGAGTTTTCAGCCGGGCGTCCGTGTAGAATCCAATTGCCAGAATTGCGGCTTTCAGCAAGTGCGTATCAACGGGCTGGACGGTCCTTATACACAAATCCTACTAGATTCGCGTCCCATCTTCAGTGCCCTTTCCGGTGTATATGGCATCGAGCAGATTCCTGCCAGTATGATAGAGCGTGTAGAGGTGATGCGTGGCGGTGGTTCGGCATTGTTCGGTTCGTCTGCTATTGCGGGTACGATCAATATCATCACCAAAGAGCCGATTCGTAATTCGGGTATGTTGTCTCATACGATTACGGGGATTGGTGACGGAGATGCTTTCGATAACAGTACGGCACTGAATGCTTCACTTGTGACGGAGGAACAGCGTGCCGGTTTATATATCTTTGGTCAGAACCGTCATCGTTCCGCATATGACCACGATGGAGACGGATACTCTGAAATCCCTAAGATACATGGACAGACCGTCGGCTTCCGTTCTTTCCTGAAGACAAGTACTTATTCAAAACTGACTTTCGAATATCATCATATGGAAGAATTCCGCAGGGGAGGAGACTTGCTGAACCGTCCGCCTCATGAAGCGAATGTGGCCGAACAGACCGAACATTCCATCAATGGCGGTGGCGTGAAATTCGATTATTTTTCACCTAATGAGAAGCATCGTTTCAATGTATTCGCTTCCGCACAGCATATCAATCGTGACAGCTATTATGGCGGTGGACAAGACTTGAACGCTTATGGAAATACAACGGACTTAAACTGGATGGCAGGATCACAGTATGTGTACAGTTTCGGTAAATGTATTTTCATGCCTTCCGACTTTACTGCCGGAGTAGAATTTAATCAGGACAAACTGGAAGATAACATGTGGGGATACAACCGTACGGTAGACCAAAAAGTAAATATCGGTAGTGCTTTCCTGCAGAATGAATGGAAGAATGAACATTGGGGATTCCTTATTGGTGGTCGTTTTGACAAGCATAATCTGATCGGTCATCTCATTTTCAGCCCTCGTGCCAATCTGCGTTTCAATCCGACTAAAGATATCAATCTTCGTTTAAGTTATTCTTCCGGTTTTCGTGCTCCGCAGGCTTTCGATGAGGATTTGCATGTAGAGAATGTGGGCGGCAATGTGGCAATGGTGGAGTTGGCGGATAACCTGAAAGAAGAAAGGTCGCAGAGCTTGAGTGCTTCGGCAGATGTTTATCATCGATTCGGTGCTTTTCAGGTCAACTTCCTCGTGGAGGGTTTTTATACCAAATTGTCCGATGTCTTTGCTCTCACTGATGGAGAAGTAGTGGATGGCATTCTGACACGTACCCGTTATAATGCACCGGGTGCGCGGGTAATGGGATTTACGTTGGAAGGAAAGATGGCCTATCTGAGCAAATTCCAGATTCAAGCAGGGGTCACTTTGCAGCAAAGCCATTATAGTGAACCTCATGAATGGAATCCGGATGCGCCGGCAGTAAAGAAAATGATGCGTACGCCGAATACTTATGGTTATTTCACTGCGACATATACTCCGGTCAAACCGTTGTCTATCGCTCTTTCCGGTACATATACCGGTTCAATGTTGATTCCTCACGAAGTCGTGCCTGGATTCCTTGATAAGCCGGTTACGGTAAATACGAAAGACTTTTTCGACATCGGACTGAAAGCTGCCTATGACTTCAAACTTTATAAGTCAATGAACTTGCAGGTGAATGCCGGAATACAGAATATCTTCAACGCCTATCAGAATGATTTCGATAAAGGACCCGACCGTGATTCGGGCTATATTTATGGTCCTTCATTGCCGAGAAGCTTCTTTGCCGGAGTGAAGATTAGTTATTAGGTTGTTTCTATATGATTTTGCAGGCTTGTCGAATTTTACAGAGTGTAACTAGTTACTCTTTTGTTAAGATTGGTAAACCTTATCAACAAAAGTCCGCATTTTAAAAGAGAAGGCAGTAGCTTCTTATCAACGGGAGGAGTTACTGCCTTTTCATTTATATGGTGAAGCCTGTCAAGAGATGGCGGGATGCGTCAATAATAGGTTATTCTTCTATTTTCCAGTCTCCGATTGTCCGCGTGGAGCTGTTGAAGTTGATGCCGGCTTTCACTACTTTCCGGTGGTCGGCCGCGTATGGAATGGCGTATCCTTTACTGTTTATCTGCGCCAAAGCTTCTTCTGCCGTACCGTCCATTTTGAATTCAAGTACATAAATGGCATCCTGCATTTTAATAACCACGTCCGCCCGTCCGACGGCGCTTTTTACTTCGGTATCCACATACTGCCCCATCAGGCGGAACAGGAGATAGAAAATAGTCTGATAATGCTTTTCTTCTTTGTTGTTCAGGTCGTTCGGGATAGAGGCGAAAAAAGAGCGGGTACGCTCGAGACAAGATTCGAGGTTTCCTTTCATCAAATCGCGTACGAAAGACACTACATAAAAGTTGCTTTCGCGCGTTGGCTGGTAAAGATAAGAAGGAATAAGCGATTCGATAAAGCCAATTCGCACCTCTTCGTTGGGATAGCCTAATGTATAGGTGCGGAAGAAGGCGTCGTAAGACTTGATGGTGAGATAGCCGCTTTGATAAAGCACCGGAATGGGGTCGGTAAGACAATCCGTGGCCTTGTCGAAATCTTCCGGCTTGGCGTCCATACGGTCGAGCAGACGGATGTCGAAGTCCATCTGTTGCAGGAGTTCTATCAGGAAGGTAGGAGTACCGGTAGAAAACCAGTAGTTCTCATAGCTTTTTTGTGCAAAAGCATTAATCAGGCTGAAAGGATTGTACACATCCACACAGGATTTACTGAAATGATATCCGTCATACTGTTTCTTTAAGTGGGCGCATGCCTCTTCATACGTCTCATCATTGGCTTGAGCCATTTGTTCGATGTCTATTTTCATCTGCGTCAGTAGTTCTTGCTCGGTGATACCGCAGATAGCGGCATAATTGTCGCTCATACTGACGTTCTGAAGATTGTTCAGTTCGCTGAATATACTCATTTGACTGAATTTGCTGATACCCGTAAGGAAGAGGAAACGAAGATATTTGCCTGACTTTTTCAAGGGGCTGAAGAAGTCTCGCATGATACCGCGAATCTCACGTTGCAACTCATGATCACTGTTAGTGTCCAACATCGGGGCATCATATTCGTCTACCAATACGACAACTTGCTGTCCGGTTTGCTCATAAGCGCGTCGGATGATGCCTTCAAGACGCAAACTGAATGTGTCTTCGCCTTCCTGGCGTCCGTAGACGTTTTCCCAAAGCAGTAATTGTACATTGATAGATGCGCGGAGTGACTCTGCTTCCATATATTTACTGCCGCTGAAGTCGATGTGCAGCACCGGATACACCGTCCAGTCCTGTTCCAACTGCTCCATGGCAAGTCCGTTGAAAAGCTCTTTCTTTCCCAGAAAATAGGCTTCGAGCGTAGAGACGAGCAGACTCTTTCCGAAACGGCGGGGGCGGCTCAGGAAATAAACCGTGTTTGTATTAGCCAGTTGATAGACCAATGCTGTTTTATCAACATATATATAGTTGTTGTTGCGCAACTGTTCAAAATCCTGTATCCCGATAGGATAGCGCCTGAATGTTTCTTCCATATCAAATCTTTATTATAGTGTAAACGATGAACGCAAAGTTAAGAAAAAGAAGCGGAATAGCTTTCCTTGCTGCCGAAGATTTATCAATCCATAATAAAAGGATTACCGGATAGTGCAACTTCCGGCAATTCAGACCATATCCTTGTCCACGCCAAATTTCTCATCCGTCTGGCATTCTCCCGCAGGTTCTACATGTACCAGAATATCATAAACATTATCTACGGAGCTTTCGATACTTTTCTCCACTGCTCCGGCAATCTCATGTGCCTGCGTGATGGTTATCTGCGGATTCACCTCTATATCGAGTGTAATTATATACCGGTTCCCTATCATTCTTGACCTGACTCGGTGCGGATTGCTTGCCCCCGGCACTTTCTCGACAGCTTCGAATATCTTATTATACACATTGACATCCTTCACGCCATCCATGAGTTCCACATTCGAGTCAAGGAAAATGCCGATGGACGACTTGATGATAAAGAGGCTGATTATCAATCCCGTTATCGAATCGAGTATTGGCAATTTGAATATAAAGGTAAAAATCAGACCAAGTAAAACTCCCGCCGAGATAACGACATCATTACGCATATTTATCGCATTCGCCGTCAGCATAGAACTGTCTATTTTCTTTCCTTGTTTGTACTGGTATGATGCCAGTAGCAGTTTCCCGACAATGGAGAATATAGTCACATAAATAGCGATAGCCGATGGGATTTCTTTCACTTCATCCGAAAAGATGCTTGTGACGGACGACAGTAACATTTGCATACCGGCGTAAAATATCACAAGCGATAGAATCTTGGTTGCGATGCTTTCCGCTTTCTCATAACCGAACACGTATTTTTTTGAAGGCGGGCGGCTGATGACCCGTGCCGTGAAAATCATGACGACAGAGATAATGACATCCGTCGCCGAGTCGATACCATCGCCGAGTACCGCCAGACTTCCGGCTAACAAACCGATAATGATTTTTGATGCAGACAGGATTGCATTGCCTATGGTGCTAATCCATGAGGTTTTGATTAAGATATTCTCTCTTGACATTTGAGCAGGGCTTTATCCTTATTTGTAGTGATAATTGGGTTCAAAGATAATCATTTATAGCAATTTGTGAATCCGAGACGCAAAAAAGTTTTCATTTCCTTTTAGTAGTTTGCCTGTTTTAGTTGTATTATATATAGATAGTCAATTAAAAACAAGACAAATCATTTATTAAATAGTTAACCTCATGTTCAAACAACTAAGTACCTCTCTGCTGATTGTATCAGCTTGTGTATTTTCTGCTTGCACGTCTGTTGTCAAGCAGGAAGTCGCAATTTTACCTACCCCTGTAAGTCTGACCGAGCAGTCGGGCGCCTTTGTTTTTAAGGATGAAATGAAGATAGGGGTGTCCGACCAGTCCCTCTTTCCGGCAGTCGGCTACCTGCAAGAGATTCTTCGGAACGTAGTGTCATCTTCTGTCGAAGTCACTGCTGATAAAGATCTGGTAGATGTCTATTTCCAGTTGGGGAATACTGAAGGGAAGCACGGTTCTTACAAACTTCAGTCTACACCGGAATTTATCCGGGTGGAAGCCAACGATTATTCGGGCATTATTTCCGCTGTTACCACTATCCGTCAGTTGCTTCCTGCCGAAATAGAAATGCAGGGCACGAAGCGTACTTACTCCATTCCTGCTGTGCAGATAGAAGACGCTCCCCGTTTTGAGTGGCGCGGATTTATGCTGGACGCTTCTCGTCACTTTTGGAATAAAGAAGAAGTGAAACACGTGTTGGATTTGATGTCTCTGTACAAATTGAACAAATTTCACTGGCATCTCACCGATGACCAGGGCTGGCGCATAGAGATTGAGAAATATCCGCTGCTGACAGAAAAGGGGGCATGGAGACAATTCAACAACCACGATCGTACTTGTATGGCACGTGCGGCAGAGGAAGACAATACGGACTTCCTGATTCCTGAGGACAAACTACGGATTGTGGAAGGCGACACGTTGTATGGAGGTTATTATACGCACGATGATGTAAAAGAAATAGTGGCTTATGCCGCACAGAGAGGGATTGATGTGATACCCGAGATTGATATGCCGGGACATTTTCTGGCAGCTATCAGCCAGTATCCGGATTTAGCTTGCGACGGTCTGATTGGCTGGGGAGAGATATTCTCTTCTCCCATCTGTCCGGGTAAAGATGAGACTTTAGAATTCTGCCGGAATGTCTTCAAGGAGATTTTCGAACTTTTCCCTTATGAGTATGTGCATATGGGTGGAGACGAAGTGGAAAAGAATAACTGGAAGAAATGCCCCCGTTGCCAAAAACGTATCCGTACGGAGAATTTGGGTTCGGTGGAAGAACTTCAGGCATGGTTTGTACGCGATATGGAGAAATTCTTCCATGCCAACGGAAAGAAACTCGTTGGCTGGGATGAAGTGGTGAAGGACGGATTATCTTCGGACGCTGTTATTACGTGGTGGAGAAGTTGGGCGAAGGATGCACTGCCTACGGCAACAATGCAACAGCAAAAAGTGATAGCCTGCCCGAACGAATTTTTCTACTTCGACTATGCTCAAGACCAGAACTCTGTAAAGAAGATATTAGCATTCGACCCGTATGCGGACGACAGACTGTCATCAGAACAGAAAGAATATATCTGGGGTGTGCAGGCGAATCTTTGGGCGGAATGGATTCCGACGATGAAGCGCATCGAATACATGATTGTTCCCCGCATGATAGCATTGAGTGAAATAGCTTGGGCTGAGCCGGTAACCAGACCGGGACTTGATGAGTTCTACCGTCAGCTTGTTCCGCAATTCAAGCGTATGGATGTAATGGGAGTGAACTATCGTATTCCCGATTTGCAGGGATTCTACAAGGTGAACGCGTTTATAGATGATACTATGGTGAATCTGACTTGTCCGCTGCCGGGCATTGAAATCCGCTATACAACGGATGGAAGCATGCCTGACAAGCAATCGTCTCTTTATGACGGCGCCCTGAAAATAAAGGAGACAACGGACTTTACTTTCCGTACTTTCCGCAAGGATGGTTCTCCTTCAGACGTGGTACGTACAAAATATGTCAAAGCTCCTTATGCGGAAGCAGCAACAACGCCGGCTTCTTTACAACCCGGACTGAAAGCTGTATGGCACGACTTCCGCGGAAATCTCTGTGCGGATATTGACGCTGCTCCCATAAAGGAAGAGTACGTCATAGAATCTGTATCTATCCCCGAAGGAGTGAAGGGCGATATTGGTCTGATACTGACCGGCTATCTGGAAGTTCCTGCTGACGGCATTTATACATTTGCCCTTCTCTCGGACGACGGCAGCACGTTGATACTTGACGGTGAATTGCTGGGAGATAACGACGGCGCACATTCTCCGGCAGAGATTATCGTGCAGAAAGCTTTGAAAGCCGGATTGCATCCGATAGAAGTACGTTATTTCGATTGCAATGGCGGTGTGCTGCAAATGGAATTGGTAAACGATAAAGGTGAAAAGATTGTTCTTCCGAAAGAATGGTTGAAACATGAATAGAGGATGTTTCCTGATAATCAGTTTTCATTAGGATTGTAATATTTAGGTCAAATTCAGGTTAAGTCAGAAGCGGGTGAAAGTAGTGATACTTTTATCCGCTTTGTTGTATGCCCCGCCGGACAATACGCTTCTCGAAGAAGAAAAGAAATTTCAATAAGAGACATTCCGGTTCATTGGATAAAGTCCTCTTTTTTTATGTAATGTCGCAAAGACAGGGTGTACTTTATAAATTAGGAAATCCCCATTTATAATGGAATAAATGTTTCATTCTCATTATAAATGGGGATATATAAAGTAAAAAGTTTACTTTGACATTGCTAAAAGTTGGGATTGACAACTGTAAATCTTCACTTTTATAGGGGATGTTTTTAATGGTGGAACAAGCGGATACCCGTAAATGCCATTGCCATATTATACTTGTCGCAAGTGCTGATAACATGGTCGTCACGTACAGAACCGCCCGGTTGTGCAATGTAGCTTACCCCGCTCTTATGTGCTCTTTCGATATTATCTCCAAACGGGAAGAAAGCATCCGAACCTAAGGCTACTCCTGTCATGGTGTCCAGCCAAGCGCGTTTTTCTTCGCGGGTCAGCACTTCCGGCTTTTCAGTGAAGAACAGTTGCCAAACGCCGTCTGCCAATACATCTTCGTGGTCTTCTGAAATATATACGTCGATGGTATTGTCGCGGTCGGCACGACGAATCTTCTCGATCCATGGCAGATTCATCACCTTCGGGTGCTGGCGTAAATACCATATATCTGCTTTGTTGCCTGCCAGACGCGTACAGTGAATGCGGGATTGTTGACCTGCACCGATACCAATCGCCTGTCCGTCCTTTGCATAACATACGGAGTTGGATTGTGTATATTTCAAAGTGATTAGGGCAATAATCAAATCACGTTTTGCGTCAGCCGGAATTTCTTTGTTGGCTGTGGGCATCTCTTTCAAAAGGCTTTCGTCAATTTTCAGTTCGTTTCTACCTTGTTCGAAAGTCACGCCGAACACATCTTTGTGTTCGATAGGAGCCGGACGATAGGCAGGGTCTATCTTTATTACATTATATGTACCTTTTCTTTTATTTCTCAGGATTTCCAGAGCTTCGGGAGTATAATCCGGTGCAATAACGCCATCGGACACTTCACGATTAATGATGCGTGCTGTCTCTTCGTCGCAAGTATCGGACAATGCGATAAAATCTCCATAAGACGACATGCGGTCTGCGCCGCGTGCACGTGCATATGCTGTTGCCAGCGGTGACAGTTTTACGTCATCTACAAAATAAATCTTTTTCAGCGTATCGCTCATTTCCACTGCGACGGCGGCACCCGCCGGACTGACATGTTTAAAGGAAGCGGCAGCCGGTAGTCCGGTAGCTTCTTTCAGCTCCTTTACCAATTGCCAACTGTTGAATGCATCCAGCAGATTGATGTAACCGGGACGTCCGTTCAGTACTTCGATGGGGAGTTCACCTTCTTTCATAAAAATACGGGCAGGTTTTTGATTAGGGTTGCAGCCGTATTTCAATTCGAGTTCGTTTGCCATTTTATTGATTATTACGAGTTATTAATTACAAATTGATAGCGACAAAATTACTAAAAAAAGACAAGTTCACCTATACTTGTGATGTAAAATAGTAGCATGTAATTGGTATTTGGGATTTTGTAATGGTTCAAAATACCTATAAATGATGATTGTATTTCAGTGAAATATTCCGTTCCTTTGTAGCCTCTAATATAAAGTAGGTATCAATGGATAATTTACAAAAATATAAATCAACAGATAAGATGATCGATCTTATCAGTGATGACTATTCTTTATTGCAAGTGATGAGCCGTTTCGGACTATCCTTGGGTTTCGGAGATAAAACAGTAAAAGAAGTCTGTGAGCAGAACAGTGTAGACTGCCAGACGTTTCTGATTGTAGTCAACTTCATAACAGAGGGCTTTTCCCGCCTGAATGGTGATAAAGATAATATTTCGATCCCCGGGCTGATAGACTATCTGCGGCAAGCGCATAGTTATTTTCTTGATTTTTCTCTTCCTGCTATCCGGCGTAAACTGATTGAGGCTATTGACTGTTCTCAGGATGATGTCGCATTTCTTATTCTGAAGTTTTTTGATGAATATACGCGCGAAGTACGCAAGCATATGGATTATGAAGAGAAGACTGTTTTCAAGTATGTGGATGCGTTGATTGCAGGAAATGCTCCGAAGAATTATCAGATTAGTACATTCTCCAAACACCATGATCAGGTAGGGGAGAAGCTGACGGAACTAAAGAACATTATTATCAAATATTGTCCTGCCAAAGCCAATGAAAATCTTCTTAATGCGGCTCTTTTCGATATTTATGCCTGTGAGGCGGGCTTGGAGTCTCATTGTAAGGTGGAAGATTATATTTTTGTTCCTGCTATTCTGAATCTGGAAAGGAGAATTAGAGAAAATGAAAAATAACGAAGTTGTTCGGATAGCGATTGCAGAGAACTCTGTGATTATTCGTGGTGGATTGACTGCCGCCTTGAAACGTCTTTCTAATGTGAAGATGCAACCCATAGAATTGTTGTCCGTTGAGGCGTTGCATGATTGTGTCCGGACGCAATGTCCTGACATGCTGATTGTCAATCCGGCTTTCGGTGATTATTTCGATGTAGCTAAGTTCCGGGAAGAAACGTCTGGTAAAATAATACGTGTGATAGCTTTGGTCACTTCTTTTGTAGATGCTTCTTTGTTGGGCAAGTACGATGAGTCTATTTCTATCTTTGACGATTTGGAAATTCTTTCCAAGAAGATTGCAGGTTTGCTGGATATGGTTTCTCAGGAAGAAGAAACAGATAGTCAGGATGCACTCAGCCAACGGGAGAAAGAAATTGTAATTTGTGTGGTGAAAGGAATGACGAATAAGGAAATTGCAGAAAAGCTGTTTTTGTCTATTCATACAGTCATCACTCACAGGAGAAATATTAGTAAAAAATTGCAAATACATAGTGCAGCCGGTCTGACTATTTATGCTATTGTAAATAAACTGGTTACGCTGAGTGATGTGAAGGGCTTATAGTCTGATGAAATGTTATTAAATATAAAACCGTTTGCGCACACGGAATTTATTCGTACCTTTGCAGGGCAATTGGGAAATTGCTATTAGTTTATAAGGTAAAAGAAAATATGAAGGTATTAGATAAGACAATAAATTTAAGGTATTAAAGTTTTTAGTTCAATAGGAAAGTTTTTAATGGAAGGTAAAAGGATAACAATAGGTAAGACATTTTAGGGTACAAAGAAGATTGGTTTTCAGGAAAAGGAGGTAATGAAAAGAAAAGCCTTTAAGGCTTTTCTGATGTGAGGCGGGTGGTTCCATAAAGGAATTGACTCGTTTTTTTATTTTGAAATAAACCTGCGTATACATATCCTGGTCTTGTCGGGATTATAGAATATCATTTAGAGCCTGTTTAAATTCTCTTCAGTCATAATATTATA
>ERZ778512.1113-NODE-1113-length-18787-cov-4.762118_pt1 | contig 18787 bp, 17 predicted proteins | sample MGYA00510346_ERZ778512 | MGnify/ENA primary metagenome ERZ778512 (study PRJEB29527, sample SAMN07138962) | mouse gut metagenome | material: feces | host: mouse | place: China:Nanjing | collected 2016-01-25 ...
TTGCTCTTTATTTCAATTGGGGGCGGGGGGGGTTGTGGGGGGGTGGGTTGGGGTCAGTCGGTTGTGTCGGTTGTGTCGTGGAGTGTGGGGGTGTTGTTGTCGGGGTTGTCGGTTGTTGTTGCGGGGAGGGATGCTGCGGTGTGTTTGTTGTAGGCGCGCACGCCGACACTTTCGAAGAATGATGTTACGGCAAATGTTATCATTGAGATGCCGGTGAGGAGTGCTACTGTGGTCTGGTTTTCAGGGGCGCGCAGCGACGGGAGGAAGAACAGGACTCCGGAGATTGCGATTATGGCTACGGGGAAGATGTAGGTCCAGAGGTCGAATGTGACGGGGCGGAGTCCGCGCAACATCATGTAGATGTGGTAGATGCCGCCTACGAGTATGAATATTGCGAAGATGTAGATTAGCGGGGTGCGGAATGTCTCGGGTGTGAAGCACATCATTGCTCCGAGAACGACGGCTGCGATTGATACGGTCCAGCTGACGAAGCGTGACCATACGGTTGGCCGGTGTTCTTTTTTGCCTGTCTCGGGGTCGTATTTCTCTTTTTTGTTTTCGGTGAGGAAGAGTGTGAAGATGTTTATAACGCCGGGTATTATGAAGGCGATGCCGGTGAAGAATACGAGGGCGTGGATGAAATCGGGCCGGCGGCATGCTGCGATGAAGAGTATGCCGATGCCGAGAATGATTAGGTTGATGAGTGTAAAACCGCTACGCTTCATAATGTCAAAATAATTTAAGTAATTAGAAATCAGTATTGTTTGTCGGGCCAGACACTTAGGGATGTCGGACGGCTGATTGAGATGACATCTCACCGCAGATTGGGATTGTCATTTCGCGGGCTACGGTGTCGGTGTCGCAAGAGCGGGCGAGGAGGTGCATCAGTTTGGTGATGGCTGCCTCGGATGTGATGTCGGCGCCGGATATGGCTCCGGCTTCAAGAAGGCGGTTGCCGGAGTAATATCGTTTGGTGTGTACACCGCCGGCAATGCATTGTGTGACGTTTACGATGATTTTGCCACGGTCGACGGCAGCGCGTATCGCGTCGTAGAACCATTGTGTGGTCGGTGCGTTTCCGGCGCCGTAGGTGCGGAGCACTATCGCTTTAATGCCGGGCGTGGCGAGCTGGTGGCGCAGAGAAGAGTCGGAGATGCCGGGGAATAGGTCGATGAACATCACTGAAGTGTCCATTGCGGTGAATACTTCGAGCGGCCTGTGGAAGTCTGGACGCCGCAGCACGTCGTGGTTGTAGTTGATGCCGAGTCCGATCTGGGCGAGAGGGGGGTAGTTGTAGCTTTTGAAGGCGTTGAAGTTGTCGGCGCTCTTTTTTGTTGCCCGGTTTCCCCGCCAGAGGTAGTTTTCGAAAAGTATGGCGACTTCGCGTATCATGGGGCCATTGTCGACGGGGTCGACAGCGGCGGCAATCTGGAGGGCGGTGATGAGGTTTTCCTCACCGTCGGTGCGCACTTCGCCGATCGGGAGCTGTGAGCCGGTGATTATGACGGGTTTGTCGAGGTTTCGCAGCATGAAGGAGAGAGCCGAGGCTGTGTAGGCCATTGTGTCGGTGCCGTGGAGCACGACAAAACCGTCGAATTCGTTGTAGTGCTTTTCGATCTGCGATGCGATGTCGGCCCAGTTGGAGGGCTTCATGTCGGAGGAGTCGATCGGCGGGTCGAACTGTATATGCTCAATGAAGTAGTCGAGCATTTTTATTTTGGGGACGTTGTCAATCAGGTGGTTGAAGTCGAAGGGGCGCAGCGATTTTGTCGCTGCGTCCTCTATCATGCCTATAGTGCCGCCTGTGTATAATATTAAAATGCGAGGCTTCATTGTCAATTTATAATTCATAATTCACAATTCATAATTGTCGGATTATGGTTAGGCTGTCGGCAGATCAGTTGCCGGAGCCGGTCAGCAGATTTTTGAGCCGGGAGTGAGAGACCCTTCGGGAGTTATAACAGTGAGTGAGCCGTCGGGGTTTTCGGCTGAGAGTATCATGCCTTGGGATTCGACGCCTTTGAGTTTGCGCGGGGGGAAGTTGGCGATGAAGCAAATCTGCTTGCCGACGAGGTCTTCGGGTTTGTAGTATTTTGCTATGCCGGAGACGATTGTGCGGGTGCCCATGCCGTCGTCGATGAGGAAGCGCAGGAGTTTGTCGGCTTTTGGGACGGCCTGGCATTCGAGCACTTTGCCGACGCGGATGTCGACTTTGAGGAATGTGTCGAAGTCGACGGGAGCGGCCTGTGGCTCGGGCTGCCATGCCTTTAGGCGGTTCTGCTCTTTGATGGCTGCGAGTCGGTCGAGCTGAGCCTGAATGACATCGTCTTCGATTTTCTCGAAGAGCAGTTCGGGCTGATTGAGCTGAGAGCCGGCGGCGACGATGGCGTCGGAGCCGAGCATGCTCCATGATATCTCGCCGAGGGCGAGCATATTGCGGAGTTTTTCGCTCATGAAGGGGAGGAACGGCTCGAAAGCCACAGCGATGTTGGCGCAGAGCTGCAGGGCCACGTTGAGAATTGTCTTGACGCGCTCGGGATCGGTCTTGGCAACTTTCCAGGGTTCTGTTTCCTGGAGGTAGCGGTTGCCGATGCGTGCGATGTTCATGGCTTCGCGGAGAGCTTCGCGGAAGTGGAATGTGTCGAGGGCGGCGGTTAGGGCGTCGACCGACTGGCGCACTTCGGCGAGGGCGGCGGTGTCGATGTCGTCGAGTTGTCCGGCCTGCGGCACTATGCCGTTGAAATATTTGAATGTGAGCACCATCGCGCGGTTTACGAAGTTGCCGAGGATGGCTACGAGTTCGGAGTTGTTGCGGGCCTGGAAGTCACGCCAGGTGAAGTCGTTGTCTTTTGTCTCCGGGGCGTTGGCCGTGAGGACGTAGCGGAGCACGTCCTGTTTTCCGGGGAAGTCGCGGAGGTATTCGTGGAGCCAGATTGCCCAGTTGCGCGATGTTGATATCTTGTCGCCTTCGAGGTTGAGGAATTCGTTGGCGGGGACGTTGTCGGGGAGCTGGAAGTTGTCGCCGTAGGCCATGAGCATTGCGGGGAACACGATGCAGTGGAACACGATGTTGTCTTTTCCGATGAAGTTTATGACGCGCGACTCGGGGTCTTTCCACCATTTCTGCCAAGAGTCGGGGAGGAGCTCGATGGTGTTGGAAATGTAGCCGATAGGGGCGTCGAACCATACGTAGAGCACTTTGCCGCCGGCACCTTCAACGGGCACGGGGACGCCCCAGTCGAGGTCGCGGCTGACGGCGCGGGGCTGCAGACCGAGGTCGAGCCATGACTTGCACTGTCCGTAGACGTTGGATTTCCATTCCTTGTGTCCGTCAAGAATCCACTTTTCGAGGGCAGACTGCCAGCGGTCGAGGGGGAGGTACCAGTGTCTGGTTTCGCGGAGCACGGGAGTGTTGCCTGTTATGGCGCTTTTGGGGTTGATGAGGTCAGTGGCGTTGAGCGATGTGCCGCATTTCTCGCACTGGTCGCCGTAGGCGCCTTCGGCGTGGCAGTGGGGGCACTCGCCGGTGACGTAGCGGTCGGCGAGAAACTGGTTGGCTTTCTCGTCGAAGAGCTGCATCGATGTTTTCTCGACGAACTGGCCGTTGTCGTAGAGGCGACGGAAGAATTCGGATGCAGTGCGTGCGTGAATGTCGGAGGTGGTGCGTGAGTAAATGTCGAATGATATGCCGAGTTCGCTGAAAGAGTCCTTTATGATGGAGTGGTAGCGGTCGACGATGTCCTGGGGGGTGACACCTTCGGCTTTTGCCTTTATTGTGATGGGCACACCGTGTTCGTCGCTTCCTCCTATCATGAGCACTTCGCGGCCCTGGAGCCGGAGGTAGCGTGCATAGATGTCGGCGGGGACGTAGACTCCGGCGAGGTGGCCGATGTGCACGGGGCCGTTGGCGTAAGGGAGAGCGGTGGTGATTAGCGTGCGCTTGAAATCTTTCATATTAAGGAACTGTTACTTATTCGGTAATTTTGTTGACTGACTTGTTGCAGACCGTCGGAGATGTAAATCCAAACGGTTGCTTTATAATCGCAAAGGTATAAAAAAAATCAGTGCTTTGTATGAATTTGACGCATTTTTAGGATAAGCCGACAGTAATTTTGTGTCTGAGTCGCTCGCTTTGCGGAGCGGGTGATTGCATTGAGAGAGTGTTTGAATTTAAACCATTAACAAAAAAAGGGAATGAGAGTAAAAACTTCAAATTAATCCTGGTTTAAATCCAAACATTCTCTGAAAGAAAGAGATGAAAGTTTTGTGAATAATTGTGGAGTTATGATTAACAGGTTTACGGGAGAGAAGAAGCCGGGATATAAGGGAAATCTGACCGGAAGGGGAGTCGGCGGAGCGGTGATGATGAGAGTCGGAGCGGGCAGTGCGAAGCGTCTGCCTATGTGCGGAGAGAGTGATATCGCCGGAGTCAGTGTGGAGGAGTGTGCCAATCTGCGGCGTGACGCGAGCGGGAGGTGGCTTGTGGCTGCCGGCAGGCCGGCGCGCAATGCGAAAACGGGTCGGTTGCCGGTGATGACGTGGCTCGACAGCGCGGGATGCCGCAACGGCATTGTGAAGGATGGGGGGCGTCTGCGGCTTGTGTGTCTTGACAGCGAGGATCCGGGATATGACATCGGCGGAGTGTCGGGCGATGTGAAGTGCGCGGTGATGCTTGGCGCGGGACGCGGGGCTGTGATGACTGATGTGGACTGCTACAGGCTTGAGGAGAGAGAAGGGGGATGGCGAGTGACGGGGGGACATACGTATCCGTCGCTGCGGTTTGAGGCTGCCGATGTGATGAGGCTGAGCGCCGATGCAGAGGAGCGGGAGCTGTCGGGAAGCTACACCACACGGTCGACGGTGCTGACCGATGCCGACGCCGACCGTCTGGGCAAGGATCTGCTGCGGTGTTACGGGGAGCTTGCCGACAAGACTACGCGCGGGGGAATGGAGTTGCAGCCGGTGCTGGCCCGATATCGTCTGGAGGGGGAGGGCGGAGAGGTGCTTTACCGTTCGGCGACAGTGCAGGTGGGAGCGCCGTCGGGGGTGCAGTGTGTCGACGAACTGCGTTGCGAACTGAGCGATGACGGGAGACGGCGCGGCACGCTCCGTGTGGCGGCCGATGTCTACAGGCTCAGACTGCGCAGGGTGACAGCCGACAGCGTGGAGCCGGGGCGAGTGAAGCGGCTTGTGGTGGAGACGTCGTTGCCGGTGCATCCGGTCGATTACGGGGTTATAGCGGCGAATGCCCTCGGGCGGTCGGGCACAAACGGAGTGATGCTGCGTTGCTTTGTGCCGGGGGCTTCGGTGACGATGGTGTCGGCTCGCCGGCATGCGGCCCGCCGGCTTTATGAGATGGCTCTGAAGGGAGATGCTGCGTTTCGCGAGGCGCTGGTGGTGCAAAATCCTTTTGACGGCGACGGGGAGTTTGTGGTAGATGTGCCTGTGGCGCGCGGCGGGGTGCAGGGGGTTGAAGATGAGATTGCGTCGGTTAAGGAAATACTTGGCCGGAAGGTGACGGCGGTTGCGGCGGAAGTGTCAGGCTGCCGGGTGCCAAACCGGTTTATCGCCGACAGCGTGTGTGTGGCCGGCGGAAAGGTGGTGTGGGGCGGAATAAGGGAACGTCCGTTCAGCGGCTACCGCATAGAGGAGTTTGCCACGGCGGTGACAACTGCAGGAGAAGAGCATCCGTGGCGCTGCACGGTGGTGACCGAACTTGCTTCGGGGGCACGCTGCGTGGCGACATCTTGGGGCACTGAGGGAGCGCCGCTGAGACTGTCGCCGATATTGTGCAGCGCGCGGGGCGATGCGGTGAAGATGACAGTCACACTTGAGCGCGACGGTGTTGTCTACAAAGGGGAATTCGGACTTACGCCCGACGAGAGCCGCACGGTGTCGTATCATTTCAGCGGCGACGGGCTTGATACGGAACTTGAGGCGACCGACGAGACATTCGGTTATGTCAGCGAAGTGAGGGTGGATAATTATCGTCCGTCGGGGTTGCTTGTGGCTGATGCGGTCAATCCGGGCGATGTGTCGGTATCGGCAACAGCCGGCACGGGGAGCATCGCCTCACTGATGGCCGTAGACCGCCGCGGCAGTGCGTGGGAATTCGGCACTCACCGCGTGTATGTGATGACCGGGGCGGGTATATGGCTGCTCAGCATAGGCGGTGCGCTGAGATGCAACAGGATTGACCGCCGTGGAGTAAGCAGCCGCGGGGCTGTGGCCGAGACCGACGACGACCGTTATCCGGTGGTGTGTGTGGCGTCGGGCGACCTTGTGGGGCTTAGCCGTGGCAATGTGGTGACGCTTGAGAGCGGAGCAGGGGCGACTAAGGCCGGCTGGGACAGTGTGGCGAAGGAGCTGTGGCTTGCGGGAGATGACGGGAGCGCCCGGGTGAGGCAGTCGCTTACCGGAGGGTGGCGAAGTGTGGACGGCCTGGAGGTGCACGGCTTTCATGACAGCGGGCGCGGACTTCTTGTCGACAGTGATCTCGGGATCAGGGATACGGCGAGAGGCGAGGGGGAGATGGCAGAGTTTGCCTACAGGCTGCGGTTTGACATGCCGGCTCTCGAGCGCTACAGAGGCGTCAGCGGTGTGAAGCGGGCAGGGGCGGAACTGCATTCGCGCAATGTCAACGGGGTTATGCGGGTGGTGTCGCGAACGATAGCCGGGAGCGATGCGGGGCGTGTGGCCGAGATGGAGTTTCGTGGTGAAACGAACGCGCCGCTGCTCCTTGGACTCTGCGGGAGCAACGGTGCAGTGACCGAGATAGAGCTGCGCGGAGAGATGGAGCGCGGCAGCGCCATCAGGGAGGTGCGGCTGGAATGAACAGCCGTCAAATGAGTCTGATGCCTGCTTTGGCGAGGGCTTCGATCTGTTCGTCGGGCCATATCGAGGCTTGTACCTCTCCGATGTGGGCTTTCTGTAGAATGAACATGCATAGACGGCTCTGGCCTATGCCGCCGCCGATGGAGAGTGGGAGCTTGCCGTCGAGGAGCGCTTTGTGGAATCGGAGCGAGGCGCGTTCGGGGCATCCGGCTTTGTCAAGCTGATGACGGAGGGCGGCAGGGTCGACGCGAATGCCCATCGAGGAGAGCTCGAAGGGGCAGTCGAGCACGGTGTTCCAGACAACGATGTCGCCGTTGAGGCCTGTGGAGCCTTCGCCGTTGTCGGTCGACCAGTCGTCGTAGTCGGGGGCTCGTCCGTCGTGGGGCTGACCGTCGGCGAGGGTGTCACCGATGCCGATGATGAATACAGCGCCGTATTTCCTGGTCACTTCATATTCGCGCTGCTTCGGAGTCAGGCCGGGGTATTCTTTCTGAAGTTCGGCGGCGTGGACGAAGGTTATCTCTTTGGGGAGAGTGGGAGTGATATGAGGAAAGCGCCTGAAAATCATATCCTCGGTGTCGAGCAGTGCCCGGTATATTTTCCTGACTACATCTTTTAGGAAGCCGAGGTTGCGGTCAGAGGCTTCGATTGAGCGCTCCCAGTCCCATTGGTCAACGTAGAGAGAGTGGAGGTTGTCGAGGTCTTCGTCGGCGCGAATGGCGTTCATGTCGGTGTAGAGTCCGAAGCCGGGGGCGATGTCGTAGTCGGCGAGTTTCGCACGTTTCCATTTTGCGAGAGAGTGCACGACTTCGGCGTGGCGTCCGCCGATAGCTTTGACGTCGAAGCCGACCGGTTTTTCGACACCGTTGAGATCGTCGTTTAGCCCGGTGCCGGAGAGTACGAAGAGAGGCGCTGTGACGCGGCGCAGGTTGAGGGCTTCGGAGAGCTTTTCCTCAAAGAATACTTTTATATCTTTTATCGCTATTTCCGTGGTTTCGGGCAGCAATTTGAGTTTATACTTAGGTGGAATGATTACAGCCATGCGTTAGATGTTTAAATTCGATTGCAAAATGTAAATTGAATTGATGCAAAGATAAGCATTGTGCTTTTAATTTCCAAATTTATTTTGCAAAATGATATGGGCGGGGCTGGTCGCTCTGTGGATGGGGGTAGGTCGGGCAGAGGGGTTGTTAAAGTCGTTAAGGTTGTTAAGGTCTTTAGGATTGTTAAAGTCTTTAAGGTTTTTATTTATGTGTGTTTTTTGAAAAATCATTATATTTGCCATGCATAATTTTTTATACAAGCATAATTATTTTATATCTGTTTTAAAATCATGAAAACTAAAGCTATCATTCTTACACTTTTCGCTTTTATTTTCGGGAAAGCAGTCGCTCAGGTGACTGACCCCCGAGCACTTACAATCTATCAGATAATGGTGGCGTCGTATCAGCACGATGCGTCGGGCGCACCGGGCTACACTGCGATGTGGGGACCCGACGATGCGCGCAAGAACGGCAATCTGCGCGGCATCATCAATTCACTCGATTCAATAAAGGCACTTGGCGTGAATGCTATCTGGATGACGCCGATATTTGACAGTTCGACGGCTTCGGGCGGCGAGAAGCTTCAGGCCACGGGCTATTTTACCAATGATTTCTTCTCCATTGATCCGCATTTCGGCACCGAGGCTGATCTGAAGGAGCTTGTCGACAAGGCCCACAATAAGGGTATGTGTGTGATACTCGACGGCGTTTTCGGCCATCACGGCGGTGTCACCACCGCGTCGCCCTCAGGCTATATGCTCGACACCCGCGAGGTATATTCCGACCGCGGCGAGCAGGGTGGCACCGGCAATATCGCCTATCCGGGTTCGCTTGACTATATCAAGGAGGTGGCTACATATTATATCGACCGCTTCGGCATTGACGGATGGCGCCTTGACCAGGCGTATCAGGCCACACAGGGCGGACACAACTACTGGCTCGATATACGCGGCGCTGTAGAGGATCTTACGGCAGCCCGCAAGGCACGCGGCGAGAAATGGGGCACGCTGGGATATATGGTAGGCGAGGACTGGGGCGACGCCGATGTGATAAACCGCGGGGTCTATCGTGACGGCGGCCTGCTCAGCGCGTTTGACTTCGACGGCAAGGAGCGCATCTCAGGCGCGATGCAGGATGTCGACAGCGAGGGTCTTGAAAACGGCTGGGCTGATATAATCACTACGCTTGCGCCCCCGACCGCACGCGGCTATCTCAACGACAGCGTCATGCCCAATCTCTATCTCTCCAACCATGACGGCTACCGTCTTGCCGACCATTTCGATCCCGCCGACCCGCAGTATTACGCAAAGCTGAAGCTGCGCCACGGCATCCTTGCGGCATATTCCGGTCCGATTACGCTCTATTACGGCGATGAGTTTGCCGACCGCTCGCTTGAGTCGAAGGGCGCGCAGAAGGACAACATTGCCCGCACCACCGGCCATCTGTCGCCCCGCAACAGCGCCGAGACCGATTTGCGTGACTATGTGGCGGAGGCAATGAAATTTCGTGCGGCCAATCCGGCGATGTGGCGCGGCGAGGCATCGTTTGCCACGATGCGCGGCCATAACGGCGCCGATATACTCGTAGTGACCAAGCGTGACCCCGAGTCGGCCAACAAAGTGGCAGTGGTGTTTTCCGACAAGCCGGTGACGCTGAAATTCCCGTCGAAGAAAGATGCGGTCAGAGTCGAGGCGCTTGTGCCGGCATTCGTTACGCTCTGATGGCACGCAATCTACTGTCACGGTATATATGGCTCGTCGACACGATACGCCGGCGTGGCAGCATCACGCGCCGCGAGCTCGACGAGGCGTGGAAGCAATCGATATATTCCGACGGCAATCCTCTGCCGCGGCGCACATTTTATAATTATCGCGCCGCGGTGGAGGAGCTTTTCAATATCACGATAGGCTTCAATCCGTCAGACAATACCTATCATATAGCCGAGGACCCGTCGTCGGAAGGTATCACCGACTGGCTGCTCAACTCCGTGGCGATGACCAACATGCTGAGCGACTCGCGCGATGTGGCCGACAAGATATTTCTCGAGGAGGTGCCGTCGGCGCGCGAGCATCTGCCGTCGATGGTGAGCGCACTCAAGGAAGGGCGCACCGTGGAGATGGACTATCAGCCCTACACGCGGCAGAACCCGAGCCGCGGCATTGTGCTTCACCCGTATTTCCTCAAGATATTCCGCCAGCGGTGGTATGTGACGGGGCTTAATGTGGCAGATGACCGAGTCAAGACCTACGCTCTCGACCGCATAGTGTCGATGCGTGTGACCGGCGACACTTACACGATACCCGACTATTTTGACGCTCCGGCCTATTTCCGCGACAGTTTCGGCATCATTTTCAACCGCGGTGAGGTGAAGGAGGTGATATTGCGAGTCGACGCGCGGCAGGCGAAATATTTCAGGGCGCTCCCTCTGCATCACAGCCAGCAGGAAACGGTGTCAGACGGATATTCGCTGTTCAGCTACCGGCTGAAGTTGTCAGACGACTTCGTGCAGGAGATACTTTCACACGGGCCGTCGGTGACGGTGGTGCGTCCGGCCGAGCTTCGCGCGATAGTGACGACGTCGCTTCGCGCCACTCTTGACAATTATGAAACATAGCAGGCTCCGCTCCTTCTGCTCCGCGCCGCTACATATTAAAATTCTTAAATTTTTGTAATGGGACACCCTCTGAATTCGATAGCAACGACCGACAGCCGTAGCCGCCGGCAGCTGTTCGGCCTTAATCTCATACGCGCGGTGGCGATAGTGATGGTGATGGTCGATCACAGCATGCGGGCCGACATCAGTCCGGATATCAGATATCTTGTGCATCTGATATTCAATCCCGACGCGGTGTTGTTTTTCATGGTGTCGGGGGCGCTGCTTCTGCCGGTGACGGGCGGTTATGCCGATTTCGTGCGCCGGCGTGTGGTGAGGGCGTTTGTGCCGTTTGTGGTGTGGGTGCTTGTCTATGCCGTGGCATATTATCTGTTAGGCATGGTCAACGGGTATTCTCTCGCGATGCAGATCCGCTGGAGCTGGATGTCATATAATTTCGACGCGGGATGGTTTGTGCCCGCCCTGATGGCGGTTTATTTCATTATGCCGCTTCTGTCGCCGTGGGTCGCGACTGCCTCGCGCAGGCATTTCCACTATGTGCTGTTGCTGTGGGCAGCGAGTGGTCTTCTGCCGCTGTTTGGGGCGCTCGGGGGGATACGCACGGCCGAGACGCCGCTGTCGCTGTTTGCGTCGGCAGTGCCCTACGCACTGATAGGATATTATCTGACGCGTTACCGCTATCGCGGAGCGTTGCTTCCGTCGTATGTTGTGCAGGCGTCGGCCGACAGCTCGCTGTCGCGTCGCAAGGCGCGCAGGGTGCGCCTTGCGACGCTCTATACGCTGATGCTGTCAGTTGGTGTGGTTGTGCCGTATGCGCTTCGTGATGCGGCCAATACGTTTGACATGCGCATGCTGTCGATGGACTGGACCGGTCTGCCCGCGATTGCGATGGCGGTTTTCTGGTTTTCGTTGCTGGTGCGGGTGCGCAGTGTAGGCGCTGTGGCCGACCGTGTGGTCAATTTCATAGCGCGCTATTCCTACGGCATATATCTTAGCCACTGGCTGCTGGGCGGACTGCTTCTGCCGCGTTATATGCCGGAGTGGTCGGAGTCGACGGCAATGGTGTTTGCGGTGTCGATGGGTGGCGGTCTGGCAGTGTCGTTTGTGTTGCGCAATATTCCGTTTCTGGGGCGGTATCTGGTGTGAGCCGGCCGCTTGAGTAAGTATAAAAAAAAGAGTCGTTTCACAACGACTCTTTTCCTTTAAACCTTTATCTTAATCTAATACTATGAAAAACACACATGCAAAAGAAGTAATAATTTTTGAATTGACAAAATCTTTTTATGCATTTTTTTTGTGTGTGGTGTATGTATATGTCGCGCTACATACGGCATGAACAGCGGTATTTTCGATATTTTCAGCATGTTATGTGTATATGCGCATAAATATATAATAATCATGCATTAACTTTGTTTAACAATATTGTGTGTCAGTCTTTTGCTATAGAAGGGGAGATGTAGGTAATAAGCGAGCGGGCGCGGGTGGTTGCGGTGTAGAGCCAGCGGTAGAAATCGAGGGTGGTGACTGCGTCGTTGGAGATATTTGCCATGTCGACAAACACCGAGCTCCACTGGCCGCCCTGCGCCTTGTGACATGTGACGGCATAGGCATATTTCACGCGCAGCGCATTGAAATAGGGGTCGGTGTGAAAGACCCTGCGGCGCACTGCCGGATCGGCCGCCGAGGTGGGGTCGAGGCCGGCGAGAGCACGGGTCATGAGCATCTGCTCGTGCTCGGGATTGAGTCCGGCAGTCACCGAATTGAGGGAGTTGAGTATTAGTTTGGCGTCGAAGGTGATGTCGCGGTCGGGCAGCGACAGCTCCACGTCGGCGAAACGTAGAAAACCGATTATCTCCGTGCCGTATATCTTGTTGACCTTCACCACATCGCCGTTGGCCACGAAGTCGGCGCCCTTGACCTTTGAGGTCCAGAAATAGTTGTTTTTGGCTATGAGCAGCGGTTCGCCCCGCGAAATGACGTCGTTTTTCTCGAGTATGGATTTGCGTATGGCAAGATTGAATTCCATCGCACGCTTGTTGGAGCGTGTGATCAGCAGGGTATCGTCGATGCCATAGCGGGCATACGACTCCTCGAGGGCTTCCTGTAGCTCCTCGCCACCGATGGCTCTGACGTCGGCAAACGGTTTGACGCGCAGTTCGGGCACCGGCAGCGTCTCCTCATTCATGGCGCGGCGCAGAGTTGTGGCGTTGTAGAGAATGCCGCTGCGGGCTTTCTGGCGCACTGTCTGGGTTATCACGGCGCGTGTCACACGCAGTCCGAGACCGCGCAGCCTTTCGGCCGACATCGCCGGTGAGCGGTCGCAGCCCACGGGTGGCAGCTGGGCGCCGTCGCCGAGCAATATCATGCGGCAGTCGTGGCCTGAGCCGTAGACGTAGTGAACGAGGTCGTCGAGCAGTGAATCATGCTCGCCTTCGCCTATCATCGACGCCTCGTCGACTATAAATATGGCGTTGACATGTGGATTGTCGGCGACTCCGGCTACTGCCGCAACGTCGCCCAGGCCTTTGTAGATTTTGCGGTGGATGGTCATCGCCTTCTTGCCTGCGAAGCCGCTCAGCACTTTGGCTGCGCGGCCCGTAGGGGCAAGCAGCACTGTCGGGCGCCGCATCGCGCGCAGAGCCTTGACGAGCGCCGCCACCACCGATGTCTTGCCTGTGCCGGCATAGCCGTTGAGCAGAAACACCGAATTATAGGGCACGACGTCGCTGCAGAAACGCGAGAGGGCGTCAATCAACGCCCTCTGCTGTTCTGTGGGGGGGGACCCCATTTCTGCTGTTATTTTTTCGGCAAGCACTCTCTTAATTCACAGTGAATTATGAATTATGAATTGATTAGTCGATGATGTCGAAGCCGGTGTATTTGCGCAGGCACTCGGGCACTACGATGCCTTCGGGTGTCTGGTTGTTTTCGAGTATGGCCGCCACGATGCGCGGGAGAGCGAGAGCCGAGCCGTTGAGCGTGTGGCACAGGCGTGTTTTCTTGTCATCGCCGCGGTAACGGCATTTGAGGCGAGCCGCCTGATATGTCTCGAAGTTGGATACCGACGACACTTCGAGCCAGCGTTGCTGTGCAGCCGAGTAGACCTCGAAGTCAAATGTGATGGCAGAAGTGAAGCTCATGTCGCCGCCGCAAAGGCGGAGTATGTGCCAGGGGAGTCCGAGACGCTCAAGCAGCGACTGCACGTGGTCTTTCATCTCCTCAAGAGCGGCGTAGGAGTTTTCGGGCTTCTCGATGCGCACTATTTCCACCTTGTCGAACTGGTGCAGGCGGTTGAGGCCGCGCACATCCTTGCCGTAGCTGCCTGCCTCGCGGCGCCAGCATGCCGAGTAGGCGCAGTTCTTGACCGGGAGCTGTGCGTCGTTGAGAATGACGTCACGATAGATGTTGGTCACGGGCACTTCGGCGGTGGGTATCAGGTAGAGGTTGTCGAGAGGCACGTAATACATCTGCCCCTCTTTGTCGGGGAGCTGTCCGGTGCCGTAGCCCGATGCCTCGTTGACGACGTAGGGGGGCTGCACTTCGGTGTAGCCGGCTTCGTTGGCCGAGTCGAGGAAGAATTGTATGAGGGCACGCTGCAGGCGGGCACCTTTGCCGATGTAGACGGGGAAACCGGCGCCGGTGATTTTCACGCCGAGGTCGAAGTCGATGATGTTATACTTCTTGGCGAGCTCCCAGTGGGGAAGCGCGTCGGCCGGAAGCTCGGGCATCACGCCGCCGCTCTTTTCCACCACATTGTCTTCGGCGGTCTTGCCTTCGGGCACCGCCTCGCATGGTATGTTGGGGATGGAGAGGCGTATTTCAAGTATCTCCTTCTCCACGGCATCGAGTTCCGACGCATATTTCTTCATATCTTCTTTCGCCTTTGCTACTTCGGCCTTTGCCACTTCGGCGGCCTCGCGCTCTCCGGCTTTCATGAGCTTGCCTATCTCGGCGGCCTGCTTGTTGAGCGAAGCGGCGATAGTGTCGGCCGAGAGCTGCAATGCGCGGCGTCGCTCGTCGAGAGCGAGAATGGCGTCAATCTTTTCCTTTCCATCAAATCCCTTGACCTTCAGGCGGTCTACGATATATCCGGGATTTTCCTTGATCTGTTGTATTGTCAGCATAATGCTTATGTTTTTTTATCTTATAAGATTTATAAATCCTATAATTCTTATATTATTACGATAGCAGCTCTTTCACTTTAGCGGAGATGGCGCGACCGTCGGCACGACCGGCAAGCGCCTTGCTTGCCACGCCCATCACCTTGCCCATCATCTTTGCGTCGGTGGCGCCCACCTCGGCGATGATTTTCTTAAGCTCGGCGGTGAGTTCTTCGTCGGTCAACTGCTTAGGGAGGTATTCCTCTATCACTGCCATCTCGGCAAGCTCGTTGGCGGCAAGCTCGGGGCGGTTCTGCTCCGTGTAGATTGCAGCGCTCTCGCGGCGCTGCTTTGCCATCTTCACCAGCACCTTTGTCGCGGCCTCGTCGCTCAGAGTGCCGTCGCCGCCTTTGGCGGTCTTTGCCTCGAGAAACTCTTTCTTGATGCCGCGCAAAGCCTCCAGACGCACACGCTCCTTGGCAAGCATCGCCTTCTTGATATCTTCTGAAATCCTGTCAAATAAATCCATATCTGTCATTATATTTATATGTAGCGCAAAGTTACGCAATTTTTCTTTTTCAAGATGTAATTTCTCTCATTAAAAAACAGCAAAAACGCAATTTATGCATCCCGGTTGCCCCACGGCCAAGTCGCAGGGCGTCATGACCGGGCTAATCAGATAGACGATGCCTGCCGGCAACGTCCGTGGGGGGTATGTGCCTCCTGTATCCCGGCCAAGTCGCTGCGCTCCATGACCGGGCTAATCGGATAGACGATGCCTGCCGGCAACGCCATCCGGGGTGTGTGCCTCCTGTATCCCGGCCAAGTCGCTGCGCTCCATGACCGGGCTAATCGGATAGACGATGCCTGCCGGCAACGCCATCCGGGGTGTGTGCCTCTTGTATCCCGGCCATGGAGCGCAGCGACTTGGCCGGGTATAGGTGTGCACCCACAGACGTTGCCGGCAGGCATCGTCAATCATCGTCAATCACCGGTGTGGTCAGGGTTGATGCCCTGCGCCATCAGCATATTACGGTATTCATCAATAAACTGTTGCCCTATATGATGTGATTTTTGATTGATGATATATTGTCGCACATTTTCAAGGGCATCACGTGACAGCGACTCAAGGTAATATCCTTCGCTCCACCCCGGCCAATCATGGATTATGGCATTACTCCTTATAAAAAGAGAACTCTGGCGTTTCAGTTCGCCGACGAGTTTGGCAGGAGCGATGTTTGGCGATGCATCAATCAGAAGATGTATATGGTCAGGCATTCCGTTTATCCGATATATATAACAGCCTTGTTTGTTCAGGATATGGAACAGGATTTTATAGACACTTCGCTCGCAGTCGTGACTGATTGCCATTCTGCGCTCTTTGGTGGCTATAACGATGTGATATAGTAGAAATGTATGGCTCATAGGACAAATGTACGTCAAAAAATGCGGGATAAAAAATGTTAGTGTACATTTATTTAGAGAGTGATGCGAGTTAATCAGATTGACGATGCCTGCCGGCAACGTCGTCCGGGGTGTGTGTCTCCTGTATCCCGGCCAAGTCGCTGCGCTCCATGACCGGGTTAATCGGATTGACGATGCCTGTCGGCATCTCGGTCACGGGGCACATCCATGTCACCGACCCAGGGCTAATGGGATTGACGATGCCTGTCGGCATCATGGCTTGATATGCCATTTCATCGTACGATCTTTCGTTATACGGTCTTGCTGTGGGTGACATATAAGCTGTTGTCAGGGATAGGGAGATGCCGGTAGGCATCATCTACTGATTAACCCGGTCATGGAGCGCAGCGACTTGGCCGGGGATAGGGATGTGCACCCACGGACGTTGCCGGCAGGCATCGTCTATCCCATTAGCCCGGTCATGGCGCACCGCGACTTGGCCGGGGGGCGGTTGGCCGGGATACATCGTCAATCCCATCCGATAGATGTGTCACACCTTGTCTTCAGGGAATTTGCCTTGGCGCGCATCGCGGCGTTTGCGCCAGTCGTTGCGCATTTTCATAACGAAGATTATGGCCGAGCAGAGGCCGGTCACCACATTGGTGATAAGCAGAGGCCAGTTGCCGAGCAATATGCCCTGTATCACAAAAAACACGCTGCCCAGTCCCATCAGCAGGAAGGTCGGCACCGCGATGCTGTCAGTGTCGTTGGTGCGGATTGTATATATAGCCTGCGGCAGATAGCCGAATATCATACATACGCACGCGGCGTAGCCTACAATTGTCGTTATCATGGTTGAACGGTTATTTATGTTGTGAAAAGCGTAAATATACGCAATATACTTCATCAACACAAATTTTCATGCAATTGTTGCACGCTACGCGGTCATTCAAGCTTTGCCGGCATCACCCCCTTTCCGGAATCAATCTCTATGACCGCTTTAAACACAGACTGCGCACGATTATGTGCAGGCCTGTGCAGGCTAACATTGAAAGGCGCCAGGTAGCTGCGGCTGAATTGCTCAGGCTCATAACGTCTCAACATCATATTTTCACAATATGAGCTCGAATGCAGATTATATGACCCGACAATCACTTCCACGTAATCGTCATAGACCCCGGCATAGAATTTCGCATGCGATTTATGTCTCCCGGGTCCATTGCATAAACAATCCTCCGTATCTGTATATTCATACACGTGATTGCAGCTCTGCCCGGAGCATTTTAGTTTCATCCGGCGTGAAGTTGAAAATTTCATTAATGTTAAATCTCTATTTGAGTTAATAATTAGTCTCTTATATTGTTGAAATTTAGTTTTAAATTTCTTACCTTTGTGGCATTAGTTATAGTACAAATCCTTCCGAAAGTTTAAAAAATCGTTATCACTTTCTCCAAATTAATAATATAAACTTGAATTAATTTAGTATTTTTATAAATTTAATCAAAAATCACTATAAGTATTAACCAAAAATCGATTTTTATGAAAAAATTTTTACTCTCGTTAGCCACAGTGCTTTGTGCTGCGTCGTTTGCTTCAGCAGATGAGGTGACTATTAACCCCAACGCCTCGACCGGCTTTACAGGTGATGCCAATTCCTATAGCGCCTCAACCGACGGCTTTACCATCACTTATGCCAAAGGTGGCTCAACCAACGACTGCGTGGCTCCCTCTGCCGACCACATCCGCGTCTACAAAAGCGCTAAATTGACAATTGCCGGAGAAAAAGGTCAGACAATCACCAAAGTGGTAATGACATCTACCGGCAAAAAACACTGCGGATTCAATGCTGTATCTTCTGGTTCAGGTTCATGGACTACTTCCTCTCCCTACATCTATACATGGAACGGTAGCGCAACAGAAATCACATTTACTGCTGGCGCCGCTCAGACCCGCATCAAAGAAATTGTCATAACCTATACTCCTGATGCAAGTGCTGTGGTAGTTGACAAGCCCGTCATCGCTCCCGCAGAAGGTGTCTATGGTGAAGCTCAGGAAGTGACAATCACTGCCGCTGCAGATAACAAAGTGTATTATACACTTGATGGATCAAATCCCACTGATGCTTCAACTCTCTACACCGCACCCTTCACCGTCAGCGAATCAACTACTGTCAAAGCCATTGCTGTTGACCCCGACGACAACGCATCGTCAGTAGTTACTACCATCATTGCTATTGCCGAAGGCGCTAACGGTGACGGCACCGAAGCTGCTCCCTACAACGCCATCGCAGCCAACGCAGCTGCTCTCGCCGGCATTACCGGCAGCGTATACGTAGAGGGCATCGTTGTTTCAATAAAAACAATCGACACCGGAACATACGGCAACGCCGAATACTACATCTCAGCCGACGGCACCGAAACTGACCAGTTCTATATCTACCGCGGTTATGGCCTCAACGGCGACAAATTCACTTCGGCAGATGACCTCAAGCCCGGCATGAAAGTAGTTGTAAACGGCAACCTTACACTCTACTCTGGCGCTCCTCAGTTTGGCTCAGGCAGCAAAATCGTCAGCCTCAGCACATCAGGCATTGCAGGCGTTGAAATCGACGAAAACGCTCCCGTTGAATACTTCAACCTCCAGGGTGTTCGCGTCAACAACCCCGTCAACGGCCTCTACATCATGCGTCAAGGTGACAAAGTGGTGAAAGTTGTGAAATAACAAACGACCGACTCTACCGGCCGGACTGCGATAGTCCGGCCGTAACCCGATAAAAGCGGGGTGTCTCTGCA
>ERZ778512.1130-NODE-1130-length-18681-cov-6.351552_pt1 | contig 18681 bp, 17 predicted proteins | sample MGYA00510346_ERZ778512 | MGnify/ENA primary metagenome ERZ778512 (study PRJEB29527, sample SAMN07138962) | mouse gut metagenome | material: feces | host: mouse | place: China:Nanjing | collected 2016-01-25 ...
GCTGACCGGCTTCACCCGGCACGCCGTATCCTGGGGCGTGTGTCATCCGAATATCCACTACTTCCAGAATCTGACGCCCGGGTGGGTGTCATTCAATGGTGAAAAACCGAAGATTGCCATCGTACCCCGGAGTCTGCACCGGCTGATTTATGGCTCTGACAAACGGGCCACGCCGCCCCTGGATGATGATCTGGTGGTGAACTTATGCACCAGCGAACATCTGCTGGTTCATCATCCGATGCTGGAAGGGATTCTGCTGTCTGAATGTGAACGTCTGAGGCAGCGTTCTCTGGCAAATAAACTGATCAGCCTCTTCCGTCAGTTTGGTGGCACGGAGTTGCGCCTCAAACTGGTCTGGCTTTGCTGGCTTGATTTAATGACCGGAAACAGCCTTGACGACTGGACGGAGAACCTGAAACGGAAATCAGAAAAAGAGCTGGGGGAATGGATCATCGACCGTCAGAAGCAGAACGCAGCACTGACGGATCTGATGGATCAGTACGTGCTCCTGGCATACCGCACAACGGTTGACGGTAACCGTAACTGATGCCGGTTGTTTCCGGAAGGTGCGGCAAAATACGGAAATGATGATACCCCCGGCCCTGCATGCTCACCTGCAGAGCGTGTTCGTCGTCATCATACTGAGCCATGACGGATGTCTTAAGGGCATCCTGTCATTGCTGAGCTGGCATGCTGCGGTACATGCCTCACCCTGGTGACAATAAGTACATGGCGACAGCACTCCCTGCACCGCAAAAGAGATGTACACGGCCGGATGTTATGGCTGAATGTTTCTTCGTCAGATATTCAGGAACAGTTGTAGTAACGAATTTTACCGATCTCTGTACACGGCCGGACGCCGTCAGTGTATACGGGCGGACGTTCCATGCTGCATGACTACATCCGGCCCGGATGTCAATGAGTCCGTCAGGAACGCTTCGCTTCGAAACCAGGCCTGGATACCAGCGCCGGCACGCCGGGAAGAAGTTGATATGGTGGTTGCCGGACAACAGCGCTCCTGGATTGACTGCTGCATCACTCAACCACGCTGAATATCAAAGGAGAGCGTTACCGATTAAAAGAGAAACGGAAAGCTGTGGTGATGACCCAAAACAACACGACAATCAGTGAGGATGGAATGGTGAAAATCAGACTGCATCAGTGTAGAAAATATACTGGCTGGCATGAAAATGGCCCGGCTCGTGGCGTTGACATATTCTCTCCTGAGCATCCTGAATGACTGCAGTTGCTGTGGAAAAGTAAGCAGTCTCCACCCACGGCACCACTTAACAGACATTCAGTAACTCACCCCAGACTTTCTATAACGCTTATCGGTGCACTGAAAACAGGAGAGTGCGCTTAAAACCGCAGACCGCATTGCGGGTGTTACTGCATGACAGCCTGGCGGTATTGTGAAATGTCGGCAGGAACCGATGTCTGCGCAGGGGGAACTTCCGTGATCGGGATAAGTGCAGAAGAAATCAGATCACGACGTAAACCTGCAGTGCCTGACGCTGCAAGTGGCATTAACCATGGGACGTTGCCGATCCCGGATTGCGGAAACAGGAGCACTATTTTCTGCCGCGGGGAGTACCTCTGGCAGTAAATCCGGCTCGCTCATCTGACCGTCTCTCTCCCGGAAAAGACCAGAAATGAGATCGTCACCTCAACAGCAGGGAAGATGTCTTGACAGACTGGTTATATTGCATACGATTTATGAAGAAAAAGACAGCAAATATGGAGGCTATAGCGGAGAACACCCTACGAAATTCCTGTGAAAAACGATTGAAAAAACGATCAGATTCGATTCGTTTTTATATGCTTTTTGGGCACGTGGCGATGACGAACTGTTGCATGTGCAGAGGAGAATGCACCCGGAAGCACCAGAATCATCCAGAAAGGCAGAACGATTACGCATCAAACCAGGAGACAGCAATATCAGGATAACATACTGATTTAAAATGAATTTACAGCAATACGTGAAAACATTTTTTACTTAAAGGAGACAGATGCGCTGAAGACAGTGCAGGTATTTTTATATAAAAATGAGAAGGTTACGGGATGTCTATCCAGCACACTATGACCGGAGAATATCAGTCAGGCTTAAAAAGACAATAAATACAGTGAGTTAAATACACAGAGAAAACGAAAACGTAGTATCAGAGGGTACATCTTACAACAGAGACTGAATTTCCGGTTTTTCATAACCGGCACATTCCGGAAAGAGCAGGCTAACCGGAGGCTTTCTGACACCAGTCCCTGGCAGTTTAATCTGTACATCATGTACGGATGTTTTGTTCGCATTTTTAAAATCGGCAAAAATGCGAGAAGAGCAGCTATATTGTGGATGAACTGAAAAGTGCCCGGGAGCAACAAAAAAGGCGTGATGAACGTGCTGATGGTTCCGTTCCGCTGAAACTGTCCGGAAAAATCCACAAACAGCCTGAAAGTATTGCCCGAAGTCGTGGTGCCCCCCAAAAAACTGTTGAATGAAATGATTGAGCTGGCGTACCAGGATTTTGTGGCAAATGAGCAGCACAAGACTCGGAGTTAAAGACTGCAGGGCCCCGGTTACCAATTCTGCAGCATACACAACGAATGTATCCGGCTCTTACCTGTGAGGGGCACGAAAATTATACATTGAGCATGAGTGGATAATCCCGGGTGAGAGTCTCCCGTTTTACACTATTCACTAAAGGTGAGGCATATCATTCAGTCTCTCTGAATTCTTCATTTCAGTAACTTCAGCTACCTTCGTTTCATCTCCCCCACGAACCGGGGCCGCAGCTTGTTGTATCAATACCAAATTGTTGGTCATTACTGTCCTGTATCACTGGGCTGGCAAGTGAACTGAAATCCGCACCTTAATATTCTGACTGGCTGCGTACATTCATGGCATGAAGCGGCCGGAACGGCTGAGCTGAAGGTCCGTTGTGAGCGAACAGCGGACATTCACTACACATGGTTCAAACATGAACCGGAGCTTTATTGTCTAGCTGTCAGTGTACTGCGATTTACCCGCTCGGTTGTCCAGAAAATCGGTCTGAAATCCAGTCATTAAAGGGCCTTAGCCTGACATTAAGCAACTTGGTAGGCGGATAGATAATAGAAATAGGAATGCGCAGGTCTGTCATGTTGCCTAGAACGGTGACAAGCTGTCCGGTGCGAAATCATTCCGGCAGCGACAGGCTCATGTGTCAGCCCGACGCCCAGACCGTCAACGAGCATGTGGATCTGCGAGGCGTTATCGTTCGCAGCGATGTTAAAACGAACAATCTGCTCATCTTCTAGAAGCACAAGTGCTTTAATGACATTAAGGCGGTCTATATGTTGCATTACAGACTTCCTATTGATCTTTACCTGAGGCTGAAGCAACCACGTTAATCCGACTATTTTTCGATTGCACCATCCACTATCACCATCGATCTTCCCTGAGCACAACGTTCAACTCTCCCGCGTACGCCGTATACCTGCGCAAGGCTCTCTGCATGGATCACCGTTTGCGGGTCGCCGCTGTCGATAAGTTTCCCCTCTTTCAGCATGATGACCTGGGCGGCATGCCGCAGTGCGATATTGATATCGTGTAAGACGACCAGCGTAACCATATTGCGTCTTCGCGTTTCGCGCGATACAACATCCATCACATGGAACTGATAATTGAGATCCAGCGCGCTCAGTGGTTCATCCAGCAATAATAATGCGGGGCGGCGAATAAGCGACTGTGCAAGCCCCACCAGCTGCTTCTGACCGCCGGACAGGCTATCGAGGTAGTTCATTGCCAGATGTGCGATGCCTAGCTCTTCGAGCAGCGCTATAGCCTGCGCCTGATTTTGCCCGGCGCCGGAGGCGCGCTGGGCGACAACCACCGACTCCAGCACCTGTAAATGCACGCCCTGCGGCAGGGACTGCGGCAGGAACACAACTTTTTCAGCCCGACGAGCAAACGGCAGCGATAAGAGATTCTCTTCATTCAGCCAGGCTTCGCCACTGGCGCGATTTAGCCCGGCCAGGGCGCGCAGTAGCGTTGATTTACCGCAGCCATTAGGCCCCAGCAGTACAGTGACTTCGCCGCGCGGCAGCGTAGAAATCGACAGATGCTCAATAATCCGCCGTTTGCCGTAACCGGCGCACAGCGCATTAATCGTAAGCCCGCTCATGACATACTCCCTCGATGACGCATTACAATGCTCAGAAAGAACGGAACGCCTACCAGCGAGGTAACAATTCCTACCGGTAAAATGACACCGGGAATGATGTTCTTCGACGCTACCGAGGCCAGCGATAGCACCAGCCCACCGATAAGGATGCTTCCGGGCAAATAAAAGCGATGATCTTCTCCCAGCAACAGGCGGGAAATATGCGGTGCAACCAGGCCAATAAAGCCAATTGGCCCCACAAACGCAACCGAAAGGGCCGCCAGCAGGCTGATGCGCAGCAGGGAACCCAGGCGCAAACGGCGAACATCAATGCCAAAACTCATCGCCCGCTCTTCGCCGAGGCGTAGCGCGGTAAGCTGCCAGGCACGACGCAGCGACCAGGGTAAAACAATCGCCATCGCCGCCGCCAGCACCGCCAGTTTCTCCCATGATGCGCGAGCCAGGCTGCCCATCGTCCAGAACACCAGGCCCTGCAAAGTATCTTCATCGGCGACAAACTGCATAATGGACACCAGCGCATTGAAGGTAAACACCAGCGCAATCCCAAACAGCACAACGCCCGACGTCGGCACGCGCGTCCAGCGGGTCAGACTATCGAGCAGCAGGGCGGACAGGAGCGCAAAAAGAAAAGCGTTTGCCGGTATAAACCCGCTTTCGGGAACGCCGGGAATACCGATGCCCAGAACAATCGCCAGCGCTGCGCCAAAGGCCGCCGCCGACGAAACGCCAAGCGTAAACGGGCTGGCGAGGGAGTTATTCAGAATAGTTTGCATCTCTGCCCCGGCCAAACCCAGCGCCATTCCTACCAGGAGCGCCATCAGCGCATAGGGCAAACGGATGTCCCAAACGATAACCCGCATGCCGTTAGTCGCCCCGGACGGATGCATCAAAGTCTTTATCAGCGAATGTAAAGGGAGCCCTGAGGGGCCGAGGGTGAAATCGAGCAGCAGCGAAGCAATGATAGCGATAAAAATAACCGCCAGTATTACCAGACGCTGGCGAAAAAGCTGGCGATAGCGGTTCTCGACCGACAGCGTACTTTCCAATACAGTCATGGTTTTTCACAGCCTCCGTTAGCGCGGCGGATTGAGCACATCGCTCATCTGCGCATCGCTTAACGTCAGGCCAAAGAACTGCCGATAAAACTCACGCGTCTCTTTGCGTATATCCACATCAGCAAATCGCGCAGGATAAAGCGTTTTCGCCAGCCACAAAAATTGCAGCGCCTCTTCGCTGGTTTCACGGCACCACCAGAACATTCCTTTCGGATTAACGTAAACGCGATGATGAATGACCGCGTCCACGCTTGCCCACTGCGGAGAACTCAGAATGGCATCCGCGTCGCGCTTGTTCATCGCGATGATAACCGCCGGATTGGCAGTGACAATTTTCTCCAGCGCGACTTCACCCGAACGATTTTGTTGATGCTCGCCAAACCAATTTTCAGCGATATTTTTGCCACCGGCCAGGTCAATCCAGTCCTGGTTTAGCGAGGGTCTACCGGTGGTGGTCAGCGGATTGCCCATACTGTGATAGAGCGACACGCGCTGTGACGCAGGAAGATCTTTCAGGCGCCCGGTGACCAGGGCCACGTTGCGATCGAAGTAGCGTTGATAGGCGAGCACTTTTTGCTGCGCATCGGGCCCCAGCACCGCTGCCGTTTGCTGTACGCGCTGCGTTAACGCCCGCAGTGAATTCGCCTCAAACGCCAGCACCTGCACCCCAGCCTGTTTCAGCAACGCCTGTTGAGGCACTACCATATTCTGCGGTACAAAAAGCATATCGACCCCCAGCGCGATAATCTGTTCGGGATTGATTTCATGCCCGCTGTTTACGCTAACTGCTGCGACTTTCTCTATGCGCGGCAGGCTCTGGCGAAACAGGGGGATCCTTTTTGCAATCATCGAGGTTCCGACAATGTTATCGCCGTACCCCAGCATGGCAATAATGGTATTTTGCGCCGGCCACGGTGACGCGATACGCACCTCCTTGTGCGTATTTTCTGCGTGCAGGCTGGCCGCCAGCAGCAGCGCCAGCAGCGGAAATAAACGGGAGAGTTTCATCATTTATCCATCAGAAATCGAAGGTGACGGATGCACGCACTTCGCGGCCGCCGCCGATAAACGCACTTGGGGAACCGTTATCGCCATCGGTACCCGATGGGAAGATAGAAGCCCAGTAATGTTTATCAAACACGTTGTTTACCACCACGCGGAAAGTGGTTGGGACGTTGCTCACTTTCGTGGTGTAACGCGTTCCCAAATCCCATGTGGTATAGCTGCTGGCGTAAGAGGTGTTGGTATCGTTCGCCGCGCGTTTGCCCGTATAATGGACGTTAGCGCTGTAAACCCATTCCGGTATGGACGGCAAACTGTATTCCGCCAACAGATTGGCCTGCACTTTCGGCACGCCGACAACCTGTTTATTGCTGGTTGAGGCATTCGCCGTATCTTTCAGTTTCGGGTCGAGGAAGGTCACGCCGCTGTAAATATTCAGCCCCTGCCACACATTCCCGGCAGCGGTTAACTCAAGGCCGTTGTTAACCTGGTTACCCTGCTCTTTATACACGTTATCCGTATCAAGATAGGCAAACGGACGTTCCAGTCGGAACAGCGCGGCGCCTAGATTCATCTCGCCGATGTCCGATTTTAGCCCCACTTCATACTGCTTGCTGCGATACGGGTTTAGCGTTTGACCGGCATTTTTTACGCTCTCATCCGTCGGTGCGGTACCGCCCTGCTCCAGCGAATCGGCATAGCTAACGTAGGCCATTGTGTTAGGGGTAATTTTATACATCAGCGCGGCGTTCGGACTTAAACCATTTTCATCAACCTGGTTCGTTTGATTACCGTGCTTATCGTAGTTTTTAGTCTGCAGCCAGCTCTGGCTGAGATAGAACATTGCCGACCACTGCGGCGTAAATGTCACCGTATCGCCGAGCGTAACGCTCTGCTGAGTATTTACGCTGGAGCGGTATCGCGGCCCGCCGGTGCGGATTTTGCCATCGCTCTGCTCATCTATCGCATCCGGGTGATACATATTTGTTGTACCCCAGCTATAGCTGGAACCTGTTCCTTTGGCACTATAAAGCGACCAGACATATCCCGTGGTAGAAAGTGACAGATCGTGGCCGATAGAGCCGGTATCAATATGACCATTCAGCCCGGCGGTGTTGCTCAGGACGCGAAAACGTCCGGCAGCGGTGGAATCCTTCATCGAACGAGAGATATCGCCCTGATTGTTGAGTATTTTACTGGAAACACTACGCATCGCGCGGTCAGCCTGCTGCCAGCCCACGCCAGCGTTCATGGACCAGTCGTCGTTAAAGTAGTGGATCAGGCGAGTACTGATGGTATCGGTAGTAAGGTCGTTGCCCGCAGTGCTGAGCGCCAGATTTTTGTCCTTCGGATTCGGCGCAGACGGCAGTTTGACGTTCGGCCCATAGTTAAAGCTACCGACATAGCCTTTCTGGATAAATTCGTAATGGCTGGCGTCGAGCTGTAGCTGAGTGCCCGGCTGAATATTCCAGTCGAGCGCAACGGAAACGAGTTTGCGACGCAGCGTGCTGTCATCCACATTGCCTTCCCCTTCCTGATCAAGCAGGTTCACGCGATAGCCAAACCGTTTGTTTTCATCAAAATGGCCACCCAGATCGGCATGGCCGGTAAACGCACTGCGGCTTTGATAGCCCAGCGTCACTTTACGCAGCGTCTCTTCGGTTGGGCGCTTCGCCACGAAATTAAACTGCCCTGCTGGGCTCGCCGGGCCGTACAGCGCGCCGGTCAAACTGTTAAGCACATCCATGCGCTCAAGCATTTCCACCGGAAACGCGGTTGTTGAAACGATATTCAGCCCGTCCAGACGGCTGTTGGCCACCACGCTGCCCTGCATCCCCCGACTTTGCGGACGCCCGACATCCATTCCACCGCGCGCCTGCATTTGCGTACTGGGAGAGTATTTCAGCATCTCGCTGACGCTTTGCGCCTGCTGATTTTCAATCATCTCTTTAGTTACAGTGGTGCTGGAATATGGTGTTTCGATCCAGGATTTCGTTCCCAGCGGGCCGACATCTATATCGTTCGTTTTGAAACCGGCACCGGCGGCAGAATCGGTGGTGTCGGCGGCGGTGTTGCCCGTGACAATCATTTCATCTTCAGAAGTAGACGAGGCATGAGCATGAAGCGGTATGAAAGACGCTAATGCTGGCAAAAGCGCAGCGAAAGTTATTTGAGTTTTCATGAATCACTGATCGTTATGTAAATATTTATATTACGATCGGTGCATAGGCAAAATTATGATCCAGATCACACGTGAATGTAAGTTATTTACAAATTACGCTAACCTTCTGTCTCCGCTCTTTGCAGCATAAAAGTATGGCGGCGCGTTGTTGAAAGCAGGAGCGGCCGGGTTGTCAGAAAGCTGGTTTGGACGCAAGTAATATATAACAACTCTGATTACCGCATACTGTCAGGACAGTATCTACTTGAGCGTCCGCCTTTGGCACAGAGCGGACGATATCACTGAGCTGAAGGTCCGCTGAGAGCGAGAAGCGGAAGTTCAATGTGATAAAGCTCAGGAACATTGTCGTTGATGATGATAAAGAGGATCAGACTAACTTAGCACTTCTCATCACGTTGATAAGGCATAGAAACCGCAAACACTATTGTGAATATCATTTCACTATAGTAAATTAAAGTAAGCTCTTTTCGTTCGTTATTACATAAAATAAAGTTCTCTCTAAGGTTGAAAAATGTTAGATATCAGAATGTCACGACCATCTGAAGCATCAGAGATCATACAAATCTGGAAGAGTTCAGTGGATGCTACCCACGACTTTCTTACAGGTCATGACCGACAAGAAATCGAAAAAGAAGTTATCGGCTTTTTCTCAGAAACTCCTGTATGGGTTGCAACAAATCAGGATGACCAACCGCTAGGATTTATGTTTTTGCATGAGGGGCATCTGGAGGCACTTTTTGTAGCAGGCTCTGCTCGCGGACTTGGCGTCGGAAAACGTTTGATATCTCATGCACTGGCTCTGCATCCAGAGCTAAGCGTTGATGTAAATGAACAAAACCAGCAGGCTGTAGGGTTTTATCAGCATATGGGTTTTCAGGTATCAGGGCGTTCCGATCTGGATAATCAGGGAAGGCCATACCCCTTGTTGCATCTGAGAATGGCCAATAACATGTAACCAATGTGGCAGAGAAGATATCATTGATTTTTTTGGCTAAAAGCCACGATGTAAGAACAGCTCTGCTCACTATCTGGATTGCTCATTTGGTACTCGCTTGCAAAGGTAAGGGCAAGACAGTCACCGGCACGTAAATGATGGGTCTGATTTTTGACTCGAAAATCAAGGCTGCCACTCATCATCCAAAGCGTTTGCCCGGAAAGATGCTCATTTGCGGAGGCGGGTATCGTCAGCTCACCCATTGCAGGGATTTCAACTTTGATCAGTTCCGGGCATGCCCCCGCAGGAGACAAAGACCAACGGGTGATGCCTGATTGCTCATCCGTCCAGTGCTGTTGCTGATGAGCAAAACGAACCAGGGAATTCTGATGTTGCTCAAGCTCTGCAAAGAGTTTAGATAGCGTTACATTCATGGCGTTGGCCAGGCGGCTAAGGATAGTTGCACTAGGGCTGGAGATGCCTCGTTCAATCTTACTAATCATGGCCTGACTGACGCCCGATCGTTGAGCAAGCTCTGTTACAGTCAAATTGCGAGCCTTCCTGTGTTTAAGCAATAAACGTGCAATATCGCTATCTACTATCTGATTTTTAAATTTTTTATCCATTTCCGCCCTCTCTTTCACCAACCTGATTATGCCATTACATAAATTGGCCTGAAATAAATGATTTTGTAAGTCTGTAAATTCACTACTCCTAAGCGCGGCACTTCGTTTATACGCACCTATAACCTTAAAATATGAGTTGGTAAGCTTAACGTCCGCTTTTGGCACAGAGCGGACTGTCAGATTAGATTCAGACCTGTACTCATTAGCTGATACAAATCAGCCACATATACCTGCATTCCAAATAATTTCAGGCAGATATTATCTCCGTGAATCCCCCCGCCACCTTTCCGGTGCGCGGGGTTTTGTCTTTTTTCACCGGGAATACATGTATGAATCCGTCTGATGCCATTGAGGCAATTGAAAAACCGCTCTCCTCCCTGCCTTATTCACTTTCCCGTCACATCCTGGAACATCTGCGCAAACTCACCAGTCACGAACCCGTGATTGGCATTATGGGTAAAAGCGGGGCCGGTAAATCCTCACTCTGTAATGCGCTGTTTCAGGGGGAGGTCACCCCGGTCAGTGCACTCATGACAGCGCTTCCCGGACATGCCGCCATCCCTCTGATGACACGCCTGCAGGACGAACTGCGCACGGAGTCTGTCCGCACTCAGATCCGTGAACAGTTTACCGGTGCGGTGGACCGGATATTTGACACGGCGGAGAGTGTCTGTGTTGCCTCTGTTGTCCGTACGGCCCTGCGCGCAGTTCGTGACACGGTGGTCTCTGTTGCCCGCGCGGTATGGAACTGGATTTTCTTCTGAACCCGGTGGTGATGTACCAGGCTGTTGTTACAGATTTTTAACTCCATGAAAACACTATGCAAACGCAGCCATACCCGGGGTGTCCCCTTGCGTTGTGCTTCCCAAGTTAATAGAATACATCGATCGTTACTATCATATTGATCGTTATAAACGATCGTTTGTAGTAAATGACCTCCTCCGTGGTTGTCATGAAAATGCGTCTCAGGAAGGTTAAATAATGCACGAAAAGAACATCGCCCTGCTTTGTGATGAAGCCGACCGACTTTTGCAACTGAACATTAATCTGCTCCGGCAAATGGTTGAGGAGCCAGATGTGTTATCTGACAGTAAGAACGAAAACAGACTGCTTTTTGATAAACAGAAAGCACTGAAAAGAATTGAGGAGCTGGAGGGCGAACAAATCAAAACCGCCCGCAGGGAGATGGTGCTGGCTGTTGTCGGCACGATGAAAGCAGGCAAATCAACCACCATCAACGCCATTGTGGGGCAGGAAATTCTGCCTAACCGTAACCGCCCCATGACCTCTGTACCGACGCTCATCCGCCACGTTCCCGGAAAAACTGAGCCGGTTCTCCATCTGGAACATATTCAGCCTGTCCGCAATTTATTAATCACACTGCAGGAAAAACTCGCCACCCCGGCAGGACAGCAGGTCGCACAGACCCTGCAGCAAATCGGGGATACCCGCGAACTGCTGGATATTCTGACGGATGATGGCTGGCTCAAAAATGAATACCACGGGGAGGAGGAAATCTTTACCGGACTGGCATCGTTAAACGATCTGGTTCGTCTTGCTGCGGCAATGGGGACTGAATTTCCTTTTGATGAATACGCAGAAGTGCAGAAACTGCCGGTGATCGACGTGGAATTCAGCCATCTGGTGGGGATGGATGCATGCCAGGGAACACTCACACTGCTGGATACCCCCGGCCCTAATGAGGCCGGACAACCGCAGATGGAAGTGATGATGCGGGATCAACTGCAGAAAGCCTCTGCGGTTCTGGCTGTGATGGATTACACCCAGATGAACTCAAAAGCGGATGAAGACGTCCGTAAAGAGCTTAATGCCATTGCTGACGTATCAGCCGGCCGCCTGTTTGTACTGGTCAATAAATTTGATGAGAAAGACCGCAATGGCGATGGGGCAGATGCCGTACGCCAGAAAGTTCCGGCAATGCTGAACAGCGATGTGCTGCCCGCCTCCCGCGTTTATCCCGGATCCTCACGCCAGGCATACCTGGCTAACCGTGCGCTTCATGAGTTACGGAAAAACGGAACCCTTCCTGTTGATGAAGCCTGGGTCGATGATTTTGTCAGGGAAGCCTTCGGTCGCATGAAAAAAGATTACGTCTGTAAAGACAGCGAACTGGCAACTGAAGGGGCGACAGACCTGTGGGAAGGCTCACTTATCGATCAACTGATAACGGAAGTCATACTGAGTTCACACTCCAGAGCGGCGGCACTGGCGGTTGATTCTGCTGCCGCAAAACTGATGCAGAATGCAGAAAATGTCAGCGAATATCTGTCATTACGCCATCAGGGGCTGCAGCAAAGCATTCAGTCACTGCAGGCGAATATCACCAGCCTGCTTGCGGATATCCGGAAAATCGCGGACTGTCAGGAGCAGGTGACCGCTGATGTCAGAATGGCCATGGAGGAGATCGATGCCAGAACCCGGGAATTACTGACGGGGGTCTGCACCTCACTGGAAGAGGAGCTGAATGACTATTTCAGAACTGGTAAACGCAAAGAACAGCAAATGTTGGAGGAAGAAGACGCAGAACAACGAAGGTCCCGGTCCGGATTATGGGGAAAGATTTCTCAATGGTCCGGTATCAACAACCCGGGCTGGGAAGATTACAGGAAACGAGACTTTGACCCGGAAACCCCCGAGATAACACTAAATAATCGCAGGGAAGCAATTGAATATATAGAGGAAATTGAGTCAACTGTGACCAGCCTGCACCGTGAGGCTGAAGCACAGTTCCGGCCTGAGCTGGAGAAAATCGTCAGCGGGATTGAAACAGGTTTTCGTGGCACGGCCCTGTACGCCACAGAAAACATTGCCGGTCGCATCAATGCCCGCCTGGAGGATGAGGGCTTTACCGTAAAAATCAGTTTTCCGGCAGTCAGTCAGTTACAGACCCGGCTCGCGGTAAAAACAAATCTGAGTGCGCTTATGGAGGAAAGAACGGAGACCGTCACCCGTCGCCGTCGGCAGAGTGGCGTATGGGGAACCGTTTGTCGATGGTTTGGCACCAGTGACCTGGGCTGGGAAAACTATGACGAGGATGTGAGTCGCAGCGTGATCAATATCAACAAGGTCAGAGAGGAAGTTATGTCACTGACCCGGGCATATTTCGGGGAGCTGCAGGCATCCATTGAGCAGGATATTAACCAGCCCGTCCGCCAGGAAATCGATGCCTTTTTCTGCGCATTCAGGGAGAAAGTTGAACAACTGCGTAACACGCTGATTCAGAGCTCTGAAGATCATAAACGCGATCAGCAGGCACAGGAACGGCTTACCGGGAGACTTCAGGCATTAAATGAAAGGGTTCCTGAGCTCATTACTGACAGTAAGGCGCTGAGGGAAGAGCTGGAGACAATGCTGTGACTTCACCATTTATTCAACAAATTGCTGATAACCGGGTATGTCAGGTACTCACCTGTCTTCCTGAAAAATTTGTGGTTGATTTCGCAAACGGAATCGATGTTGCACAGGAGCATATCCGCACGGCCAGAGAGCGCACGTTCTTCCGGCGTTTAAAAGAGGGACTGACCGGCGAAGGCGCTGCACGGCAGAATGCCATCAATGCTTCGCTTGCACAGGGCGTTGAGGCGTCCCTGCGCTGGCTGACGGAGCTGACAACGTCACTTGCCACCACAAACTACGCGATTACCCGGGTAAACGACAGGGTCAGTTCACTGGTCAGTGATACTGCCAGGCTGGCGCATTATTCCGCAGATACACGGGAGCAGTTATTCATCCTGGCCGATCAGGTTCACCATAAACTGAATCATCTTGAAGAAAAACTCCACCGTGTTGACCAGGTTCAGCGGGCGCAGTTACATCTTGAGCAGATATTCTCATGGTGGAGCGCCGGGCGATACGCGTCATTTTCCCCTGCCGGACGTTGTTATGTGGCACTTGAAGAGCTTCGCTGGGGCGCGTTTGGTGATGTGATACGTCAGGGCGAAACAGGCCAGGTTAACCAGCTACTGGATATTCTCAGACATAAAGCATTAACGCAGATGGCACAGGAGAGTGGCGGTAGTGCAACCGTGCGTCTGAACACTCTGGACTGGCTTGGTGGTCAGGGCCGGGAGCAGGCAGATAACGAGTGGCATGACGCGATTAACTGGCTGGGAGACTGGTGCAGTGAAGAGCAGCATCCGGTGATCTGGTCAACCACGCAGGCTGCAGAACACTTACCGGTTCGCATGCCTCGCCTCTGCTCTGCAGAACGCCTCTCTGAAAGTATGGTCGATGAAATATTTCAGAAGGGGGCTGCATGAGTACAGAAATGAAAACGGGGCTGGTGCTGTCCGGTGGCGGGGCGGTGGGCGCTTATCAGGCGGGAGTGGTTAAGGCACTGGCAGAGTGTGGTACACAGATCAGCATGGTTTCAGGGGCCAGCATTGGCGCATTCAATGGTGCCATTATCGCGGCCTCTCCCGATCTGTCAGAAGCTGCCGTACGCCTGGAGGCGCTCTGGGATCATCTGGGGAATAATCAGGTGCTGTCGGTAAACAGATTGGTTTACTTTTCATTGCTGAAAAAACTGCTCCCGGCCATGAACCTCTGCCAGCTCCCCGGACGTGCGGGCGCACTGCTTACGACGCTTCTTCACCATATATCGACAATCAACAGGTTTGACAATCTGATGACTCAGCCGTTGTTGTCAGATGGGCCCCTGACAGTGCTGATGGATCATTATCTTGATACTGATGATCTGGCTGACGGGCTACCGTTGTATGTGTCGCTGTACCCCACGGAAGGGGGAATGCAGGATATTATCGACTGCATTCGTGCTGAACTGGGTACCGGAACTACAAAAAACTCCGTTTTTCAGCATATCCAGAGCCTGCCCCACGGGCAGCAGAAAGAAGCCTTACTGGCGTCAGCAGCACTGCCCCTGCTGTTCCGTCCCCGTGAGGTACAGGGAAAAATGTACGGTGATGGTGGTATGGGCGGATGGCAAAATATGCAGGGGAATACCCCTGTGACGCCACTGGTGGATGCCGGATGCAATATGGTGATTGTGTCGCATCTGAGTGACGGTTCTTTATGGGATCGCCGGGCTTTTCCGGACACCACAATCCTTGAAATCCGTCCCCGGAAAAAGCTGAAACAAACAGGGGAAGAAGGCAAAAGTGGCGGTCTGCTCAGTTTTACATCGGCACATATCGACACCTGGCGTCAGCAGGGCTATGAAGACACGATGCTGGCGATGGAGCATATCCGGAAACCACTGGAGGCGCGTCAGGCACTGACCCGGTCAGAGGCGGTGTTGCAGAAAAGTCTGGAGAAAACGGAAGAGGCAGATTTGGCACTGAGAAACGCGATGGCCCGGATTAAATAAAGACGCCCCAAAGAAACGCCACCGCCTGTGGTGGTGTTTTTCCTGGCTGGTGTTATTGAAAATATTTTCAGATATATATTACCCGGACGATGGTTAAGATTGATTTATTTAATTTTGGGGAGAAAATTATGAGACTGTCAAATATTTTCCTGGCTGTAGTTTTAACTGTGACCGTATCTGTAGCACACGCTATTCCAAATATGTGGGGCAGTGGCTTCACGATGGGCGTTACTGAGTTCAGTATTGATAACGGTAAGTGGGGTATCAATATCAGTTGCACAGGTAACCCCAACGAAAACAATGTGCTGGCGCACACAATCTATATTTACAAAGGAGATAAGGTGGTCGCAAACTCGGAAGAAAACAATATTAGTTTCGTTATTGACGGTGAAGAATTCTGGGGTGTGGTTCCTGACGGTACCCGTATGAACGATAACGCCTGGGTTAGCTTTGTAAAAGCAATAAGCACTGCAACCGGGTTTGAACTGTACATAAACGAGAAGAAAGTTGCGACGTTTAACCCGTCTGCCAAAAACGTTAAGAAAGTGATGGATAATAACTTTATCCAGTCGTGCTGGAATACCTGGTACGAATAACGATTACAGGAGAGGGGGACTTCCTGGCCCCCGATTTATTTAAGGAGTGCATGAAATGAAACATTTTTTAATTCTGGTTATCGGTTTACTCATTTCCATCACCGCGACTGCCGAATCGCTGGGTCAGTTTGAAGAGGATATCACCGGTTTTCCGCCGGGAGTATGGTTTTACAAAGAAAAAGCAGGCTGGAAAAACGAAACCGGGTATAAAAAAGAATATTTAAACAGTCTCCTCTATAAGGCCGAAGAAATTGCGAATTATCCGGGTAACAGATACACGATTTACCGTAGTAAAAACAGCAGCATAATTTTCGTCGCTGACAACGAAACCAGGACTTTCTACTTGCTAAACAACAAGGACGCCTTATGGTCTGATATTCAGATCGGGTATTGGGCTGAGAACAAAAACTCGTGTCACTACGTCTTTGTCGATACTCAATACCTTGCGCAAAGTAACGAACTTGACGAGTTCTTTCGAACCGGGGTGCTCGATACTCATGGTGTTGGTGAATCGGATCGTAAAGTAAAAGAGATCAGACAAAAACATAAGACTCATGTCTTACTCCGCCTGCCTGCGCAATGTGTGAATGATGCGATCCTCAGCAGAATGAATAAGTCCGAACGTCGTGATCTAATGAAAGCGCAAGAAGATTTCAAACAATATCTTGCCAGAATGGAGCTGTAAGTATTCAACCTTTTCGCAACTGTGAGTGAAATGAAAATCAAAACTATACTTTATACTATCATTCTTTTCTGTGAAATTGGCATCACCGACACATATGCACTCGGTGGTTCGGATATCCGTCACTGCGAACCAACTGAAGAATCTGTAATTATTAACCCGGACGAGTCACCGGTGTTAATATATAGCTTCAGTAAACACGAAGTGTATAAACTGATGCAGGGGGATACCTGCACTGGGCTAGTTATTAGCGATAAAAAGCCAAAGCCTGTCCACGTTTAATGGACATCGCTTGCGAACCGCCAGAAGTCATGTCTGCCAGCATTCATCTACTGGCCGCGGATAATTATACGACCATGGATTTCTGCCATAACGCCGAATTAATCGGTCGTATTCCGTAAGCCGTGGTATCGAATAATTTAAGAAGGATTTTTATCATGAAACACCGACACATTTTAACGTTCTTTGTTGCTTTCCTGTTCATGACTATCGTACCTGATAGCGACGCCGCATTAGTAAAGCGTCCTGAGAAAGGTCGTGCACCGTTCCCGGAATATGTGGAGTTCGCGCAAAACCGTAACCAGTTCCCATGTAATGCACGTTTACGCTTTAAAGGTCTCTGCTTTGTTGAACAAACTGACCCCTGGGGTGCAGCAAGCGTTGTCCGAATCCCTTTCAATTCCCCCAATGGTAAAGGCAGACTTAACGCTTATGGCGTGGTTGTTCATGCAATAATGGTTGGTGATGTTGTCGTTGGTGGCAGCTATTCAACTGGCAAAAATGTTACCTGGAATTTCGATACGTTTTATAGGGAGGGTAAACGTCGCGGTAAGGTGACCTTTTATGTTGATGGTAAATACTGGCACTATCGCGACTATCCACTCGAATAATCCATAACGAACAAAACTATTAAAGGAATTATGCGTCTTATCTGCGCATTATTAAAATCAATAGTAAATTCGCTCCTGCCATTATAGCTGGGGCTTTTTATTTTCAGGTGAAAACACATGAGGGGCTGTACATTACTCTTATTTTCCGAAGCCCCTTTCTTACGCGAACAGGAGGTTGCTGTCATAACAGCTTACCGCAATGTGTTTATCCAGGATGACCCGGGAATGCATTTCCGTTGGGTTATCCGCAACGCGGAAGGTCAGCGACGCTGGCGCTGCCGGAATTCTGAACCCGATGCCGGAAAGGTGCTTAATACGCGGCTCGCCAGTGACGGTCCTCTAAGACAATAAACGTCATTCATTTCACCCATCAGGCTGCGTCTTCTCCGGGAGACGTGGCTTTTTCATTTATTACACCAGTAAATCTTAACCACCGATAAGGAGCAAAGTATGCGATTAGCCAGTTGTTTTGGTTATGCTGCGAACCAGATACGCCGTGACCGTCCACTGACACATGAAGAGCTGATGCACCATGTGCCGGGGATTTTCGGGGAAGAGAAACACACGTCCCGAAGCCAGAACTATACGTACATCCCCACCATCACCGTACTGGAAAGCCTGCAGCGGGAAGGCTTTCAGCCATTCTTCGCCTGCCAGACCTGTGTGCGCGACCCGGGCCGCCGGGGATACACAAAACACATGCTGCGCCTGCGCCGTAACGGAGAGATAAACGGAGAACATGTCCCTGAAATTATTCTGCTCAACTCTCATGACGGTACCTCCAGCTACCAGATGCTGCCGGGTTACTTCAGGTTCGTCTGCCAGAACGGATGCGTCTGTGGTCAGTCTCTGGGGGAAGTGCGTGTTCCGCACCGGGGAAATGTGGTGGACAGAGTCATTGAAGGGGCTTACGAGGTGGTGGGCGTGTTTGACCGGATAGAGGAGAAGCGTGATGCCATGCAGTCGCTGATTCTGCCGCCACCGGCACGCCAGGCGCTGGCACAGGCGGCACTGACTTACCGTTATGGTGACGAACATCGGCCCGTCACCACCGCCGACATTCTGACGCCACGACGCCGGGAGGATTACGGTAAGGACCTGTGGAGTACTTATCAGACCATCCAGGAGAATATGCTGAAAGGCGGGATTTCCGGTCGCAGTGCAAAAGGAAAACGTATCCACACCCGTGCCATTCACAGCATCGACACCG
>ERZ778512.1142-NODE-1142-length-18573-cov-4.666325_pt1 | contig 18573 bp, 20 predicted proteins | sample MGYA00510346_ERZ778512 | MGnify/ENA primary metagenome ERZ778512 (study PRJEB29527, sample SAMN07138962) | mouse gut metagenome | material: feces | host: mouse | place: China:Nanjing | collected 2016-01-25 ...
TAGAACTTTCTTTTAAAAACTTTCATTTAGAACTTTCTTTTAAAAACTTTCATTTAGAACTTTCTTTTAAAAACTTTCATTTGAAAATCTATAATCCACATATCTGATACAGTTTCTCACGTTCTGCACCGACAATTTCACGGTAATCACCACGTTTTAACCCGTCAAGCGTAATATTAAGCACACGCACTCTGATAAGCGATCGTATCTGATAGCCAAAAACTGTGCACATCCGCCTTATCTGCCGGTTTAGTCCCTGTGTTAAAATAATCCGGAATGTGTATTTGCCTAGCGGCTCTACTGTACATTTCCGCGTTGTCTGTTCAAGTTCTGGCAAATATACACCACCGCTCATCCCTTTTATAAAAATATCCGTAATCTCTTTATCTACCTTAACAATATACTCTTTTTCATGGCACTGACTCCCCTTCATCATATACTGTATCAAGTCCCCGTCGTTGGTCATAATCATAAGCCCCTCCGACTCCTTATCAAGACGCCCCGCATAAGTCAGCCTGACAGGATATTGCAGTGCGTCAACAATCGTCTTCTGCGCATATTTATCCCGTTCCGTACAGGTAACGCCTGCGGGCTTATAATAAGCAAGCACCACCTTAGCAGATGCAGGGCGGACAATTTTCCCGTTCACGGTTACAATATCCTGTTCTTTGACTTGTACTCCAAAACGTGCTATCTGATGGTTCACCTCCACCGCACCCGTTTCAATTAATTTATCTGCATCTCTGCGCGAACAGACGCCGCACTCTGCAAGGTACTTATTTAACCTTGTCATATGGTAAATTCCTCCAAAATATAATCAAAGAAATTGTTTTAGACGGTTAATGCATTTTTCTTCAAAATCCATTAATTCCTTGGCAATTTCCATTGATGTATTGCAAAAATCCTTGTGATGGTTTATAGATTTCCACATACTTGTCAAACCACGGTTGCTTCCTTGTATCATAAGTTCTGCTAATTTTCCAGTGCTGCAATTGGTCAGCGTATTCATATGAATCGCACCACCAAGCATCATATCCTCCATTGCACTCTTATGATATTCTTCCGCCTTCTCTGCCTGAAGCTTATCCGTTGCTTTATTTTGTATTACAGAATAAAGAAGCCGCTCTTTGGACAGTTCATGTGATAGTTCGTCATTATGAACCTTTTCTGATATGGTATCAATCGCTTTTAATGCCATTCCTGTGTTTTTCTGTACTTCTTTCAATATTTCCTGATCATCTTTTTTCATGGATAAACGCCTGCTCCTTTCCTATTATCAAAAGATAGCTTTAGTTTATCCTATTTCAAACAGCTTATGCGTAAAAATACAAGGAAAGCCCATGCAACTATTACAGTTACATGGGTTCGCCCTTCTATTACCACTATACTTACTATTTATTAATTAAAAAATTCTGCCTTTACATATCCTTGCTGACCATTATAGTTGATCTGATACCACTCGCCCAAATCTTCCAAAACATCATATGTAACACCTGCTTGGGCTGTTCCGATCTTATCCGCTTCTTGGTTCGGTGCATTTCGAACATTTACGTTGGTCGTTGCCATTGCTTTCTTTGTTGCTGCAGCATCGCCTTCTCCTTGTACTGGTTCATCTGCTGCCGGCTCCTGCGTGGAAACCACCTCTAAATAATCGCTTTTAATATAGGCTTCTCTTCCTTCAAAAATCACCTTGCTCCAGCCATTAATTCGTTCCTCTGTCCGTGTCAGTTCTGTACCAATTTCAATACGGCCAATTTTATCTGCCATTTCACTGTCAGATGAACGTACATTTACTGTGGATGTAGCTTTAACAATTTGATTTACCGCCTGATTCTGCGGCAGTTCCTCCTGCTGTGATTCTCCTGCTGCGGGCTGCTCGCCAGCTTCTGTATCTGATGTCGTTTCTGAATTGGATTCTTCTGTATTAGAACTATCTGCATTAGAAGTATCTTCTTGAGGCTGTGTTTCCATATTTGCAAGTTCCTGCCCTAATGCAATCTCCATCTGCTGCGGCAGTTCTGTCAAAAACGTATTTAAACTTTCATCTGCCTTCACTGCTTCCTGATACTTTACATCAACACGCTGAAACAAATCCTTTACATCATCCTGCACTGTCACAAGTTTTAGCGCCGCATCAATATTTTCATCCATTTCACCATCTATTACCATTTTCCCTTCCTCATTGGTATAGACATAAAATGCAATTAATCCTGGGCCTTTTGTATCTATATCCTTGATTTTCACTTCATAGGAAACATATACAAAATAGGAATTTTCTTCTAATCCTTTCTTGGTATAGCACGTAATATTGTCATAAGATTCAATAAACTCACTCTTTTTCTGATATGTCATAAGTTCGATATCGGTTGTGCTATCCTTTAACGTCTTTACTGTTTCGATATCACCGTCTGCCAGTGCCTGATAAAACGCCGTCATCAAAGCATTTACATCTTCATGTGCATTTACTTCCAATGCATCCTCTGTGACTTCCATTTCTGCAGATTCTTTTGCTTCTTGTGTTTCTTGCTCCATTGGCATAATTGCTGCGCTGGAATCCTTGTCCCTCTTTGCATTTACAAAAGAGATTACTGTTGCAACAACAAGCACGCATGCTGCAACTGGCAGCAGAACTTTTAAGGCTGTAACTGCCATCACCTTAATATCCATTGATGACGCAGATTTCACTTTATTGCCAACGACTGCTACCTTATCCAGTTCACGTTTGCGCCTTCTCTTGCGGACTTCCTCAAGCCTTGTATCAAAGTCTGGTTTTGTATCAGCCTTTGTCTGTACAGGCGGCTGTTCTGGTTTATTCTTATTTTCTGTGCCTGCATCTGTATTTAATACTTGTGTCTGAGCGGATAGCTCTACTGCACCCGTATCCACACTGACGTTCTTATCTTCTTTCTTATTTGTTTCTTGGGCAGCTGTTTCTTCTATATTTTCCTTAAATCTTGGCTCCTGCCTTACTTCTTTGAAATCAACAATTTTCTTATCCTTCTGCTTATTTTTTGGTATGTTGTTTTTTTTCTTATTATTATCCATCTTATACCCCATTCTATGCCGCACATCTCATTTCCAAGCGGCAAAATATAATACCATTCAACAAATCTAATGATAATGGTATTCTCAACTCAACAATCCCTATGGAAACGCTGTAGACAAAAAAATTTTAAAAAGATGTAACAAGAATGCACCCGGCAGGAATCGAACCTGCATTAAAGGCGTCGGAGGCCTTCGTTCTATCCATTAGACTACGGGTGCTGAAAGGATTATGCTTGTAATATTAACACACTTCATTTGATTTGTCCATACTTAAATAATGGTTATTCATTTTTATCATCTGGTATTTTCTAACTATTTGACCCTATTTCACCAAAATAGGGCAAAATATATTGTCTATTATACTTTATCTATTATATTTTTCAACAAGTTCATCAAAAAGCAGCAGTTGGCGCTGCAAGTCCTCATATGCCTGCCTGTTATTGTGCTCCAGATCATCAATAAAGTGAAACAACTTGTCCTGAAGCTTATAGTGCTCCCTTGCATCTACTCGATATGTATTGGCAATCCTAATTATTTTGTCCAAATATTTCATAATCTGCCGCTCGTTGTTTTTCTTCAATGCATTCTGCAGCAGTTCCATATTATCCACTTCCGGCGAGTCCGTAATCTTTGCAAAAGTGTTAGCTCCTATTGCGTAATAATCCTCTCCAACTTGATAAAAAAAGCTTTTTGTCTTGTACAAACTTTCCTTAAAATTACTCATATGTGCTCCCATCTGTGCGCATCAAACTGTATGCATTTAGGGAGAATATATCTCCCCATCTGCACAACACTTATGATTTTATCACTATTAAAGTAATTTGTCACGTATTTTTTTTATATATTTTTAAAAATGAAAATTTTTATATTTCCCGCAGCCGTTCCACAATCGACTTTTTCGCCATTGTTCGATATGTCATCAGCGGCAGCAGAAATCCCAACAAGGCAAACAGTGGTGCCGCCAGCAATATTGGTACTATAGTAAATCGGTAGGAAAAGAACCAAAACATACTGCCCAGTACCTTTCCAACCAATGGGCCTGTAACAATACTCATGATCAAAGACACAGCTACAGAACCCAATGCATAAAATAATCCTTCTATTACCAACATTGTCTTTAACTGCTTTCCTGTCATACCAACGGACTGCAGCACAGCAAATTCATGGATTCTTGTATAAATTCCGGTAAGTATCGCGTTAAAAAAATTCAGCACGCCGACCAATCCGACGATAAAGACAAGAATGCCTCCTACAATTAAAAAGGTATTTTTCAACGATTGAAATTGTTTTTCATAGGATTCTCTGCTTTCATAATCACAGTCTGAGCGAATATTCTGTGTATAATCTGCGATAAATGCATCCATATTTTCCTTTGCTGCATCTTCCACATCAAACGCATAGTACATCACACTGTCCGTTCCGGTTTCTCTAATAAAAGTTTCTGCTCCCATTATAAATTCATCATTTCCATAATAACGATAACTCATATTCGAAGGCAATAAAACCGTAGCAGCAACTTCGTACTCTGCGTCACGGTATTCTATAGAACGTGTTTTATATGCAACATTTGTTAAATCGTCCGAATCTTGATAAATTTCTTGTGTCCATGGATTATAAAATTCATACTTTTCTGTGTAACGCAGTTTTACCTTATCTCCAACCTCCGCCCAGTTACTATCTGGAATTACATTTTCATAATCGTCCGGCATATACACCGCTGCAATATAATTTCCACCCGTAAAAAGCTTAGAAATATCACCAGAAATTACTTTCAGCTTCTCCAGACAAAATGCTTCCATACCATAGAGTTTTACATCCGTCTGCAAAAGCCCGTTTTCTCTCTCTGCCATAAAAAGCAATGACTCCAATTCTTCTTCTCCCAGTCCTACAAAGCGTGAAATTTTTCCCTTGCGAAAATCCTCCTCTGTAACAAATTCACTGATATTCCACCGTGTCTGACCATATGTGCACCCACCCTTTACAATGCCCCTCTGCTTGGCTATCTCCTGTATTACCTCCTCTGGCAACGCGTTTTCTGGTCTGCGAAACCCTGCCTGAACTTGAAAATAGGAAGCATCTGCCAGAATATAATCAGAAACTACCTTTCTTAAATATTTATCCATATCAAACCCATTCGTAAAGACAACTGTAATCTGCATTAGCACAACTGACAGCGACAAAGAAAGCATTGTAACTACCGTTTTTCCCCTGTCCCTTCCAAGATTTGCAAATGCCATATACTCAAGAGAAGCCCATTTCCTTGGCTTTATCCGCCTTTTAATACTAAATATTTGTTTGTATTCTATCTTTTTCTCCACATAGCGCAATGCTTCAATGGCTGTAACTTTACCCGCAATTTTCGCTGGTTTTCGACAGGAAATCATCACCGTTGCAAACGCAAACACAGCGGAAATAATAAAAATCCACGGATTCACCAAAATATGCCCTATCTGCCGCTGCTGAAATGTTTCCAATATCATCGGCGTTAGAATTACACCAATTCCATAACCTGCTGCCAACCCTATCGGAATCCCGATACAAGAAAGCACAATTGACTGCATCCAAACGATACGCCGTATCTGCCTAGCTGTTGTTCCGATTGTTTTCAGCAGCCCATAGGAACGGATATCATTTGATATAGAAATTTTAAATACATTGTAAATAATCAGATAACCTGTAAAAATAATTAACAGCAGCGCCGCCGTAAGCGATAAAACCGTTCCACTGTCCATATTGACAAAAAGCTGCGAGGAAATATAGCCCCAGTTAACACCTGTTGCAATAAAGTTTTCCTTTCCTAATTCATTCTTTGTATGATACCCGTAACGGCTCAGCAATGTTTCGATATTTTCTGCGATATGCATAGAATTTGGAAACATCATTTCCATTGTATATGTTCCTGTAATTCCATCTTTCCCCTCTGTACCCAAATCCGTAAAAATTTGTTCTGCACGGCTTTTCGGTATTAATACATGACTTGCAATTGAAACAGAATCATATTCCCACCATCCGCAAAGTGTAAATGTTTGTGTGGTCTTAGTGCCGTCCACATCAAATGTTATCGTAAATTCCGTTCCCAGCTTAGGCGTTACTCCCAAAAGTTCCAAAACCCTTGTATCCGTTGCCGCTTCGTTGGTATTTTCCTTGGGAAGCCGCCCTTCCTCTGGTACTGCAAACAGCCATTGTGCTTCATTGGCATCTGTGTAGCTGACTTCCACGTGCGATTTGTGAAACGGCTTCTCCTTCGGCATTCCCACAAAAATACGCAAACCATATGCCTTAATCAGCGAGTCGCCCGCAAACAGCTCTACCTGCTCCTTTGTCAAATATTTCAAAGCACCATGCGCATATCCACCTACCTGCCTAAAATTCGACTGTTCAAAACTATACGCAAACGACAATGCAACCGTAAATAACGCTGTAAACAGCACTGCCGTCAAAGCAATCGCTGTCACTGCCACACGGTTGCGCACCCTCGCTGCCCGCATACTCCTAAAACTTAACTTTTTAATCACATTTCCATTTGAAACTCTCATAATTCCTCCCGTTTCTATATACAACAACCATAACCCCATTCTTTATTGAAAAAACACACCCTCTACCCCACACACATCACCACAAACCAACAACCTAAACCATTCTATAGGAAGAACGCCGCCCTGCGTTCTTCCCGCGTGAAATTTAGTAATTCTTGGCTTTACATCCTATAGTGAAAAGTCATTAGAACTACTTTTTACGCTCCCATCCTCAATCCGCACAATTCTATCTGCCAACTGCGCGATTTCTTCATTATGTGTAATCATCACCATTGTCTGTGCAAATTTCTGACTGGAAATTTTTAAAAGTCCCAACACGTCTTGGCTTGTTTTGCTGTCAAGGTTTCCCGTTGGTTCATCTGCTAGAATAATTGCTGGCTTCGCTGCAAGCGCCCTTGCAATTGCTACACGCTGCTGTTGTCCCCCTGATAAATTATTAGGAAGGTTTTGCAGCTTGTTTGTTAATCCAAGTGTTTTAATAATGCTCCCAATATATTTTTCATCTGGCGTTTCCCCATCAAGCTGGATTGGCAAAACAATATTTTCATACACATTTAACACCGGAACCAAATTGTAGTTTTGAAATACAAAACCTATTTTTCTACGCCGAAAGATGGTCAGTGCTTCATCTTTTAATGCAAAAATATCCTTTCCGTCAATTATCACGCTTCCGCTTGTAGGTCTGTCAAGCCCTCCGAGCATATGCAGCAGCGTAGACTTTCCGCTTCCACTCGTACCCACAATTGCCACAAATTCCCCCTGTTCCACACAAAAATCTACACCGTCAAGCGCCCGAACCAGACTCTCACCACTACCATATTCCTTCCTTAATCCCTTCGCTGATAAAATCACCATATGAGCCTCCATTCTTTGTCCGTTTTTGTTTATAATCCAATAAAAACTACTTTTTTCTTTTTAGGAAAAGAAAATTTGTTTAGAAGTTTTTCTACTGTACCAATCTTATCATAAAAATCTTTCCATATTCTTTCCATTTGTAAAACAATTCTTACAGTTTTGTCATTTTTGAGCAGCTACGGCGTTTGTATTCTGAATTAGAAACTGACAGTGTAAAATAGCAACCAGAACATTTTGTATTAAGTTATCGAAGTGATAGCTTTTTTAACTCAAGATTTAGATGTTTTAGAATGTGAAAAAACAAAGGGATTGGAACGCTTCTTATTGAAGTCAGTAAAGAATATGAGAAAAGAAAAGGCGCAGATTTTATTCGAACTCCGGTTTTCCCGCAAAATACGGACGGCATAAGATTTTACGAAAAAAATGGCTTCTGTGAAATGATGAAAACGATCGAGAGTCCATTTTAATGCTTATATATTCTATACTCACGAACGATTAGATTTTCCTTTCTGTACAGCACGTATTGCCCGCTTATACAATATGGGCTGTGCAGAAATTGGAAAATCTTAACGGTTGTCAGTATAAGGAAAGAGAACAGGAAGATATACAGAGAACACAGAGCCTTCTCCTAACTTTGACTGCACCTTAATATACCCGCCTTCTTCCATAATAATTTCCCGTGCTAAATACAACCCAATACCTACGCCACTCTTTTGGCTGACACGCTTGGAACGGTAAAACCGCGCAAAAATCTGCGCCTGTTCTTCTTCGGCAATTCCCATCCCTGTGTCAGCAATTTCGATACAGCAAAACATTTCATAAGGTTTTATGCGAAGTGTTATGCTGCCTTGATTCGTATATTTTATCGCATTATCTACAATATTTCCAATCGCTTCGATTGTCCATTTCTCGTCAAAAAACGCAATCAATCTCTGCGGCGAAATAAGTGGAGCTACGCATAAAAAGTCCAGTCCCTTTTCTATGGCGATCTGATAATATTGTGTTCTTATTTTTTCAATCATGTCCTTTACATCTGACTGTATGGGATGAACCTTTATAATGCCTGCTTCAAGGCGCGACATTTTCACAAGCGCCGCAATAAGAAACTGCAGTTTCTGTGCCTGTTCATTCATTGCTTCCACACAGGAGGCGCTGTCGCTGCTTAAATTCTGTTCCTTTAAGAGTTCACCATAAAGTAAAATATTGGAAATTGGCGTTTTCGTCTGATGCGAAATATCAGCAATTAACGCCCGTATCTTATTGCGTTCTGCCTCAACTTTGTGCGCCGATATCTGCGAAGCGCTTAAATATTTCCCCATTTTGCACTCCACTGCAGAATACCGTGTTTCATCAAATATTGTTTCATTAAAATTTCCCTCAATTGCACGGTCAAGCATACGGTTTAGGGAATTTAAAATTTTAATTGTGTGGCGGCGGTATAAAAGTATCACAAAAATAGAAAGCGAAATTATGATAAGTACAAACGGAATAGAAAATCCATTTATTTTCATATTTAATGCAATACTCCTTCCTGTTCTAATTCCAGATTCTGCCACATATACCCAATCCCATATATGGTCTTAATATACCGATGCGCAGAAAGTTTATCGCGCAAGCGCTTCATAGATACGGACAGGGCATTCTCGTCTACATATTCTGCTCCGTCCGTCCAAATATAATCAATTAGTGCCGAACGGCTAACCGTATTTCCCTTATTTTCTATTAAATAGTATAACAGTTTCTGCTCTGTCTTGCTTAATTCTATCAGATTTCCACCATAGGAAAATTCCATTTTTTCAAAATCAAAGCAATAGCCGTCAATTCTTATGGCAGTCTGTTTTGCCGGATATGCGTTTTTGCGCAGCTGCGTATTCACCCGCGCCCGCAATACCGCCAAACTAAACGGTTTCGTAATATAATCATCTGCACCTGCTTCCAATCCCGCAACAATATCCATTTCCAAATCGTTCGCAGTCAGCATAATTACAGGTATATTCTGCACCTGTTTTAGTTCTGGCAGAAAATCAAAGCCGTTTCCGTCAGGAAGGTTAATATCAAGAATTACAAGTGCGTATTGCTCCTGTGCCAGTTTTTGTCTTGCTTTGCGCAGGGAGTCGCAGCTTTCTGCTGTAATCTCCTGTATGGCAAGCGCGCGGCATAAACCATTCGCAAGCGCAATATCATCTTCTATAATTAAGAGTTTTTTTGTCATTTTAATTTTCCTTCTTAATCGTGAGTATAAAACTACAATGAGATCCAATAACGCTGCTCAATATGTCCATTATCTTCTATTTCATTTTCCAACACGCCGCCATTATTTATAATTGATTTCGCTGAACCAATATTATCTTTACTGCAGCATATCAAAACTTTTTTGATGCCAAGTTTTTTACATTCCTCTAATGCCAAAGCAATCATTGCTGTCGCATAGCCTTTTCTTCTCTCACTAGGTCTGATTCCATCACCTATATGACCACCCGTTTTTAATAACTCCTCATTTAGATAATGACGAATATTGACCGCTCCCACAAAAATATTTCTATCTTTATCAAGACAAAATAAAGTCGTATCTGGAACCCAATGATTGTTCGCGTCCTTTTTTGTTTCAAGATTCATTCGATAGGCATCAAAATCATGAAAATCACTTTCCCATATTCTCCACGGCGATATATCTGTGTGATTTACAATAATATCATTCTTCCATTCTGTCAGCATCTCAAATAGCTGTTCCTTATATTCATTGGTTAAATGAACAAGTTCAATATTCATATTATCTCCTTCCTTGGCAAACCGGCAATCAATCATTTGAAATTCTTTTCAATGTACTCTTAGATTCATAGTTTTATCTCATTACATCCTGCACCTTTGCACAATCTTCACAACGCCCCCATTCATCTAATGACATTTTATGAAATATCCTTGTTAATTCTTTATAAATTACTTTGTTTTCTGCCATAGCATTCCAAAAATCACTTTGCTCAATTACGGGGCTATAACCTTGATGCCCGCAAATTGTACAAGTATTAATATACTTTTTGGCAGATGAATTCCATTTTTCTATATATAATGAATAGCCTCGCTTTGTCTGTTTGCTGTGTGACATTCTTCATTTCCTTTACTTTTATTGTTTTATGTATAACATTCTTAATTTTATTTTGATTCTCCAATATTTTTAATAATAACTGAATATCTTTCGTTTACCACTTTTCCTTATTGCATAGTTCCTTAACATCATTAATTTTATCATATATGTACAGACAATTCTATAGATTTTGAAAACTGAATGCGCAGCTCTTTCATAAAATCACAAAAATATTCAAAATATCAAACCCACAGCAGATAACTATGCTATCATTTCATTACGATATCGTAATAAAATGATAATGCAGCATGGAGGTTTTGTATGCGTATGCGGAATTTAGATTTGCTGGTATGAAGCTTGAACTTTATAGAAGATCATTTAAGAAACGATCTAAAAACCACGGATATTGCAAATGCCTGCTGCTGTTCAAAATCAACTCTTGAAAAAATGTTTCAGTATGTCTATTCCACTTCAGTGCACCACTATGTTATATACCGGAGAATGATGCTTGCCGCAAAATCCCTGACAGAGCAGCCAGATATCTCTGTCCTTACGGTTGCGGTCGAATTTGGATATGGATCGCATGAAGCGTTTACGCGCGCATTTAAAGAAGTTTGGAACTGTACACCCTCTGCTTTCCGCAAGCAGAAATATTGGGAACTTTACCCGCGTTTTCGGGAACCGATTCAGGAAGGAGAATATTATATTATGGAGAGAAAAAGCGTCGATATCAGCCAATTATATGATTTATTTCAGGAACGAAAGGACTGCTACTTTATATGCTGCGATATTAAAAACCTAACGCCGATTAATGATGTGTCCAGAAAAGCTGGTGACTTGGCAATTCTCGAATCCATGCAACGTATGAATGCGGCAGCAGGTACAGAGGATATTGTATTTCGAATTGGCGGAGATGAATTTTGTATGCTGACCGCCAGCACAGAACGCACTTACGCAGATAAAATTGCGGCAGATATTACAAAGCAAAACGGCGAACCCTTTCTATATGAAGGAACAGAATATCCGCTTACACTTTATGTTACTGCAACAAAATTCGAGGGAAAACAGCTAAAGTATAACGACTTGTTTGCAAAATTGCATCTTACAATTAAAGAATCCAAAACAACACTATCAACAACTATTTGTAAGCATACGACACATTAAATAAGAATGAAAGTTTCTAAAATATTAGATTTTTCTTTCTGCACAGCACATATTTCCGCTTACACAATATAGGCTGAACTCGAAAAATCTTAGGGGCTGTCGCAATAAGGAACTATTTAAAAGTTATTTCTTAACCGTTTCGAAGCTTTGATAATACAAAATCTAGTTGTATACATTATCCCTAATGCGACAGCCCTGCTCTTAATATTTGTTATTATAAACAATCTATCTCTAGTTTTCTTTTCTCTAGTTTTCTATCGTATTTTCTCTAACCTTTACATACAAATCTTCTGGAAACTTTTCTTCCCCTTTTTCAATATAAATTCCTGCTGAAAATCAGCTTGTGTAAATGCTGCTTTTACATCTGTTACTTTCTCACCGTTTACAGAAACACCGCCTTGTTCCACAGCGCGCCTTGCTTCGGATTTTGAAGCTGTCATACCTGCTTTTACCAATATAGAAAGAATATCAATACTTCCCTCTGTAAAATCTTCCTCCGTCAACACCGTTTTAGGCATATTTTCAAGATTTCCGCCACCTGCAAACAATGCCGCTGATGCTTCTTTTGCTTTATCTGCCTCCTCTGTGCCATGTACAAGCTGTGTTAATTCAAATGCAAGAATTTCCTTTGCCTTATTTAATTCGCTGCCCTGCCAGCTTTCCATTTCCTTGATTTCCTCAATTGGTAAAAATGTCAGCATTTTCAGACACTTAATAACATCCGCGTCAGATACATTCCGCCAGTATTGAAAAAACTCATATGGCGACGTTTTTTCAGGATCGAGCCAGACTGCACCAGACTCTGTTTTTCCCATCTTCTTTCCCTCAGAATTTAAAAGAAGATTAATGGTCATCGCATAGGCATCCTTTCCAAGTTTGCGGCGGATTAATTCCGTACCGCCAAGCATATTGCTCCACTGGTCATCCCCGCCAAACTGCATATTACAGCCATATCTTTGGAACAATTCCATAAAATCATAGCTTTGCATAATCATATAATTAAACTCAAGGAAACTCAGCCCACGTTCCATGCGCTGTTTGTAACACTCTGCAGTCAGCATTCTGTTCACACTAAAATGCGGTCCCACTTCACGCAGCAGTTCTACATAGTTTAGATTTAAAAGCCAATCGGCGTTATTTACCATAATCGCCTTATCCTCGCCAAACTCAATAAAACGGCTCATCTGCTTTTGAAAGCAGGCAATATTGTGGTCAATATCTTCTTTGGTCAGCATCTTGCGCATATCTGTTTTACCGGATGGATCGCCAATCATACCTGTACCGCCGCCAAGCAGCGCTATTGGCTTATTTCCTGCCATTTGCAAGCGCTTCATCAAGCAAAGCGCCATAAAGTGCCCTACATGAAGACTGTCCGCAGTTGGGTCAAATCCAATATAAAATACTGCTTTCCCATTATTGATTAACTCTCGAATTTCATTTTCATCTGTTACTTGGGCAATCAGCCCTCTTGCAATTAATTCATCATACAGTTGCATTGTCTTCTCTCCTTTTTACAAATCAAATTTTTCATTTCGTTCCAAGGACAAAAAAAACTCGTCCTTGAATAGAATCAAAGGACGAGGTAAATACCACGTGTTACCACCTTTATTCACGCAATGCTCACACATTACGCCTTCGCAAGTACGAAATACAGTACGTATTTGATACTCTCCCAATATAACGTTCGGGGTTCCGTCGCAGCCTACTTCACTGATGCAAAAGCGCTTTTCATATTCCCTGACAAGCAGTCCGCTTTCATCCTTTCGGTGCGCAGCTCCAAGAGGTATTCACTTCCAATTTCCCTTGCGCCTCTCATCCGCCGGCTGCTTTCTGTAAGTTCCCAAGGAAGCTACTTATTCTTTTCATTGCCTTTCTTATATGAAACGATTATAACCATTTTTACAGACTTTGTCAATTATAAAATTTTATTACACGGAATGAACAACAATACGCTTGGCGCGGCGCTCTCTTTCTTTGCAAATTTATCAACAAATCCCCCATTTTTGAAACAATACTGCAAACCCGGGATATTCTACCAGCTTATCCACATTTCCCTGCTCTAAGTCATAATAATACTTACCGCTTGCAATATCCTTTGACAAACTATCTATTGGAAAACCTGGTCTTCGGATACTGCTATGCGGCTTGCTTGTAATTAAAAATTTTTCACCGAACAAACTCTCATCCATTGACTCATATACATGTGTTTCATCTATAATTAAACAAATTGCATTGATATACTGCGCCGTTAAATCGCCGTACTTTGCAGCCAAACCACTATAATAATCCCGCATTTCATCATCCGTTAACGTTTTTCCATGTACTGTCCGCACATGTACCCCTGGCTGCAATTCATCTGGAATCCCTTCTATGTAAAGACCAGAATCACAAGAAAACACAGGAATTTGATAATAGTGAAAATATGTCCATGCTTTCTGACGCGCATTTTCAAGCGGCGTTTTTCCATCTTCTGGCGCATTCGGAATTTCGCCCTCCATATCTTTTAGCCCAATAATCTCAATATCTAATTTGCTTAGATTTGCACGCATTGCTTGCAATTTTGCTGGGTTGCCTGTTCCATATAGTATCTTCATTTAGAAATTTACCTCCCTATATTGTCAAGTGATTTTTCTCTTGTTATTTGTCTTTTGGATTTTTATTTCTTCCCACTGATATTATACTCACGCATGTGCAAATTTGCAACAAATACACGATGCCTTCCACTCGTGAGTCGGTAATTTAGCAAATTTTATAAAATTCTCCATTGCACAATAGATTCAAGCTTGCTACGTGGTCTGGAAGCAGGGGATTCATCTGCATATCCCAGTGCCAATGCTGCACATACTTCTCCATCTATTTTTGCCCATTTATTTAACTCATATTGTGCAAAATAGGTATTGCATATCCATAGACTTCCAAGCCCAAGTTCTGTTGCTGTTAATGTCATATTTTCTATTGCTGCACCAATGGATTGTGCATTACACAATTCAAAAACATGCTGTTCTGCTGTTAAATTTTGCCCAATTTTAATTCCCATTGGATTTACAATTAAGATAATTACAGGTGCTTGTTCCATAATATCCGCCGTATGCTCTGCATCTTGCAAATAGACTGCATTTTCTGGCAACAGCGGCATGTGCTTTTCTCGTTCCAATCCTTCTCGCATTGCACATAACAATTCCTCTTTTGCTTCTCCTGCTGCTACAATAAACCGCCATGGCTGGCGGTTTTTCGCAGACGGTGCCAATATTCCAGCCCTCAAAATTTCTTCAATCATTGTACATGAAACCGGATTTTCCTTAAATTTGCGAATACTTCGCCGCTTAGTAATTGCTTGAATCATTGCTATCCTCCTCGTATGCTCTTGCACACATACCAATCAATCGTTTGAAAATAATTTAGCTAAAAATATTATTGAACCAACAAAAAACTACAAACAGGAACCAAAACCCACAACTTACATAATATGTTAATAACTACGAAAAAATAACAAGGAGCAGGATATTTATGCAGGAATGGACGATGCCGCAAATGCAAATGCCTTATATGGAGCAATTTCCAGTTGCAATGGCTTATGTACCTTGGCAGCGAAATTGCAATATGTACGAAAACCTTGATGAAGCCTACAAAACAGGCACAATTTTCCCTGAATTAAACAAACCGTTTATGGGAAGGAGATGCAGAGTATGAATATGGGATGTAATACATGCATGGACTCCTGTTCCGACAGGAAACGCCTATTAATGGAAATCGGTAAGGTTGATTTCGTATTGAAAGACTTAAACCTTTATCTGGATACACACCCTTATGACCAGCAGGCAATCGAAGCCTTCCGTCAGTACAATAACCTCAAAACCGCTTTGGTCAGAGAATACACGGAAAAATATGGTCCTATCGTGCTCAACTGTCTTGATAACAACGACCGCGAATGGAAATGGGCTTTGCAGGACTGGCCTTGGGAAAGGGGGTATCATTAAATGTGGAATTATGAAAAAAGATTACAATTTCCAGTAAAAATTACACAAACCAACCCCGAAATTGCGCAGGTAATTATTACGCAATATGGCGGGCCTGACGGAGAACTCAGTGCTTCCATGCGTTATCTTGCGCAAAGATATACTATGCCATTCAATACCGTAACAGGTGTATTAACCGATATAGGTACGGAAGAACTTGCACATTTCGAAATGATCTGTGCAATCGTTTACCAGCTTACTAGAGATTTAACCCCAGAGCAAATTAAGGAATCCGGTTTTGACAAATACTATGTTGACCATACTCTGGCACTATGGCCGCAAGCAGCAGGCGGAATCCCATTTAATGCCTGTGAATTCCAGTCAAAGGGAGATGTTATTACGGATTTAATGGAGGATATGGCAGCAGACGCTCCACATTGATAAACACAACTAAAATTTCCAATGTATTATAATTGGCGGCAAATCATTTCTATGTACCTTTTTTTCGCACCGCCCAATTTCAATATATTCTACCAAGGTATCCATAATATCCCTATCCAGTTTCTGAACATTATTGTACTTTTTTAAAATTTCCTCTCTCGAATGATTCCGCCTGCCTTCGCTTTCCAATGTTTCCAATTTCACTGCATTTTCTTCTAGTATTTTATTATATTTATTAATATCGCTGGAAAAATTACTTCTAAACGAAAGATATTCTTCATTTGATATCACTCCATTTGCCTTATCAACGTAAGTTTGCTCAATCGCTTTTTTCAGATTTGCTATCTTTATTTCATAACTGGAATTTTCACGGTGTATCCTTCGTATTTCCTCCTCCCATTTTTTTGTAATAGACAGTTCTGCTGATGCTCCATTAAAATATTTAGTAATAATACTGTTAAATTCCTCTAATACTGCCTGCTCCAAAAAACGCTGTGCAATAAATGCTCCTTTACAGGAATCTTTGCTAACATTTCTGCAAGGACATTTCAAGTATCGAAAGCCATTAGAAGAACAAGAACGCAGTGTATAACCACAATACATACACTTCGTTTTGGAAGCAAATATTCCTACTTCACCTGTACACATTGGCTTTGTTTTCTCCTGCTTACGCTTTTGAACATCTTCCCATAATTTTTTCTCAATAATTGGTTCGTGTGTTCCTTCTACACGTATCCAACGTTCTTTTGGAACTGGCTTACTATGCCGACTCTTATAAGTGGGATTTTCGTATTTTCCTTGCACCATATTTCCAATATACATCTCATTTTCTAATATGGATGTAATTGTATAATAATGCCAAAGTGTACCATATGACTTTGTAACACCATTGTACCGCATTCCTTTTTGTTTTTTGTATGCTGTTGGATTTGGTATTCCCTTATTATTTAATATTTTGGCAATTCCTGTTCGCCCCATTCCAGTAGCATACAGTTCAAACACTTCTCTTACAATTGCTGCTGCTTCTGGATCAATAATTAGATGCCCTTTACTATTAGGGTCTTTCTGATAACCAAAGGGGGCAAACGATCCAATGTGCAGCCCTTTTGTTCTATGATCTGTAAGAACCGTTTTGATATTATCGGATAAGTCCTCAAGATACCATTCATTTACTAAGCCATTGATTTGTCTTGACTTCTTATTCCCCTTATTTGCAGTATCTGCATTATCAGCAAGACCCACAAAGCGAATACCCCACTCAGCAAAATCACCATGTATTATCTTCTCCACAAGTTCTAGTTCCCGTGTAAAACGTGACTGAGATTTACAGAGTACAATATTAAATTTCTGTTTTTTTGCATCCTTTAACAGTTCCTTAAATGCTGGTCTATTCCTATCACTACCCTTATAATCATCATCAGAATAAATGTTGTAAATTTCCCAGCCGTGGCTTGTTGCATATGTTATTAACAAACTCTTTTGATTCTGAATGCTTCGACTTTCGTCTTCTTGGTTTAGTTTGTCCTTATCTTCTTCAGATAACCTACTATAAATCGCTACAATCTCATTCATATTATCCTCTCAATAAAGCAAACCAATATCTCCTATTTATTATAAATCAGAAGTATTTGCTTGCGCAATATGTATATTTTGACTATTTTCTTTTTTATTGATTACCTGTGCCCATAATAGGGTAAATGCTTCCGATATTTTCTCCTTATCATTATGTATAAATATACTTTTGCATTTTTGTTCTGCAGCAGTTTCCATATAACTATCCCTCACTCCCTTTTATTTATTGTATGGCTTTACTACTTGTCACATTCTTATTAATCCCCTTAAAGTGACGGACATTCCAATTTGGGGAGAAAATAATGTCTGTCATTATGATGATAAACCTTGTGGCATTTCCGCCACTTTAAAAAGATTAAGCCAAATTATGATCTTGTTTCAATATCATATAAGACAATTGATAAGGTAAAACAATCCTTTTCCCACAGCCAGCACAAAGTCGAATTTCCTGTTGAATAATATCAGGTTTTGTAATTTCCCTGCTGCAATCAGGACAGGCATAATTTTCTCCATGCTTGATTAGCTTTCCAATCATACGGATTTCTTTTAACTCATTGTTTTCCTGTTGTAGCTGTGCTGTTGTTGCTGTAATCATTTCCTCTGCATCAGGCAGTTCATCCTTGCTGTCCTTAATGCCAGATGTAATTTTAGTGACAATATTCTCTGCCTTATAAATCATGGAATCAAAGATATTCCACTCTGCAATATAATTGGTCATTTTATGCTTTTCCACATATGTACTAATTTTATAGATACTGTTTGTAACTACCCAAAATAAAATTTTTGTTTTATACTAAAAAAAGCGTATGTCATGCATCTCTGCTCCATACGCCTCTTTCATTTACATATTAATTTGGTTACATATTTTACTTATTTACTGCTAATGGATATATCATTTATTTTCAATAAATCAATTTTATAA
>ERZ778512.1147-NODE-1147-length-18528-cov-6.210307_pt1 | contig 18528 bp, 10 predicted proteins | sample MGYA00510346_ERZ778512 | MGnify/ENA primary metagenome ERZ778512 (study PRJEB29527, sample SAMN07138962) | mouse gut metagenome | material: feces | host: mouse | place: China:Nanjing | collected 2016-01-25 ...
CTTATTTTGCAAGGGATTCCGGCTTTATTAGCTATTTTAAGTGTTGAAAACGGGAATATACATTTTATACCAATATGTCAACATTGTTTCTTATAATATACAAAATAGCAAAAGGAAAATTTAAAATTTGTGCATTTTATTCCAATTTTACATTTAATTACCAAAGAAATACACTTTTGAAATATTTTTATGCATCTAAAACTGTCACAATTTATTTTACATCAATTATGGTTGATTCTTCTCTGTTTTTCATATATACTCAATAAGAACAGCAAATATTTACATTTTATAGAAACTAGTGGGTGGAAACAATGGATATCGCAAAACAAATTATCGATCAAAGGATTTACAAAATCATAGCAGACAATCCAGAACTCTTTTTTCATGAAGATATCGAAAAGAAGCGTTCCAAAGCGTTCCTTTTGTTGGGCGTTGCTGCTTACTTGGACATTGATATTGCAGAAGCAGCGCAATTTATAACAGACGGCGGCGGTGATGGCGGTTTTGACGCTGCTTATATCGCCGAGGCACCAGATACGCAATTAAATGTTATTTTATTCCAGTCAAAATATTCACGCAATTTAGATAAAGACAGCAATTTCCCTGCAAATGCTATAGAAAAGGCTGTAAATACGGTAAGGTGCGTATTTGACCCAGCTTCTTATATACTATTAAATCCCAAAAGTAAAGAAAAAGTAGATGAAATCCGCTCTTTTATTTTAGATGGGCATATACCTTTTGTTACATTTGTTATGCTTAATAATGGTTTGCCTTGGACACAAGAGGGGGATTTTTTTATCAATAATGCATTTTCTGGACAGGAACAAGTGCATTTTGTCCATTTTTGCCATACGGATATTATCCAATATATTAATCGTTCTGCACCAATATGCACACAGCTTTCGCTTAGCGGACGGGCAATTCAAGAAAATTTTAATTATAAACGCGTTATTCTCGGCCGCATAGCTGTCACAGAAATTTACCAATTAATGGAAGAATACGGCGACAGCCTTCTTGAAAAAAATATCCGCCGCTATCTTGGGAATAACGCCGTAAATGATGGTATTATTCATACATTAGAAGATACTGCCAAACGTCCGAATTTTTTCTTTTTTAATAATGGTATCACTATGATTTGCGAAAAATTCAGCTATAACGCATTACAGGAGCAAAATTGGATTGTAAAAATTGATCATTTACAAATTATTAATGGCGGGCAAACTTGTAAAACCATTCATCAAACACTCAAGGCGCATCCTGAAATTGATTTTTCACAGGTATATTTGCTGATTCGTCTTTATGAGGTAAGCAAAGACGAAGGTATTATTCAAGATATTACTTATGCCACAAACAGTCAAAATCCCGTTGATTTCCGCGATTTGAAGTCTAATGATGAACGACAGATTCTGCTGGAAAAAAGTGCACAAGATCTTGGTTTTATTTATAAACGCAAACGTGACAATATCCTCAATCCCAATGCGATACCCGCTACCGTTGCAGCAGAATCTGTATTTGCCATTTGGCGTGAACAGCCACATCTTGCAAAATACAAGCGCAATGAATTTTTTGATAGATATTATAATGATATTTTTAATACCTTGAATGCCGCTCAAATGATTATTGCTGTACTAATATTCCGTTACTGTGACACTTGCCGGAAGCATACCAGCTCTAATAAGCAAATTCAGGCACATCACCCATACAGCCAGCATTTTTTAGCTTATATTATGGGAAAGCTTCTTCTACAAAAACTAAACATTTCCTTAGACACTCTGACACACCAAAATTTTGAAGCAGTATATCAAATGTTTATCTCATTAAAAGAACAAATGTACTCGCAAGCAGAAACACAACTGTCTAAGCTGCTTACAAACTACTTTAATTGTTCCGATCTATGCAAAATTGATGGACGAACCATGTCCGCTGCATTCCGCCGATTTGATATTTTAGAACGCTACCTTAAAAATCCGCAATGGTGGGATGCTCATTTTCAATAACCCATTACAAAATCGCATACCGCTCCACCAATTCCGCAATCCGCTGTATCTCATCTGGTATTCGTATTTTTTGGGGACACAGTTCCAAACAAGGCATTTGGGTACAGCGTCGGCATTGCGCGGCGCTCTGCGCAATTCCCAACCCTAGTTTTTTCAATGCCCAATAATCCTTGCCCATATAAAAATATTGATACTGCCGAAATAAAGTGTGTATCTCCGTTTCTATCACAGACGCCTCGCTTTCCATAAACATTTGTTTATCCATATCTGCTGCAATTGCTTCTTTATATAAACATTTACATCTTTGGCATCTGTCGCATGGAATAGGCAAATAGTGCTTCTCTAAAATCATAAGCACATCTTCAAACGAAGGAATCGCTGCCAACTGCGCCCTTGTATCCCAATCCATTGCCGTTTTTACCTGCGCTATACTGCCTAGGCCGATTAACGCGCAGGATATTGGATAGGATAACACTCCCTGAATTAATATGTTTTCCTTAAAAAAAGCGGGAAGCAGTCCGGCGGCGTATACTTTATTGACCAAAATGCCCTTCTCCTGAAAAAGAGGCTCTGTCTTTATCCGTTCCAACATCCCGCGTTCGAAAATGTTTCCGCTGCCCTGCAGCACATCCACGCGCCTATCCTGTGCACCGCGCAGCAAAATATCATAATAATGCGAAGCAATCCCGGCAAAACGGATTTTGCCCTCGCGCTTTAGTTCGGTAAGGGCATCCAAAGCGCCGCCTTTTTGAAATACTTCGTCCTCGTGCGCTCTGTCCACTTGATGCACAAAATAAATATCCGCAAATGTGCCTAAATTTGCACAAGAATCAAGCACTCCCTGATACATTTCATTCCCAGTAAAAAAGCGCGCTTTATCCGAAATTACAATGCGTTCTCTGCCAATATGCTTTGCAAATTTGCCGAGTTTAATCTCTGCATCGCCATATTCTGGCACAATCGCTGTATCAAACAGATTGCAGCCAAGCGAAAACGCATATTCCAATACTGCAATCGCCGTTTGGTCATCTAAGTTAAAATATTCCGGCAAAACCGGAACACTTCCCTGTAAAATAGGAATTGTTCCAAAGCCAATCTCTGAAACCCTTAAGCCTGTATTGCCCAGTCTGCGGTAATACATAAAACATACAACTCCTTCTATTTCCCCAGTAAGCTTCCGCGGCAGGTACAGAACCCAAACGCATCTTTTCCGATGTGCGTCAGCGTAGTTGGAAGTATTATATTTTCTAAGCTATGACAGCGGTAAAAGGCTTTCTCCGGAATTTCTTCAATCCCCTCTGGCAGATTTATTTCCTTTAATGATGTGCAGTTTTCAAAAGCTTTTGCACCTATTTTGTGAAAATGATTTGACAATTCTATATGCTCTAATGCACCGCAGCCCGAAAATGCCTGCTCACCGATTACTTCCACGCCTTGTGCATTGCGGACTTCTCTGAGCCATTTGCACCCTGCAAAAGCACGCCTGCCAATGTATTTTACAGTTTGTGGAAGCGTAATTACGGTTAATAGGTTTCCATCCTGAAATGCGCCTTCACCGATTGCGGTAATGCCCTCCGCAACTTTCAATACAGAAATATTTCCAGTACATTCGGTTAAAACCCCCTCCGCATTTGTTTTAAAACAGTTAAGGCTATCTAGTACTGCCTGTTTCGCAAGAGGTGGGAGTTCTTTTGTGCGGTCAGTAATCCCTGTAAAATGTACGCAAGAGCCATCTGGAAGTATTAATTCTCGCAGGAAAATACAGTTGCGGAAAGCATATTCCTCCACACGAACTTTGTCGGATAAAAACCGGATTTTTTCAATTTTCATACCGTTTGCAAATGCCCAGCCGCACACCAAACGGACAGACGCCGGCACGACTACTTCACCAACACAGCCAGAACCATCTATTAACATATCCCGAACGAGCACCATAGGCGATTTGTGCTGTTGTTGTGCCAGCCAAGCAGTCTGATGAAATGCCCTTGCGCCGATATATTCTACGCTTTCGGGTATTTCGATCTCTTGCAGCATAGGAATATCTCGAAAAACTTCTGCTTCTATCCGCCGGATGCCCTCTGGTATTTTTACAAAGCGGGCACTGCCATGATACCCGCAAAGCCGCTCCTCCTGCTCTACAAGAAAACAGCTCATTGCACTATGGAAAAGCATCCGCACCATTTCCGGCAAATTGTCTGAAAGAATATCTTGATAGCATTTTAGCTGCCAATTTGCACCTTTTAAATGCACTGTTTGTAATGCCGTACAGCCAGAAAATGCATACTCCCACAATTTTACCATACCCTCTTTACCATATAGCGCAATATTTTCCAAACCGCAGCAATCCTCAAACGCGTGCTCCAAGATACAAGTATTATCTTGAAAAGCAACAGATTTTAAACTTTCGCAGCCCGAAAATGCATACTGCCGTATTGTATAAACGTTTTCAAAAGCAAACTGCTTTAAGTTTTTACAACCGCTAAAACAATAAGATTTTATCGCTTTTGCGCCATCACACACACATTCCACAAGGCTGACACAGCCTGCAAAAAGAGAATCCGCAAGAAGAGAAACATTAGGCAGCACTGCCTTAGTAAGCGCCGTACAATACGAAAACGCTGCTGTGCCCACCTGCCATGCAGGAAGTTCCACTGCCATTAGCGAACTGCATTTTTCAAACGCACGCGCTTCGACCCGCCGCAGCGTCTGCGGAAATTTTATCTCCCTCAGCCCGCTGCACCCAAGAAATGCGCCTTCTCCAATCTGTACCAATCCCTCTGGCAATACAATGCTGGTAATTTCCCGATTCCCTGCAAATGCATAGGGCGCAATTCTCTGCACACCGTTAGGTATGCTCACGCCGTTAGGTATGCTCACACCGTTAGGTATGCTCACACCCTCAGGAATGCAGACTGCACCGTGGCACTTTGAACCAGACACGACAGTGCCGGCAATTACAAAATATTCGTTCTCTATTTTGTTCAAAAATGCATCTTTTTGCAAAAATAAGGTATCTTCAAAAGCACGTTCCCCAATCTGTACGCCAAAATTTATTGTGCATGGCTGTAACAGCTTACATCCCGCAAATGCTTCTTTTCCAATAAACTCCACACAATCCAGACGCTGATTGCGCAGTTTTTGGCATTGATAAAACGCACGCTCCCCAATTGTCTGCCACGCCGGAATCTGGTTTTCCTTTTTTCCACTTTCGTCAGAATATTGTATTACCTCCTCCAACGCTACACAGCCTGAAAATACTTCTGCTGCAATCCGCTGATATCCTGCTGGCAGCACTGCTTTTTGGAGGTTCTGGCATCCTTTCCATGCAGCGCAGCCAATAAAACGGACACACTGCGGCAAATGTACTTCTGTTATTTTTGTATTTCCGTAAAAAGCACCGCCTGCCACAATCCGCACATTATCGGGAAGCTTTACAACCCCCTCTAATTCCTGCCCTTCCCAGAAAATAGTATCCACATCTTCTGTATTTTGCGGCATTTTTTGCCCTTTCTGACTCTGCTTCCATTGTTGCAAAAACCGTGTTCCATCCATTGCATGGCGTCCGATCGACTGCAATTTTTTTGGCAGAGTCACTTGCTCTAATATTGCACAGCCATATGCAAACTTATCTGGGATATGCCGCACACTATCCTCAAGCAGCATTGTTTTCAACTTAATACAGTCGCAAAAGATATCGGTTCCAAAAGCCTTGCCGCTGCTTGCTATCTGCACAGTGCGCACACCACTTCTTGCAAATGCCAAATGCCCTACATTCTCCGTTTTTTGCGGAATCAATACTTCCTTTAATCCACTGCACCGATAAAACGCCAATTCCCCAATACTTTCCAACCGTTGCGGAAATTCCAGTTTTTTTAGTGAAGAACAGCCATAAAAAGCACTTTCCCCTATGGAATGCAGTCCTTCTGGGAAAAAAATCTCACGCAGACTATGACAATGCCGAAATGTTCTTGCCTCTATTTTCTGAATTTTAGAAGGCAAATTTGCACGAATTAATTTTACACAGTGTGCAAATGCGCCAGCGCCTATTGTGCATAATCCTTCAGGAAATATAATGGACTGTAACACCAAACAGTCCCGAAATGCTTCTGCACCTATTTCTTGCACACTTTCTGGCAAGATAACACGATCCACCGCTTCGTTTCCGGCAAATGCTTCCTCCGCAATCCTTGTAATACCATTGGGAACAATCACACGAGATTCCTCACCTAAATATTTTAAAAGTATCGTGCTGCTAATACGAAAATTTCCCATAACCTGACGGTGAATCACCTGCACCAACTCTGGAACTGTAGTAGACGTTTTTTTATTTTCTTCTACTCCATTATCTTGCTTATTTTGTACTGTTTGTTCTGCTTTGCCGGATACGTTTTCCACCAATCCGGCAATTCCTGTCAGCGTATATTCTGCCCTGTTTTTGATACGGATGCTTTTTAGCGATGTACAGTTTTTAAATGCATCTGGCTCAATCTCCACTTCCATTCCCGCAAAGCAAATTTCCTCCAAATTAATGCAATTGCGAAATGCCCGACTACCAATTTTCTTCAAAGACTTTGGTAATGTTACAGATAAAATCCCCCGCTTATCAAAAAAGCAGCTTTTTCCAAGACTCTCAATGCCTTCCGGCAGTTCTACATTTTTTAAATTGGTTTGAAAACGCAACAAGCATCTGCCATCTAATTCCATCATTCTTAATATATCTGTAACCACCAAACGAACAAGCGATGGCAAAGAATGTTGTCCTACTGCTGCCTCCACCGCATTCGGGAATGCATAACGGCTGCCGTCAGCAAATATAATTTCTCGCAGCTTACTGCACCCTGTAAATACATCACAGATACATTCTGGCTCTAAGTCCGGCGAAATTTCCAATATTTCCAAAAGTACATCATTGACAAACACCTGCTTCCCCAGATGCCTTACACCCGATATCCGCGCTTCTGTCAAACTATCACAGTAAAGGAACACACAATCCCCCAATTCTTCCACAGAAGGCGGAAGCACAATCCGCTTTAATGCATGGCAGCGGTGAAATGCATAGCTTCCAATTGTTGTGACGCCCTGCGGAATTTCCACCTCTTCCAGCTTACGGCATCCTTTAAATGCGCTATCCATAATACAGCGCAGACTTGATGGTAATATTAGGTTTTTTAGGGAAACACACGCTTTCAGCGCACCTGCGCCAATGGTATGAATGCCCTCCGGCACACGCAGCACTTCCTCCCTGCCTGTATATGCCTCCAATACGCCGTCTTTTATTTGAAAATGTTCTGTCATTGTACTATTTTTCCTTTCTAAATTTGAGAAAGTAAGTTTTCGTCCTGCTTATCCGCAAAAATCGTTTCCACGATTTCCTGTAATTCCTTTATACTTCCGCTTTGATGCAGGCGTTCTTTATACTGTTTTGTTCCTTTGCGTTTCTTCATCATATAGGAAGCAAGTTTCTTAATATATTGCAAGGTAAATGTTTCATTATAATACTGCGCTGTTAATGTTATCTGCTCTTTTAAGATATCCAATGCTGTTTTTTGCAGTGGTACACCCGTTAATTCACAGAAGACAAATGGATTTTCCAGCCCATAACGTGCCAGCATTATCCCATCTGCGCCTGTGCGCTCCATCATAATATCGGCATCCTTTGCAGAAAAAATCCCACCATTTGCAATAACAGGAATTGATACTGCCGCTTTTGCGTGCGCTATCTCATGATAATAGGGCTTGCCATCGTACATCATACTGCGGCTCCTGCCGTGAATTGTAATCATATCTGCACCTGCATCCTCACACATACGAGCAAATTCCGCCGCAAACATATCCTCCTCTCGAATACCAGTACGGCACTTTACTGTCACAATTTTACTGCTCTTTTTACAACCACGAATAATTGCCGCTGCACGCTTCCAATCGAGCAAAAGTGCACTTCCCTCACCGCTTTTAAATACATTAGGAACGGGACAGCCCATATTAATATCCACAATGTCAAACGCCTGCAGCAGATCACTTTTCGCCATATGCTCCATTACTGCTGGATTGCCGCCAAGCAGTTGAACCGCTTTGATCTTCTCTTCCTTTGTGGTAAGCAACAGACGCTTTGTTGCTCTATCTTCATATTTTAAAGCATTGGCGCTGCACATCTCCGTAAAGCACAGACCAGCGCCGAGTTCATAGGCAAGCATACGAAATGGATAACAGGTATACCCTGCAAGCGGTGCCATGAATACATTGGAGGGTAAAAGCAGACTCCCCAGACGAATTTTTTTAATTTCCATTTTATTTTCACCTTTGATTTTTATATAACATAAACAATTCCTAAGATTCTCCGTTTCACTATCCCCAAGGGAACAAAATTATTTTAAATAGTATAACATAAAATATATAGGATATGTTGCACTATCTAAAATGTTTTCATAAAAAATAAGATACGCAACCCATTCTCTTATCCCTGCATATACCAATCAAAAAATTTAATTATCTTAAAATATAATAAAAATGCGGTATCAATAATAGTGTGTAGCAGCTATTATTGATACCGCATTTCCTTGGCTGTGTAATATAAATATATAGGGAAGGCATCTCTCATGTTTTATTGCAATGTATCCAATTATGGTTTTTGATATAAAACATTTATTAGTTGTTCCTTACTTTATTTAGGTTAGCATAAACTAACTATTTTGTCAAGAAAATTATAGGAAAATTTCCTAATAGGCGAAAAACGGTATTCATTTGTAGAATAAAATTTACACATTGCTATTTCCAATATTTCATGTATAATAAAATCATTAACGCACGTGCAGGATTTCAAATTATTTTTGAACAATTCCTTATAAATAAAAGTATCTATCAAAAAGGAAAAGAGGACTATTATTATGAGTATTTTAAATGTCGAAAATCTTTCGCATGGTTTTGGCGACAGAACCATTTTCAACAGTGTATCTTTTCGGCTGTTAAAAGGTGAACATATCGGATTGGTTGGCGCAAACGGGGAAGGAAAATCTACCTTTATGAATATTATTACAGGCACACTTGTTCCCGATGAGGGCAAAGTGGAATGGGCAAAAAATGTACGTATCGGCTATCTTGATCAGCATACCGTGCTGCAAAAAGGAATGTCTGTGCGCAGTGTTCTTGCATCAGCGTTTGATTTTTTATACGTAATGGAAACACGGATGAACGATCTTTGTGATAAAATGGGCAGCGCTTCGGAAACGGAATTGGAGCACTATATGGAAGAACTTGGCACCATTCAGGATTTACTGACACAGCATGACTTCTATCTAATTGACGCAAAAATTGACGAAGTTGCACGTGCAATCGGCTTAATGGATGTCGGTCTGGACACTGATGTCACAGACTTAAGCGGTGGACAGCGAACAAAAGTACTTCTTGCAAAATTACTGTTAGAAAAACCTGATATCCTGCTCTTAGACGAGCCCACGAATTATCTTGATGCCAATCATATCGAATGGCTGAAACGCTATTTACAGGAATACGAAAATGCTTTTATTTTGATATCGCATGATATTCCTTTCCTCAATAGCGTAGTTAATATTATCTATCATATGGAAAACACACAGCTTGACCGCTATGTCGGCGACTATGATAAATTTCAGGAAGTCTATGCCGTAAAAAAGTCACAGCAGGAAGCCGCTTATAACAGACAGCAGAAAGAAATTGCTGAACTAAAGGATTTCGTGGCACGAAATAAATCACGTGTTGCGACAAGAAATATGGCAATGTCACGCCAAAAGAAGCTAGATAAAATGGAAATCATCGAACGTGTATCAGAAAGACCCAAACCGGAATTTCATTTTCAAGAAGCCAGAACCAGCGGGCGGTATATTTTTACAACAAAAAGTCTGGTAATCGGTTATGAAGAAGCACTTTCCAAACCATTAAATATCTCCATGGAGCGTGGGCAGAAAATCGTACTGACTGGCGCAAACGGCATTGGAAAAACCACACTTTTAAAGAGTATTCTTGGGCTGATTCAGCCCCTAAACGGCGGTGTGGAACTGGGCGATTATCTGGAAATTGGTTATTTTGAGCAAGAAATGGATCCCTCCGTCACAACCACCTGCATTGAAGAAATCTGGAAGGAATTTCCCTCCTATACGCAGTATGAAGTGCGCTCTGCGCTGGCAAAATGCGGGCTTACTACCAAACATATTGAAAGCAAAGTAAAAGTGTTAAGCGGCGGTGAGCAGGCAAAAGTGCGTTTATGCAAGCTTATTAACAAAAAAACGAACGTTCTATTGCTAGATGAGCCGACAAACCACCTTGACACCGATGCCAAAACAGAACTGCGGCGTGCTTTAACAGCATATAAAGGCAGTATTTTAATGGTCTGCCATGAACCGGATTTTTATGACGGACTGGCAACCGCTGTTTGGGATTGTTCTAAGTGGAGTACAAAAGTGTAAACAAAATTTGATAGACATACTTCCTCTGGCATTGGGGCTGTACAAAAAAGAGCTGTCAGAAAAGCCTAAGATTTGCTGACAGCCCTTTTTCTTATTTTCACAATTCCTTTCTCCTCACAAACAAGACCTGAAAGACATTTTCACACTTTACAGTGCCAATTTTCTTCCAATCTTATACATAAAGATAGATTACATAAATTCCATATCTTTATCTACATCCACGAAAGAATTCGATGTTGTCACTATATCACACTTAACCACACCACCGCCGCCGATATCATTATCTGAATAATCGCAAATTTAAACACCGTCTGCGCATTTGACCATTTGCGGTTTTTGCGCACATGGTCGTGCAGCGGCGTGCGCACTTTGGTCAATATTTTAATCTTTAAAAAGCGCAGCAATGCTACCTTTACCAGCCCAATTCCGCCGTCAACCATTAACACAAACGCCACTAACACATACAGGAACGGACTTCCTGTTTTCATAATTGCGATTGCGATAAACAGTCCGATTGCACGTGATCCAGCATCCCCCATCATGAGGCTGCTTGGTGTCGCATTATACCAAAGATACCCTAAAATACAAGCGATAAACAGCAATATTAAATATGAAAACTCCGGCGCTGCTTCCCTTGTCTGCATAATAAAGTAAATGGTGGAGAGTGTAATGGTGGAGAGCGTGCCAGACAATCCGTCCACACCGTCTGCGCAGTTTGTCACATTAATAGATCCCCACACTAATATTACAGCAAGAACCCCATAAACCAGCGGCGGTAGTTCATAGGTCTGTCCTGTTAGTGAAATTAACACTTCACTGCCGTTAAAGTTCACCATTGTCATTGCTGTCATAACTGCAATAACAAGATCGAGCAGCCCTTTGCGCAGCCTCCCCCATGAAACTTTTGCACAATCATCTAAGAAACCTGTCATCATTGCCGCAACTGTAAGTATCAGGTAAATAATTGTTTCACGTTCCAGATTACCAAACAACAGTGTTGCTATTACAAAGGCCAAAATAAAAATAAATCCGGCGCCTCGCGGTTTTCCAGCGGACAAAATCCCGTCATGTGCATATGCCCGTCCGTGATCTTTTGGCAGCTTATTCATGGAAGATCCAAGCAAAACACACGTGCCAAAATATGCAAAGGCAACTCCCAAAAACCCCAAAATACTATAATCCGAAACACTTAGAAAATTGTTTATCATTCTCTATTCTCCCCTTTTCTATCACGATTCCGAATATGCCGCTTACAGTGGCACACCTCTAATTTCCGGCAAACTGGCTCTGATACAGATTTGCATAAAATCCGTTTTTCTTTTGCAGCAACGTTGTATGATTTCCCTGCTCAATAATATTTCCGTCTTTCATTACAAGAATAATATCTGCTTCTCGAATTGTTGAAAGACGATGTGCTACGATAAAACTTGTTCTCCCCTTCATCATCGTTTGAAACGCCTGTGAAATCTTTATCTCTGTACGTGTATCAATCGAAGAAGTCGCCTCGTCCAAAATCAACATGGGAGGAAGACACAGCATAACTCTCGTAATACACAAAAGCTGTTTTTGCCCTTGGGAAAGACTTCCGCCATCCTCATTTATCACCGTTTCATACCCTTGTGGCAAACGCTTAATAAAACTATGTGCGTGTGCTGCTTTTGCCGCTGCAATCACTTCCTCATCTGTTGCATTGGGCTTGCCCATTACGATATTATCGCGGATTGTCCCCGCATGAAGCCATGTTTCCTGCAAAACCATACCAAAACTGTCCCGCAGACTTTTTCTTGTCATATCTCTAATATCTACGCCATCAATACGGATACTTCCAGCGTTGACATCATAGAATCGCATCAGTAGATTAATAACCGTTGTTTTTCCACATCCCGTTGGCCCCACAATTGCCACACGCTGGCCCGGTTTTACGTCTAAGTTAAAATTCTGTATTAATTTCTGATCGGGGTTGTACGAAAACTGGATATTTTTCATAGAAATTTGCCCCTTCGGTGCGGTAAGAGAAACCGCATCTGCTGCCTCAGGAATCTGCGGCTCCTCCTCGATAAATTCAAATACCCTTCCTGCACAAGCAAGGGCTGTCTGCAATTCTGTAATAACACCTGAAATCTCATTAAACGGTTTCGTATATTGGTTCGCGTAACTTAAAAAGCTGGTAAGCTGTCCCACTGTAATATATCCGCCAATCGCCAAAAAAGCGCCCAATATTCCAACCCCCGCATATACAAGGCTGTTGACAAACCTTGTACATGGATTGGTCAGCGAGGAAAAAAAGATTGCCTTTACACTTGCCTTTTCCAATCTTTGATTGATTTCATCAAATTTTCCGATCACCATATCTTCCTGACCAAACGCCTTAACAATTTTTTCATTATCAATCATCTCGTTAATCAGTGCTGTCTGCTCTCCCCTTGTTTCCGATTGCAGCTTTGACATACTGAATGTGCGTTTTGCAATAAATCCCGCTATAAAAAATGACAATGGTGTCAATATCACAACAACAATCGTCGTCGGCACATTGATCGAAAGCATAAATAACAGCGTGCCAACAATTGTTACAACACCTGTAAACAATTGTGTAAAGCCCAACAAAAGTCCATCTGAAAACTGATCTACATCCGCTATAATCCGACTTACAATATCTCCATGTGAATGACCATCAATATATTTCAGCGGAAGGATTTCCAACTTGCGAAATGCCTCATCGCGCACATCGCGCACTACCTGATATGCAATTTTATTATTGCTGGTATTCATCAGCCATTGCACAACCGCCGTCAGCAGAATAATCACCACCATTGTCTTTAGTATTTCCCAGATACCATCAAAGTCCACTGCTCCTGCGCCAACAATGCAATCCACCGCCTGTCCGGTCAATATTGGGATATACAATGTTAATACAACCGATACCGCCGCCATCACAATCGAAAACGCCAAATAAAACTTATATTTTCCAATATGGTTTAGCACCTGTTTCATTATATTTTTACTTGAGCCGTTTCTTTCCTTTTTATCTCTATTTTTCATGAAAAACCTCCAAACGCCTTTAAAACTTATCATAAAATATACTTACGAACGATTAGATTTTCCTTTCCGCAAAATCTTAACGGTCGTTAGCATAGTACACTATGCATTTATATTTCAAACATTCGACTCCGCACCAGCGGCTTCATTTTTGGGAAACTGCGAATAATAAATTTCCTGATAAATCTCGTTTTGCGCAAGCAATTCTTTATGTGTACCGATTCCTGCCATATGACCATCTTCCATTACTACTATTTTATCAGCATATTGGATAGAAGATGCACGCTGCGATACAATAAATACCGTAATATCCTTGTGCATTTCTTTTATCGCCTGCCGCAAGCGTGCATCCGTTGCAAAGTCCAATGCGGATGCACTGTCGTCTAATATCAAAATTTCAGGATTTCTAACAATCGCACGCGCAATCGTTAAACGCTGCCGCTGTCCGCCGGATAAATTCTTTCCGCCCTGTGCCACCATATAATCCAATCTGCCCTCTTTTGCGTCAACAAACTCCTTTGACTGCGAAACTACAAGCGCATGTTCCAAATCCTCTAAAGAAGCATTTTCATTTCCCCATAAAAGGTTCTCACGAATCGTTCCCTTAAATAATACGGCTCGCTGCGGCACAATACCAATTTTCTCGCGCAATGCCGCACTATCATAATCCTTAATATTTTTTCCAAAGATTTGCACTTGACCCTTTGTGGCATCATAAAAACGCGGTATTAAGTTCACAACGGAGGTCTTTCCAGAACCTGTACCGCCTATAATACCAATGGTTTCTCCTTTCTTAACTTGGAAATGGATATCTGTCAGCGACTCATCTCCGCCGCCACTGTATGTTAGGCATACATGGTCAAAAGAAACCGCATTTATGATATCTCTGTCATTTTTAGCGTTTTCTGTCACTTTCTGTTCTATCTTAGCTGTACCATTTTCCATACTCGGATAAATGGCAAATATACTTTCTACACGTTTAGCGCAAGCAAGCGCTTTGGTTAATTGAATAATTAAATTCGCAAGTTTTACAAGTTCCACCAAAATCTGTGACATATAATTTACTAACGCCACAACCTCGCCCTGTGTAATAATCCCATTGTCCACACGAATTGCTCCCGTCCAGAGCAAAACCGCCAACGCCACATTTACAATAATATACGTAATCGGGTTCATTGCTGCCGAAATTTTACCAACAAACACCTGTACATTTAAAAGCTGTTCATTTTCCCGTGTAAAGGCTTCCATTTCTGACGCCTCATTGCAAAATGCACGAATAACACGAGCACCTGCCAAATTTTCACGTGTCCGCCCCAATATCTTATCGAGTGCTGCCTGTACTTTTTTATAAAGCGGCATACTCACTATCATAATACCAAACACAACAATGGCAAGAAGCGGTATTGCCACCACAAAAATCAATGCTGCTTTCACATCCACCGTAAACGCCATTATCATAGCGCCGAACACAATAAAAGGCGAACGCAGCAACAAACGCAGTGTTAGATTGACACCATTTTGAAGCTGGTTGACGTCACTGGTCATACGTGTAATTAACGTGCTTGTGCCAATGGTATCCAATTCTGTATAAGACAAACCTTGTATATGTGCAAACAGTGATTTCCGCAGTTTCGTTGCAAACCCCACCGCCGCCTTTGCACTAAAAAATTGTGCCGTTACAGAACTCAGCAGCCCTACCGCTGCCAAAAGCAAAAGTACTGCGCCCATCTTTATAATATATGGCTTATCTTTGTTTGCAATACCATTATCAATCATTGCCGCCATTACCAGCGGCACCATAAGTTCAAAGGAAGCCTCCAACATCTTAAATAACGGTGCCAAAACGCTTTCTTTTTTGTAGTCCTTCATATATTGAAGCAGGCTTTTCATGAAAAAACTTCCCCTTTCATAATTGCTATCTAAAAAATACTATTTCTTTGGAATTAATTATATAAAGATTGATTTCTTGGAAACTGATTCTTTCTTGGAAACTGATTCCTGAAAATAAGTTTCGTACTATTGAATAACTGTGCATAGAATGCTATGATAAACAGTACAACAACATTTTACCAGAATACTATTGGAATATTATACCATTGAACATAGGGAATCTGCAACTGTTTGTTATCGTGGTTTCTCCCCAAACCGTACCCCCATATTACTGTTCACACAAGGGACTGTCGCACTAAGGCAAACGGATACAAGATAATTCCCTGTTACTGGAACGGAATGAACAGTAACAACCCCATATTGAGCGAAAAGGAGCTTATTCTATGAACTTTGATTTCCAGTCCGACAGCAGTACAAAATATATACAAGTATACGAATACTACAAAGAATTAATTACCACTGGCCGCCTGCCCGAACACACCAAGATACCTTCTATCCGTAAATGCGCACAGCAGCTTGGACTTAGCCGTACTACGATTGAAACAGCATATCTATGTTTAGCAGCCGATGGATATATCATTGCACGTCCACAAAGCGGCTACTATGTTACAGCGCGTGAAACAAATAAACAGAAACTACAAAATACCACCATTTCTGCTACAACCTCTCATCCCAAACAACCATATAACCCTATTCTATACAATTTCACCTCAAACAATGTAGATGCAGATAGTTTTGACTTTAATCTTTGGCGGCGCTACATAAAAAGTACACTGCGCCATGATAAACGTATGCTGACTTACGGGGAATCACAAGGAGAATACGAATTGCGAGAAACGCTTTGCAGCTATGTTATTAAAAAGCGCAACGCCGCCTGCCGTCCGGAAAATATTGTGATTGGCGCCGGTTCGCAGGCACTTTTAAATATTTTATGCCCACTGATTAAAGACCGCCGAAGTGTCTGTTTTCATGATACTCCTTTTGCACAAGGAATGGTAATTTTTCAAGACTATGGCTTTGAAATAAAAAAAGAGTGGGAAACCGCAGGTATATTATATATGACCCCTTCGCATATGACCTCTTTTGGTGATACTCTGCCTCCCGAAAAACGACAGCCTTTCTTAAAAAAATGCCAAGCGCAAAACCAACTAATTATCGAGGATGACTACAACAATGAATTTCGCTATTTTAATCGCCCCACACCCTGTCTGCAAGGACTTTCCGGTGGAAAAAACGTCGTATATTTAAGCACATTTTCCAAACTGCTGCTTCCTTCTATCCGGCTAAGTTTTATGATACTGCCAGACGAACTGCTTCCGTTTTATGAGCAAAAAAAAGCATTGTACAACCAGACTGCTTCAAAATCAGAGCAGCTTGCACTCTGTCAATTTCTGCGCGACGGACACTTAGACAGCCAAATCCGCAAATTAAAACGCCTCTACACAAACAAAGCGAAAGCGTTATCCTCTTTACTTGAAGAAGCGTTCGGCGAAAATGCTGTTGTTTTTATGGGAGAGTCCGTTTTTATGGTGCATATCAAACTAAACTGTGGATTAACCAGCCAAGAACTGCAAAAAAAGGCACAAGAAAATGGCATATTGGTCTTTTCCTGCGCCCCCCAGGCAGAGCCGCGCAAAAACAGCGCAGAAATAGGGAACACCTATTCTGCGCATATCGCACTATCCTGTTGTGAAGTACCCGTTACTGAATTTCCAGAAGCAGTCCAACGATTCAAACAAGCGGCTGGTATATAGTTTATGCAATCCTAATATCCACAGGAAAATCAATGTACGCAGCAGCATTTCACACGCTTTTTTCTATGCTGCTGCATGATCCGGCGCCTTGGCATACAGCAGTTTCAGTAAAATCGGCACAGAAACCGAAGATATAATAATCAATAAAATAACTGCTGTAAAATATTGTGATGACATTAAGCCGACAGAAAGCCCCTTTTGCGCCACTATCAGCGCAACCTCGCCGCGTGTCATCATACCGACACCAATTTTCAGACAGTCGTACCCTTTAAAGCCACAAATTCTTGACATGAAGCCGCAGCCAATAACCTTTGAAATCAATGCGACCAATACAAAGGCAAGTGCAAACACTATCAAAGCAGAGTCAATTCCCTCAATGCTCGTCTTTAAACCAATACTGGCAAAAAACACTGGGCCAAACATCATATAAGAATTAATATCAATCTTTTCCTCAATATATGCCGAATCGCGGATACTGCAAAGAATAATTCCCGCAACATACGCACCTGTAATATCCGCAATGCCGAAATACCGTTCCGCCACATACGCCATAATCAAACAAAGCGCAAGCCCAATAATTGGAATCCTCCGCGTATGCGGATATTTATTGTCAAGTGCCTTAAATACCCTGTAAAAAATCATACCCAAAACCAACGCAAGCGCAAAGAATAATACAGTATTTATAATAACCTTCCCTGGGTTCGAGTCTGGGCTTTTAAACCCAATCACAAATGTCAGCACAATAATGCCAATAACATCATCAATAATCGCCGCGCTTAAAATAGTAGTGCCAACTTTACCTTTTAAATGTCCCATTTCTCGCAGCGACTGTACTGTAATACTTACAGAAGTTGCTGTCATAATACAGCCAATAAATACTGCACGGATAAATTCCTCTGTGCCGACTGCTGCCCAGCCATAAAACAGCATATACAAAACCGTTCCCAAAACTAGCGGCACAAATACGCCTGCACAGGCTATCAGCGTTGCCACTGGCCCCGTCTTTACAAGTTCTTTTAAATCGGTTTCAAGTCCTGCCGAAAACATTAGAAGAATTACACCGATTTCCGCCATCTCGGATAAAAATTCTGTCTGACGCACCCATCCCAATACGCTAGGGCCAATTAGCAGCCCCGCAATAATCATTCCGACAACCTGCGGTGCTTTTAACTGTCTGGCAATAATGCCGCACATTTTTCCAGCCACAATAATAATCGCCAAATCTTTAAACACTTCATACGTTTCCATTGCTTCATATCCTTTCATTATAAAGATTTTATAAACACACTGTTATCATACCACAAAAAAATCCACAAAAAAATAAAAAAAATTGTCTTTTTTTAAAAACAGCTTGAAATTTTTTCCACCTGTGCGGTTGCAATATGGCTAGGAGCAGCAATAAAGCAACAGAAA
>ERZ778512.1148-NODE-1148-length-18503-cov-4.506071_pt1 | contig 18503 bp, 14 predicted proteins | sample MGYA00510346_ERZ778512 | MGnify/ENA primary metagenome ERZ778512 (study PRJEB29527, sample SAMN07138962) | mouse gut metagenome | material: feces | host: mouse | place: China:Nanjing | collected 2016-01-25 ...
GGCTTGCGTCGCGGTCGGTGTCGGTGTTGTAGCCGGGTATCAGCGGTATGCGGACTATGCAGTCGCTTTGCCGTCCGGCTTCCGCTATCAGGCGGAGATTTTCGAGTACAAGAGCGTTGCTTTGCCCCGTGTAGTCGCGGTAAATGTCGGGGTTCATATCCTTGATGTCGATAATCAGGATGTTGACTATCGGGAGCAACGCCTCGATGTTGGCGGTCGGCACATTGAGCGACGTTTCAAGATTGAGTTGCCACTCCGAGCCGCACAACTCACGAAACTCACTGATAAACTGCGGGCGCAGACAAGGCTCTCCGCCGCCGAAAGTTACGCCGCCGTTTGTGGCAATGAAATAAAGCTCGTCAATGCGGGTCTCGGCATAGAGCTGTTCCGGTGAATACTTGCGGAAACGTCTGCCGTCGCCTAACGACTGCGGGTTAAGACAATAGCGGCAACGTAACGGACATCCGTGAAAAGCCACAAGCGTAGTCACGCCATCGCCGTCAGTCGATAGGCGATGCCGCGCAATACCGATTATCTTAGCCCGTTGCCGTTCCATGAGGGTTTATTATTTCTGTAATATCGCAAATATAATGAAAAATAGGCACATATTCATGCAACTTTGCCATGAATTTATCATGTACGGCTTGGAAAATGGCGATAATAAGGGGGGATTCCATCCGGAGCGGTAAATCGGTGTCCTCGGCCGGACACCATATGCCGGGTGGGATTGTAAACCCGTGACACCTGCGCGCTTTGCGCTGCGGTGTCACGGGCTACGAGTAAACCGATGTCCTGCCGGACATCACCATCCGGCGTCATTCTGGCAGAGAGGGTTAGCTGGGCGGGTTTCCGGAGGGATATAGCAAAAAAAGATGATTTCAGACTTCTGAAATCATCTTTTTCGAGTAGCGAATCTGGGAATCGAACCCAGGTCTCCACCGTGAGAGGGTGGCGTGCTAGGCCACTACACTAAATCGCCATTCACTACTCTCTGAAAGGAGCTTTTCTGTCGGCGAGGCTCTCCAGCCCTGCGTTCCTTTCCGGTTTTGCACTGCAAAGGTAAGGGCTTTTTTTGAGTGTTGCAAATAAAGATTCTTGTTTTAACATATATTTACAAACGGAACAAGGAATCATCAACAAAAACCAAACCGCCTTACCGGTTGTTAAAACATCGACAGCACATTTTACCCTCCAGGCGTAATCAACCGCAGGCCGAATCTATGGTTATTCAGGGAAAATGCTTATCTTTGCATGTTTAAATTAAACACTCATCACTTAAAAAACAGAGAATACGCTCTTAGTTTCAACCACATCTTACACAGAATCAGACAAATGACTGAAACAGTAACAGACATATTGCCCTCAATCATCGAAGGGATCCGCGACCGCAAGGGCCGCAAGATAACCACAGTCGACATGAGCGACATCGACACCGCCGCCGCCCGCCGTTTCGTGATCTGCGAGGGCACATCCACCCAGCACGTAGCCGCTGTGGCTGACAGCATCCGTGAATATCTGCTTGAACACATCGGCGTCAAGCCCTATAACTATGACGGTTACGGCAATTCAACATGGATTGTGATAGACTACGGTGACACGCTTGTCCACGTCTTTCAGCGCGAGACCCGCGATCTTTATGCGCTTGAAGAGCTTTGGAGCGATGCCGTCATCACCGACTATCCTGATGAAGACTGATATAAAAAATCCTCTCATAATCAATTGATTCCAAAATGAGTTCTCCGACTCCACTCAACAATAATCCGAACCCGAAGAAGTTTAAGATCGGGTTCAGCATGTACTGGGCCTATGCCATAATAATCCTGTTCCTTCTCGGAATGCTCTATGTCGATGACACTTCTATAGAGAAGGAAGTGAGCTACACAAAGTTCAAGGAATATGTAGCCACAGGAGGTGTGGGCGAGATCACCGTGTTCTCCAACACCAACAAGGCCGAGGCCGTGCTCTCCGACTCTCTTGCCCGGAGCGTCTTCAAGGAAAGCCAGTATAAGGGCGACAAGGGCACTATCGCCAAGATCATCACCGACATTCCGTCGGCCGACAAGTTCGAAGATCAGATCGACCTCTGGAATCAGGAGGGAGTGAAGCACGGCGAGGTCAAGTATGACAAATCGTCGGACTACGGCTCGCTGCTGTGGTCGTTCGGCCCGATTCTGCTTCTTGTGTTCTTCTGGTTCTTCATGATGCGCCGCATGTCAGGCGGAGCTTCAGGCGGCGGAGCCGGCGGAGTGTTCAATGTAGGCAAATCCAAAGCCAAGATGTTTGAGAAAGGCGAGGGGACCAACGTCACATTCAAGGATGTGGCCGGACTCTCCGAAGCCAAGACCGAGATACGCGAGATTGTGGAATTTCTCCGCAATCCCCAGCGCTACACCGACCTCGGTGCCAAGATTCCAAAAGGCGCTCTCCTTGTAGGCCCTCCCGGAACAGGCAAGACGCTGCTTGCCAAGGCTGTGGCCGGCGAAGCCAATGTGCCTTTCTTCTCGATGTCAGGTTCTGATTTCGTAGAGATGTTTGTGGGTGTCGGAGCCTCGCGAGTGCGCGACCTTTTCCGTCAGGCCAAGGAGAAAGCTCCATGCATAGTGTTTATCGACGAGATCGACGCCGTGGGCCGTGCCCGTGGCAAGAATCCCAACATGGGGGCCAATGACGAGCGCGAGAACACCCTCAACCAGCTGCTTACCGAGATGGACGGCTTCGGGTCAAACAGTGGTGTCATCATCCTTGCCGCCACCAACCGCGCTGATATTCTTGACAAAGCCCTGCTGCGCGCCGGCCGTTTCGACCGTCAGATCAATGTCGATCTGCCTGAGCTGAAAGACCGCATAGAGGTGTTCAAGGTGCATCTGCGCAACATCAAGACCGATGACTCGGTGGATGTGGACCTGATGGCGCGTCAGACAGCCGGATTCTGCGGCGCTGACATTGCCAATGTCTGCAACGAGGCAGCGCTGATTGCTGCCCGCGGCAACAAGAAGGCCGTTGACCGCGACAGCTTCATGGCCGCTATCGACCGTATAATAGGAGGTCTCGAACACAGTTCGAAGATAATTTCCGACGACGAGAAGAAATCAATCGCCATCCATGAGGCCGGCCATGCCACCGTCTCTTGGTTCCTGAAATATTCCAATGAGATGGTCAAGGTGTCGATCGTGCCACGCGGAATGGCTCTCGGAGCTGCATGGTATATGCCTGAAGAGCGCCAGATCACTCCCAAGGAGGCTCTGCTCGACCAGATCTGCATGACTCTCGCAGGACGTGCGGCCGAGGAACTGACCACAGGCCAGATTTCTACCGGTGCGCTCAACGACCTTGAGAAAGTGACCAAAATGGCTTATGCAATAGTGGTTTACTACGGTATGAGCGACAAGATTCCCAACGTATGCTACTACGATTCGACCGGTCAGGCCTACGGCTTCTCCAAGCCCTATGGCGGCGAACGAGCCAAGCAGATCGATGACGAAGTGTCGCGCATCATCAGCGAGCAGTATGAGCGCGCCAAGAAGATTCTTACCGAGCATAAAGAAGGCCACGCCAAACTTGCCGAGACACTTCTGACAAAGGAAGTCATGTATGCCGAAGACCTCGTCAACATTTTCGGCAAGCGCCAGTGGAAATCTCGCACCGAAGAGATCATGGAGCTTCAGGCCGCGCGTGACGCCAAGCGCCTCGCCGAGGAAAATGCAGCCAAGGAAGCTGCCGGAGAGTCTGAAAAGCCCCATGAGGCAGAGCCTTCAGGCGATGCTGCCGACAGTCAGAAAGTGGTCGATGTGGAAGTCTCTGAAACGACTGAATCTACAGCCGCGGAAGAGAAAAAAGACACAGGCGTGACCCCTCCGCCCTACAAAGGCGATGGCTCAAAGGACAGTGAGAGCAACTGACCGTTGTTATTAGACAATTTCTGAAAATCCATATCAGGCGATCCGTATTCGCGGATCGCCTGAATTTTTTTGCCTCTCCCCGCATTATCGCACTTAAAGGGGCCGGGGCGCTTGTATATTTGCGGGTGTGAATTATCAAAAAAACATAACCCAGCCATTACAAGCGATGAAAAATGCAAAGTCAGTCAGCATGTTGCCGGATTGTCCGGTGTCAAAAAAGTTTTATCAGGAAACCGTCAGCCGTATTCATGCTTCATTTCAGGCCATAGGCGGAAGTGCAGCCGATGAGCTTGCCGAGAAGACGGTCAAGGCCTTAAATGATTATCTTAGCGGAACTTGTCTGCCGGCCGATGACTCTGATGCGACTGTCAGGCTGATGTTTGCGCTGATCCGCAGTGAGCTTGACAAAGCTATGGCCCGCTCGGCGGCTGCCCGTCGGCGCAAGAAGGCGGCTCCCCGTCGCCCTCGGCGTAAATCTGCCGGAAAGAATGTCCCGGAAGTGTCTCGGAGCGAAGCCAAAGCCTCCGGAAGCGGCATTGACATGGCGCGTCTGGCTGAACTTCTGAAGATCAGAGAGCAGTTTGATTATGACGATGACGATAATGAGGCGGTTGAAGATGAACCTGCGGAGCCGATATTGCTTAACCGCAGGCAGCGGCGCATGATAGAGCGCGAGAAGCGCAGAAAGGCGCGCCGCGAGGCCTCACGGCGCCGTTGATGAATTAAGGAATCTGCCGTTGCTGAAAAAGAGGGAGACGGCGTTACGGCAACGTCGTCTCCCTCGGCTTCAAAATCAACGTCAAAACTATTGTTATATAGCGCCGTATGTTTGATTTTATGGCTTTTTTGCAAGATATTCAAGTGCCTCGCGGTTGCGGTTGCAGTCGGCCTGAAGCTGCGGGCGGAGTATTCCGGCCTCCGTCGGGTCGATCATGGATAGATCGGCATAGCGGTCTTCGTTCATTGCGAATTGCTCAACGGTGCTGACCGGTTCAGGATCGGGGTAGCGGGGCGATTCGGTCAGCGGCGACGAGCCGTTGGCACCGCTGTTGTCAGCGCCCGGAATCACAGAGTCGATGGTCAGAGCCGGGCGTCCTTCAGCCACAGCCTGCGGATTGTAGCGGTAGAGAGGCCAATAGCCCGCCTCGACAGCCCGCCGCTGTTCCACTATGGAGTGGCCGAGGCCCGGACGGATGCCGTGGTTCAGACAGGGACAGTAGGCAATCACTATGGCAGGTCCGGGATAGCGTTCAGCCTCGGCGAGGGCATCGATGGTCTGCTGATAGTTCGCGCCCAAGGCTACGGAAGCCACATAGACATTGCCGTAGGTCATCATCATGCGCCCCAGCTCTTTCTTAGCCACCCGCTTGCCGTCTGGGTTATATTTGGCCACAGCGCTGCGAGGCGTGGCCTTTGATGTCTGACCGCCGGTGTTGGAATAGCATTCAGTGTCCATGACCAGCACCTTCACCGGCTCGCCCGAAGCAAGCACATGATCGAGTCCAGCAAAGCCTATGTCATAGGCCCATCCGTCGCCGCCTATGGCCCATACGGTTTTCCGCCCGAACAGATCGGCCTCCTCAAGCAGGGCTGCATAGGCCGGGCTGAGATCTCTGACAGGTTCGAGCATGGCTCTGAGCTGCCCGCCGGTTGCTGACGAGAGATCAGGATCGTCCTTTGCCGAATACCAGGCCTCAAGCGGCTGCTTTAGATAGGGGAGAGTGTCGGGGCTGTCAATAAGCTCCCTGACCTGCATGGCCACACGCTTGCGGCGGTGTTCGAGAGCCACGAGCATTCCGTAGCCATATTCGCCGTTGTCCTCGAACAGAGAGTTGCCCCATGCCGGACCCTTGCCCTGCGGATCGGTGCAGTAGGCGTTTGACGGATAGTTGGCACCCCAGATCGAGCTGCACCCCGTAGCGTTGGCAATCAGCATCCTCTGCCCGAAAAGCTGTGTGAGCAGCTTGACATACGGAGTCTCCCCGCAGCCGGCGCAGGCTCCTGAGAACTGCAGGCATGGCTGGCGCAGCTGCGAGCCGTTGACTGTCTCGGCCGGCAGAAGGCGGTCTTTGAGAGTGACGTTGGCCATAGCCCACATTGCAAGCGGGGCCTCGCGGTCAACCACATCTTCAAGCGGTGTCATGGTCAGTGCGTGTCCGGGGCAGATTATAGAGCATGACGAGCACCCCAGGCAGTCTTCCGGAAAGTTCTGGATGTGGAACTTGTAGCCTTTGAGCTGCTGCGCTCCGGTGGCATCCTTGAGCGCGAAGCCTTCGGGGGCCTTGGCGGCCTCTTCCGCCGACAGAATGAAGGGGCGGATGGCGGCGTGGGGGCAGACAAGCGAACACTCGGTGCACTCCACGCATTTGTCGGCATCCCAGACAGGCACACGGGTGGCAATGCGGCGATGCTCGCAGGCGGTGGTGCCCATAGGCATTTTCCCGTCAGGCGAGAAGGCCGAAACCGGAATCAGATCGCCGCGGCCTTTGATGCAGGGGGTGTGGATGGTGCGGATGAATGTTTCAAGCGCGGAATCGGCAAATGCCGGTTCCGGCCTTGCCGGAGCCTCCGGATCAGACCAGCCGCTGATTTCGCTGACATTGATCTCCTTGAGCGCGGCGATAGTCATGTCAACGGCCTTGATATTGCGGCTCACCACGTCGCCGCCCTCATGACGGTAGGTTTCGGACAGACGCTCCTTCAGAGCGGCCACACCCTCGTCAAACGGAATCAGGCCGCTGAGATAGAGAAACACCGTCTCCATCACCATGTTGATGCGCGGGCTGAGGCCACAGACAGCGGCAATGCGGTCGGCATCGATATTGTAGAACCGCAATTTCTTTTCAGTGATAGCCTTGCGCATGTCGGCGGGCAATTTTTCGGGCATTCGGTCGGGTGTCCAGGGTGAGTTCAGCACAAAGATACCTCCGGGCTTTATCTTGTCGAGCATATCGAAACGCCTTACATATGATGCCTTGTGGCAACCTACATAGTCGGCTCCGTCAATGGCATAGGCCGATGTGACAGGCTTTTTGCCGATGCGCAGCTGAGAGATGGTGTAGCCGCCTGACTTCTTTGCCGAATAACTGAAATAGGCCTGGGCGTAGAGGCCGGGAGTGTTGCCGATGATCTGCGCCACTTGCTTTGTGCCGCCCACAGTGCCGTCGTTGCCGATGGCATAGAGTATTGTCTGGTAGGTCCCGGAGGCCACATTGGTCTCCACGGTTTCAGTGACCGGAATCGAGAGCCGGGTGACATCATCGGTGATGCCTATGGTGAACGGATTCCGGGGCTCTTCCCTGGCCATTTCATCGAAAATGGCCTTGACCATCGAGGGATTGAACTCTTTGCTTGACAGTCCGTAGCGTCCGCCGATGATGCGGGTGTCGCGGAATTTTCCGCAATCATGGAGCGCTGTGATGACGTCCTCGCACAGAGGCTCATGGCAGGCTCCCGGTTCCTTGGTGCGGTCAAGCACCGCTATGTAGCGCACCGACGGCGGAAGCGCCTCGCAAAGTTCCCTGACGGGGAAGGGCCGGTAGAGGCGCACTTTCACCACCCCTGTCCGGTAGCCATTTTCGGAGTTGAGATAGTCTGATGTCTCGCTGACAACATCGGCTGCGGAGCCCATCACTATGATCACTCTGTCTGCATCGGCAGCGCCGTGGTAGTCCACAAGATGATAACTGCGGCCGGTGATGGAGCTTACCTTGTCCATTGCCTGCTGCACGATTGCGGGGAAGGCATCGTAGAATCTGTTGGCTGCCTCGCGGTTCTGGAAGTAGACATCCGGATTCTGGGCCGAGCCTCTCAGATCGGGGTGCTCAGGGTTCATGGAATGGCGGCGGAAAAGATTGACTTTCTCCCAGTTGACAAGGGGCCGCATCGACTCGTAGTCGATCACATCGATGGTATCCATCTCTGACGATGTCCGCCAGCCGTCAAAAAAATGCAACACCGGAAGTGAGCCTTCAATGGCTGCAAGATGGGCCACGAGGGCGAGATCCATAGTCTCCTGCACCGATGACGATGCGAGCATAGAGAAGCCCGTGGCACGGCAGGCCATCACGTCCTGATGGTCGCCGAAAATCGAAAGCGCATGAGTGGCAAGCGAGCGGCAACCCACATGGAAGACCACCGGCAGCAGCTCGCCGGCAATCTTGTACATGTTCGGAATCATCAGCATCAGGCCCTGCGAGGCTGTGAATGTGGTGGCCAGTGCCCCGGCCGCGGCCGCACCGTGGACCGCTCCGGCTGCTCCAAGTTCACTCTCCATTTCCTTTACCTCAAGGGGCTGACCCATCAGATTGCGCCGTCCCTGCAGCCCCCACTTCTGGGCGGTGTCACCCATTGCGGCTATGGGGGTTATCGGGTAGACGGTGGCGACGTCACTGAGTGCGAATGCCACGTGTGCGGCTGCTGTGCAACCGTCAAGGATCTGCTTTTTCATTTCGGTCGGATTGAAAGGTGGATGGTAGAGTCTGTGAGGAGATCTGAATGGTGAGCATAAGTGCGGTCAGGCACTTATACCCTGATGAGTTTCATTGCAGCTTGACAGACTGCCTGAAATCTTTTTTAGAAAGATCCTGCGAGGCAGAGGTCTGTGATCCAGAGCCAGAGCGGGCAGAAGCCTATGAAGAGGATGACCGAGAGAGTCAGTGACGAAGTGCCTTCGGCCACATAGGTGTCATATTCGTCGGCGATGATGATGCCTGAAAATGCAGGAGGCAGAGCGCCGGCCACAACGAGCATCTTAAGGTTCAGAGGATCCATATGGAAGATCAAGCCCATGATAAGCAGCACGGCTGGCATCATGATCATCTTGAGGATTGATCCGAGTATTACCTGCCAGTTGATAGAGATCTTGATGGCCGAAAGGGTGATGCCGGCTGAGAATACGGCCATTGAGGCATTGGCGCCCTTGATGAGTGTGAACGAGGGGCTTGCCCAGTCGGGCCAGGGTATTCCGACGAGCACCCAGATGACTGCGAGTATCGGGGCCCATGCCACAGGCTGTTCCAGTGCGTGGATCACAGGAGCCCAGGCGCTTTTGTTTTTCGATGATCCGGGATTTTGCTTTTCAAGAGATGCGTTGAGCAGTGAAAGGCCCACGGGGATGCCGACGGCGTTGACAACAATGCCTACGATAGCCACAACGAGTGCCACAGTAGGGGTGGTGCCGAAGATAGGTTCCAGCACGGCGAATCCGAGGAAACCGATTGTCGGCGAACCGCTGATAAGCGCCGAGATGGCGGCATCGGCTCCGGTGTTTTTCTTGAACATCAGGAAGACGAAGTAGACAATCATGAAACAGAGCATGATGCCCACAAGTGAGATTATGGACAGTTTCAGATCATGGGCGAGCATTTCGCGCGTGGCCTGGACTATGGAGACGAAAAGGGCGGCTGGAAGGGCGTAGTCAAGCACAACCTTGTTGAACTTCTTGGCATCTTCGCCGGAAAATATTCCCTTCTTTCCCGAAATATAGCCCGCAAGCATCACTACGATGATCGGGACTATGGCGTAGAGAATAATGTGTTCCATAAATAGTTGTTTGAAAGTTGATAATCAGGGGAGAATATCAAAACCGGCCGGATAGGGGTGAGGCTCCATCCGGCGGATTTGAGTCTGAGTGTGAGTAGGTTTCGGGAAAAGACTATACAGTGATGTCCTGAAGGGGTGCGGGGTTCAGATAGCCTATGTGGCCTGATTCCTTGCCTGAGTCGGCGGCAAGCTGCACATCGATCAGACAGGGTTTCTTGCTTGCGATGCTCTCGGTCAGAGCTGCGCGGAGCTCATCGGGAGTCTGGACGTAGTAGGTCTGTGCGCCGAAGGCTTCGCCGAGCTTGTCGTAGCGGGCGTGGATATCAAGGGTTGTCGGCGCCGGATCGGTGGTTTTGTCCATTGGCACTCCGATGCCGTTGTAGATACCGCCGTTGTTGAAGATGACAACTGTGAGCGGGAGTCCGAAGCGGCAGGCGGTAGAGAAGTCCATGCCTGAGAAGCCGAAAGCCGAGTCACCTTCGATGGCCACAACAGATTTGCCTGTGGCTACGGCGGCACCGATGGCTGATCCCATGCCCATACCCATGATAGCCCAGGTGGCGCAGTCTACGCGGTGACGAGGGATGGTCATGTCAATGGCATCGCGGGTGTCATCAAGAGTGTTGGCGCCTTCGTTGATCAGTATGATGTCAGGGTTGGCCTCGATGATAGGCTTGATGACTCCGAGCGCGGTCCAGTGGTGCATCGGCATCAGGCCCTTCGTGGCATCGAGACGTGCGGCGAACTTAGCGTTTTTCTCCTTGGCCTCTGCCTGTAGGGAGCTGACCCATGCAGGATCGGCTGACATCTTCGCGCCGTCCATTTTTGCAAGAATGGCATCAAGAGCGAGGCCCATGTCACCGACAACCGGCGCTGCGATAGGCACGTTGACATCCATTTCTTCGGGATCGACATCGAGCTGGATGAATTTCATATCGGGGTTCCATTTTCCGCGGCCGAATGAAAGCATCCAGTTGAGACGGGCGCCGATCACCATGACCACATCAGCCTTCTCCATGACGGTCGAACGGCAGGACAGGGCGCTTAGGGGACCCGCATCGGGCATCAGGCCCTTGGCCATCGACATCGGGAGATAGGGGATGTTGTATTTTTCGATCAGAGTCTTGATCTTGTCGTCGACCTGAGCATAGGCGGCGCCTTTGCCGAGAAGGATGGCCGGACGCTTGGCTGAAGTGAGCACCTGGACCGCGCGGTCGACAGATTCGGCATTCGGAGCTACGGGAGAGTACATGTCAACCGACTCATAGAAAAGCTTTTCAGCTTCATCGCGGTCCATGATCTCACCGAGCGCCGGGGTGGTCATGTCGATATACACACCGCCCGGACGGCCTGACACGGCCGCGCGGTATGCGCGGCTGACGGCAGCGGGGATGTCTTTGGCATGGCTGCATCGGAATGCGGCCTTGACCACAGGCTTGGCTGTGTTGAACTGGTCGAGCTGTTCATAGGTGCCCATGTTCATGTCGACCATAGTCGGATCCGATGCGCCTGAGATCTGTATCATAGGATAGCAGTTGACGGTGGCGTTGGCTGTGGCTGTCAGGCCGTTCATGAATCCGAGTGACGATACGGTCATCAGCACGCCGGGTTTCTTGGTGAGAAAACCTTCGGTGGCGGCGGCCATTCCGGCCTGCTGCTCGTGGCGGAATCCTACGAAACGTATGCCCTGTCCCTGGATGAGATAGGCTGCTTCGGTGATAGGAATGCCCACAAGGCCGTAGACATTTTCAATGCCGACATTCTTCAATGCCCTGGCAAGTATATACATGCCGGTCACCTGGTCAGGAAAGTGGGGCGCGGCTTTAGGCTGACATCCGCACCCTGCGGATGTGTTGCTGCTGTTAGTTGTAGTTGCCATATAAAAACAGATTTTGAAGTTGGTTGCAGAATAGTGAAGAGGAGACAATTAGCAATTGGGCTTGCTTTACAAGACAATCGTTAATTGTCCCCTCTTTTCAGTTTCGTTGATTACGTGCGGTAGGTTTACTTGGCCTCAGGCAGGGGTGCGGTTGTACCGTTCTTGGCGAACGATGCGATTTGGTCGTCTGTATAGCCGAGGCTCTTGAGCACTTCATCGGTATTTCCGCCGAGTGACGGGCAGGGGCCGTAGGCCGGCTGATAGTTGCTCATGGTGAACGGACATCCGACGGTTACGAATTCGCCGATCTCACCACCCTGGTTAATCTTGACGAGAGTGTTGCCGTCATAGAGGCTCTGGTCAGACATCACTTCCTTGGTCGAAAGGACAGGACCTACAGGCACACCGTATTTCGACAGGATTTCGGTTATCTCAAATTTGGTCTTGTCGGCAGTCCATGCACCGATACGCTGATAGATTTCCTGTTTGTGCTTGTCACGGGCATCGGCTGTGGCGAAGTCGGGGTTGGTGAGCCAGTCCTCGAAGCCGAATCCCTGGCAGGCGAGTTTGAATTCCTTTTCGCCGCGCTGGAGGATGATATAGACGTAGTTGTTGGCATCAATGGCCGAGTCGAGATCTCCGGCAGGCTTACACTTGTAGGTCCAGCCAAGCACGCCGCCGCCTTCTATATTGCCTGAACGGGGCACACAGTCACCGAATTTTCCGTCGGGGTACTGCGGGAACTGCGACAGATAGCCGATCTTTTCGAGTGTCAGCTGGTCACGGGTCTTGATGCGGCATAGGTTAAGACATGCGTTGTGCATCGACTGATAGACGAAGCAGCCTTCGCCGGTTTTGTTGCGCTGCTGGAGGGCGGCGAGAAGGCCGATGAGCAGGTGCATGCCGGTGTTGGAGTCGCCGAGGGCCGCGCCGCTCTGGGTCGGGATGTCATATTCGCCTTCATACCAGCCTGTGGTCGAGGCTGCAGCTGCGGTCACCTGGGCGATAGGCTCGTAGGCCTTGAGGTCTTTGTATTTTGATGATACAGGGAAGCCCTTGATTGTACCGTAGATACATTTAGGGTTGAGTTTGTGGACCACATCCCAGCTGAAACCGAGTTTGTCCATAGCACCCGGATGGAGGTTTTCAATAAACATGTCGGCACCCTGGATAAGCTTGGTAAGGATGGCTTTACCATCAGGGGTCTTGGCATCAAGAGAGATTGATTTTTTGTCTGAATTGAGTTGCAGGAAGTAGTAGCTTGGCAGATTAGGGTCGAACTGAAGTTCTTTACGGGTGGCGTCGCCGACTCCGGGACGCTCGATTTTGATTACATCGGCTCCAAGCCAGGCAAGCATCTGGGTGCATGAAGGTCCTGACTGTACTTCGGTGAAGTCAATCACCTTGATTCCTTGTAGTGGGGCAGTGTTCATAATAGTAAATATATTAAGAATAGATGATTTTGGATTTTAACGTGTGTGCGTTAATTTTATGGGTATTTCTCATAAATCTGTACTTATACAACACTATACGGGCTGAAAAGTTGATTTTTGGCTCTTGTTCGGGAATTAATTTGTAATTTTGTCGGCCGGAACCGGCGGGAGGCGCCGCCTCAGGCTACCGTTTGTCCGGCCGAAATCATAACAGAGTCATTATGAACAATATCTGTCTTCAACTGTTTCTGTCTTTCTTCAAGATAGGAGCCTTCACTTTCGGGGGCGGCTGGGCGATGATCTCTATAATTGAGAAGGAGATCGTCGACAAGCACCGCTGGATAGACCGTGACGAGTTTCTTGACCTGCTGGCTGTGTCGCAGTCGCTTCCGGGCATTCTTGCCGTCAATATCTCTGTGGCCGTCGGCGACAAGTTGCGCGGAATGAAAGGTTCGCTTGCGGCCGCTCTGGGCTGCATCCTGCCGTCGTTTCTGATGATACTTTGCATAGCGGTGTTTCTGACGCCTGATCTGATCAAGAACAACCCGACACTGTCAGCAATCTTCAAGGGAATCCGTCCGGCGGTTGTGGCGCTGATCATAGCTCCGGTGATTTCGTCGGCCAAGGCTGCGAAAATCGGTTGGAAGACGGCTGTGATACCTGTCGGAGTGGCACTGCTGATATTTTCGAAACTTCCGGTGGTGTCAAATCCGATCCTTTACATAGTGCTCGGCGGATTTTTCGGCTGGCTCTGGTTTTCGCGCAATGTCAAGGCGCTCCACAAGGTTGAGAATGAAATAAAAAAGGAGGACGAGAAGCTATGATATATCTCAGACTTATATGGGCCTATCTGAAAATCGGACTTTTCGGATTTGGCGGCGGTTATGCCATGCTGGCGCTGATCGAGCGCGAGATAGTAGGGCCGGGGTGGATCAGCGGGCAGATGTTTACCGACATAGTGGCCATTTCGCAGATGACTCCCGGTCCGATCGGGATCAACTCGGCCACATATATAGGTTATGTGGCTCCGGCGGAGTATTCCGAGGCTTTCTCCTCGCCGGTTTTCGGTATTTTGGGATCGGTGCTCTGCACGCTGGTGGTCGTGCTGCCGTCATTTGTGCTTGTGGCCTATACAAGCCATCTGATACGCCGCCATAAGGACAGTGTGGTTGTCAAGGGCATCTTCGCAGGGCTGCGTCCGGTGGTTGTAGGGCTTATTGCATCAGCAGCCCTGCTGCTGATGAACGGCGCGAATTTCGGAGAGGAATGGTCGCATATAGCATGGAGCATAGCCATCTGTCTGGCGGCTTTTCTGATGGTTTATAAATTCAAATTCCATCCGATTCTGATTATATGCCTCGCCGGCGCGGCGGGGTGGCTTATCTATTGATATGCCGCGAATTAAATTTTAATATTTCCAGCCTTGCTTCAATCAAGGTATTTGTGTAAATTTATCGCTTAAAAAATTGACAGCCATGACTTATCAGGAGTCTATTGATTTTCTATATAATTCTCTTCCGGTGTTTCAGCGCGAGGGCGCTTCGGCTTATAAACCGGGGCTCGGAACCTCTGTGGCCCTTGACGATCTGTTTGGAAATCCACACCGTGAGTATGCCTGCATCCACATTGCCGGGACCAACGGTAAGGGATCGACAGCCCACACTCTTGCGGCTGTCTTGGCCCGTGCGGGCTACAGGACAGGGCTTTATACATCGCCCCACATTTTTGATTTCCGTGAGCGCATAAGGGTCAACGGTCAGAAGATATCACATGAAGCCGTGGTTGATTTCGTGGAGCGATGGATGGCTGTGGAGTCGGATTTGACACCGAGCTTTTTCGAACTCACCTCGACTATGGCTTTCGAGTATTTTGCCCGCGAGAAGGTTGACGTGGCTGTCATAGAGACCGGTCTCGGCGGCAGGCTCGACAGCACGAATATCATCACTCCGGTTGTCAGTGTGATCACCAATATCTCGCCTGACCATACGGCGCTGCTTGGCGAGAGCCTTGAAAAAATTGCCTTTGAGAAGGCGGGGATCATCAAGACCGGAGTGCCTGCGGTGATCGGAGAGCGTCAGCCAGAGTGCATGGCTGTGTTCGAGGAGCGTGCGGAGGCTGTTGGCGCACCTCTGAAATATGCCGCTTCGCTTGACGGACGGCGCGAGGATGGGATGATGGTCTATGAGCATACTCCTTACGGCAAGATCCGCGGAGAACTTTCCGGTGACTGCCAGATAAGAAATGCGGCTACCGTGATGGAGACTCTTGGTGTTTTGTCAGGCTGTGGTTTCGCAATTCCTGCCGAGTCCGTCAGAGATGGATTCGCACATGTCTGCAAGGATACCGGACTGATGGGGCGCTGGACCACTCTGCGGCGCGATCCGCTGACCATCTGCGACACGGGTCACAATATAGGCGGATGGGAATACATAGCCTCTCAGCTTTCGGCGCGTAAATCCGGGACTCTGCATCTGATTATGGGTTTTGTCAACGATAAGGATATCTCGGCCATCCTGCGTAAAATAGCGGAGATAGGAGGCGATAAGCGATTTTATTTTTCCGCTCCGTCTGTGCCACGCGGGCTGAATGCCGATGCGCTTGCGGCCCAGGCTGCCGAATTCGGACTGAACGGGCCGGCGATAGCCGATGTGAACGAAGCTCTTGCCACGGCTACGGCCGCCGCCACCGGGGCGGATGACATGATTCTCATAGCCGGCAGCAATTTCCTGATCGCGGATCTGAATTTGTCTCTACTCAGTGAAGATAAATGAGATAAAGGTCCCGGCATAAAACCGGCATAAAATAAAAATAACAGTTGCCGACTATAACCACCTCAAAATATTTTCGTAAATTTGCACATTATGGATAAATCCGCACCATGCAATCTGACGAGCGTATCCATTAAGAACTTCAAGTCTGTAAAATCGGTAACGCTCTCCGACTGTCGGCGCATTAATGTGCTGATAGGCAGACCTAATGTCGGCAAAAGTAATATACTTGAAGCTCTTGCCCTGTTTGATGTGCCATATATGGTAAATTCATCAAACAAATCCCTTAGAAACCTTCTCCGTATTGAGAATACCGCAGACCTGTTTCACAATGGAGTTGCCACTGCTCCTGTGGAAGTATCTGCCGATGGCAATACAATCAATGTTATCCGTGGTGCGAACAATGGGCTGTCTGTTGATATCTCTATACATGGTGAAGTTTCCAAGTATGCTTTCTCTTCTTCTCTTACTCTGTCAACAAAGAAAGACCCCACTGTACTGCCGGGTGTACTTGCGTATTTTTTCCCGAAACACTTTGTACCGGAATCTTCCAACATTGGATTCCTGCTGCCTCCATCCGGTGGAAATCTTATGGAGACGGTTGCGAATTTGCCTGATCTGAAATCCGGCCTTGCGGAACTGTTCCACGGCTACGGGTTAAAGATGATGTTTGATTCAGGCTCTCAGCAGATAAAGGCGATGAGAGAAAACGGTCTTGATATGTTCCTTGTTCCGTTCAGTTCTCTTGCGGATTCATTACAGAGACTGATATTCTATAAGGCTGCGATTGAAAGTAACCGAAACAAGGTTTTATGTTTTGAAGAACCGGAAGCCCATACTTTCCCGCCTTACATATCAAATGTGGTAAACGACATTATTGCCGGAGACAGCAACCAGTTTTTCATAACAACCCACAGTCCGTATGTCATGAGTTCATTACTTGAAAGTGCAGGCAATGATCTAGCTGTGTATGTCGTTGACATGGAAGACAATTCGACCGTAGTCAAACGTCTTACAGACAACCAGCTTCAGGAAGCCTATGACAATGGGATGGATATGTTCTATAACCTTGAAGCGTATCTTGGCAAATGAACCAGCGTGCCGATTTCATAATTCCGGAGTGTTATATTGACACAAATCTTGTAGAGACATTGGTATGCACGGGCGGCTGTAACCATCAGAAAGGCTGTAATCAGGTTGCCAAAGTCATGCAGGAAAAATTTGCCGACCGTTTCGCCGTTGGAATAATTGATGCCGACAAAAGACGTCCGGGATATTTGAACGAGTTTAATGAGATAGCGTCCAGCGAACATATCAAATTGTTCCGTCATCCGGCGCGATCCCATTTTATAATCCTCGTCAACCCGGCGGCTGATGGGTTTATATTGTCATGTGCTGAGATTGCAAATGTCAATGTGGCTGATTATGGGCTATCTCCCAAATTGAAAGAATTTACGGCTCAGACGAAAAATGTGATGTCAAATAAAGATCCACGATTCAAACGGCTGTTCAGATCAATGAAAGGCATCGGCGAAATAAAGTTGATGGAGTCGCTCATCTCATACCTTGCCGATAATACATATCAGGCATCAAATGACAGGATTTCAGAGATATTTCAAACCAACGAGTAAATCGCCCTCAGGTATCATTGTTTAACCGTGAGTCGGCGGACAGAACCTATGACCCCAAGCATAGCAAGGAAACGGTATATTGAGTATATTCAGAGATTTATCGGCAAGGGGAGGATAATAGTTCTTACCGGGCAGCGTCGTGTTGGCAAGAGTTGTTGATTTTTCCCATTTTTTGCCTAATATCCTTTCTGCATTGACATGGTATCTGCGGTGACAATCTTTTCCAGACATGCCTCCGTTACGATTATGCTGCATGGTGTTGTGCGAATGAGTAGATACGATATCCGGATTGCGCCCGTTTTCCTGAACGGCACCACGCTCTGCCTTGCCGTCCACACAGCCTATCTCTCTGTCTCGGCGAGCATTAAGCAGTTCGTTATGGAAGTTGTCGGCTATTTTGTCCAAGCCTATTGACTTGCAATATAAAAAATCGTAACTTTGCGGTTGAGGGGTGTAGTCCCATCATGACATTCTGAAAATTAGAAGCGTTATGCTCATCTCGAAGTCGGGAACGTAGGAAATTCAAGACTTTTAAGAGAGTGCGCATAGTGGTTCTCACGCTAACGGCGTGGGCTGCTATTACCATATCTCTTAAAAAGGTTCTTCCTACGACCTCCGACTTAGAACGTGGCATTGCAGTTCCACGCTTCGTGTTTATGTTTTAGTCTGCTTGAGGAATTGTAAGTAGAACAATATAGGACAAACTAAAAACTTGCAATATGAAAACAAAATGTTTGAAAATCTCCCTTATTGCTTTTTTAGGGTTGTGTTCTTGTGGACAGTCAAAAGAAGAAAAAGCTCAACAAATGGCTGCTGAATATCTTAAAGGCACTTTGTATCACTTTGACAGCTACGAACCCTTACAAATAAAAGTTGACAGCTCTTTTATTTCATTGTCCTGCGATAATGAGGCGATTGAACTTACATTAGATATGCTAAAATTATTCCAGTCAGCAGAGGAATATGCCCGCAAAGTTGAAGGAGCAGAAAGTTCTATGGAGATTTTTACGCCTAATGGATTTTCATCAACATACAGACGTGTAGAATATAAACGTGCAAAAAATGAACGAGATGAAAACAAACGGTTATTTGATAAGACGAAAGACCGCATCCAAACCCAATTTGAGAAAATAAAGGCACGTCAGTCTGCAATTAATGATGGAGCTTTTAATGGATGGAAGGTATATCATAAATTTAAAAGTTTGAATGGGGCACGAACTTTGGATTTATTTGGGGAATATATATTCTTCTGCGATAAGGATTTCAATGTGGAATCCGCATACACAAAAGAAGATTTTGATGCTATTTCAAAATTTATAGAAGCAATCTCGGAATCGGCCGATTTGCCT
>ERZ778512.1152-NODE-1152-length-18468-cov-10.687395_pt1 | contig 18468 bp, 19 predicted proteins | sample MGYA00510346_ERZ778512 | MGnify/ENA primary metagenome ERZ778512 (study PRJEB29527, sample SAMN07138962) | mouse gut metagenome | material: feces | host: mouse | place: China:Nanjing | collected 2016-01-25 ...
CTCCGGCCCCCACAGACTATTTTGCGTCAGGAGTAATATACAGGGATATGACGAGCTGTTCCGGTTATGTTGTCATACACGTCAACAGAAGCCGTCGCAATCCGCATCCCGTACTGTAGCCGGAAGAACAGGCTGGCTTCCTCTCTGTTCATCGGCAGATAGCCTATTTCATCCAGGATCAACACCCGGGCATAACTCAGTTGCTGTAGCTGACGCTCCAGCCGGTTTTCCTGTTTCGCTTTCATCAGTGTCGCGATCAGTCTGTCCAGTAGCATAAACAGTACCCGATGTCTCGCATCCACCGCTTTCACGCCAAGAGCTATGGCCAGATGAGTTTTTCCTACACCAGGAGGTCCCTGCAGGATCACGTTTTCGCTGCGCTCCACGAACGCCAGACCAGCCAGTTCCCGAACAACCTTACGGTCGATGCCCGGCTGGAAGGTAAAGTCGAACTGCTCCAGCGTTTTGACCCACGGCAGACGAGCCTGCTTCAGCCTGGACTCCATACCGCGCTGATGCCTGCCGTTCCATTCCTGCTGTAGCGCCATGCACAGGAACTCCCGGTAGTTCAGCTCTTTTTTAGCTGCCTGTTCCAGCAGGCTTTCAACGTGATAACTCAGATGCTCCATTTTCAGGCGACTCAGCAGGACTTCCAGCTCATGCATCACAACAGCTCCTCATAGGCACTCAGTGGCCGATGTTCCACCTGACTGCCCTGCTGCCAGAGCGTGGCGTGATGCTCCGGCACTGTCTGCCAGCCAGACGATGCCGAACAGAGACGATGTGAGGCCACCAGTTTCTCATTACTGTAGATCCGCAACTCGTCATCCAGCGATATTCGTATCGATACCGGCTGACCACACAGCGCTTCGGGAACGCTGTAACGATTACCACCAACCTCGATATAGCTGTCCCAGGACACATGGCGGATGTCGAAGTAACTGGTATCGAAGTCCGTATCCGGTAACGGCTGCAGATGTTCCTGCTCCAGCGCGAAGCGCTGTTCCGGCGTTTCTTTGAACTGGCGAAGTTCCCGTTTGTCAGCCACATCGGCTATCCATTGCTCCAGTTGTTGATTAACATGAGTGAAGCTGTCGAACCTGCGGTACCGAACGAAGAAGTTCTCCTTGAGGTATTTCACCATCCGCTCAACCTTACCTTTTGTTCTGGCCCTGCGTGGACGGCATGCCCGTGGCAGGAAGTTATAGTGGTCGGCCAGCAACAGGAATCCGGAGTTGAACACGACTTTCCCGTTGTTATTCTTCAGCACCGTTTTCACACAACCACCGAAGTAGCGGAAGGCGAGAACCAGTGATTCGTAGGTATGCTCAGCATCCTGTTTTGGTGCGGCGAAGACATGGAAGCGGCGGGAGAACCCCAGCGTATTAACCGCAAAGTTAACTTTGCACCGTTGCCCGGCAACCTCCACCTCAACTTCGCCCCAGTCATGCTGGAGCTGGTATCCTGGCTGAGTTTCGAAGCGAACTGTTCTTTTTGACGGACGCATTTTACGTTTGGGCTGGATGTAGTAACGCAGCATGGAACGTCCGCCCGTATAACCCATTGACTTAATCTCCGCGAAGATAACCTCGCTATTCCAGACATTCTCTGCCGGGCGCATGTCGATGTAATCCATAAACGGTTTCAGCTTAACCATTTTGTGGCGGGTCTTTCTGGCTGGCGGTTCAGGGTATTTGAGGTAGCGTCTGACCGTCCGTTCAGAGCAACCAATCTGAGTCGCAATATCGACAATGTACGCGCCCTGCTGGCGCATTTGCTTTATCATGTAAAAGTCCTCTCTGCTCAGCATGTTGATGTCCTTTCTGGTGTGAGAACCTTAAGGAAACAACATGTTGGGTGGAGCGGACAATCCAAATGGTGAATTACCGTCTTATATCACTGGCGCTGACATTCCTATCGTGCCGCGTCAGCCGGCACAGTAAAAAGAGGAGCCTGGCGACATCCTTTGTCGGAAAAGAAACGGGCGGTTGCCCGCCCGTCTCCGTCATACTTCATCCGCCATAATGCGCCACATTGTCGACTATCCACGCAGGTCCGGTGACTTCCGGCAATTCGTCATCATCTGCCAGATGTGGCCATTCCAGTTCGCCCCACAGGTCACTTCACGCCATACTGTTCCGTATACCAGTTATATGCAGAGGGGAACATCTTTCAGAACACCACCGTTAAAGCCGTTCACTTCAACATCCTGGCGGGCGGGCAGAACCGTCAGCAATTCAAACGGCATGGTTTTTTCTGACAGCACATTGTCACACAGACGGTTCCACCACACTGAAACATCCTCGTTACTCCAGAAGTCACACCAGTCACCTCTTTTGACGGTGAAATGCACGGTGATGGTTTCCCCGACATCATCCTGTAATCCTTCCCAGCAACGCTGGCCAATACCGCTCTGTAACCAGAGTTCATGCAGTTTTATTCATCCAGTAGCACACCGTTCTGCAGGTGCGTCAGCCAGCGGGTGAACACGAGATTCTCCGGCGATACAACGCCACGTCCGACAGCCGTCAGGGCAACAGAGAGGTAGATGAAGCGTGAGATGTTGTCACCGGCATACACTACCCGCTGGAACGAACTACTGGTCGCCAGACTTTGAAAAAAAATTCATGGTGATTTCACTATGAAATAATTTAAAAAAATACTTTATATTCAGTAAAATAAGCATGAAAAAAGCGTGGTGAAAATTGCAATAAATATCCTCCGACATAGCCCTGTCTCTTGATCACCAGGTAACCCTCAACCATATCCTGAAGTCTGAACCAGCCATCCCACATAACTACCCAACCGGGGCGGCCTGTGCGTTTGCTGTCATGCCATCGCCCCAATTTAGCCAGTTTCAGTCAGGCCCATTTCAGGGGCGGTGCCTGCGCCGGAAGCGGCTTTCCTTCCAGCTTAACCCACAGCTGTTTCCACTCTGTCAGCGTCAGTATTTTCTCATAGCTGTCATTTTGTGTTTCTTCACTGACGCCTCCCTGCCGCAGGCCCAGCACCCGTACCGCGATAAACGCCTTGATAACTACCATGCGCTCAAGGTTATCCCGGGTCTGCATTCGCAGCGATTCCATACATGTACCACCACTTTTCCACGCCTTGTGGTATTCCTCTATTAGCCAGCAGCCCGCGCGTCTTCGGGTTAGTGGTGGTATTCCCATGGTCATCAAATTCCGTACTGTGGCTGAAGTTAATGGTGGTGGTGTCTTCCAGTGCGAGGAGCAGCGGATGTGCCTCACATGCCCTTGCAGTGGCGGTAAATCCAGCTTCGGCAATGGCTTGCAGGGACACAGACGGGTTACGTATCAGACGATACGCACCTTCAACCTGAGCAGTGGACTGAGATGATTTCACAATAGAAAGGCCTGCATGCTGAGCGAGAGAAAAGGCCTGTGACACAAGGCGTCGTGTACGATGCGGATCACCACGACGGGTATGTCCAAACTGCTCGTTAGCCCATGAATAACAATCAGAAAGTACCATAACAGACCCGAAGAAAATGAAATATAAAAGAAGATCAACGGGTGAAGAGAAAGTTCAAAAAATCGCTGCCGGGGAGGAAGGAAACTACCGGATTGAAAGAGTCCCCCCTAAAGCAGACTGACAGACACCACAAATCCCCGGGTGGGGATTTGTGTATAAGAGACAGAGCCTAGCTGGGGGTTCTGTGCACAAAAAGGATGCCATTTGGCATCCTGATATTAACCCGGCATACCCTATTCAGGCAGTTTTCTTAGAATGTTTTTTATAGCCTCATCGATTTCTAACTGCACCTCATTAGATATGCGGGAGAACTCATAAACAACAAGACGCTTTCTGGGGTCAGTCTTCTTTCTGGCAAATTGGTTACGATCAGAAAACTCTTTCAACTTCTCAGTTTCAACTGTTTTTACAGGCCGGTCTGTAAGCAATTTTCCTTCAGACCTGAAGACCGCCAGGATTTTGCTTTTCTCAATTGTTGGATAGTCAGGTAAAGCCATCAGTTTTTGGCGAACTCTATCCATAAACTCTTCCACTGACATTTTTTTGTTGGTTGCCTTTTCAGACAGTTTCAACAAAAATTGATAGTCCGACAGCGAAATATCATTGATTACCGGAAATACAGAGATCATTTCATCCGGTACTGATGCCGCCTGAAATGCGCGTGTTACTTTTGCCGGAGAGATGCTTTCAGCCTGAGCGATCTCTTCTTTTGTCATACTTGCCCCATAAGTAACTTCAAGGCGTTTTCCTAGTTCTCGGAGGCTATGCTCTCTGGCTGTCTGTATATCTTTTGCAAGCTGTCTCGCGTCGGCAATATCAATACTGTCTTTTGTAACCAGTATTTCGAATTTTACGTTGTTATAGATACAGGCAGCGCGACGACGCGTACCGTCTAATACTTCAATTCGTCCATCTACTTCCCGACCAATAGCCGGAAAAAATTGCTGAAGTTTAATCGTGCGAGTTATGTCACTAACTGACTCACGCGAAAGCATAGTCTGATCACGTCCATTAACAGATGCATCAACGAACGTTTTAGATTCTATATCTCCGCTTAATACAACCGTTTTAATGAATTTTGCTTGTTTCCCAGACTTAAGAGTAAACGTTTTGATCTCTCCGTCACCTTCAAGCATGCGAGCGAACTCTGAATTGCTATTGCCGAGAACTCGCCCTCGAGCTAAAACCTTTTTCATTTGGATGCTCCCCGAATGTATTCAATGCGGTCAAAAACGGCTTTAGTAAATCGTTCCGCTTCGGTACGAGCTTTTTTCAATGCCTCTGCACTTCCTGGATACGAAACAGGGTTAGCACTAATGATAGTGTCAAAAGATTCACCACATCGTTCGAACCCGTCCAGTCTCGGAAGCGATGAGTCAAGAATATTACTCGCATACACTTCACGAGCCAGGCTATGGGAAGTTTCGTGATCGCGCTTACTGGTCATTTTGGACATAAACCCTATGCTCGCACTCAGGCGGGGCTCAACGCCTTCTTCTTCCAAACGTTCTAGCATTTCAGGTAAACGAGTCAAATATTTGAGAGTTGAATGGAAATCAACTTGCGCCGGGGGAGTAGGGGTGAGAAGTAAATCACTCGCAGCCAAGCCATTGAGAAGAAATGGATCAAGATGAGGGCCAGTATCAATAAAGACAAAATCATAATCATCAGCGATACGGTCAATGATGGTTTTCCTGAGTACTTCAGAAGGCTTAAAACCAGGAAGGTGTTCAGTAACCAAAGACTCCCATTGGCTTGCTACGAAGCCGTCATCAATAGAAGCAGGGATGACATCAACGCCAGGAATCATAGTGGGTCGGATAACCGCTTCTCGCAGTGTTTCAGCATCGAGATTATTTAGCATTGCCTGGGCGGCAGTTTCAAGGACAGTACCAATACTATGGGTATGGTCCAAAAACATAGTGCTGGACGCCTGCGGGTCAAGGTCGATCACAAGGATACGAAGGTCATGACGCAGCAAATCCGGATGTACTCGTAGTGCATGCGCCAGCGTTACTGTGCTGACGGTTTTTGAAACCCCACCTTTCAAGTTGACGACAAAAATTACGTAAGGTTCTTTATGAACATCGCGATATTTTGGTATCTGTCGGTGAGCGTAAATATCAATAACGTTCTGAATTGTTAATGCATATTGCTCGACGTTGCCTACCCGCTTTTTATTAAATTCATAGCCACTTTCTTCCATTTCCTTAACGGCCAGTTCTACGATGCGTCGGCTCAGCTTCGGCAATTTTGCGACCGCATTACGAGTATATGTTTGATGATACTCTGTCAGATTGAATTCTTTTCTTTGCTCCTCAATATCCCGACTCATGGCCTGAAGTAGAGCACTTGCTCTGAGCGCTATGGTACCGACACTACCGTAATCTCGTTTCATAGTTTTCCTCTGAGATAGATTCCCTGCCCATATATTGCGTACAAATTTCAATCACATTGTACACAAACATGAAAAACGTACAATATATTTTGCATTACCATTAAATTATTGTACATTGCAAGTCACCATTCACATCAAACCGCATAGTTAGACATTGTCTCTGAGCAAGCGAGGGGTTAGACAAGACCGTTGGGCGCGTTAGAGTGTCATATTAGGATACGGCTGGGTGACGCCCACCTCTGGCATAGAACGGACATTCATTGATGTCATGCCAGAATGGACGTTCAGGTTATTCCGTCCAGTTCTGCTGGCAACGCGAGATCTCCCCTGGTATAGTGATGCCACGGCAAAGCGCTCAAACAGGGATAATATGATGGAAATCAAGGCTCAACAGTTTGTCACATCAACGGGGCGGCAAGTTCTTACTGACAACGGACAACAAGGTATGGGCGGCGTGGCGGGTATCGGTTCCACGACTGAAAAGCATCAGGGGCGCGTGGCGGAAGCGATTTTTGCGAACTGCGTGGAACTGGATAACGACCAGCTTAACGAGATCATCGAGTGGGTTCGGCTCTATCAGCGCTGAATGCCACTATCAGGCTGCGCAAGCGGCCTTTTTTACGCCCCTTGTTTAATTCCCGCACTACCTGGACGTTCAGGTGATTCTGTCCAAAAAACAACAAAAGACTTGTTAACAGGTCATGTAAGGAGTATCTTTGAGACTGGTTAAACAGTCTTGAAAGGTGGCCTATGCCTAACATTATTCTCAGTGATACAAGCGCCAGTGTCAGCGAGCTGAAGAAAAACCCGATGGCGACAGTCAGCGCCGGTGATGGTTTCCCGGTCGCCATCCTGAACCGTAATCAGCCTGCTTTCTACTGTGTACCCGCAGAGCTGTACGAAAAGATGCTCGATGCCCTGGACGATCAGGAGCTGGTTAAACTGGTAGCCGAACGCAGCAACCAACCGCTGCATGATGTAGACCTGGATAAATACCTATGAGGTATCAGGTAAAATTCAGGGAAGATGCGCTGAAAGAGTGGCAAAAACTGGATAAGGCTATTCAGCAACAGTTTGCGAAAAAGCTAAAAAAGTGCTGTGACAATCCGCATATTCCTTCCGCAAAACTGCGCGGGATAAAGGACTGCTACAAAATAAAATTACGTGCGTCAGGTTTTCGCCTGGTCTATCAGGTGATTGACGAACAATTAATTATCGCTGTTGTAGCTGTGGGTAAACGTGAGCGAAGTGACGTTTATAATCTTGCCAGCGAAAGAATGAGATAAAAGCAATAAATACAGAAAGTTACTCTGGCGTTATGGGGTAATGCAAAGTATGAGTCGCAGGGGGAATTGCCTGGATAATTCGCCGATGGAAAGAGTCTTTCGCAGCCTTAAAAGTGAATGGCTTCCGAAAGGTGGTTATGGTGATTTTAGCCATGCGGTACGCGATAGAAACCAGTGGATTAATGGTTATTACAACGTTTATCGACTCACACGAACAACGATGGTTTACCGCCTTGCTTACATGAAGAAAAGTGGAAACAGGTTATCCCGGTGTCCTGATTTTGTGATCCACTACAATACACAATCCCTGGCATTGAAACACACATATGAAGTGTACTTTGGATATGAGCGTACGTTCAGGAAGTACGGCAGATTCCGTCAAAAATTACCTGTAAAGACAGACATCAGAAAAAACAGTGCTCGCCGCAGACCGGTGACCGGGCGAAGCCCGCGAACCGGCGAGGAAGCGCAATGTATCTGTCGTTACAGGGAGCAGGTACGCCCTGAAGCCCTTTCATAACACGGTTGTGCGCGCTGTCCTTCTGGAATGATTTATCCACATATCCGGAGGCCCGATCCAGTAAACAGATCCATGAATGATCAACAAAGGATCCATTAAAGATCCCCATATCGCTGCAAACCTTGTCACTCATGGGCCGGGACCACGTTCACATAAGCGGTGGCATGTTATGGATAAACTGTAACAGGTTCATGATAAGCTGTATTCAGTAATGTATATACTGAAGTAAGTTAATGACATAAACTATGGTCAGTACGCCAGACTCAGTTGTTAAATACAGACTGCAGGTTTTTCTTCAGTCAGTTGACGGGGTTCTGACACACGATTTTCTGTTTATTCTTTTACTGTCCACAGGCAGGAGGCTTTCTGGAAAACGAAAATTCAGACATCAAAAAACTGTTCGGCGAGGTGGATAAGTCGTCCGGTGAGCTGGTGACACTGACACCAAACAATAACAACACCGTACAACCTGTGGCGCTGATGCGTCTGGGCGTTTTTGTACCGACCCTTAAATCACTGAAGAACAGCAAAAAAAATACACTGTCACGTACTGATGCCACGGAAGAGCTGACACGTCTTTCCCTGGCCCGTGCTGAGGGATTTGATAAGGTTGAGATCACCGGTCCCCGCTTGGATATGGATAACGATTTCAAGACCTGGGTGGGGATCATTCATTCCTTTGCCCGCCATAACGTGACTGGTGACAAAGTTGAACTGCCTTTTGTCGAGTTTGCAAAACTGTGTGGTATACCCTCAAGCCAGTCATCACGCAGGCTGCGTGAGCGCATCAGCCCTTCCCTGAAACGCATTGCTGGTACCGTGATCTCCTTTTCCCGCACCGATGAGAAGCACACCCGGGAATACATCACCCATCTGGTACAGTCAGCCTACTACGATACTGAACGGGATATTGTTCAGTTACAGGCCGATCCCCGCCTTTTTGAACTGTACCAGTTTGACCGGAAAGTGCTGCTGCAGCTCAAGGCTATCAATGCCCTGAAGCGACGGGAGTCCGCCCAGGCACTTTACACCTTTATAGAGAGTCTGCCCCGGGATCCGGCACCGATATCGCTGGCGCGGCTGCGTGCCCGCCTCAATCTGAAGTCTCCTGTATTTTCCCAGAACCAGACGGTCAGACGGGCAATGGAGCAGTTGCGCGAGATTGGATATCTTGATTACACGGAGATCCAGCGGGGGCGGACAAAATTCTTCTGTATTCACTACCGGCGTCCCCGGTTAAAAGCGCCGAATGATGAGAGTAAGGAAAATCCGTTGCCACCTTCACCTGCGGAAAAAGTCAGTCCGGAGATGGCGGAGAAGCTTGCCCTGCTTGAGAAACTGGGCATCACGCTGGATGACCTGGAAAAACTCTTCAAATCCCGCTGAACATAAACTGTAGTCAGTGAATGGTGCTCCTTTACTGACTACAGCTTATATTATCAGGTGCAGTGTGTGGTCTGCTCACTGCAGTTTATATTCAGTTTCCTGCAGTGCTGTCTGTGGCTGAGCTGCCATCTGCCTGTCCCTTACGTAAGTTACCCCGTAACCTGATGCTGAGGCATTGCTCCCTTCATAAAACATGGCTTACTCACTACAGCTTATATACATGTTCCAGCTTATGTTATGTCTGTTCTGCTGACCACAGCTTATATAAGGACGCGCGTATGCCGTCACTTCAGGGGAGGCAGTGTACGCAGGATCTCCGCAGCATCCCGCCCGTCACCTGTGAAAGGCACTGCCAGCGTGGCAGCCATATCCAGCGCAAACACTCTGGTATAAACCTCCATCGAACGTGGATCCCTGTGACCAGCCAGTGCCTGGATGACTTTCCGGGACTGGCGGTGATAGAGCATGTGCATGATATAGCTGTGCCGGAACGTGTGTGGTGTGACCGGAATCGAAAAGTGTACCCCGTCAGCTTCGGCCCGTCTGACAGCCTGCTTCAGCCAGTTGCGCATGGTTTCGTCGGTCACGGCCCATAATGGTTCACGACGACGGGGCCGGGTGGTGATCATCCAGCTTTCCATCTGCCTGACATAGCTTATATCTGTCAGCGGAACCAGGCGCACTTCATCTTTTGGCGGGCGTCCGCGTCGCGCACGCACTTTTTCGGACAGGATCCGCACAAACGGTCTTACACCATCCAGATCAAACGATTCCGGCGTCAGCATCCGGGCTTCGCCAATACGCATTCCGGTGTTCCAGAGGGTGGCGAACAGCATATGGTGACGCTGATCCGGCATATAGAAGAGAAGGGCACTCACTTCCGGGGCCAGCAGGTAGGCCGGTGTGGCCCCCGTGGAAGTGGCCATTCTTCTCAGGGAGAGCGCTGTTGCAAAATCCACCCCCGGCGCAATGGGTAACAGGGAGACGCGTTCTGGTGAATTCTGCAGGGGAATGACATTGTTCATGAGTTATTTTTCACGTAGCACACGCACTGTTTATGGATACAGGTATTCTGACCTGAACGCCCGGATCCTTCCACGACAATAAATCGCAGCGCGCGGATCCTTTTGTTTGATTGTCACGCATTATTGCGGGTAAAACCAAATACGTAAAGGCGCATTTTGTCGTTAGGATCCCGTCTTAAGCCAGTCATGGTGCGGCCTGAGGGCTGGTTTACCGTTTTTGGGAGAAATGGGGTAATGCCAGGAACAGGCAGATACGGAGAAAAATCCTGCAGATAACCTTCTACGACAACTGAAGGTGTCTAACGCCATATTCTTAGCTACTTCTCAGTTTTAAGGCGGCTTAGTCACAACATAAGGTTATGCCTAATAAGCATATTTTATTATGTTATGGTCTTGTTCATGCATGAACTGTTATCTATTCAGTCACTTTTAACGTTTTATATCATACTGCATATGACACAATCATCTTCTATATTCAAATTAAAAATATTATGACGACGATCAAATAAATTTAGTGAAATCGTTACTTACAATAATATGCTTATGACATAATTTATCAAAAATATGCGACAACCTTCCTGAAAGGTTACTGCGAGGAGTCAAACAATGAAGTGTAATAACTTATTCAGTCTTTTTTATGCTCTCTTTATAGCAAAACCAGGAAGTTAAAATGAATCAGAAGTGGAAGACGCTAATAGTTTCAGTATTAACACCATCAAGTATTATATCAGGAATTGCGTTGATAGTTCTCTGGGGATATTTCAGTCGTCTAGATCGACTGGATATTTTCTTTGATGTGATGAATATTAAAAGCATCTTGGTATTGGTTTGTTGTGCAACTATTCTATCATTGATTATGATCATTTTTATTTTTTTATAACATCTTTTTTTATACCAATCGTTATTCCTTATGATATAAACAACCTTCCTGCTTACAATAAGATTCAGGCTAATTTTTTATCTGTAATGATGTTATCTGGCCTCTTCCCCATGGCCTTTATATACGTGTTATACTGTGCATTTGATTTTGACCAGAGTGTTAAAGATAACTCTGGCTGGTTATCTATTTTAAGTATAGGAGCACTAATAGTTGTTATTTCAGCCATAATAAACAAGAGGTATCTTGAATATGACTTATCGTTTAAAAATAATAGAATGAAACTCTTGAGACGTGTTCAGATCTATCTTGTCATTCCGTTGTCTATTGCTTTACTGGTGCATCTTCAGGTAATTCCACTGGAGATGATTTTTAGGAATATTGCAACTTCAGATAAGAGTGTTAATTTCAAAGTGATAGCTGAACTGGCTTTCATGTCATATTTTATTTTTATTCTGACAATACTTCCCGGCCTCATTTATCTAAAAATGAATCCACAGCATAAACTTTCTAAAAGAATTAGTTCTTCATTTGTCGCATCCTTGATGATATTATTAGTTATATCGACTCAAATAACCGTATTACCAGTAATTTTCACCCATTCAGTTATTAAGCTCTCAGGTATAAGTGACTTCAAAATACATAGCTACATTATTAAAACAAGTGAATATCCGGAGGAGTTTTTTTCCAATGCAGTATGGGGCAAAAAAAAATATAAAACCGGGGGAATATTACTCTGTGCAGGCTATTTCTATGTTTACGACAAACCAGTTTATTCTCCTTTGTCCCAAGGATATTATAAGGTTTTATCGGGAAAGTTGGAAGTTCGAGCTGCTTAATGTAGACTTCGATACAAATACCAGGAAGAAACTCCAGGAAGAAGCAGCATATTGCGTACCAATTTCTGCAATATCTGTAAAACGATGGGATATGCCTCTTCAGGGCTCGAAACCCTCAAGTTAGAAGGCCGCTCAGGCGATTGTATTCTGTGACGAAAATGGCAATTAAAGTCTGAGAATGCTCATTATCCATGGTGTTAGATAGTAATGCGGTATGGAAAAAATAGTGATGGCAAGAGCCTGAACTTGACTTGGCTAATCAAATACCGGCGTAGTGATTAGGAAACAGGGCTCGGATAACATTATTGCGCGGTTCATTGAACCTACTGATGACGCCGAATATATAGTCGTAAACCGTGTCGAACCAGTACTTGTATCACCAGGAGCGTCCATATATGAATGACCACCGTTGACAGTAAAAACGGTATCTGTTTTCTGATCCGTCCAGCGTCAAACTACCGTTGTAATGGTGAGGTCTGGCGCTATTGTAATAATTTAGAATATAATCGCTTATTTATTTCCGAACCTCTCCCTTGCCTGCGTAACCATCCTTCTCCCCCCATCCTGTTTTCAAACTGCGGAAAAAGGCAAGTTTTTATCCCCCACAGAGATTCAATCATATATCGCGTGTTTTAGAAGTGACAGTTCTTATTCCTGAGAATACTGCATGTGCAACACACTCGGCATCCATCGATACCACTTTTATCTCCAATAGGCAGGATAAAAAACAAGACTGTGAATTAAAGTAATCAGCAAATGAATGAGTTAGAAGATACTGAAAATAAATCAATGACTAACCCCATAGGGAATAAAAACAATAAAAGAACATCTTATTTTTATTTTAATGAATGAGCATATAATTTTATATTAATAACAAAACCCCTCATTAAACAAAATGATGAATGATAGAGTTTTTTTTAAAGAGTGTATATTATCTTACAGTAGCTTACATAGTGCAATATAAATTATCAGCTACGCCATAACGGCTTAGCAGTGTCTAAGCGTAAGAATCAAGACTTCAGTTACAGTTTACTCACAGTAGAAATATTTAAGTGCACTAACAATACTGTGTGTATAGTTTAGTTTTTTTAGGTATAGGCAAAAATAACTAATGGAAACATTGTTCCTTTCACAACTTTCTTGCTTTGAATACCCATCAACAAATACTCTTTAAGAGCCATGATGTTTTTTACTTCTGATTGGTGATATTTCAATTAAAAGTGAAAAGTGTTCTCCATTCATACATAATTGACTTAGCTCTGTATTAAAGTTATTTCTTGGATAGGGGGAGGGAGTCATATATTATCTAATCTTATTTTTCTATTAAAGAATTGAAATAGAATAGACAGAAATGCTATTGGAGTAAGTATTTTATAGTAGGTAATTTACGCTCCTATATAGACTATTGTTACTCATATAATATTTTGGGGTGGCTTATGTTGTGACAGCGCCAGTTGTCAAAAACGTTGTACCGTCATACGGGATAATATAGAACAACCAATAACGATTACTGGTCAATGACCACCGCCAGAGATACAGAAAAGCTTTATCTGTAATGAGCTCAACTATATATCCCGTCAACTGCTGGTTCAGAGCGTTGTCGTAAAAATCCTGTGCAAATAAATTAGTCATATATCAAGCCATTTACGCAGTAACTGGCAGGTTTTAACCTCCTGACGATGCAGGCTTGCATCCATAGTTTTACTTTGGTGTGTGACTCTAAGCATGTTGATCATCAGTCCGGCATGGTGAACTGTAATGCCTAAAGCGCTTCCGGTAAGAATACTGAAGACCAGTGCAACAAGAGCCGCTGCGGTATTACCTGCTATGATGGTTTCTGTTTTAACAAAAAAAGACGCCAGTTATCTGTCCGGACAGCCTTACCAAACTCAGTGATCCAGTCAGCAAAATTTGTAATTTTTCCTGCATCTCCCAGTCCCCGACTGAATCTGTTCAGATTAGACGATATATCAGACAGTTTCACAGACTCAAGTGCTGCGGCAATCGCTGCACGATCTTTTGCATTAATTTTTTTGTTAATTTCAGCTTGGTACTTTTCATACGTTTTTAATGCCTCTTCAACATTACGTATTTTCTTCCCTTTAGCCTGCCCGGCCATCTCTCTGGCTAACGGCTCAGCTTTGCACCATATTTTTCTGAAACTGATTTCAGGAACTCTGTTGTGAAATTAATTGCGTCTTTCGTTGCCTTCAGTTCATCCTGTTTTCTTTTCTCTTCCGCTATTTTCAGATTGATGTCGGCAAGCTGGTTACGGATATTCTCTTTTTCCTTCAACAGGGCATTAAGAGCGTCATTTGCATGCTTTTGCTCATTTGTTCTGGCACTGAGGTTATTTCTCGCCGAATTTACCGCAGATTCAGCAGAGGTGATTTTATTTCTGGCATCAAGCAATCTTTGCAGTAAATTATCCCATTCAGCAACTTCAGCATTATAAATTTTCTTGTTACCTTCCACATCCTCTGTCACCACCGGATTCCGGTCATTCAAAATATTGCGTTTATAGTCCAGACCGGAATGGGTCAGAAGATAATTCAGGTTTGCACGGTTATCGATGACCGCACTGGTTGTGATTTTTATCGTACCGGCAAATCTCGGATCACCACTCACAACAATAGAATGATTTGTTGATGAACGACCCGGGAATTTTTCAGGAGAAACTATCGTTTTGCCGTCAGGCATGTTTTTCTGTTGCGTCAGCTGTTGTTCAGCTCTGGTTAATGCATTACGGGCCGTGTTAAGCGATTCCGTCACCGAACTGAGTTTATTCCGGGCCTCTGAAATGGCTCTGTCATTCCGAGTCTGCTGCTCGAGCAGACGGGCCTGTTGTACATCAAGAACGGCAAGGGCTGCCCTGATCCTACCCACGTAATATGGACACAGGCCTAAGCGAGGTTCTGGTTTTCAAATTGTTCCGGACTGAGGCCGCCACACCAACTGTGCCGCCGCCACCGATTGTAATCACATTCGATATAATTAAACACCGTTGCCCGCATTATTTCCCGGCTGCTAAAGCGTTCCCCGAGGATACATTCCACCTTCAGCGAATGAAAGAAGCTTTCCACACAGGCATTGTCATAACAGTAGCCTTTCGCACTCATACTGCCACGCAGGTTGTGTCGCTTCAGCATTGCCTGATAATCCCCTGAACAGTATTGACCACCACGGTCCGTATGAACAATGACGCTTTCCGGGCGTCTTCTCCGCCACAACGCCATTTGCAGTGCATCACAGGCCAGTTGTGCTGTCATTCGCGGTGACATCGACCAGCCAATGACTGCGCGTGAGCACAATATCCGGGAAACGAAAACATTTGTGCGTTAAGTGTGCTTTTCAACCAATTCAAATATGTAACGAATTTATTTCGGGATAAATTGTGATTTCCCTCACAATAAAAGAAGGTAACGATAAGTAACTGTTTATTTTTTCTTATCGTTTCAATTTGGAAATTATAGGAGATATCCGATTTTCTCCGAGGTTTATGATAAACAATTATAAAAATAAAGCGGATTATTGCATGCGCTTTTATATTTCTTTTTTAGAAAAATTGTCAATTTTTATTTAACAATGATTCGCTGGACGATATAGACAAAAACTGAAAAATTAAAATAAGATTACAGTCAGATCCCCTGAAAACATAAGGTATTATGCTTATCGCACAAGTGATGATAAAAAATGGTATACCAACAAAACACAGTAATACCTTAATTATATTAATAATGAATATAGTTATCAGGGAGGCGTCCGGTGAAGGGTTCACTATACTATGGTGGGTGTCATTTGTATCACTAAATTTTCTTGGCCTACTGGTTGTGTATGGATTATATGACTGAAGAGATATATTTATAAATTAAAATCCTTACGGGGGGGGGGAATTATAAAGCAAATAAAACTTATGTTTGTTATTTCATACTAAATAAGTGTTGCGCACATCCTGTAATTATAACATAATTTATTTCTTTATTATTAAAATAAATTGGATTAATGGGATATGATATTAATTACTCTGACTGGGAGAGTAATTTAAAAAAACAATGCGACATGTGTAAATTCTTTACAGAAAGCACAGTTTTGTAATGTAGTGAAAAATATTTTGCAGTGTAACTGGTGTCACAAAAAATCATTTATGCGATCTCTATATTTTTCTTCCTGTTGATAACGTCAAGTTATCATTAGTATCTTCAGCTCATTCATTTTTTCATATTATCTGTGATTTTCATGGAGGGTTTGCTATGAACAAAATATATTCGCTTAAATATTGCCCTGTTACCCAGGGACTTATTGCTGTATCAGAATTAGCATCCCGGGTATCCTCTAAAACCGGTCGAAAACTTCTCGCTACATTGATAGTTTCTGCTTTGTCTTATGGTGCTGCTGAACATGCCTGTGCAGCACAGATGGATACCCGGAACTTCTGGATCCGTGATTATCTTGATCTTGCCCAGAATAAAGGCGCATTCCAGGCTGGAGCATTCGGAGTAAAAACGCCGTTAAAAAATGGTGGTGAATTCAGTTTTCCTGAAGTAACGATCCCTGATTTTTCTCCAGTATCCGCTAAAGGCGCAACAACTGCCATTGGTAATGCCTACAGTGTGACAGCAAGCCATAATGGCACGATTCACCATGCCATTCACACTCAGACATGGGGACAGTCAGACTACCATTATGTAGATCGCGTGACCAAAGGCGACTTTGCTGTCCAGCGTCTGGATAAGTTTGTCGTTGAAACAGCAGGCGCAACGGAACACGTTGATTTTGGCTTATCGGCCACAGAGGCGCTTGAACGCTATGGCGTTGAGTTTAATGGCAAGAAACAAATAATAGGCTTCAGGGTTGGCTCAGGTGCAACAGGTGTTACATCTTATCGGGTGGGGCAGGCATATAACCCATTATTACGAAGTGCATCAATGTTCCAGTTGGACTGGAAGAGCATGCATGCCAATAACAATACAGGGGGATTTCATAACGAAACAACCGGAGGTGACAGCGGCTCTGGATTCTATCTGTACGATAATAAGAATAAAAAATGGGTTATTCTTGGGACTCTTACAGGAATAGTATATTCCAACAATTGGCAGAGATCAATTTTTGCCCGTTATGACCAGAGTACGGTTGACAATCTGAAAAGCATTTTTACTCAGGATATCAGCCTCAACAATCAGAATATGACCATCAATAATAAAAATATGGCAGTTAACGGTAAAACAACCGCTATTGAACTGACCAGGAGTAATAAAAATAAAGACCTCAGTTTTCATGGCGGCGGAACAATTGAACTCACCGATAACCTGAACTCAGGAACCGGAGGAATGATTTTTGATGAGGGGCAACATTATTCGGTCACCGGGAAAGATAAAACCTATAAAGGGGCGGGTATTGATATCGGAAAAGGGACGGTTGTTGACTGGTCGGTTAAAGGAGTGGCAAACGATAACCTGCACAAAACAGGAGCCGGGACACTGAATGTCAATGTGGCCCAGGGGAATAACCTGAAAACGGGTGACGGTACCGTTTTTCTTAATGCAGAAAAAGCGTTTAATGCTATCTATGTTGCCAGCGGTCGCGGAACAGTCAAACTGGGGCAGGTTGATGCGCTGGATAAAAACAGTGATTACAGAGGCATTTATTTTACCAGTCGGGGGGGGACACTGGATTTAAACGGGTTCAGCCAGTCGTTTAAGAAGATAGCGGCAACGGATGTTGGTACAGTAATCACCAATACATCAGATAAAAAAGCGACTCTTTCCTTACAAAACGCCTCGCGTTATATCTATCATGGCAACATCACGGGAAATACGGATATCGAGCATGCCGGAACACAAAAAAATGCCGACAGCAGCCTGATTATTGACGGGAATATTGATACACACAATGATATCACTGTGCGAAATTCCCAACTCAGACTACAGGGACATGCCACAACACATGCTATTTTCCGTGAAGGTCCCCGGTTCTGCTATGTCCCCGGAGTTCTTTGTGACAAAGATTATGTTGCTGATTTTGCCAGACTGGAAAGTGAGGCAAACAAGAAAAATAACAGTGAGTATAAAACAAATAACCAGGTATCCTCTTTTGACCAGCCCGACTGGGAAAACCGGCATTTTCGTTTTAAGACGTTGAATCTGGATAATGCTGAGTTCACAACTGCACGAAACTCAATAGTCGAAGGTGATATCGTTGCGTCAGATTCATCGCTGAAACTCGGAGGTGATGTTCCGGTATTTATTGATAAGTATGATGGAATCAATATTACAGGTAATGGTTTTGGCTTCCGCCAGGATGTCCGTGAAGGACGCTCAGCAGACGACGGCAGTAGCAGTTACACAGGTAATATCACGCTTAACAATAACTCCACGCTGGATATTAACAGCCGTTTCACCGGCGGGATTGAGGCTCATGACAGTCAGGTAAATGTCACCTCACCGGATGCCCTGCTGCAGAACAGCGGTGTTTTCGTGAACTCTTCCCTCTCTGTCCATGACGGTGGTCATCTGACGGCGCAGAAAGGGCTCTACAGTGACGGTCGGGTTCAGATTGGTAAGAACGGTACACTCTCCCTGAGCGGAACACCGGAAGCCGGAGCTGATAACCGGTATATGCCTGTACTGGCATATAATGCCAAAG
>ERZ778512.1170-NODE-1170-length-18227-cov-8.841129_pt1 | contig 18227 bp, 15 predicted proteins | sample MGYA00510346_ERZ778512 | MGnify/ENA primary metagenome ERZ778512 (study PRJEB29527, sample SAMN07138962) | mouse gut metagenome | material: feces | host: mouse | place: China:Nanjing | collected 2016-01-25 ...
TGAGTATGCACGAGGTTCGGATGTTGTTGCGAGGTATGACAACAGGGGTTTATCCTGTCGCTAACATCATAGTCAATTCGGGGCATGGAATTCATGTGTATTATTTGTTGAAGCGACCGATTGAAATGTTCGCCACTCGCCTTGATGCGTTGAACAAGATGAAACGTGGTTTGACAAAGATTGTGTGGCTTGTATCAAAACTTGGTGCGGAGCGAGCTCAGGTTCAGAGCGTGGTACAGGGCTTCCGTGTGCCGGGAACCAAGACAAAGTTCGGCAAACCTATCCGGGCGTTCTGGAACCGTTCCGCGCCCATGCACACGCCGGAGGAACTGAATAGCTTTTTAGGGCGTGCTTTCAGCTTGACAGATGAAGAACTCGGACAGTTGACAGACAAGACACCTCATAATCCGTCTCGTGTGACGCTGAAAGAGGCGCAGGAACGATGGCCGGAGTGGTATGCCTCCCGAGTCATCGGACGCAGGAGAGTGGGCAAGAAATGGCAACTCAATCGTGGCTTGTATGATTGGTGGCTGAATATCCTTAAAGACGGTCAGCAGGTGGAAGTGCATCACCGGTACTGGTGCATTCTCACATTGGTTGTCTATGCCGTCAAATGTGGTGTACCCCGTGATGAAGTCCTTGCAGATGCCCTCTCTTTGGTTCCGGCTTTTGACCGTAAGACTGAGACGGTGGATAATCCCTTTACGGAAGATGATGTTAACGATGCCATGAGAGCCTATGACGAGGAATATAACAAGTGGCCGCTCCGAGTTATTGAGACAACCACAGGTATAAAAGTAGAAAGAAATAGACGTAATGGACGAGAGCAGAATGTCCATTTACGAAGAATTAGAATGCTTCAAGAAGTAGATTATCCTGATGGCACATGGCGTAAAGGGAATGGACGAAAGATTGCAACTCCGGATAATAGTCCTCATGCCTCTATCATAAAAGAATGGCGAGCGAAGAATCCGGATAGCAAGAATAAATCTTTGTGTGCCCGGGAGACAGGACTCTCAAGACCAACTGTTACGCGGTGGTGGGATTCTGCCGTACAGGAACCACTAAAACAATAAAACAATAAAACAATAAATAAATAAAACAATATATATTGTTTTATTTATTTATTGGGCTTGCGAGTCCGTTTCATAGTTCTCTTCAAGAACCATAACCATAGTATGAATGTTATTTGTAAGGAAAATATTTACGCCAGAATGTTCAGGTAAAATAATTTTCAGAAATATGAATTTTCAAATCAAATAACAAATGCTTTATCAATGGATGAAACAGAAGAAGAAAAGGGTGATTTTTTAGAAGTCAGAAAATCTTTTGAGAAAGATCCAAGAAAGGTCATTGAGATAGAGATGGACAAGGATGGCAGATTCTCTGAGAGAACTCGATATGCTATGGAGAATACTCTGAATTTAAGCCTGCTTTCACCCCCTGAAGGCCCGAAGCTGGCGAGTGAGGCAGAGGCTCTGTTTGTGCTGTCAAAGCGCGGAACTGTTTTGGAAACAACAGAAACTGATTTCATAGAGGGATATATCTCCCCTATGGTATACCGTTCTTCCTCGATGAAGTTCCCGCAGGTTCCAATCGCCCCGAAGTTCGTGAAGATGATCAAGGATATGAACGCCGGAAGCGGTGTCCCACACGCTACGATCACATCTACAATCAACAACATACTCGACCGCTTTTTCAGTGGGTATTTGCTTGTGAGTAACCGTGTCAAAATGGGATACGGCAAGGTCGAGGAATAGCATAAGTATCCTCCGGAGGTCAGTTGTTTCAGGCGGTTCCATCGCTTGCGCGAGAGCAAATTTTTCAAATTTGCCATAGCTTAATAGGGCAAAATATTGGCGAAGCCACCGCATCCACTCCGTTGGGATGCTATATTTAACCCTATTAAGGCATGTGGCTTCGCCCCCTACAACCCCCACAAGGGGAGTGTCCTCTCCCCTTTGAACCCCACCGCCGGGATGACCCTTCCCGGACCCTCGGACAAGGGCTTCCAGCCCCCGTCACCCCTGGGCAGAGAGTGACCCTCTCTCTGCACTCTCCGGCAAAGGGAACAGCTCTGCGGCCGCCGTTCCCCTTGCATCCCTTCCCGGCCGTTTCCGTCCACCTTCCACTGAAAATATATGAGCCACTATACAGTCTGCCATTATGAAAAATGCTACGGTCCACCGGTGTCCTACTCCACCCATATCGAGAGGAAGAAGGCGGACGGAACGGAGCATGTGCCGTACAACATCAAGCGCAGAGACCTTACCAGACATAACAAGGAGTTTATAAAGGAAGCCCGGGAGATTGGCCGCAGCGCAGCCATCGAGAAAAGGCTTGATGCTGTCCGTCATCAGAAGGATGCCGACGGCAATGAATACGAGCGCAAGATCCGGAAAGGTCAGATATGCTGCATCGAGATCCGCCTGAGCGCATCGGTCGAGGGTATGGCTGAGATCATCGAGCAGGGCAGGCTGATGGAATGGTGCCGGGAGTCAATCAAGTGGGCGCAGAAAGAACATGGCAAGGAGAACATCGTGAGTGCGGTTCTGCACATGGACGAGGAGACTCCGCACCTTCATGTGTCTCTTGTTCCTGTTGTGTCCGGAGAGAGCAAGAAGCAGAGGGCTACAAAAAAGAGAGCCGCCAAGGATAAGGAGAAAGCGGAGAAGAATGGTGAGGAAGTCCCGAAGAAGAAACGCCGCTACAAGAAAAAGGCGACAGTGGAGACCTTGCGGCTGTGTGCCGATGATGTCATGACCCAATGGGATCTGAAAAGGCGGCATACAGAGTATGCTGTTGCGATGGCTCCTTTCGGACTGGAGAGAGGTGAGGAAGGAAGTCCTGCCAAGCACAAGGATCTTGCTCGGTATTATAAGGAGCAATACGAGCTGCAACGCGGACGGTTGGACGAATTGCTCAAGGAACTTGCCGGACAGGAGGATCTGGTGAAGGAGAAGAACAGGGAGATTCTTAAAAAGGACAGTCAGATCCAGGAGCAGAAAAAGGAACTGAACGAGACCAGGAGTGAACTCACTGAAAAGAAAAATGAGATAGCCCGGCAACAGCAGCAGCTCGACAAACTTCTTCCGTTGATAGTGAAGGCGCAGGACAGGCTCGACACTTACACTGAAGCCGGAGAATATGCCGAGGGTCGCATAGAGTCCGCTGACCGTCTTCTTCAGGCGGCGGACAGCAGGGAGAAAGAGGTTGCCAAGGTTGAGAAGGAGGCATTGGATAGGATAAACAACGCCTCGATAAGTTTCCTTGCCAAGAAAGAGGTGGAGAGGCTTGCAAAGGAGAATGCGGAGCTGAAGTTGCTCGTGTCCGGCAACGCCACCGCACTGGAGAGAGAAGCCGCTGCCACACGGCAGGAGAAAACCGGAAGAGAGAAGGCGGAACGGGAACTGCAACAGTTGAAAGAAACCGTGTCCGGCACACAGACCGCACTTGAGCGCAGACATCCTCTTGAAGCCCGGTTGATAAGGGAGCTTGTGTCGATTGAGATTAAAGATCCGGATTATCAGGATGCCATTCTTTCGGGTCAGACCTTGACATGGAAGAAATATCCGTTTATGGATCCGGCGACAGGAAAGAGGATTCCGGAGGAATATGCCGATAATATCTCCGTGAGGATTGAAGGACATGGAGAAGACTCGTTCATCTCCATGTGCGGTAAGCGTATCTCCGATTTCTTCCGGGATATCTGGGCAAAGGTGAAGGCTGCACTTGGAATAAAGCAGCGTCAGGAGGAAGAGAAAAGGAAGCAGCAGACACAAAAGCCGGAAACCGGACAGACTCAGGAACCTCCGAAGAAAAGCAGGGGAAGGAGAATGTAGGGATAATACGTCCTTACAGTCGGCTCGCCGTATAAACCGTAGGTGCATAGCCTAATACGCACCTGTCAAGGACAGGTGCGCTTCCATGATTGGAGCCGATGCCGGACAGCAAGCTGTATCATGTTGTTTTCTTGCGTTTGTCGATGGCTCTGTAAAGGGTTGCCCGGCTAATTCCGGTTGCTTTGGTTATCTCATCTATCGAGTGCAGCTTTGAGTCGTACATCTTCAGAGCGGTAGATACTTTGCTTTCATCAGACTTTGGTCTGCCTCCCTTACGACCTCTTGCCCTCGCAGCTTCAAGTCCCTGCCTTGTGCGCTGCCGTGTGAGGTCTCTCTCAAACTGTGAGAGTCCGGCAAAGATTGTGAGCAACAGATTACCCTGTGGTGTGGTGGTGTCGAGCCATGTCTCTCTCAGTGATTTTATCGACGCTCCGGCTTCATGTATTCTCTCGATGATTGAGAGCAATTCCTTGACGGAACGCCCCAGCCGGGTAAGTTCCGTTATTATCACAGTGTCTCCGGAACGGAGTGAGTCCATCATTCTGTCAAGTTGCGGACGCTCCTTTTTAACTCCGGATATCTTCTCACTGTATATCCGCTCACATCCGGATTGGGTGAGCAGATCTGTTTGCCCATCGAGGTTCTGCCCGGTGGTCGATACTCTTGCGTAGCCTATTATCATATCTAATGTAGTCTTGCTTAGTATAAAGATATAAAAATATTCGATTAGATAGACCGCCTAATCAGGTTAAAAGATGGGATATACACTAAAATCAACTTATAAGTTGATTAGGTGAAAAACTTTTACTATCTTTGCGGAAATAAAAATTAGAGAAATGACATTTGACAAAATAACGGAAGACGGCAACCTGTATGCTGTGCGATATGATGGAGACTCGGACAATATCCTTGAGACATTGTTCGACCAGTGGAGTGATGTCATATGGCTGAGGACATTTTTTCAGGAACATTCCTCTGATCTGAAACAGTACTTTGCTATTGAGAACATCAATGAGGCAATACAAGATACATTAGATGACAATGAAGTTCTACAAAGAACAATCTTGATGTTGGATGTTGATGATTTGAATAGAGTATTTCGACCATTGGATAACCTGAGTACCGGAATGAATGTCCTTAATAAAGAGAAGACTCGTCCAAGGTCATCATCAAGACATGTGTCGTGGTTGAGACTTTATGCTATAAAACTTGATGACGGTAAGTTCCTTATAACAGGAGGTGCTATAAAGTTGACACATAAGATGGAAGAAAGAGAACATACTGCGGCAGAGTTGCGCAAGCTCGAAAGAGTTAGGAATTTCTTGATGGCTGAAAGTGTGTATGATTCCATCAGCTTTGATGATTATATAGAGTTGGACTCGATATAAATGCTTGTCAAAGTGTTATAAAGATAGAACAAAGATAAAAGCTATATATTATGGAAAGAAAAAGATTGGAAGATTTTGCATCTCCAACTCCATCAAGATGGAGGGAAAATGCTATTTATCGGCTTGAAAACAGCCGATGGCTTCGACGTTCCCAGAAAATAGCTATGGAAATGCTTGACCGTATGGATTTTTTGGGAGTCAATCAGAAAGAACTTGCCCAAAGAATGGGATGTACCCCTCAATATGTTTCCAAGATTCTTAAAGGAAAAGAGAATTTATCCTTGGAGACAATTTGTAAGATTGAGGATGCCTTGGATATGGAGTTCCAATCTATCCCGGTTCCTGCGGTGGTATCATTATAATATGAAAACCTAAAGAGTTCTTCTTATATTCTTTTTGAAACAGTATCAAAGACATTTAGCTATAAGTGGATTTTTTATCCACTTATAGCTAAATGTCTTTTTGGGTAAGGTATGTATCACCATGATAAAATGCCTATCCATTTCAAAACTCGGTAAAGATGATCTATTTTGGATTGTAGATTTTGAGATGGCTTATGAGACGATGTTTGGCATGAATAGTTACATCTGAAGATAGTTTGCTGAAAAGTCTCAAAAACGGTCGATTTTAACACCGGGTGATTGTGCTAAAATTTCATTATAAATTTTAGTAATACTTCTCTACCCCTAAGAGGTAATTCTGTGTATATCTGATTTACTCCATTATGAATGAAGTATGAGTATGTAGAATTATTAAAAATATTCCTGAAAGTTCCTTCTATAAGAAATCTTTTGGAAAATTTATAGGTTATGTCACAATCTAAGAAAGTGCTGTGTTTATATTGTTTATATTGAAGTTCATTTGAATAATTCTCAAGGGTCAAATTTAATTGCCAATTATTTATAGGAGAGACTAATATTTTTAGGTTGCTGTTATAAGAATTTAAGAAATGAATATCGTTATTTTTACTTTTTTGCCAATTAACAGAATACTTTCCTTCAAGTATAATGGATAACCATTTAAACTTTTGGAACAATAAGTTGAGAGAAGAACTCAATGTATTCGACGTATTTTTGGTTAGAAGTTTATTCTGAGCAATTAAATACGTTATAAGATTGTAATCGATTTCTGTTTTTATCGATAAACCAATATCTGAAAAAGATTTATCTATGGACAAATTTGATAACAAGCTTTGTTGATTATTTTTACCTTCAATAATGTTAATATATGTATAATTGGGAAAATAATCTATATTTCTATAGTCTCCATGATTCCTATTAAGAAATGTCATTGTAAAAGAAGAAAAAAACATATGGAGTAAATTATGATAGTCCAAATGTATGGAAGCTCTATATGAAGAATTAAACGAAATAGAATTTAATGATTTGTAGTAAATTCTATAGTCTTCCCTAATAGTATCACTTGAATAAAAAGCAGATGAATTTTCTCCTTTATAATAAGATCCAGATAGCCTTAAAGTTAAATATTTAGAAAGGTTCTGTTGTATGGATACGTGAGGATATAAAGTAAAAATACTTAGTTTATCAGATGAGAGATTTTCTTTTAGATTATAGTGGTTAAAATAGATAGGACAAGACAAAGAAATGAATCCGTGGGATGAATATCGGACAAAGTATCTAAGTGGAATATAGAAATTTAATTTAGAATAAGAGGTATTAGAATTTGAAAAATATTGATTATTGCTAAAACTTATTCCAATGCCAAATTCAAAATTATTCCCCAAAAGATTTGTGGAAGAAGTAATATTATTATTTGTTACTATAGATTTGTGTTTATAAACTGGATATACTTGATCGACTGATAGGTGTTGGCTTACATTATAATATCGTGTAAATGAAATTATATTTAGTAAATAATCTTTTATATAAAAGGCCGATTTAAATTTATTTTGTATCCAATTTGGCTCAGATTTTGTATATTGCTCAATATATTTGTTATTAGATTCAATGTTGGTCTTTAATTTGTTGTTGGATAATGAATACTTTAACTCATTGTTTATAAATATTTTATTATCATTTAATTCATATTGTATAACTGGCTTGAATGAAAAATTACGGGCTTTAAAATTATAGGCATCTGTATATGATATATTGTATGAACCTCCATAACTAAATTCAGACATTGATTGATGTGTATTGAAATCCATATCCGAGATTAGGTTGATTCGTAAGTTTGAATTTTCTGAAATCTTAACTAAATTATTTACGCCTCCATAATAGGATTTGTTATTAAGCCATCTATGTGGAGCTAAAGGATTGTTGGAAATTATATGAGTATTTATAAATACTTCAGGTAGTGGTTGGTATATTTCCATATCTGATACATCAACAATTTCTTGTTGATTATTGGATAAAGATTCTCCAGTATTATTGGTTTTTGCAAGAATCATGGATTGAAAATTAGTTCCAACCTTAGTTAGAAATAAGTTTTCATTCCAAATGAATGGATTATCTCCTTTTTGTGTACCAGCACCTAATTGAAATTCTCCGAAAGGTTTTTGTCTATAATTGTTTTTTAATTTGATATTAATTGCTGCTTTATCCTCGAAAACTTTGTCTTTTAATATTTTAATATTTTGATTATTCTCAAGGACTTCAACATTTGAAACTGCTTCTATTGGTAAATTTTCAGATGCTTGATTATAGCTGTTTCCAAGTAAATCTTGCCCCTCTATATAAAATTTACTAATAGGTTGCCCCTGATACAATATGCTACCATTTTCACGCACAGAAATTCCGGGTAGTTTTTTAAGCACATCAACAAGATGTCTATCATGAGTTGATTTAAAAGCATCTACTAAATATATTATTGTATCATTTTTTGCTCGAATAGGTGGTGCTTTTACAATTACTTCTTTGAGAGTAATTGATGAAGATTCTAAGAATAAAGTGTTTTTAGATTTGGGGTTGAGAGTACTTAAATTAACTTTTAAATCCTTATATCCAATATAAGAGCAAATTATGAATCCATCATTTCCTTCTATAATAACACAACCATTTCCATCTGTCATTACATACGACACGAATTCACCTGTTTGATCGAATGATGTAATAGTAACATCTGATAATGGAATAGAGCTACTTTCCTCGCAAACCTGTATAGACAATGAAGGTAGTTGTTGTCCATTAAGGTGTAAGGATGTCATAAGTAAAAGAATGATAGAAAATAATTCTTTCATAAATATAGAAAATAATTCTTTCATAAATTATTCCTTATCAATAGGATTATAAGGCAAAGGTTCTATAGTAGATAGGACATCAGACGGAATTTTAATCCGTTTTCCACTATTCATAATTGCTTTAGCGGGATTTGCACAATAATTTCTAAATATTTTTCTGACCTCATTTCTATTTGACATTATAATATTTTTTCCACTCCAAATGTAGATTGGATCAATGAATTTTATCTGCTCTAATCCCACAAGAGTAAAATTGAAATTATCTTCAGTGTCAATTATTTTACAGATTAATCCTGGTAATCCATAAAATTGATATGGGCCATAAGGTAATCTTATCTCAGGAGTATACCATGCAATATAATTACGACCGTATAATTTACAAGTTGCTCTTTTACAATTATATCCTGCAATTATTGTATCTCCTTGAATGAGATTCCACTGAATCGTCGGTATGTTTTCCTGATATTGATATTTTTCAGACAAAACGATATTTTGCTGAATGGTGTGTTGCTTTAATTTTCTATCTGTTACTATGTTAGATTTAAATTCACGTAAATTTAGAGCATTTCGCATTTCTGCCATATAATTCATCACGTCATTTCCTTTTCTAACATTTGCATCACAAATCGAGTCTGCTCTGAACCAGTTATAGTCCATAAATCTAGTGTATTTTTCTCCGACTTGTAACAAAGTCAAGGCATCAACTTTATCCTCAGGGAACTCGGCTTCAGGCGCATAATTATAATCATAATATATGCGGAAGTTAGCGTAATCTAAGATCTTTTTGGGTATTGTATCTTCTTTTACAGAAAAATTATTATTAGGAACATTTTGTGAATGAATGGTTGCTCCGAAAATTGTGATTATTACAAATAAAAATATTTGACGCATGTCTGAATGTATTATGGTGTTGTAAAGACAATTAAAGAGTCTCTTTTGTGTATTTACATCAAAAAAGACTCTTAAGGTCTTCGTTAGGTTATCTAACTCAGAAGTGGCGGAATTTAGGGACGCTTCTTGCAAATGGCATTGTCTATAGCATTTGCATCCTCGGCCATCTCTATTGCAGAGGAATAATCAGATGATTCGAGGGTAACAGTTTTTCCACACGATGTGTTGATTGGTACGGGATGTGCATAAGCAGCAATTCCTCCGAGCACCATAATTGCGACGAGTGCGATTCTTGCTTTCATTTTAGTATTTTATTGATTGTTAAATTGAAAGAGAGTTGTTCTTATGAATAGGTTCTCTTTGCTGCTGCAAATATACATACAATTTTGTAAATAACAAAAACAAAATAAATTTTTGATTTTTGTATTATGTTGAAAATCACTATATTTGCAGTGTATTAAAATTTACATAACAATATGGAAAGAAAACTGCTTACATTAAGGGATTTCAATATTTCGCAATCTACTAATATAGTAGAAGTTGCGGAAGACTTCCAAACGTATATAGATCAACAAACAAGATACGGTGTTAAAAGCTATTGGATAGAATCAACCTCAAATGTTGGCTCTGTGATGGCTCTAGAGGGGATTGATGGAGTAGCATCGGCTTTTATCTCCAATGATTATTTAGGATTATCGCAGCATCCCGCAACGAAGATGGCAGGAATTGAAGCTATAGAGAAGTATGGAACAGGTGCATGTGCAGCTCAAGCAATAGGAGGGTATCTTGATATCCATTCTGAACTTGAACGAAAGATTGCCTCCTTTGTAGGGCAAGAGGAGGCAATTCTGTTTTCATCAGGTTTTGGAGCCAATGCCGGATTCTTGCGAGCCATATTAGGGAAAAATGATGTGGTGTATATGGATGCTTTCATCCATAAGAGTGCCTCCAGTGGTATTGTGGGTACTAATGTTAAAAACATTGGACATAATAAACCGGATTATTTGGATAATATATTGAGTCACTCCCACGAATATAACACAAGGGCTGTGATAATAGATGGTGTTTATTCGCAGGATGGAGATTTGTCTATGCTGCCACAATATATAGAGGTGTGCAAAAAGCATAACGCAATCCTTATAATGGATGATGCTCATGGTATCGGAGTAATGGGAGATAATGGCCGTGGAACCGCAGAATATTTTGGAATGTTAGGTCAGGTGGATGTGATAACAGGAACTTTCAGCAAGTCATTTGGATGTGTAGGAGGTTTTGTTGCCGGATCTCATAAATTGATACAGTATCTCCGTTACTATGCAGATACAAATGTCTTTTCCGCTGCAATATCCCCCCAAACGACAGCTTCGGTAAGTAAGGCGATTGATTTAATTCGGGAATGTCCGGAACTACGTAAAAAACTGTGGGATAATGTGGAATATCTCCGCAAAAAGCTAATAGATTCTGGCTTTGATATAGGATATTCAGTTTCTCCAATATTTCCGATAATGGTGAGAGACAACGACAAGGTATATAAAATTGCGGCCGAATTACAAAAAAGAGCTATCTTTGTAAGTGGAATTGCATATCCGGCTGTAAGAACGAAAGAGGCAAGATTGCGCGTATCTATTCTTGCTTCTCATAAAAAATGGCAATTGGATTATCTTGTTAATTCCTTGTGTGAAATAAGAAAATCAATACCATTCTGATGGAAGAAGATAAACCTAAGGGGCGAAGACCCAAAAGGACGAAAGCCCAAATCGATGACTGTATAAACCATGCAGCCGTAGCTGAAATTGTTGAGAAGGGTTTCTCTGACACAATTCTTTATGGAATAATTAAAAGGGCTAAAATTGAACCTGTTGTGTTCTACAATAGGTATAAGAGTCTTGAACTATTCTATGATGAGTTTGTGAAAAGTAAAGATTATTGGTTTGTAGATCTCCTTAAAGAAATAGATGAACCTCAATTGTCAAAGGATGAGTTGACAAAGATTCTTGTCTCCCTTATCGATGCTCTTGATAAAGATTCTGTAATGCTGGAGCTCCTCAGATGGGAGGTCGCAAGTGAGAACCCTACAACTCGAAGATCTGCAGCTTTGAGGGAGTTTCATACATTGCCATTGGCAAAAGATTATGAAAACCTGTTTAAAAATACGGAAGTAGATATGCTAAGCCTATGTGCATTAGTTATAGGTGGTATATACTATTTAGAATTGCATAAAAATCTATCCCCATTTTCAGGAATAGATTTAAAAACGGAGGAGGGGAAGAATCGTATAAAAGGGGCTCTCGGTGCTTTTGTAAATATACTTTTCGATCTAAAAGATGAGAAAATGCGTCGAGAACAGATACGGTTAAGAATGAGAGAAAAAGGTCTATCAGACGAAGATATCCAATATTGCTTAGGATGATTTTCAATAAAAATAACGAGGGGACGGTCAAAATTCGGGCTGTCCCCTCGTTATTCTCAGTTATTTTTATTAACTTTGTAACAATAAAACAATATAAAAAGAAAGCAATAAACAAATATAGCAATATAAATGGCTGAAGATAGAGTGGAAGAACTCAAGAGTATATTGCAGCAGAATGAGGTTAGTGTCGCCAATGCTAATGAGGCTTTGGAGCACCATCTCAATCAACTGCACCGTCTTGGGGCAACCTTGGAAGATAACGTGTGTGAAGTCCTCAGGAAAGTAATTGCTCAGGCAGAAGCTATCGAGGAACTTGACCGAATAACAAATTGGACATGGCGAAAATAATAGCGATAGCCAACCACAAGGGTGGTGTGGCTAAAACAACGAGTTGCGTAAATATAGCCGCAGCCTTGGCAAAAATGGGCCGTCGGGTATTGTTGGTGGATGTAGATCCACAAGCGAACCTTACGAGCAGTTTTACTGATGAAAGCAAGATAGAGGCTTCAATCTATGATGCAATGAAAGGCGCTCCGGCGCCAATCATGCACATATCACAGAACCTTGATCTGATACCATCCCACATAGATCTTGCCGGAGCAGATATGGTGTTCAGCAATAAGATTGCCCGGGAACAGATCCTGAAGAACATCCTTGATGAACTGAAGGCTGGATATGACTATATAATTATAGATACTCCCCCGGCTCTTGGTTTGGTGACAATCAATGCTCTTACTGCCGCTGACAGTGTGATCATATCAATCTGTGCGGAAACTCTCCCTCTCCGAGGTTTGGTGATGCTCGATGAAATGATAGGAGACATCGCTCAAAGCATCAACAAGGGGCTTCATGTTTCTGGCATCATAATCGCCAAGTACAATCGGCGCAAACTTGATAATGCGGTTATCGAGGCTATACGTGAGAAGTATGGAGATAAGATTTACAAGACCTATGTGCGGACTTGTGTGTCGGCAGCAGAAGCTCCGACCTATCGTCAAAGTGTTTTGGACTATGCTCCGGGGTCAACCGTTGCGGAGGATTATAGAGCACTCGCAAAAGAAATAGACAATCAAACAATATAAAAATAAATAAGTATAACAATATATAAATAAAACAATATAGAAAGTATGGCAAAAAAGACATTGACATCAGGATTGCTTGGTACAGTGACAGGCTTGAGCAAGGAGGCTGAATCAGTATCTACTAATTCGGCTGTTGCCCCTGTCGAAATGCCAAAAGAAGTGGCACCTGAAATACCGGTACAATCCGATAAGCGCAGACCGGGAAGACCATCTGCCAACTCTGGAGAACCGGAGATATGTGTGACATTCAAACTTCCGGACTCACTTGCCCAAGACATAAAGATGCTTGCCGTGGTTGAGCGTACAACTCAAAAGGAGATCATAACGGCAGCATTGAAAGAGTATGTTTCTCAAAGAGTAAAATAACAATATAAAAATATCTCAATATATAATTAAACAAATAAAACAATTTATATTGTTGTTAATTGGAGCGGTCGCATTTGGGGCCGTTCCAATTAAATTCTAATACTTTCTCGATATGGAATAGGAGCAGATTTGTGTATGTCGGGAGAAATGGCTAATTTTGTAAAACTGTAAAAGAAATTGTATTGATAATATACGCCCCCCCTAACGGGGCACGAGGGACGAGTGCCCCCCTGTTCAAAATTTTAAATTATGAGTATAGATTTTAGTAAGGTTGACATGAATAATTTTGATTTCGATACTCTTCCTTCGGATGAGTACCGGGAGTTTCTTCAGGCTTGGTCGGATTATCATGGTCGGCTGAACCGTGTTTCTGTGGATGTGTTAGAGCAGGAGTTTGAGCGTAAATCCGATTATCTTCAGTGTGGGGAGCATTATGAATTGTCAGAGCTTTATCCTGAAGAGTTTGTCGAGTTGTTGTTTGAGAGGAAAGCCTTTGAACAGGGTGAGGGGATTATTCCTTTTGAGGAAGTACAGAGTTATGAATACCAGTTGTGGTTGAAGCAGAAGATCCGGAATAAGGCTTTGAGGTCAGAGTCCTCCAATTCAGATGATGCACAGTCAGAGAAGATAGACTATAGTGGTTATCGTATGTGGAGATATAATCCTGTGGTCTTCTACAAGGATGGAAAGAAGAACAGACATAGGTTGTTGTTGAAGGATGATGGTGAGAGTATGAGTTTCCTCAATGGGCGGGATTTTGCGATATTGTCCCCGGTGACTTATGTAGGGCGCACCAACTCTTATAGGAACGCTCGGTTTCTTTATGCCTTTGCGATAGATCTTGACGGTGTGAGTATGCACGAGGTCCGGATGTTGTTGCGAGGTATGACAACAGGGGTTTATCCGGTTGCCAATATCATAGTCAATTCAGGGCATGGGATTCATGTGTATTACCTGTTGAAGCGTCCGATTGAAATGTTCGCTACTCGCCTTGATGCGTTGAATAAGATGAAACGTGGTTTGACCAAGATTGTGTGGCTCGTGTCAAAACTTGGTGCGGAGAGGGCGCAGGTTCAGAGTGTGGTGCAGGGCTTCCGTGTGCCGGGCACCAAGACAAAGTTCGGCAAACCTATCCGGGCGTTCTGGAACCGTTCCGCGCCCATGCACACGCCGGAGGAACTGAATAGCTTTTTAGGGCGTGCTTTCAGCTTGACAGATGAAGAACTCGGACAGTTGACAGACAAGACACCTCATAATCCGTCTCGTGTGACGCTGAAAGAGGCGCAGGAACGATGGCCGGAGTGGTATGCCTCCCGAGTCATCGGACGCAGGAGAGTGGGCAAGAAATGGCAACTCAATCGTGGCTTGTATGATTGGTGGCTGAATATCCTTAAAGACGGTCAGCAGGTGGAAGTGCATCACCGGTACTGGTGCATTCTCACATTGGTTGTCTATGCCGTCAAATGTGGTGTACCCCGTGATGAAGTCCTTGCAGATGCCCTCTCTTTGGTTCCGGCTTTTGACCGTAAGACTGAGACGGTGGATAATCCCTTTACGGAAGATGATGTTAACGATGCCATGAGAGCCTATGACGAGGAATATAACAAGTGGCCGCTCCGAGTTATTGAGACAACCACAGGTATAAAAGTAGAAAGAAATAGACGTAATGGACGAGAGCAGAATGTCCATTTACGAAGAATTAGAATGCTTCAAGAAGTAGATTATCCTGATGGCACATGGCGTAAAGGGAATGGACGAAAGATTGCAACTCCGGATAATAGTCCTCATGCCTCTATCATAAAAGAATGGCGAGCGAAGAATCCGGATAGCAAGAATAAATCTTTGTGTGCCCGGGAGACAGGACTCTCAAGACCAACTGTTACGCGGTGGTGGGATTCTGCCGTACAGGAACCACTAAAACAATAAAACAATAAAACAATAAATAAATAAAACAATATATATTGTTTTATTTATTTATTGGGCTTGCGAGTCCGTTTCATAGTTCTCTTCAAGAACCATAACCATAGTATGAATGTTATTTGTAAGGAAAATATTTACGCCAGAATGTTCAGGTAAAATAATTTTCAGAAATATGAATTTTCAAATCAAATAACAAATGCTTTATCAATGGATGAAACAGAAGAAGAAAAGGGTGATTTTTTAGAAGTCAGAAAATCTTTTGAGAAAGATCCAAGAAAGGTCATTGAGATAGAGATGGACAAGGATGGCAGATTCTCTGAGAGAACTCGATATGCTATGGAGAATACTCTGAATTTAAGCCTGCTTTCACCCCCTGAAGGCCCGAAGCTGGCGAGTGAGGCAGAGGCTCTGTTTGTGCTGTCAAAGCGCGGAACTGTTTTGGAAACAACAGAAACTGATTTCATAGAGGGATATATCTCCCCTATGGTATACCGTTCTTCCTCGATGAAGTTCCCGCAGGTTCCAATCGCCCCGAAGTTCGTGAAGATGATCAAGGATATGAACGCCGGAAGCGGTGTCCCACACGCTACGATCACATCTACAATCAACAACATACTCGACCGCTTTTTCAGTGGGTATTTGCTTGTGAGTAACCGTGTCAAAATGGGATACGGCAAGGTCGAGGAATAGCATAAGTATCCTCCGGAGGTCAGTTGTTTCAGGCGGTTCCATCGCTTGCGCGAGAGCAAATTTTTCAAATTTGCCATAGCTTAATAGGGCAAAATATTGGCGAAGCCACCGCATCCACTCCGTTGGGATGCTATATTTAACCCTATTAAGGCATGTGGCTTCGCCCCCTACAACCCCCACAAGGGGAGTGTCCTCTCCCCTTTGAACCCCACCGCCGGGATGACCCTTCCCGGACCCTCGGACAAGGGCTTCCAGCCCCCGTCACCCCTGGGCAGAGAGTGACCCTCTCTCTGCACTCTCCGGCAAAGGGAACAGCTCTGCGGCCGCCGTTCCCCTTGCATCCCTTCCCGGCCGTTTCCGTCCACCTTCCACTGAAAATATATGAGCCACTATACAGTCTGCCATTATGAAAAATGCTACGGTCCACCGGTGTCCTACTCCACCCATATCGAGAGGAAGAAGGCGGACGGAACGGAGCATGTGCCGTACAACATCAAGCGCAGAGACCTTACCAGACATAACAAGGAGTTTATAAAGGAAGCCCGGGAGATTGGCCGCAGCGCAGCCATCGAGAAAAGGCTTGATGCTGTCCGTCATCAGAAGGATGCCGACGGCAATGAATACGAGCGCAAGATCCGGAAAGGTCAGATATGCTGCATCGAGATCCGCCTGAGCGCATCGGTCGAGGGTATGGCTGAGATCATCGAGCAGGGCAGGCTGATGGAATGGTGCCGGGAGTCAATCAAGTGGGCGCAGAAAGAACATGGCAAGGAGAACATCGTGAGTGCGGTTCTGCACATGGACGAGGAGACTCCGCACCTTCATGTGTCTCTTGTTCCTGTTGTGTCCGGAGAGAGCAAGAAGCAGAGGGCTACAAAAAAGAGAGCCGCCAAGGATAAGGAGAAAGCGGAGAAGAATGGTGAGGAAGTCCCGAAGAAGAAACGCCGCTACAAGAAAAAGGCGACAGTGGAGACCTTGCGGCTGTGTGCCGATGATGTCATGACCCAATGGGATCTGAAAAGGCGGCATACAGAGTATGCTGTTGCGATGGCTCCTTTCGGACTGGAGAGAGGTGAGGAAGGAAGTCCTGCCAAGCACAAGGATCTTGCTCGGTATTATAAGGAGCAATACGAGCTGCAACGCGGACGGTTGGACGAATTGCTCAAGGAACTTGCCGGACAGGAGGATCTGGTGAAGGAGAAGAACAGGGAGATTCTTAAAAAGGACAGTCAGATCCAGGAGCAGAAAAAGGAACTGAACGAGACCAGGAGTGAACTCACTGAAAAGAAAAATGAGATAGCCCGGCAACAGCAGCAGCTCGACAAACTTCTTCCGTTGATAGTGAAGGCGCAGGACAGGCTCGACACTTACACTGAAGCCGGAGAATATGCCGAGGGTCGCATAGAGTCCGCTGACCGTCTTCTTCAGGCGGCGGACAGCAGGGAGAAAGAGGTTGCCAAGGTTGAGAAGGAGGCATTGGATAGGATAAACAACGCCTCGATAAGTTTCCTTGCCAAGAAAGAGGTGGAGAGGCTTGCAAAGGAGAATGCGGAGCTGAAGTTGCTCGTGTCCGGCAACGCCACCGCACTGGAGAGAGAAGCCGCTGCCACACGGCAGGAGAAAACCGGAAGAGAGAAGGCGGAACGGGAACTGCAACAGTTGAAAGAAACCGTGTCCGGCACACAGACCGCACTTGAGCGCAGACATCCTCTTGAAGCCCGGTTGATAAGGGAGCTTGTGTCGATTGAGATTAAAGATCCGGATTATCAGGATGCCATTCTTTCGGGTCAGACCTTGACATGGAAGAAATATCCGTTTATGGATCCGGCGACAGGAAAGAGGATTCCGGAGGAATATGCCGATAATATCTCCGTGAGGATTGAAGGACATGGAGAAGACTCGTTCATCTCCATGTGCGGTAAGCGTATCTCCGATTTCTTCCGGGATATCTGGGCAAAGGTGAAGGCTGCACTTGGAATAAAGCAGCGTCAGGAGGAAGAGAAAAGGAAGCAGCAGACACAAAAGCCGGAAACCGGACAGACTCAGGAACCTCCGAAGAAAAGCAGGGGAAGGAGAATGTAGGGATAATACGTCCTTACAGTCGGCTCGCCGTATAAACCGTAGGTGCATAGCCTAATACGCACCTGTCAAGGACAGGTGCGCTTCCATGATTGGAGCCGATGCCGGACAGCAAGCTGTATCATGTTGTTTTCTTGCGTTTGTCGATGGCTCTGTAAAGGGTTGCCCGGCTAATTCCGGTTGCTTTGGTTATCTCATCTATCGAGTGCAGCTTTGAGTCGTACATCTTCAGAGCGGTAGATACTTTGCTTTCATCAGACTTTGGTCTGCCTCCCTTACGACCTCTTGCCCTCGCAGCTTCAAGTCCCTGCCTTGTGCGCTGCCGTGTGAGGTCTCTCTCAAACTGTGAGAGTCCGGCAA
>ERZ778512.1183-NODE-1183-length-17996-cov-4.664623_pt1 | contig 17996 bp, 24 predicted proteins | sample MGYA00510346_ERZ778512 | MGnify/ENA primary metagenome ERZ778512 (study PRJEB29527, sample SAMN07138962) | mouse gut metagenome | material: feces | host: mouse | place: China:Nanjing | collected 2016-01-25 ...
CCGTCTCGGAGCCGGAGGATTCAAACCCCTCCGGCGGTGTCTGCTCCTGCTCACCTGCCCGGAACACCGCCGTGACACCGGAAAAACTGGCATGTCCTTCCCGGTCCAGCACCGGCGTACCGTTCAGAAACACGCTTTTTAATCCGTCCACCGGACCATAAACCGGCCCTTCGCTGATGGCATCAATCACACTCAGCATCTGGGATGATTTCAGGTTATCCTTCGCTTCACGCGGGGTATGCCCCTTACTGCTGCCTTTACCCATTCCTCACGCTCCGTAAACGACAAAACCGCCCGCAGGCGGTTTCACATAAAACGTTCTTCATCAGCGACCAATCACCACAACCTGACCACCATCCCCTTCGTCTGCCGTGCTGATCTCCTGCGAAATCACCCGCGATCCCACGCGCATTTCCCCGTACAGAACGGGCAGAACATTGCCCTGGGCAATCATGTTATCCAGTGAGGAGAAATAGGTGTTCTGTTTGCCGTTATCCGTGGTCTGCGTGCGTGGTGTTTTCGGTTTCGGTGCCAGCATCTGCGCCACACCGCCCAGCATCATGGCCACCCCAAGATTACCGATAACGGCCCCAACCCCGGTCCAGCTCAGGGCATACCCCACCACAGCCAGCACCGCACCGGCCACAATCTGAAAAACACCACCGTTTTTTGCCCCGGCTGTCCGCGGGAGCAAATGTATCACTGCGCCGTCAGGAAGTGGCTCATGCAGACGGGCGGACAGTTCACCTTCACCGGTGTCCTTCCCCGCAATCCGCAACTGATACCAGCCCTGCGACAGATGCTGACGAAAACCGGGAAGCAGTAATGACAGTGCCCGGATGGCTTCAGCCCCCGTTTTCACACGCAGGTCGATACGGCGGCCAAATCGTTGCAAATCCCCGTAAAGGCAGATGCGTGCCATGCCCGGTGCCGCCAGACGGAGTGTGTGCGTCGCAGCCATTTATCGGTATACCTCTCTCGTTTGCTCAGTTGTTCAGGAATATGGTGCAGCAGCTCACCGTCGCCGCAGTAAATGGCGGCATGATTCGGCACCGGTGAACCAAAACAGCACAGCAGCACATCGCCCGGCTGCGCCTCTGTCAGTGCGACACGGTAAAAACCCGTCGCCTCCAGATTATCCAGATAGAGATTCTGACCGTGACGCCACCAGTCATCCCCGCGATGAAAATCCGGCATCTCAATCCCCGCCAGATGATAAGCATCCCGGAACAGCGTGTAACAGTCCGTCACCCCGTGCTCAAAGCGCCGCCCGGTAAGATGCGGCACACAACGGAACTTGTGAATCGCCCCCCGGCAGACCAGCCACCACGGCAAATCACTCTGCACCTGCAGCCGCCGGTCGGCCTCACTCAGCCAGGGCAGACCACCGGGATGACTGTGGACCAGCGCCACAATCTCACCCTGCATTTCTGCCTGCAGCCAGTCTTCCGGCGACATACGGAAATACGCCTCCGGCTCACCGGAGATATTCACGCAGGGGAAATATCTTTCCCCCTCCGGCGTGCTTACCACGAAGCCGCACGACTCCGCTGGCGCACATCGCCGGGCGTGCGCCAGAATCGCTGATTCTGTCTGTGTCATGGGATTTACTGCGAAAGTTTGTTAATGGAAAGGAAGCCGCCAAAGTTGCCGACGTTATTGCGAAACTTGCAACCACTCAGGCATTTGCTGCACTTATCCTTCGTGATATCGGACGTCGGCTGGTCATATTCATCCGCGACAGCCGGACCGTGATAACCGCACTCATCACCGCGATAGGTCCAGGTGCAGGTATTAGCCAGCATGATGCGCCCCGGGAAAACGGCACCATCCGTTTCCGTCGGCGTGGACAGTACAAAGGAAGCACTGATTGCCGTCAGCTCGCTGCACTGCTCGATGCGCCAGCGGCTGATCACTTCCTGCTCCGGATCGGCGTCACGGTTTCCATTAACAAAGTTCACCGCATCCAGAAAACGGGCGTAAACCTTACGCCGGACCACCGTTCCGCCGACCAGACTCTGCAGATCTTCCACCATACCGGTGACCATACCGTACAGGTTAGAGACTTTCAGCGTTGGCCTTGCACTGGCTCCTTTGCCGTTCATCTCAAATCCACTTCCCTGAATGGGATAAGCCTGATACTGCCGCCCCTGCCAGATGACCGGCTCACCTTTTTCGTTCTGCTCATTACAGAAGAAATAACGATCTCCGCCGACCTCTGTCAGATCGATTTCCCAGAGCACGACCAGCGCGGATTGCTCCGTTTTAGTGCACTCATTGAGTGTTTCCTGCTGTATATCCTGCATCAGTGAGTGACCTCTTCAAAGGTACAGTTAAAATCGGTATACATGGCATTATCCGAAATGCTCCACTCCCTGCAGACAACCCGGACAGTCCTGTTGTGTTTTGGCGGACGCCACAAAAAAGCACGAATCCCGGCATGACGGGATAAAAAACTGTCCAGCGCGGCACGGGAATATTCATCTGTGACACGAAATACCGGTTTAAACGTTTTCAGATCCGCATTCAGACCACCAGCCCGTCGCTGTTCATATCCGTCACCAAACTTTACCGTAATAACTGATGGCTTTCGTGTCGTCTCCATCCCCTCACGGGGGATCCAGTTAAAAACTTCAGGCTCAGGCACTGTACAATCCTCCATCCCGACGCGATGACTGCATAATTGACACAACCCTGCTGTCGATCAGATCCACCAGTCCCCTGGCTGAGCGCGCATCTATCTCGCCATTGCTCCCTTGATTCTGAATGCTGATGTGATACACGGGAGAATAAACAAATCCACCGCCACCATTCACATTTCCAATGGCCCTGACCCCAAGAGAGCCGTCCGCTGCCCGTGTCAGTGGCATGATTGCTTCAGGCCCGGCCTCGCCCATCAACCCGGCACCTTTCGCAAAAGCAAAATACGTCGGTGTATCCACAATAGTGTTACTGTAAGCACTCAGATTTGCCGATGTGTAAACACCACCTTTTGCGTTTGCCACTGCCCCCGAAATCCATCCGCCGACCGTACCAAGCCACCCTCCGGCACCGGAGAGTGATTTCAGTCCGTTAACAATGGCTGCATTCATCAGAATTTTTGAAACTTCCCGGAGAACTGAACTCCCCCAGTTCCTCCAGTCCACAACATTCCCGGCCAGTGCATCGGAAATATTTGATACCAGCCCGTCCATCGTGGAAACGACAGCATCTGCCGCCTGTGAAGCATAATCGGTGGCACTGTCTGCCCAGTTGGTCAGTCCCTCCTGGAGTCCGGCATTCCAGTTATTACGTAAAGCATCGGCCTTTGCATAATAATCCTGCTGATCGCTGAGACGCTCTTCCAGATATTTTTTATTCAGTTCTTTCTCCTGTTTCCACAGGGCTTCTTCAATTTCTCCGGCCTGATACTGTCTCAGCAGCTCGTTATTTTTCTGCTCAAACGCCTGCCGGATACTCCACATTTCCTGGAGTCGTTCACGCATCCGTGAGCCTTCACCATATCCCAGCAACTGCGCGTAGTCAGATGCCCGGGCACTGGCATTACTGTCTGCCAGACTGCTCTCATACGCAGCAAGCTGCTCACGAATCTTTTTCTGGTCGATGAGTGCTGCATTCTGCAAAAGCGTTTTTTTCTGCGCTTCTGACAGGGTTGATAATTCGCCCTGACTGACCTGATATTTCATCTTAGCCAGTTCAGTATTCTGCCCTGCCAGTGCTATTTGTTCTTTTTGCTGTTTAATCAGCCGTTTATAAATATCTTCTGTTTTTTCCGCTTCGGTCTTTTTATGCGCTTTTGGTTTATTTGCCTGGTTATTTCGCCAGGCATCCAGTGAGTTATTGATATAATTCTGTCTGGCTGTCTGATACGCCTCTCCCACAAAGCCGAGATCATCCGCAGCATAACCCAGGCGGGCACGCTCACGGGCTTCCCCCTTCAGGCGGGACAGAGCCAGTTCGCGCTCGCTGTTATTCAGTGCGGTCTGCTGTTTATCATCCAGGGTTGCCTGTGGTAGCCGTAACGGTACATTCACCAGCCCCTGTCGCTGCTGAAGTAATTCATTACCGAGGCCGAGAAGGCGATTAAACTCGGTATGCTGCCCATTCATGATCAACAGGGACTGATACGCTTTGTTTTGTTCCGCTGCCTGTTGACGGATCAACGTCACCCGTCGCTCCTCCAGCCCGGCAAGCACATCCTGAATGGATTGCGCTTTGCCCTGCATTTGTGTGAGACGGGACTGTTCAACTGCCAGTTGATTTGTTGCTTCTGCAAGCCCTTCTGTGACAGTTTTTACCGACGTCATGTGGTTAATCATAAAACCGTTATCGGTTGTCCAGCCCGGGTTTGCCAGCACATACTGATAGCCAGCAATTTTTTCCTGTAAGGATTTAATCTTACTTTTCTGCTCGTCAATTAACCTGTTTTGCTCATCAAGTGCCTGCCGCGTCTTTTCCTCATTATCTGACGCTTCAGGAAGCGACATTGCCGACGTTTTCTGGCGAATTTCGTCGATTGTTGCGGCATACTGGCGTGCAGATTCTCTGGCCTGCTCCTGATTCTGATACATCGTGTACCAGGCCGCGGCCCCCAGCATGACAAGCCCCGGCACCCCACCAACCAGTCCCAGTGCTCCACTTAACAGACGACTTCCCACTGACGTGACAGTATTCAGCGTTGTCTGTGCTGCTGTTCTGGCCGCAATATTACGGGTAAGTGATGCCTGGGCAGCAGCCAGTTTCGCTTCTGCGGCTGCCTGCCTTTCGGTACCGCGAGCAGCAACAACCGCCTGTTGCGCACGATAAACCGCCGCACGCGCCCTGGCTGTTGCTATCTGTATCCCCCGGAGCTGCGCTTCCGCAAGAGCCACTTCGTTTCTGGCTGCAGTAATTAATCCGGCAGTTGCAGATCCAGCAGAAGACGCCATATTGCCAAAATATCGGGCTACCCCGACGGCAACCAGAGCACCGGCAGCGGTTGCCACAGTGTCAATATTGCCTGCAATACCATTCAGCACACCGGAGAGCGTCTTCGTCACTCCGCTTGCCTCGTTCGCACCACCAACCCAGGCCATAAAGGCGTTTTCAACTTTGGTTACAGAGGATGAAACCGTATCAGGCATTGCCGCATATTCATCACGTAATGCCCCAAGCTGACTAATCAGTGCAGGAACAACCTTATCGGCGGTCAACTTTCCGTTATCCGCCATGGCCTTCAGATCCTTACGGGCAACCCCCATTCCCGCAGCCAGCGCACGAATAACACGATCGCCGTTCTCATTCACCGAGTTAAACTCTTCACCGCGCAGCACTCCCTGCGCCAGTGCCTGACTGAACTGCGTGATCACCGAACTGGCTTCTGCTGTACTGGCACCGGATAATTTCAGGCCCGTGGAGATCGCCTCGGTGACTTTCAGTACCTCCTCAGAACTGTAACCATACTCCCGCATGGAAGCTGCAGAACGGGCAAAAAGGCTGGCGTTATCAGAAAACGCCGTCCCCGTTCTCTGGCTGATCGCCATTAATTCACGCTGTGATGCCTGAAAATCATCACTGGACTGTGAGGCCTGCTTCAGACGGGCATTTACTGAATTCCACTCATCGGCGAGAGAAATAAGATGACCGGTAGCAAAAGCCCCGGCAAATGCCCCCGCCATATTCAGTGCCGAAGATTTAGCTGTATTTATCTGATCCGTCACTTCTGCCAGTGCACGCCGCATTTCACGGGATGCCGCAGCGGACTGCCGGCCTCCGTTCTGCATGGTACGGTAGTAATCCTGCCCCAAACGCGAAGCCCGGGAGATCTCTGACTGGAATGACCGGGAATTTGCCGAGATTTTAATAATCAGTTCACGTAATGTCGCCACACTCATTCTCCGGACGAAAAAAAACCGCCGAAGCGGTTATGTTGACTCACTGAGACACTATTAAAAGCGCGTTTTCCAGTCCGGCAAATGGATCTGATACGCCTTCTGTCTGCTCCTTCTCCCACTGAAGAAGCGCATCATTCAGTGGCACTTTGACCCCCTGCGCACCGTAAACAGCTGAAACAATCTGGGCAGCCCGGATATCAGCCCGTTCGTCCCCCAGCGGGCTGAGCCTGTCAAATTCTGCCCACATCATGATTTCTGATGCGGACATTTCCCGGCGTAACTCTGACAATGTGCGCCCCATCCTGAGCGCCAGCATCATCAGAAAACGCATCCCCGGAAGCGCTACTTTTTTTTAACCTCGCCGGCATCACTGATCAGTTCCAGAGACTGCCGAAGAAGCCGCGCATGCACCGGGCCATACACGGCAATCACCTGTTCACGATCATCCTCTGAAAATACAGGTTGCAGTCCGGTATCACACAGAACATCAATGAACAGTTCAACGTCCGCCTCCAGATTTCGGCGGGCACGCTCTGCAACAGATGGCGATGTATCATCTTCCCTGGCTTTAACGATCTCCTGCCAGCGCAACCAGGCTTCTGCAGAAGGTTCCCGTAACACAACCGTTGCTCCCTCCCATTCAGGCACATCAACGGTTTTATGGCGAAACCCCGACATCGTTGCCAGTGCCAGATTACGGATATTTTTAGTCATCACATCCATCCTCATTAACTGACGGTTACAGTGCAGGAAATGGAGGTCACCTTGTTAACAGGGCTTGCTGAATCAGAAATCTCGCAGGTATACGCACCGGCATCACCGGATGCTGCTGATGCCTTACTGAACGTTGCCGCCGTCTGTCCGGAAACAGGAGAACTACCTTTCTTCCAGACATAAGAATAAGGCGGCACACCACCGGCAGCCTCAACCACCATTTCAAGTTTCGCTCCGGCAGAAATCTGCAGCGTGCTGTTTAAATCGACCTTCACTTTTAGCGGCTCAGTCGTCAGCACAGGTTTACCTTTCAGACGCAGGGAAAACGTTGCAGCCACAACACCATTGGTTCCTGCAGACCAGGTATGCTGACGCACCTCTGCCATAAAGGTAAATCCGTTACCTGACGGAAAAATAACTTTAAAGCCATACGTGGTGTCATTGTCATAGGCACTGCGCAACGCGTTCTGGGCAGCATTGAGGTAAAAGTTGCCTGACATGGAAATCTCTGACGCGGCACCAAGACCGTTAATATTTTCCTGCTCAACAGAACACAGCGTGGTGACATCAATATCCTGCTTTTGTCCTGCGGTAAACTGCACTTCTTTGATTGTACAGCTCAGCCCAAGAAAGCTGGCAGAATCCAGGGTTTCTGCTGTTACCGGTGCAGACGAAATCATAATTTTCGTCAGTTGCGAACGCTCAAAATTAGAGGACATACTCGTCTCCTGAAAATAAAAAAACCCGCCAGCGGCGGGTGGGTAAAATCATTAACGATCTCAGGCTATTACCTGGAATTCAAGCGTGGCTCTGCTCAGACGGGAATCAGGATCATAACCCTGCGTTTTAGAAATAACGGCGGGTGCAAGTTCCCTTACCGCATCAAGCGCCTGTTCACGGATATCATCTGCGTCATCAGGCACCGTTGCCCAGACATCGATCTGCACGGTAATTCTGGATTCAGCCTGACCATCAAGCACATCAGACGCCGTGTCAGACACCACAGAAAATACCAGCCATGGCAGAGATACCGCAGGCTTTCCCTCCGTCAGCGGGACCACATAAGGATAAACCTGTCCTCCGGCCAGTTGAGACAGCAGGGAATACAGTGTGGCCTCCCTCATTTACTTAAGACCTCATCAATAGCCTGATTCATTCGCTGTATGGCAATCTGCGCAGCCAGTTCCTCTGTCGTATCGAAAGCCGGGCGAATGAACGGATGCGCGGGCATGTTTATCGTTCCCAGCTCCACAAAGCGCCAGTAAAACGCATTTCGGGGATCACTGGCTTTCATGCTGTTATCACTGTTTCCGGTTCGCAGGTTCCGTCCTCGAATGTGGACACCCGAGATAATTTCCCCCCGACGCTTTGAACGCTGAGTGAGAACAACCACATTTTTCTTCAGTTTCCCGATTCGCTCCGGCGCACGTTCAACAACTGCATCCCGCATAACTTCAGCACCGGCACGGGTGGCATCGCGCAGAACCTTATTGTTTTCTGCCCTGCTGAGCGTCTCCAGATCCCGTGCAATATCCGCCAGACCTGAAAAATCAAGACTGAAATCCATCACACATTCCCCTTCTGAGAACAGAGTATTTCAAGCCGGGTAGCGCGTGCATCCGGTATTGGTGGACCTTCTATACCCAGAATGGCCCCTTTAAATGCACCGGTCAGCACTTTCAGACGAGAAGTCGCTGTCACATCGCGCCGGAATCTCATCCAGACTCTGACCGTAGCCTGAGCGGTTTCTGCTCCGCCTGAGATTATCTCCCTCCCGCTGATACCCTTAACTTCTGCCCATACGGTAGCTCCCTCCGTCACCGTCTCCACCGGATGCCCTGACGGAGAGCGGGCGGTGGTGACATTCAGAATAATTACGCGATCACGTAATCTGCCCGCCTGCATGCTTCCTCCTACAAAGGAATAAAACGATAAGGCTCCAGCAGAGAAGAAAAACCAAACGGGATTGGTGCCTTGCTGACATCTGAGGAATTTTCCCGGTTTTCGTACCAGTGCCCGACCAGCAACATAAGCGCCAGCAAAACATCATCAGCTATAAGCACCCCTTCTGGATCCCCCTCCGGCACCGTCTCCTCATAAAGCTTACGGTTGATAAAATTTTCTGCCTTGCGGCAGGCAGCCCGGAAATACAGCATCAGTAACTCATCATCAGTTGCATCATCTGTATCAATACGGCACTGCGCCCTGAGTTTTTCCACTATTGCTGCCATCAGAAACTCCTGCCCGCAACACTGTGCGGGCATAAAAAACTGCATTACGCAGCGGCTTTCTGGCGGGTTGCAGCACCGATCTTCATCAGCTTAATCGCCTGAGAATCCACCAGCATACCGCCGGTTCGTTTGGTGGTATAAAAGCCCACAAACGGTTTGTTGGTGTAAGGATCGCGCAGGATGCGGGTGCCGATACGATCAACGATGGTATAGCCGCGTTTGAAGTTACCAAACGCAATGGCTTTTGCATCGGCGGCAATATCCGGCATCTGCTCATTTTCAACGATGCCATACCCTGCCAGAGAAGAAGGCTGACCCAGCTCAATGCCCGGACGCCACAGATAATTTCCGTCGTTATCCTTCAGCAGACGAATGGCAAACAGGCTGCTGTTGTTCATCATAAACTTCGCGCCGCTGCGGTGCGCCTTGCGCAGGGTGTAAATCAGTTTAATGATCGCATCAGCGGTCACGCCAGAAGCCGCACCGGAAGCAATGTGCTGAAGTTTGCCAAACGCACGGGTCTTGTCATCTTCATCAGTGGACTCATAAGCCAGAAAACCTTTTGGTTTTTTGCTGCCGTCGCCACTGGTAAAGGCAATTTCTTCCTGTTCGGCAAATTCCAGCGCCAGCTCACTGTTGATCCAGTCTTCCACATTGAAGAAAGCATCATCGAGCATTTTCTGGGTAGCCTGCGGGTTGCCGTAGATTTCCCCCATAAAGGGTTCAATCAGCCCCAGTTTTGAGGTGGCGGTTTCCGGACGCGTATCCGTTTCCCCCACCCATCCGGACTTAGTGCCGCCCAGATTCACCAGTTTTTTATAATCCGAGCCACCGAGGGTGATCACAGTGGCTTCCTGGCGCATCACCACCTCATCTTTCAGCAGCGTCAGGATGGTACGATCCAGTTCTTCCGGAATGGCATAACCACCATCTTCATCATTACCTACCTGAAGCGCCTTACGTTCAAGTTCACGCAGACCGTCTTCACGCCCCTTGCGCATAAATCCGATAAACGCTTCTTTGTGTTCACCGGCAACTTTATTTTGCGTGCCGCCTGCCGGACGCTTGATGTCTGCCAGCTCTTTTTCCAGGTCGCTTTTCAGGTTCTCCAGCTCGCTGATTTGCCCGTTCAGGCTTTCCACCTGTTCGGCCAGCTTGCTTTTTTCCTGTTCGATCGCGTCAATGCGCTTGTCGTTTTTTGCCTTAAAATCGTCAAACTTCTGCTGCAAATCCTGCGCGACCTGTTCAACGTCTTTAATATCAACAGCCATTATTTACTCCTGGTTAAAATTTAAGATTTTTCAGTGCATTCAGTGCGGCATCCACATCCTCAGCATCACGCAGGGATAAAGCGCCGTATCCCCCGGCCATGAATGCTTTGGCCTGGGTTCGCGAAAGTCCAACATCGCGCAGGACCCGCTCAATGATTTTCTGATCAGGGATCTCCCCACGCGCCAGCGCATTTTTCACATCGCTGATGCGAGCCTCATCATTGGAAGGAAACGTCACCAGACTGACCTCCCACAGGTCGATCTCTTTCAGCAGGAATACCCCTTTTTCACGGTCGTACTCCCAGTCTTTCAGGATGTAGCCAATAGAAAGGCCGGTTAAAGAACCGGCCTTCATATGAGCATGTGCACGTTTTGCCAGGGGATCATCATCAACGAGTAATCGCCCCCTGACATAAAGCCCGACATCATCTTCTTTCATTTCGGTGTACACACCGATGGGCTCATCCATGCGGTGCTGCCAGAGCAACGCAGGCAGCGCCTTTTTTTCGCTCCATTTCTGGAGTGTTGTGGTAAAGGCACCGGGGACCACCACATCATCATGGCTGTCCTTAACACCAAAAACAGAGCCGTAACCTTCAAACTCCCCGGAATCACTGACTGATTTCAGGTTCAGCGGTATATCAAGACGCTGTTTTGTCTGCATCTCCACTCTCCTTTTTCTTACCGTTGCCATTGCCAGCAGAGGGACTGGTGGTCATGTTCATCGGTGTCAGATACACATCACCGCCCGGTCGGGGATTCATATCCTCCAGATCACGGCAGTCATTAGGGGAATAAATCCCCCAGTTGATCCCCGTGGCATACGCTTCAAAGCGGGATTTCATGTCACCACGCAACAACGCCCCGGCATTAAATTTGGCGTAAAATTTTCCCTTTTTACTCTCCCTCACCAGCCCTGTATTGATCCGCTGTTCAATACGGGTCAGATACGGCACAAGGGAATAGTTAATGAAGCCAAGCCCCAGCTCTTCAATATTGTTGAAGGTGGCGCGGTCAGTGTTCTGCACCATATGCAGTGGCACGCGGAAAAGACGACAGATTTCTTCCAACTGAAACTTGCGGGTTTCCAGGAACTGGCTGTCCTCGGCATTCAGTGCCACCGGCTTCCAGTCCAGCCCCATTTCCAGAATCATCGGACGGTGCGCATTACCCAGCCCAAGATGACGCTCCTCAAAATCCCTCTTCATGCGCTCATAAGCATCCGGCGTGAGCTTTTGTTCCGTACGCAACACACCGGATGTCACAGCACCGTTACCAAACAACCTGGCGCCGTGCTCCTCGGTTGCCGCTGCCAGTGAAATGGCCTCACGCGCATACGCAATGGGATTCAGCCCGACCAGTCCGTCCAGCGTCAGAGTACGCACATGCCAGATTTCATCCTGGGTCAGCACATCCACGGAACCATCCGGAAACGTCACCTGATAAACCGGCTGCCACTGACAGTTCAGCTTCGGCTCCACACAACCCGGATCTATCGGAAGAAGCTCCACCACTTCTCCCAGCGCCTTCACCTTGTAAGCGTAAAAGTTCCCCCGCAAACACAGGCAGACGATAACCAGCTCCCAGAATTCCTGCGGTGTCATGTAGCCATTGGGTTTTGCCGAAATCAGCTTATGCAGTCGTTCATCCACCGCCCGTGTTTTAAGGGTGCCGGTGATTTTGTAGAGGCTACAGGGCAGCATACCAACAGACTCCGCCAGCACTCTGACGCAGGAATACACCGCCGTCAGCCGCATGGCCCGCTGACTGCTGATCCGCTTTCCGGTATAGGTGTCGTATGACAATCCCAGCTCTTCCGCAAGCATCCCGGGTGTTGTAACGGGAGTGTTATTTTTGCGTTGAAAAAGCCCCTGGAAAAACATTACTCACCTCCGGAGGCGACCCGCTGACCGCGATCGAGATAACGCGCAACCAGCCACGACCAGCACAGGCACAGCGCCCCGGCAACAACAAAACCTGCCGGGGGATAAATCAGCCATGTGCCATACGACAGCAAAAGCGCCCCCAGCACGCCCACCAGTGGTGTGAGAATTATCAGAAACATAATGACCTCGGTTAAAGCGAGCGAATACCAACGCTGACCAGATGCTCAGACAGATCCGGCTCCGGTTCACCGCCATTGACCAGCATCCGGCTCATTGCTGTAAACATCGCAACAGGGCCGTCGATTTTGGCTTCCGGCGTGGATTTATTCGGGAAGATATTGTCGTTTTTGTCCGGTTTTACCGTAACGTTAGACATCATCCAGTTCATGACCGGATGATTGCTGTGGTGGAAACGTCCGGCATAAACCAGTGATTCCGTTTCCTTCATAGCCTCTGACAGATTGCGGACCGTCTGCGGAACTTCCACCAGCGGTATCCCTTCTTCAGCCAGCGCCAGACTGAACTGCATTGCGCTCCACGGGTCAAATCCCAGTTCCCTGAGGTTTTCACCGCCAATCCATTCCAGTAAGTCACTTTTTATCTGAGCATGATCGATAACATCACCATCCGTCAGGATGAGCTTCCCCATCTCTGCCCACTTCCGGTAAAGTTCTGCCTGCTGCCGCGAGCATCGTTCCAGCCGTCCTTCCGGAAGCCAGAATTTAAAATCGGCATGAACATGTCCGTTATCGGTTCGCCAGAGTTTTGCCGCCGCACAGATATCAATCTTATGAGCAAGGTCGACGCCGACCCACATAGGATATGTTTTCAGCTCATGCTGTGGAGCAATGTATTCGCACTTCTCCCACTTAATCATGTCCATCCAGGCAGATTCGGCAGTGACCCACACATTCATGTGTTTCGTGAAAAAATTCACCCGCGCAGAGACCTGTTCTTTCGCTTTTTTCGCCAGGCGACGCAGATCATCCCAGCGTTTACAGATGCCCAGGCCGGGATTCGCTTTCTGCCAGACCGTTTCATCAAACGGATCATCTCCCTCATCGAGGGTGTAAATAATCGCAAAGTAGGAGTCGTCTTTTACCGCGCCCTCCACGTCGCTGTTATAGCCACGCAATACCTTGATGGCGTAATCACGCTGCTCGTAACAAATCCCTTCCTTGTTAAACCCTGCCGTGGTGATACCAAATAAAAGGGACTGCAGACGGGCACCGGTTGCCGTTTCCAGAACGTCCCACACGTCACGGGTTTTATGTGCATGCAGCTCATCAATAATGGCGCAGTGGATGTTCAGACCGTCCAGGTTGTTTGCATCCGAAGAAAGCGGTTCAAATTTTGATGCGCTCTGCTCCTGGTAAATCGCCAGCTTGTTGAAATCAAACAACCGCCCGAGTGTCGACCGGGCTTTTCTGACCATATTTTTGGCGTCTTCAAACACGATTCTGGCCTGGTCTCGCGTGGTTGCGGCTGAATACACCTCAGCACCGCCTTCACCATCTGCCCCCGTCATATACAGACCGATACCCGATGACAGGGTTGATTTTGCGTTTTTACGGGCAACTTCGTTGTATGCTGTCCGGAACCGGCGCACCATCACCGGGCGCCCGCTGCCATCGCTGCGCATGACAACTTCCCCGGTCTCTTCATTGACCAGCGGAATGACAAAACCAAAAATATTAATGAGGATAAATACATGCCAGTCCATCAACTCAATGGGCTGGCCTGCCAGCGCCCCTTTCACATGGGGCACAAATTTGTAGAAATTCAGGATGTGCTGTGCACGGGGTTCACTGAAATAAATCCCCCGCTCTTCGCCGTACTTCAGATCATCAAGAAAACGCTGGCAGGCCAGACGGACAAATTCGCCAGCAACAATTTCTCCTGCAACAACACGTTCGGCGTAGCGGATCCCGTCAGCCACTTTTGCCATCAGTCTCTCGCTTTTAAAAGCTCTGCCAGTGGATCAACATCATCCGGTCCGGCGGTATTTACTTTCGCCCGGCTTGCCGGTGACATACCAAACTCTGCAAGCATCGCCCGGATCCGCTTCCAGGCATCCGCCTTCATCGCCGCAGCCGGATGTGCCTTGATCATCACATCGCCATTCTGCGTTTCCGTGCGGTAGGTATAACCCTCAGCATCAAGTGTTTCGCAGTGATGCCGGTATTCGGTGTAGGCTTCCACCAGTAACTCGAGTGCACGCGCATCAAGCTGAGAAATGATCCCTTCCGCATTCAGTTCTTCCGCCATTCGCCTGAACCAGTACTTCCCCTGTGCCCCTAAATGTTGTGGAATTTTAGGGAGACCTTTTTCATCCTTTTTAGCGGTTTTTTTGGGGTCTTTAACGGGGCGCTTTGAGGGGTTGCCTCGTATCAAATGCAGGCGTGGCGGGGTTTTCGGGGGTCCTGACATAATCGGTTTTACCTATCAATCATTCAATCACATTCCAAAAAAAGTTTTCGAACCTGCGGCGATGCGAGGAAGGGTCAGGCGGCGGTACTGAGCAGCCAGGGTTGCAGAGATTTGACCCGCCCCTCCCCTACAGATGGGAACTGTTATCAATTGATGCGTTCGCGCGCTGTTTTTGCTTTATGGCAGGGCCAGCACAGACTCTGCAGGTTACTGTCTGCATCCGTGCCACCATGAGCTTTCGGAATGATGTGGTCCACAGTTCTGGCTTCAACGGCTCTCCCATTGCGCAGGCAGTTCTGACACAGATGATTATCACGCTTCAGTATGCGCGCACGTATGGCATCCCATTTCGAGCCATAGCCACGCTGGTGGCGACTCAGTCCGCGTTGATGCTGTACCCATCCTTCGCCACGATGTTTATCGCAGTAACCAGAACTGTCGGTGGTTGTACCTGCGCATCCACGCTTACGGCAGGCACGTGGGATTCGTGATGGCATAAATACCTCATACCCTGTTCAGTTTAATGACGGGCTGATTCTCGATATGTTCTGCTGTCAGTCTGAAAGTCACTGTGACTGTTGGTAGCTCGCCTCCGCGTGACTCTGTTCTTGCGGAAAGCTGCCCTTCCAGTAACTCACCATTAACTGCAATCCCATAACCTACGAAATGTTTACCACGATAAAGTTTTGCCAGTTGGTAATTCATTTGCATCCTCCTGCAAAAATCCAGTTCGTGATGTGCATAAAAAAGCCCCGCGTATGTGGGGCTAATGATTGCAGGGATTTATTGTCTCAGTCTAATTTAATAAGTTTTACAGGTTTCTCTCCTGCATCTACGCACCAGTTGTTGTACTCATGTACAGCCCGCATCAACTCACCATCATAATGACCAACCTTCTCTACAAGATCCGTAAGCGATTGGGGATTAAATTCAACAATTTCAGGTGGGACGAGATTCACATTCCCTTTCTGATGAAGGGCATAGACCGCAGTACGCAGATCACCAATAGCTTTCATTCGTTCAGCATAAAGGTCCTTGATCTTTTCATTGAGAATTTTGCAGCGACCAATTGCTTCATAATTCAGTTCAGACATTTTGCCTCCTGTTTTCAATGGAGATATTCAGGCCAATAGCATTATCGCAGCCCCTCTCACTGAAGGGGTGCTATAATACCTGTTACTCAGTAACTACCGCACCTTCCGGTAATTCCATACCAGCAAATACCGGACAACCAGGATGACGATCATCTTCTGTTGCTTCCAGCATTGACTCGCCTAACCACTCCGTCGTGGCGCGACCATCAGCTGCTTTGTAGTGGATCAAGTACTGGTTTTCGCCATCCGCATACTGCGCACGGGCTTTAACCTCACCCCATTCATCACTGATGCGCATCTCCACCAGTTGAGACAACTCAAACTTAAACGGAGCAGCATCAGCACCAATTACAATCGGTTTGTTTTCTGTTTTTTCCATCATCGTCTCCTGATATTGAAGCCCGTCGCCGCACCGGGCACTGATCAACATTTGAGTATTCGCGGCGACAGAAAGAATTTATTTTATTGAGTAGCCACAAACACAGAATTTCATGCTTTCTGGACACTGGCGCATCCTTCATTTTTCAGCAAAATATTCTGCTATTACAGGCGATCAGTTCTGCATACACTGCCGAACACCGTCGACAATTTCACAGACCTGAGAAGCTGTATCGAAAAGCTGGCGCGCCTTATTCAGGCTGACGCATCCCACCAATAAAAAAGGCACCAGTATCGCTACCAGTGCCCATTTCGCTGCCGTTCGCGGCATTCTATGTGTCCAGTGTTTTCGACTCATAACTCGCCCGGCTATCAGCGTTTCAATTGGAAGTGCGGCCCGTCCTTCAGCGTTTTCCAGTCCCCGCCCCATTCGATGGCGACTCCCAGCTCTGCGGCAGCCTGCTTAAATGCCTGTGCGATTTTCTCGTACAGAGGCCAGTCCCATGACACCTGGCTGTCAACATAAGCCACAACATCCACAGCATCACCGGTCAGGTGGCGGCTGTTCATGGTCTGGCTTTTCCCTTCCGCGACCAGCTGTTTCTGGCGTTCTTTCGTGCGCAGCCCTTCCGTAATACCGAAATCAACCTCCGTCAATTCCAGCGCACGGCGAACGACAGCAACCAGCTGTGGTTTGACGCCCTCCAGATTTTTTTTACTGCGACGACTGAATCTGAATTTACCCGACATGCTCACCTCCGGAATGAAAGGATTTTTGAAACGTTCCCGCGTGCGCGTATTACCAGCACGCAGAACAGCAGATTAAGCCCCACCGCCAGCCAGTTCGCCGCTAACGGGCGACCGCACAGATAGCTGAGTGGTGCAAAGGCATACAGCAGCATCAGCAGCCAGGCCAGCCATGACATCAGCGGTTTGTGTCTGGAATCACGGCGACGATAAAAAAAGAGCGTCAGCACGATAACCGTGCATAACGCTACATTCAGCAATCCGGGAATGTTACTTAACATTGCCGCCTCCTCCACCCCGCAGACGGGAGAACAGGCCGGACACCAGTGATGCAATATCCTGCTGGTGGATGAACGAGAGAATCTTCACCGACACCACTGACACCAGCACTGCACACAGTGCGTCGACAGGCGCACCGTCAAACCCTGTATGCTTTACCAGCCAGGATGCCAGAACCTCTGCGCCCAGCACGCCGATAATGAACGACACCAGAAAATGCGCCGCCACACGCCAGGCTGAAAGCGCCTGCGGCATCGTTGCCACAAATAACGCCCCGGCGAACGCACCAAACACAATCCCGAAATCCGTTCCGGTAAACAGCCCGAATACCGTCGCCCCGCCGAGCGCCACAGCCGTGCCGGAACCGGATAAGGGTTCAGACATACTTTTTTCTCCTGTAAATAAAAAAGGGCCACCAGCGGCCCGTAAAAAACACCCCGTCAAAAGCACCGGCATCCGCAGATGCCCTTTGCGTGGCGTTATTTGATGCGCGCCAGATGTGGCGCAAAGAAATGAAATAAGACTTATCGGAAATTAAGGTTAATTTGAGGATTTAAACCACTTCTGAAGCTTAGTAGTATGAACATGTCCCCGGAAGGGGGCCAATACTTATTATTCTTCATGGACTTTGTCCCGCGGTCTTAATCCGACGACCGCGCTACTTTTCACCCTCTCGCAAATTGCTATCCAAAGGACGTTGTCCCACGAGTATTCCTGGATGCTCGTGTCTTTTTTTGTCCTGAGAAAGGAATAAAAAAAACCGCCATATCTGGCGGTTGGTCAATGCAAGGGATGAATTTTTTAATTGTTATTAAACCGAGGCGTCGGGTGCCTCCCGAAGTATTCCGTGCTGTATGGATACTGTGGTTTCCCGCTAAACCGACTCTTTAAACCACCCTCGCTCTGAGGTGCGCCTCTTTGGTGCGATTTACAACACCAGAATGATGCATCACCGACCCTGCCAGGAAATACAAAATCTCCACCGATAATGCACCATTCTGCTGTCGTAAAAAAATCAGCACTGAGGCTACACCTGGTCTCAAATCATAGCCAGAGAACAGAATGCTTTTTCAAAACAACCTGCTCCCACGTA
>ERZ778512.1189-NODE-1189-length-17888-cov-6.452308_pt1 | contig 17888 bp, 12 predicted proteins | sample MGYA00510346_ERZ778512 | MGnify/ENA primary metagenome ERZ778512 (study PRJEB29527, sample SAMN07138962) | mouse gut metagenome | material: feces | host: mouse | place: China:Nanjing | collected 2016-01-25 ...
TATTTACCTTTAAAGAGTTTGCCGTTGTATGATACTCTTTTCCGTCTACGGATACACCATATCCGGTTGCGCCTTCTGACGGATCCCAGCTTACTGTAGCAGAATCCTCATCTGTTACTGCTTTCACACCGCTTGGTGTTCGAGGCGCTGTCAGTGCATTTCGCTCCGCACCATACGTACCTGCACCATCCGCATTTTTGGCACGTACTTTATAGGGGTAATTTGTATTGGGGTTTAACCCTGTAAATGTCTTGGAATTGGTTGTTACAGGGTATTCTGTGCCGTTAAACATTACATCATATCCGGTTGCACCGCTGACTGCATTCCAATTAATCGTTGTAGAATCCTCTGTTGACTGTGCACTTGCGCTGGTTGGTGCCGCTGGCAGAACTGGAAGCGTCGTAATGGACTGTTGCGTTCCATAATTGCCTGTTCCGTCTGCGTTTTTAGAGCACATTTTATAAGTGTAGTTCGTCTTAGGAGATAACCCTGTAATCGTTTTTGAAGTTCCAGTTACCGGATAGGTTCCACTGCCAAGCTGCAAATTATAGCCGGTTGCACCGCTCACTGCTCCCCAATTGATGGTAACAGAATTGGTTGTGCTTGTCGCTGACATACTTGTCGGCGCTTTCGGTGCAGTTGTTACGGTCATTGCTGTAGAATATGCGCTGACACCATCTGCATTTTTTGCACGTATCTGAAAAGAATATCCTCTGTTTGCAGTTAAGCCGTAGTAGGACATTGTTCTTCCTGTAGTGCTTTGTACGCTTCCGTTAAACAATACATCATAACCAGTTGCACCGCCTGCCCCATTCCAATTAATGGTTACGGTATTTTCTGTAGAGCTTTTGGCGATTCCCGAAGGTACTGCTGGCAGTGCTGGAAGTGTCTGTATGGTTTTTGAGGTGTTAAAATTGCCAGCTCCATCTGCATTCTTCGAACACATTTGATAAGTATAGTTTGTCTTGGATCTTAAACCTGTAAATGTTTTTGAAGTTCCTGTAACAGGATAATCGGAATTGTTAAACCGTATTATATATCCGGTTGCACCACTCACGGCTCCCCAATTAACTGTGACAGAATAGATTGCGCTGGTCGCTGACATCGTTGTCGGTGCTTTGGGGGCTGTTGTTACGGTCATTTCCGTTGCATATTCGCTGACACCGTCCGCATTTTTGGCACGTACTTTAAATGAATAACTTCTATTCGCTGACAGACCGGAATAAGTCTTTGTCGTTGTTGTGACATTACTTACGCTTCCGTTAAACATAATGTCATAGCTTGTCGCACCACTTGCTGGGCTCCATGAAATAGTTGCTGTATTTTCTGTAGACTTCTTCGTAATATTTCTTGGCACTGCCGGCAATGCCGGTAACGTTTGAATTGTTTTTGCGCTGCCGTAAGAACCGATTCCATCTGCGTTTTTACAACACATTTGATAAGAATAGGAAGTCTTTGATTTTAAACCGCTGATTGTGGCTGATGTACCACTGACATTGTATTCTGTACTTCCAAGTTTAATCCTATATCCGGTTGCGCCGCTCACGGCTCCCCAATTGACTGTGACAGAATAGATTGCGCTGGTCGCTGACATCGTTGTCGGTGCTTTGGGGGCGGTTGTTACAGTCATTGCTGTTGCATATTCGCTGACGCCGTCCGCATTTTTGGCACGTACTTTAAATGAATAACTTCTATTGGCAGATAAACCAGTAAAAGTCTTTGTCGTTGTGGTGACATTACTTACACTCCCGTTAAACAGAATGTCATAGCTTGTCGCACCGCTTGCGGGACTCCATGTAATGGTTGCTGTATTCTCTGTAGATTTCTTCGTAATATTTCTAGGTACTGCTGGTAGTGCAGGAAGTGTCTGGATTGTTTTTGTACTGCCGTAAGAGCCGATTCCATCTGCGTTTCTACAACACATTTGATAAGAGTAGGAAGTCTTTGATTTTAAGCCGTTGATTGTGGCTGACGTACCACCGACATAATATTCATTCCCACCAAGTTTTATCATATAACCTGTTGCGCCGCTCACAGCTCCCCAATTGACTGTGACAGAATAGATTGCGCTGGTTGCTGACATCGTTGTTGGTGCTTTCGGCGCAGTTGTTACAGTCATTGTCGAAGAATATGCACTAACACCATCTGCATTTTTAGCGCGTACTTGGAATGTATATCCCTTGTTTGCAGACAGCCCTGTTATAGTTTTGGAGTTCGTCGTGACACTGCTTACACTCCCGTTAAACAGTACATCATAACCTGTTGCGCCGCTGACAGCATACCAATCAATTGTTGCTGTATTCTCTGTAGATTTTTTGGTAATTCCTGTAGGCACGGATGGAAGCTGTGGCTGTGTTGTAATGCTTTTGGCAGAACTATATGAACCATTTCCATCCACACTCTTTGCACAAACCTGATAACTATAAGTTGTCTTTGACTTTAAACCTGTTACCTGATATGACGAAGCGGAAGCAGATGCATTGTAAATCGTATTGTTAAATTTCACAATATATCCTGAAGCGCCTGTGATTCTGTCCCATTTCACAATAACGGCATTGGTTGTGCTTGTTGCACTAATATTTGTCGGCGCTTTCGGCGGTGTTGTTACCATCTGCTGACCGGTAAACAGCCCGCCGCCATCCGCATTTCTAGTACGCAGCTGAAAAGGATATGCTTTGTTTGCTGTTAATCCTGTAAATGTATTGGAGGTTCCTGTCAGGATGTAGATGGTACCATTAAACATTAAGTCATAGGCTGTCGCACCACTGACTTTATTCCAGCTAATGGTTGCCGTTGTTTCCGTAGCACTTTTCCGAATGCCTCCCGGCGCGGATATTCCTCTAAGTTCTGGAAAATTGTTTGGTACATCATTAGGATCGTAATTATAATAGCCAATTGTCATATAATTAGAGCCTGAAGCGATTTTTGTTCCTGAACTATTGTACGCATCCACATAAATCGTATATTTCTTTTGTGCTGTCAGTTTTGCAGGACTTATGAAACAATTTGTACTTAAACTCTTGTTTTCGTAAATATTACCTGTTTTTCCAGCTTGCGTCATGCGCGCATGATATCTTGACGCACCCGAAACTTTGTACCAGCTTGCTTTAATAGAGCCATTTTTGTATAACAGCAGCTCGATTCTTACATTTGCCATTCTATGATTCTCCTTTATTTTATAATTTCTGACCGGTCATAATTATAAAAAGGAAAATAAACGAGAAATGTAAACATTATATTTTAAAAATTCTGCCTACTAAACCTATTTTTTTCATATTAATCTCCATTCCGCTTTAGCGGCTCAAATAGATATGAAAAATACTTCTAAGGCAGTGTCTTTTGCTGCCTTAGAAGTATTTTTCACACTATCACCTCAATTTCAGTCACAAACAATAACCTCCTCCATTGCATCTAAAGAAGTTCCAAATGCAAGATTTATCGAATTCGCCATATTAAATGAAAGTTCATAAAAAGCATCATATCCATCATGGGGAATCTTGAATATAATGCTCCTATCTGTATAGCCATATACGTTAAGATCAGAAATAATATCACCACCCGTTACCCAGACAGTCCAATTACTTCCTTCAACACCATATGCGCACGATTCTGTCCTTTCAATGCCAACACATGCAGCACGTTCCTCATCAAATATCCACTGTCCTTCAAATTTCTTAAAAACATCATCCAAGCTTGGATCTGCCATATCGATGCTTTCTTGAATTTCAGGCGGAATCGTAAATGATTCGTTTCTAACATCTGCCAAATACCCAGCAAGTATGTACGTTCTTGCCCGTGTCATTTCTTCGGCGGTTGAATTTTCTAATTGCGGTTGAAGGCTTCCACCGAAAGCCGCCGCACCAGCACCTTTTACATTCTCCTCTTTTCTTTTGATCCATGCGCGTTGTTCATCCAACACGGTTGCTTTCGTTTCAGCATCCAATTCATCACTTAATCTGCTCCATAAAGAATTGAGTTCCTCATCCCAAAGCTGATACCACTGTGCGGTAAGTTGATTCATTTCCTGTTGTCCCATGCTGCTCCAATCAGCATTCTCATATTCGCAGGACTGAACCTCTACTCTTGCAATCTCATCCTGAATACTTTCCGTTTCATCTTTTTCTTCTATATCCATCATATCTTCTATCTGTCGATTCTCTGTAGTTTGAAGAGGCTCATCAAATTTAGGAAATTGTACTTCTTCCACTTTTGCACCGCAGCCACTGCAGAATGAAGTAAACATAACACACAATAATATTAATATTCTTTTTCTTTTCATAATACTTATCTTCTTTCTCTTAAATATTGTTCAAACAATTTATCCTTCCAAATATATCTCCAAGAACGACGTGATTTTTCCATGTGTATATTCGCCCTCAACCACACCAAACTCTGGATCATAATATTTATTATCATAAAACAGCGTCCAATGGGTATACCCCGCATCTGTATGGATTGTCAAAATCGAACACTTGTAAGGAGCTGGATTTTTCTTGGAAATCCGCTTATTTCTTTCAGCGTGTCCGATGCCATAAAAGTCAAGTATTTCTATCAATTGACCGATGCTCGTAGCTCCATCTGTTTTCATATCCCTTATTACTTCCTCAACGCTTTTTCCTGCAATCATAGCAATACATGCCTGTCCACACGTTGAAAAAGCAGGCTGCATCATTAACTCCATCTATCTTTCCTCCATCTTGTTAAATCCCACCGCATAGAGGCAGGCAATCGTGTTCTTCCCTCATATAATTATTTTTTCCAGCATCATCAAGTAATTGTCAAGCCTTGCATTCACATAACCCGCAAACAACTTTTCCATTGCACCAAGGTCACGCTTTGCATGGTATTCATCGAACGCATTATAATAAGAAATTCCCCCTCTGTCAACGGACGTCTGGTATCCAGTTCACTTTTCTTCCTGTCTATAGCTGCGAGTAAACTTTCTACTGCTTTAAACCGTCCACCCACTGGTTTTCTTGTATCTACTGGAATCATCCAACGGCGTCCTTCACGAATAACACCTAAAACCTTCCCTTCTGCGCATAATATACGCACACGTCTATCTGAAATTCCCCATTTCTCTGCGGCTTGTTTCACTGTCATATACATAAGGAGTACACCTCTCTTTCTGAAACATTATACCCCATTTTCGGAACAATATCAATCTTAATAGTAGGAACGAAGGGCATTCCCTGTAACAGTTCAGGTAATGTAGTGGTTGGAGATATCCAGCCCATCGCGAAGCGATTTCCAATGGCTGGATACGTAACAGTTCAATGGGTTATCTGAACTGTTACCATTCCCTTACTTGATTGGAAAAAAAGAGCTGTATACTACACCCGAATCCCAATAATCCCCTCCGCTTTGCGCATTGCATACCGATATATACCATAAAGCAATCCCAACACCACAATTATTATACCTGCCAGCACCGCAAGTCCCGGAATTTCATTGGGCATCAGGCGGCCATCATTAAAATACTGCATACACAGCGAAAACAAAAAGCCAAGTCCGCAGCCAATTGATGCTGGTATCCGAAATATTTTTGCAAGCTGTTTTTTCAGCACCATTCTGCGGTAATCGCTGTCTGCACCGAGTTTTTCTAGGCTTTCAAACAGTGCTTTATTGTCTGTCGCTACAGAAATACTTCTTACATATGTCATTATAGCAACTGCCGCAAGCGAAATAATAAAGATATAAATACTCAGCATAACATAAACGCTAATAAGCTGCATTCTATCCTGCACCAATATCACCATAAACTGCGGCGCATATTTCCAGTCACTTATCAGCCGATACATATTTCCTGTCATATCCAGTTGACTATCGTACATATATTCTTCTCCTGCGTCATCTGCCAACTTCTGCGCCCAAATATCCCAAAGCTTTAAATGGCTGACCGCACTGCTGCAATGTGCAATATATTGTTTAAGCAAATCTATCGCAAAATCATAGGAAGCTGCAATATCCGACACATTAAAAAATACCATTTGCTCTAAATATCCCGCGCTTAGTCCTTGTGTTATTTCCTGATAATCCTTATCGTTTACAATATATACAAACGGCGAACTCATTTCGGCCAGCGGTTGATACTCCACAGTTCCTGCAAATTTCAGTGGAAATGCCGCTCCTGTATCGGGATTTTGTGCTTCCTGCAGTCCGTCAGCAAACTCCCAAAAGCTGTAAAAATCTGTTTCTGTAACGGTTATATATGTTCCCTCTGCAACCTGAATCCGTTGACCAGACAGCGCTTCAAAATCTGTTTCTTGGATAAAAAGCGCCGCTTGTTTCCCTTCTTCGTATACATCAATATAACGTGAGGTTTCTTCATTATAATCTCGCTTATTAAAAGAAATCACCAAATTTGCCGCCTGATTTTCCGTATAATCCAATATATCCAACTGATAGCGGGATGCCGTTTCCCAAATAACCGTTTTATCAATTTGCTGCTCCGTCAGCGGATAATGCATCGAAAATGCTTTACTGTTTTCTTCTTCCAAAATGCTGCTTCCCATACTATACTGCATTCCATAAAAAACAGAAAAACAGCAGGCAAAAAGCAGCAGAACAATCACACACATATTCCACGTTGTAGATTTTGCCATAAAGCGCATCAGACTAATCGAAACCAGATTGTTATAATATTTTTTCTTATTTTTCTTTAAACGGCTCTGTGCCACAATGGACAGCAGCATAAAGTAAATCCCTACAATAGACAACAAATACACCAGCGAAAAGGCAGGCGGAAGTCCGATATGAAGCACTCTTGCGGCAAACTGCGATCCGCCGCCGCCAACCAGAATCCCCGCAACAGCCAAAACCACGCCCACCAGAAATGTCCACGACGGAATTTCTTTTACCGTTTCCGTTTTCTGCTGTGTGCGCAAAATCTCCATAATATCCGCCCGTTTGACAAACCGCATTCCAGCAATCCCAAGCATACAAGCCAGCGCCGCCGCAAACACGACACCAGGAACAAATCCAAAAAGCCCAAATCGGTATACCATTTGATCATTGGAAATAATAAACAATTCAAAAAACTTCCATATTCCAAATGATACTGGTATTGCACAGATTAATCCAAGCATCGATGCTGCCAATGTCAATAGAAGCAGTTCACGAAATAAAAGTCTGCGCAAAACGCCTTTTTCCATTCCCAGTGCCATAAAAACGCCATATTCCCGTGACTTATATCGAAAAAACAGGCTGGAAGCATAAACCGTAAATACAAAACAACCAATTACAGTTACACTTAGAAGCAGCGATGCCATTTTGCGTGTATCGCCGCCCTCTGGGAGAAATTCCTGCACTGTCGGGCCATAGTACATCAGTGAAAAAGATGACAGCAGAAGTACAGACAAGAAAATACAGAATCCTAACAGCAGATACTGCCCTTGATTGTTTTTGCGCAATTGATAATATATTTTATTCAATGTCATCATTGCCACCTCCCAAACTGCGCAGAATATCCAGCAGCGTATCCATAAATGCGCGGCGGCTTCCAGCCCGTGTCACTTCTTGATAGATGCTGCCGTCTTTTAGCACAATCACTCTGTCGCAGAACGATGCGGCATAACTATCATGCGTCACCATAAAAATTGTCGCCTCCATCTGCCTTTTTGCCTGTAAAAAAGCATCAATTACTGCCTTGCAGGACTTACTATCTAAATTTCCAGTTGGTTCATCGGCAAGAAGAATATATGGATGATTCATTAAAGAGCGTGCAACTGCCGTTCGCTGCCGTTCACCACCGGATATCTCTGCTGGATACTTATCCATAATTTTATCAATTCCAAAAAGCTGGCAGAATTTTTCCGATTTTGCCTCCATCTGCGTAATTGGCTTTTTTGCTATAATCTGCGGAAGACAAATATTTTCCTTGACTGTCAGCCCATCTAACAACATAAAATCTTGAAAAACAAATCCAAGTTTCTCATTGCGCATCTTCGCAAGCTGCTTTTCATTGAAACCAGAAATATCCTGTCCTCCTAAATAAATAGAACCGCCATCATGCGGAATAAAACAGGAAATACAATTGAGTAACGTTGTCTTCCCACTTCCAGAAGCCCCCATAACCGCTACAAATTCTCCTTTTTGAATATGGAGCGACACGTTCTTTAAAACAGGATACGTGTGTCCGCCTGTTGTGTAACTTTTGTTTAAATTTTTAACTTTTAGCATCCTTTCTGCCTCCTAATACTATGTTTTACACAGCCGTTATGGATTTAGAGAAACATTTTACAAAACCGCAAATGTTCTCGACGTGCAGTATAACAGTTTGTTTGTTCAACCAGAAACGGCATCTTAGAAATTGAAAACGCTTAACGCTTATTCGTATAACTATAGTATAAAGAGTTAAAAGCAGAAATTTTAGCGTCGATCTTGTTAAATTTTACATAGATTTTGTAAAGTTTGTATGTTACTATTTCTATAGACTATACCGCACAACAGTCGAGCAGGGAAGTTTACTTCCCCTACTCAATTGCCGCTGATGCGGGGCAGTCGCAATAAGCTTTGAGTATACAAGATATAGTATAAATATCAATACAATGTCAGACTATCTTATATCCTTTTTGCCTTAATGCGACAACCTTATATTTCCTCTGCATCGGCGTGTGCATAAAAATCCCATGAAAGGATTGATAAAATCAATGAATATCGCAATTTGTGATGATGAAAAAAAACTGCGCTGTGACTTACGGAATTTAATTGAAATTCATCTGGATCTGAAAGGACTTGCATATCAGATTGAAGAATACGAATCAGGCGCTGCGCTTTTGGAACATGATAAGACAAAGCCTGTCGATATACTTTTTCTAGATATTGAGATGCCTGCGCTTGGCGGCATGGAAACAGCCAAAGCTTTGCGCGCTGCCGGTAAAACTATGCTGATTATTTTTGTAACCGCGTACCCTGACTATGTTTTTCAAGGATACGAAGTACAAGCTTTCCACTATATTCTAAAGCCGTATCAGGAAACCAAAATCAAAGAAGTGCTTGACAATGCGTTAAAACAGCTTAATATAAATCAGGAACAATACTATATCGTTGCGCAAAAATCTGGTACACTTCGGCTTGCGCTCAGCCAGATTTGCTATTTTAAAAGTGACCGCAGAATGGTTTATGCCGTGAACCGCAATGGTCAAATAACAGAATTTTATGGGAAATTAGATGACGTGGAACACGCTGTGCCTGCCTGTTTTCAGAGAACGCACAACCGTTATCTTGTAAACCTAAACGATATTTCAAAGTTAGAAAGTGCGCGCTGTATCTGCAACGGTGCTGACATTCCAGTAAGCCGCGCCTATAAACAGCAGCTTGCGGTTGCATTCGCACAGATTAATCTTATATAACCGACGTTATTGAAAGGAACTTTTATGGATTCTGTTTTTATTTTTTTATGTCATACTGCTGGCACTGCCCTTTCTCTTGTTATTGGCTTTCTGTTTATGAAAGTGCTTGACTGCTGCCTTGTACGCCGCCACGGGAAACTGGTATCTCTAATAGGAATTTTGGGCTATGGCATGGTGTCTACCACTGTGATTTTCCCGCAGGATATGTTGAATATCTGTTTTATGGTTATCCTATTTTTGTTGTTAAACAGTATTTTATACAAAGGAAAATGGGTGATAAAACTGTCTTTAATTGTTATTTTATTTCCTATTTTTACTGCCCTTAATTTTCTGTCCTTTGATGTTACAGGGAAAATATTTTTTCAATTTTATACCATGCAGGATAAGTTAGAAAACGCCTTTTTCTCCAATTCACAATATCTAATTTTAATTCCGTTTTGGCTTTTTTTCTACCGCTATTTCCGCAGACCGCTTGAAAAAATACGGGATATTTTTACCAATCAGGCATGGGGAATTATTTGTGTTGTCTGCATGGCTTCCTTTATTGCGCTGTTTAGCTGCGTCTATTTATCGCCGTTTCAGGACTCTTACTTTGTATGGCCTTGCATGATGGCGTGCATTATCGCAAATATCGGCAGTATACATCTTGCCTCCTATTTAGCAGACGGACTTTATGCCAATCTGGAACGGAAAAACCTTCAGCTTCAGCAAACTTATTATACAGAATTAGAGAAAAATCAGCGCCAAATCCGTAAACTGTACCACGATATCAATAACCATTTATCCGTTGTCGGACATCTGCTTAAAGAGGAAAATTTTGCCGAGGCACAGGTATATTTTCAAGAAATTTCCAGTTATATACAGGTTTCTAACCGCAAATTTTGTGAAAATAGCGTGGTCAATGCTGTACTAAATGCCAAATATCAGCTTATAACAGAAGCAGAAATTGACGGCTTTTTCCATATTAGCATAGATGGTATGATGTTTATTGATGATGTCAGTCTCTGCACCATTTTTGCCAATACACTAGACAACGCCGTGGAAGCCTGCCGCAAAATCAGTGCGCCCAGTCAGCGGAAAATCGAGTTAAAATGCCGCTATACCGACAACGGATACTTTAATTTTTCACTGATTAATTCCAAAAATAATGATATTATTTTGAAAAAAGGGCAGTATTTATCCGACAAACAAGATAAACAACTGCATGGTATTGGCATCTCATCTGTTAAAACAATTGTTGAAAAATACCAAGGTACATTGGATATTTCTTATGATACGGAAACCTTCCGCGTAACCATATTAATTGAGGGATAATATTTCTCCTTGATGCACAAACCTTACATGTAGTCATATTAATGGGCATATAAATCTTTATCCCTTGCGTAGATGGGGCTGTTGCAATAAGCTTTGATTATACAAGATATAGTATGAATCGCAACATAGTGTTAGACTATCTTGTATACATTTGACTTAATGCGACAGCCCCTTCGGATTTCCTCTATTTCTTTTCTGTACAGCACGTATTCTCTACTTATGTAGTATGGGCTGTGCAGGAATCGGAAATCTTAACATTTATCAGTATACAAATCTTTTGCTGTATACTCCCGCTGCAGTGTTATCAAATACCGTTTCTGATATTTTAGCTTAACATATTTTAGAATTTTATGGTAATAAACCGGATTTCCAGCGCCGCCTATAATGCCGACTACAGGGATACCCTGCACAAATTTTAGAAGCAGCATATCCACAGCGAATGCGCTGGCGGTTCGGTCTATTTGTTCCTTGATCTGCTGCTTTGAGGAGCCCATTAAAAGCGCATCCACTTCCTGATTGCACTGCTGCCACGCATCGCCTTTTGCAAGTGCGGCTTCCATCATCTTTAGAATGAGATAGCGTTCTTCGGGCGTGTTGTAATCAATACCGTAATGCAAGGCTGTTTCATAAATTCCTCGCAGCAGCATTCCTACAAATACTACGATATCGGGCAGTCCAATACCAAACAGCCCTAAGCCAATCCCTTCCGCAGTTGTAATCGCCATATCCCGCATTCCAGACTTCTGCACAGTTCCTTTGATTCTGCGCAGCTCTTTCCGGTTTCCTTTTACTTTCGCCGCATAATCCTGGATTTCATAATCCTCGCCGATTGCTTCTTTATTGTAGCTTTTCTCAATTACACCAGTACCCTTTTCAAAGATAATCGAAAAAGCTTTACAGAATACTTGTTCCAATGTCTGCAATGTTTTGGGCGGGATTTTTTTCTCAAGTTCCTCCCGCCAATGCGGTGTTTCCTTCTTTTGCGCTGCCTGCGCCAGCTTCTGCTCCTGTTTTTGAACTGCTAAAAGTTCTTTATGAATTGCTGTTTTCATGCGTTTCGTTTTATCCGCCATTTCCAATACTTCCCCCTTATTCTCCATTTTTAATGCAAATTATTACAGTTTGAGGAAGGTCGAACTGTAATACTGTACTAGACTGATCTGTAAATCCCCTGTTCTGATTCCCATTTATAAATTAATTTCCTTTGTTCTGCAATACTATTATCATATTCATAAGTAAAAATGTCACGACTTCCTTGCTCCATTTCAAAGCGTACAGAAAAATCATTCGTCAGTGCCGGAATCCCTTCCTTGCACAATAGTTCGATTTTACCATTTTCGCGGACTGTATACAATACAAAAAAATTCATAGAAGACGACAGCGGCACGCCAATTGTAAAATCTGGACAGTGATCGCCGTTATAATCTGCTTCCTGTATCGCAAAAGAACCGCTAAAATTGCAACGGTCGCCGAATACATCACGCTCGGCTTCCGCAGCGTTCGGCTGGTTTAAATAATGTCTGTCAAGTTCGATTCCTTCTTGATTCTTGGTAACAAGATAATACTGCCCTTGAAAATTCTCCTCAAAGGTCTGTGCACTGGGCAGCACATCCTCGCCAACCGCATATTCTCCTTCCTGCATCCACAATTCCAGTACAGCAGCTTCACCGTTTGCCAGCAAAATATCCTTGGTAGATAAGCGATATTCTTTTAACTGCCATGTTTCCCTTGTATCAGGCAGGCGATCCATAAACTCATCATCCGCTGGCATAATCTCCTCTATAACATAACGCTGATTTTCATAACCCAATAAGAGAATCAGTCCATACTCCGACCATTTATCAAACAAATGTACCTTGCACGCCAGCTTTGTTTCCTCTCCATCCTTTACCAAAAAATAATCCCACACTGCCGATGTTTCGCTGACATCTTTATAATAATCCTGATACCGCTCTGTTTCCCATAGTTCATTTGGAATCGGAACATTTATCTTAAAGTCCGCAGCTTCTATCGAAACCGTTATCAACTGTTCCCGTTCCTCTTGATAATGCACTGTAAGTTTCTGAGAACAGCCCTCATTGCCTTCAACAAACGGTAATTCCACACGCTGATAGGCATTTCCCTTTTTTTCAAAGATAGCCAGATCGCTAAATCCTCGCATATCCGTGCTGAAACCATATTGCTGTGAAAGAATAATCTCCTGTTCTCCATCTCCATTGATGTCCGCAGATTCTACCCATGGCGTACCTGTATCATAGACCTCTTTATCCAGCTCCAGCACATTTCCATTGCCAAATACAACTTGATACTGACAGTATTCCGATTCTTCCTGATAGATGCGCAGCACCCTGTCTGCCACACCATCACCATCATAATCTTGATTGACAAAAGCGTTGTATCCTGTCCAGCCCGTACATTCGTCCAAGAAACCACGGTAGCCCATATATGCAAACGGACTCATCTGTGCTTCTGCTTCTGCCTGCATCTCCGACTTACCTCCAATACGGAAGCCGCGCGTATTTTCCGCCGGATACAGATTTAACTGCACATGGGAAACCGGTTGATCGTCCTCAATCATTTTCAGTAATGACACCTCTGTCATAATTCCCACCTGTTCGATTCCTTCCAGCGAATAGTGAAAATCAGGAGAATCCGACGCCGCAATATAGAAATATCCCTCTCGATAAAAAATATTGCTGTTCTCCTGCCCTAAAGCAGTTGGATCTGCAATATATTCCGAAAGCCTTTTCCCAAAAATCTGCTCTGCTGTTTCCTCCACTTCCTGAAACGATACCTTATGATAAGGAACTTCAAAATCATACCGTTCTGAAAATATATTCTCCGACTCCTTATCAAAATCGCTGGTATATGTATCAAACAAATATTCTTCCCAAAACGCGGCATCCATTGCCTCTGCTCCGGAAAAATCCGGTATATGTGGGCAGACTTCCATTAAATAAGGAAGGTTTTCCTTATCCCAGATCCATTCTGTAATTGCCGGACTTTGTACGTTTTGGGGTTTTGGAACTGTCATAAATGCCGCCGCACTAAACAGTGCCAGTGCTATTACCAAACCCACAATAAGCCAATTTTTCTTCCTTTTATGCAAAATATTACTAATACGCTTCTCTGTATAAGACTTTCCAAATGCCAACCCTGTGTCAAAGCTGTTCTGCTGCTGTGCAAACACAAGTAAAGCAGAGGCATACGCTTTCGCAATCGCATTATTTTGTGATTTCTTGACTGCTTTCGTATCTGTATTGTTTAATGTTGTCTGCTGTAACTGCGCAGTAAAGTAATCGACTACCGTTTCATCACAGAACATTTCCATATCTTCATGCATCTTTGCAGCCGCCAGCCATACCAGCGGATTCCACCAATACAGACAGACACACACAATACCTACAATCCGAATAATCGGGTCGCCATGCCGGATATGCGTCTGTTCATGCACTAAAATATATTGATATTCCTCTATGGTAAGCTGCTTTGATAAGTGCATATCGGGCAGCGAATTGCCTTGATACACCCAGTACGGCAGATAAATTTTCGGCACAATAATCCCCATTACAAACGGTGATGAAATCTCTCCACTCAGCCAAATATTATTATCTGCCCGCACTGCTGTAACGACTTTTCGTTTCATACGCAAGTATTGTATCGCATAAAACGCCAAAAGGCAAGCGGCTGTGAAACTATATATTACTGCAAGCGGCAAAATACCCTTTGTTTTTACCCAAACGATTGCCGATTTAAAACGCTCCTTCCAGTTCTTATGTGATTTTTGATTGTTTACTGTATTCTCTACAATATCTTTATCTATCTGAACTTGACTTTGTTTTTCCACGGGAATATTATCTTGCTGTAACTGCCCAATAGCCTTATCTTCTGAAAAATCCCCCATTTGTTCCTTCTTGATATCCACTGACTCTTGCGACGAAAAATCCCGCAGCACAGATATACGCTCCTGCGCTGTACTTTGAGAATCCAACGATAATAAATTCGGAAGCAGGCTAAACGAGCTTTCCACCCAAAACGGGCACAGCAGCCGCACCCCCACCAGCGCCCAAAGAGCATAACTGTAGATTTTAGGATATTTTTTTAAGAAAAAGCGCACTGCCAAAACAACGCCGATTAAAATACTTGCCTGAAGCCCCATTGTCCAAAAACGAACTGCTATTGCAACAATCATAATTCTTCCTCCACGGATTCAATTAACTGGCGGATTCGTTCGATATCTGCCTTTGACAGTTTGCGGTCTTTAAAAAAAGCTGCCAAAAATGCTGGAATATTACCCTTGCTGGTGCGCTGCAGCAATTCCTCACTCTGACATTTGTCCACTGCTTCCTTTGTTATTAAGGAAGTTACAACCGTATTTTCACTTTTTACAATGCCCTTGTCCGTTAATTTCTTAATCACAGTGTAAGTCGTTGATTTCTTCCATCCAAGCTGTTCATTGCAGCACTTCACTAATTCCGGACTGGCAATCGGCTCTCGTTCCCATAAAATGCTTAAAAATCGGTATTCACCCTCTGAAATTCTTTCCATAGCAATCCCCTTTCACTTTGTAATATAGAGCTGTCGCAACAAACTTTGATTATACAAGAATCCGTATAAATCACAACATGATATTAGACGATCTTATATACATTTAACTTAATGCGACAGTTCCCTCCTAATTATTTCATCTTTCCAGTCTATAATAATAGACCATATTCTACTTTTAGTCTATCATTATAGACTGAAAGTGTCAAGTTTTTTATTAGGAAGCTGCAATTAGTCTTTTAGAAGATTTATAAACAATTTGTATTTTGATGTTAACTAATACCTGAATCCGTGAACCAATAGGGTGAAAGTATACTAAAAATCCAGTAAATATAAGGATTTTCAGAAGGGTACTCTTACAAATCTTTTCACCAAAAAGTGAAAGCATTTGTAAGGAATATACTGCAAAAAATATAGTATCTTCAAGTTTTTCAACACTTGCTCATCCAATTGGTTCACGGATTCAGGTAATAGTATATATTTGAAATATAAAAATAAAAAAGCAGCCCGCAGAATTTCAATTTCTGCATTGCTGCTTTTTTATGCACAATTTCTTTATTGGGACAAATCAAGATTCCGTACAGTATTGCGCACTTTCAGCACAAAGGAGGGGGATACGGACAACTCGTCAATGCCCATGCGCAGAAACCGTTCTGTCAGTTCTGTGTCTGCGCCGAGTTCGCCGCATATTCCTATCCATGCGCCATGCTGGTGCGCATTCTTTGCACTGATTTCAATTAGCCGCAAAACAGCCTCATGATGTGTATTGACAAATGGCTCAATATCTGGATTCTGTCTGTCACAGGCAATTGTATATTGGGTAAGATCATTTGTGCCCACACTGAAAAAGTCTACTAATGGTGCAAGCATATCACTGATAACGGCAGCGGCTGGCGTTTCTATCATAATTCCCAGCTCAATTTTTTCTGAGTATTCAATCCCTTCAGCCCTTAATTCCGCCTTAACCGTATCGCATATTGCTAGTATCTGCTCCACTTCCGAAACACTTGTTATCATAGGAAACATAATTCCCAGACTGCCATAAACGGAAGCCCTGTACAGTGCCCGAAGCTGTGTTTTAAAAATCTCCGGACGTGTTAAGCAAATCCGAATCGCACGATATCCCAATGCTGGATTTTCTTCTTTTTTCAGATTAAAATAATCACATTGCTTATCTGCGCCAATATCAAGCGTACGGATAATTACCTTCTTGCCTGCCATGCTCTCAAGCACTTTCTTATATGCAGTAAACTGCTGATCTTCTGTGGGAAAATCACTGTTTTCAAGATATAAAAATTCACTGCGGAAAAGTCCTATTCCTCCCGCATCATTGGCAAGCACCTTCTCAATATCACTCACGCTTCCAATATTGGCAAAAATATTGATTTTACGCCCGTCAAGTGTTATATTTTCCTTGCCTTTTAACTCCTGCAATAGACGCTTTTTTTCCTCATCAGCGCGCCGTTTTTCAAGATATGCTTCGCAGGTTTTCTCATCGGGATCTACCCAAATTTCTCCTGTAAAACCGTCGACAATTGCTTTGCATCCATCGTGAATATCACTTAAAAAATCATCTCCTGCACCGATAACCGCAGGAATATTCATATTTCTTGCAAGTATCGCCGTATGGGAATTTGATGAGCCATGTGCAGTTACAAACGCCAAAACTTTATCTTTATCCAATGAAATCGTTTCACTCGGCGCTAGGTCGCAAGCACAGATAATTACCTTTTCACTGGCATCTGCTTCTGTGGAAACTGCTCCCATAAGGTTATTGATAATGCGGTTAGAAATATCCCGCACATCTGCTGCGCGCGCCTGCATATAGGCATCTTCCATTGCAGAAAACATCTCCACAAAATTGTCCGCCGTCACTGCAACAGCATACTCTGCATTTACACTTTGACTCTCAATAATACTGTAAATTGACTCAATATAATCATCATCATCAAGCATCATCTGATGTATTTCAAAAATCGCGGCATTTACTTCACCGACTTCCTTTAGAGCCTTGTCATAGATTTCCTGAAGCTGGGTTAACGATGCGGCTTTTGCCTGTTCAAAACGTGCTTTTTCGCTGTCTGGTTCTTCTATATGTATGCGCTTTACTGCTGTTTCCGGCTTCTGAAACAGGGATATATTTCCGATAGCGATCGCACCGTATACCCCCTCTCCCTGATACTTTTTCATAAGCAATCTCCTAATAAATCCTTACTCATTTGATTAAGCAATGAATAAAGATTTTCAATATTTTCAGTATCTATATTTATTTGAACTGTAAAAGGTATCCCCATTTCTTGCATTCTTATTAAACGATTGTATATATCCTGAAAAGTACCCTTTCCATTACTATAAATGCGTCTTCTATTATGTATAACCGAATCACCATCAAGAGTAATCATTATCATTTCTATTTTATTCAAATTATCTGCTAATAATTTCATGTTCTTGTAAACTTCTGATAAACCGCAGCACCTTGCTATATTTAACCAAATAACCATTATAATTACTTCACATTTTAAATTGTAAAATCAATATTTGTTATCGTTAAATATATAGCAACTACCCCATTAGTATGGTTGCAATGAAGAAATTACACAAGCGCCGCAATTTTCCATTTCAAACTTTTATGCACATAACTTATGCCATATGGTACAGTTGGCAAAACTGGTAATT
>ERZ778512.1201-NODE-1201-length-17748-cov-6.140395_pt1 | contig 17748 bp, 14 predicted proteins | sample MGYA00510346_ERZ778512 | MGnify/ENA primary metagenome ERZ778512 (study PRJEB29527, sample SAMN07138962) | mouse gut metagenome | material: feces | host: mouse | place: China:Nanjing | collected 2016-01-25 ...
TTGTTATTGCTATCTGAGGTTTGCATAAAGTGAATGGGAAGCCGTTGGTCCGCAGGGTTTAAATGGAGATGTATGATTACTTGCCGCTCAGAGTCAATATGATATCCGTTATTCAAATTCCTTGCGTTTTTCTACAGGCTTCCCTGTTTGTATTTTTAATTCCTTTTTTCAATGATATTGTTTTCTTTTGTCAAATATGCCTTTTTGTTTTGTCATTAGCGGGAATATCCGTATATTTGTCATTTTTAGAGTAAAGATTATCATAAGCGGCAAACAACGGGATAAGAAGCATTTATATAATTTATCGATATGTCAGATACAACAAAAGACACAATAGCCTCGCGTCTCTCCGATTTGCGTGAGGTGATGCGCCGCGAGCGTTTGGCGGCATTCATCTTTCCGAGTACCGACCCGCATTGCGGCGAGTATGTGCCCGACAGGTGGAAAGGCCGGGAGTTTATCAGCGGGTTCGACGGCTCGGCCGGCACGGCGGTGGTCACGATGAGTGAGGCCGCGCTGTGGACAGACTCACGCTACTTCCTCGCTGCGGGCGAACAGCTTGCCGGCACGGAGTTCGTGTTGATGAAAGAGCGGGTGGAGGGCACTCCCACCATCGCCGAATGGCTTGGGCGTAAGCTCGCCGTGAGCGACACGACCGAGGTCGGCATCGACGGCATGACATGTCCGGCGGCGGATGTCGACACCCTGAGAGCCGGGTTGAGAGCCAACGGCGGGCTGACGCTGCGCACCAATTTCGACCCTCTCGCCTTGATATGGAAAGACCGCCCCGAGGCTCCTCTCGCCCCTGTCGAGCTTCATCCTGTGGAGTATGCCGGCGAGGATTGCCCGTCGAAACTCGCACGTGTGCGTGCCGCCATGCGTGAGCGTCACGCCGAGGGCATGCTCGTGTCGTCGCTCGACGATATCGCATGGACGCTCAATCTGCGTGGAACCGATGTACACTGCAATCCCGTTTTCGTGTCGTACCTGCTTGTCACCCATGTGTCGGCAGTGCTGTTTGTCGACAGCAGGAAGATAACAGACGGTGTGGCCGCCTATCTCGAAACCTGTGGTGTTGAGTTGAGGGAGTATGGCGACATAACATCGGCACTTAGGGCATACGGTGAGTACAATATACTCATGGACGGTTCGCTGACGAGCCATACGTTATATAATAGCGTGCGCACGCACGGGCGGATAGACACGGCGTTGCCCATAACGGCGATGAAAGCCGTGAAGAACGCCGTAGAGGCCGACGGCTTCCGCCGCGCCATGGTTCGTGACGGCGTGGCCATGGTGAAATTCCTGTGCCGTTTGCGTGCCGAGGTGGAGCGTGGCGGTCTGACCGAACTTGGTGTCTGTAGGCTGTTGGCCGGATATAGGTCTGCGCAGCCTTTGTTCCGCGACCTCTCTTTCGACACTATCGCCGCCTACGGGGCGCATGGAGCCGTTGTGCACTACGAGCCGACGGAAGGCACGGATACGCCGCTCGAACCTCGCGGCCTGCTGCTCATCGACAGCGGGGCACACTATCTCGACGGTACGACAGACATTACGCGTACCGTCGCGCTCGGGCCTGTCGACGATGAACAGCGCCGTGTGTATACGCTCGTGCTCAAAGGTCACATTGCCCTCTCTATGCTGAAGTTCCCTCACGGTGCCGCCGGCACGCAGCTCGATGCCGTGGCCCGTGCCGCGATGTGGCGCGAGGGCATGAACTTCATGCACGGTACGGGACACGGAGTGGGCTCTTATCTCAACGTACACGAGGGACCGCACCAGATAAGGATGGAGTGGCGGCCGGCACCGTTGCTTCCCGGAATGACCGTCACCGATGAGCCGGGTATATATATTGCCGGCCGCTTCGGTGTGCGGATAGAGAACACGCTGATAGTCGTCCCTTATATGGAGACAGGCTTCGGGCGCTTCCTGCAATTCGAGCCGCTCACCCTATGCCCGATAGATACCGCGCCGATTATATCGGAAATGCTCACCGACGAGGAAAAACGTTGGCTCGATGATTATCATGCCCGTGTGTTCGGTACTCTGTCGCCGTTTCTTGAGGCGGAAGAGGCCGACTGGCTGCGCCGCGCCACCTCTCCCATTGGTTTATATGGGTTTGCGGCCGGAAGCATGCCGGCCGCAAATCATTTAAGCATGAAGTCATGAAACCTTCATGTTCAGGCGGTTCGGCATTCGTGTTTTTTGTCACTCTTGTGTTTGCATGTTGCCGCAATGCAATAGTGTTTCATTATCGGAGCAATGCAAGCCTATCTTATCCATGCTGCTGTTTATACTGCTCCTTGCATCCGCAATCGGTCTGGTTTCCCGCAAGTTGTAAAAAGTATCCGGCGTATCCCGTCGATTGGATACTTATGCGTATCTTTGCAGAATAAACAGCAATACTACTTATATAAAATGAATAAAGCGAAAATATTCATCGCGGCGATGCTTATCGCTGGTGCGTCGGCCGTTTACGGCGCAGGGTTTGTAAAGTCCGGGCAGAGCGTGACCGTGTCTTTGCCGCAAGCGGATGCCGGTTGTGCGCGCACGGTGAGGCTGACGGTGATAAACGAGAGAATTATAAAGGTGGAGGCAACACCCGACAGCGAGATACCTTGCAAGCGTAAGAGCCTCATCGTGGTGCCGCAAAAGGGTAAGACCGCATATACTGCCACGGAGAGCGACACGGCAGTGACGGTGGAGACAGCCTCTCTCACCGTCACGGTGGATAAGCGCACGGGGAAGACGGCATACCGTGACCGCAGGAACGGAAAGACTATACTGAGCGAGTCCGACGGCGGAAAGAAGTTCAAGAGATTTATTTCCGGACAGACCGTAATGCCCAAGGGCTATCATCCCACATCGCCGGACGAGATAAACTGGGGCAAGACAGGCGACCTCACGCAGATATCGCTCGACGACAGGTCTGGATATACATGGCATTTGCAGTTCGATGGCAACGATGATGAGGCCATATACGGACTCGGTCAGCACCAGTCGGAAGACATGAACTATAAAGGAAAGAATGAAGAACTGTTCCAGTACAACACCAAGGTGAGCATACCTTTCGTCGTTTCGACAGCAGGCTACGGTCTGCTCTGGGACTCGTATTCATACGGGCGTTGGGGAAATCCGGATGATTACGTGCAGCTCGGAGAGGCATTCACATTATATAATAAAGAAGGGAAGCGGGGTTGTCTCACAGGGACGTATGCCGAAAAGGGCGGTAGAAGGATAGTGCGTGACGAGGATTCACTGTATTTCGAGAATTCGAGAGAGATAGTGAACCTGCCCCGTAAGTTCAGGCTTAACGGCTCGCGGGTGCTGTATGAGGGATGGCTCGAAGCCCCGGAGTCAGCCGATTACCAGTTTATCCTTTACTATGCTGGATATACCAAGGTATATATAGACGGCCGTCCGGTAATGCCGGAGATATGGCGCAAGGCGTGGAACCCCAATGCGCGCAAGTTCAATGCCACACTGTTGAAAGGCCGCAAGACGAAAATAAGGATAGAGTGGCAGCCCGACGGCGATGTGAGCTACTGCGGACTTCGTGTGGCCACACCCCGGAGCGAGTCCGACAGGCGTCGCGTCAGCATCTGGAACGAGATGTCCAAGGATATGACCTATTACTTCATTGCCGGCGATGACATGGACGAAATAATATCAGGCTACCGTGCTCTCACAGGGCGTGCGCAGGTAATGCCGCGCTGGGCGCTTGGTTTCTGGCAGAGCCGCGAACGCTACAAGACGCAGCGGGAAGTGGTAGACAATATGTCGGAGTTCCGCAGGCGCGGCATCCCGTGCGACGTGATAGTGCAAGACTGGAACTACTGGCCTGATCCGGAGTGGGGCAGCCATAAGTTTGAGACTTCGCGATATCCTGACCCGCAGGCAATGTATGACACGATACACGCCATGCACGGGCGGTTGATGATCAGTTGCTGGCCGAAATTCTATGAGTCGACCGCCAATTTCAAGGAGCTTGACGCCAACGGGTGGATGTATCGCCGTGCGGTAGAAGACAGCATAAAGGACTGGGTGGGGCCGGGCTATGTCGGTTCGTTCTATGATGCCTACTCGGCCGGTGCCCGCAAGATGTTCTGGCGGCAGATGGATGAGAACCTTTATTCCAAGTATGGCAAGGGGATGGACGCATGGTGGATGGATGCCAGTGAGCCGAACGTGCGCGACTGCACGCCCATCGACTATCGCAAACAGCTCTGCGGCCCTACGGCCATGGGCACGAGCGACGAGTATTTCAATGCCTATTCCATAGTGAATGCCGACGCGATATACAACGGCCAGCGATCGGTTGACCCCGATAAGCGTGTGTTCCTGCTTACGAGGAGCGGTTTTGCGGGCTTGCAGCGTTACAGCACGGCCACATGGAGCGGTGACATAGGCACGAGGTGGGAAGATATGAGGGCGCAGATAACCGCCGGTCTCAACTTCTCCATGGCCGGAGTGCCCTTCTGGGGAATGGACCAGGGTGGCTTCACGACCGAGGACCGTTATGTGAAGGCGCAGAAACTGTTTGACAAGACGGGCCGTGAGAACGACGATCTGCGTGAGTGGCGTGAGCTGAATGCCCGCTGGCATCAGTTCGGTTGCTTCGTTCCGCTGTTCCGCACGCACGGTCAGTGGCCGGCGCGCGAGGTGTGGAACATCGCTCCAGAGAACCACGAATGCTACAGGACGATAGTGGAGTATACAAAGCTGCGCTACCGCATGATGCCCTACCTCTATTCCATGGCAGGCTGGGTGAACCGCCGTGACTATACTGTCATGCGAGGACTGGCGATGGATTTCGCCGGCGACAGGAATGTGTTTGACATCGCCGACCAGTGGATGTTCGGCCCCGCTTTCATGGCTTGTCCGGTCACCGAGTACAAGGCGCGTGAGCGACAGGTATATTTCCCGGCCGGATGCGGATGGTACGACCTGTATACCGGAAAACATATCGACGGAGGGCAGGAACAGACGGTAGATGCCCCGTATCACCGTATGCCGGTGTTCGTGCGGGAGGGGGCCATCATTCCCTTCGGCCCCGATATTCAGTGGAGTGACGAGCGGCAGGCCGATACCATCGACCTGTATGTGTATGCCGGTGCCGACGGCCGCTTCGAACTGTATGAGGATGAGGGTACAAACTATAATTATGAGAAAGGTCGCTTCGCCACGATAGACTTCTCGTATGACGATAAGTCCCGGATTTTGACAATAGGCAGTCGCCGTGGTTCTTTCAAGGGTATGCTGAAAGAGCGTGTGTTCAATATCGTTATGGTGGGAAAAGACCGTGTACGGCCGCTGAATCTTGACAATCCGGAGGGGGTGAGGGTGAGCTATGACGGACGGCGGGTGAGCATCGCGCTGTGACCTGCCGGCGTGCATGTAATCTGCCGGGAGGCATATATTGTCATACGGCATTTGAAAAACAATCAGGATCAAAACCGATAAAATAAAAAACAGGACTATATGAAAAAACAAATCATTGCCCTTGCGCTGTTGGCTGGCTCGTTTGTAGCAGCGGGTGCGCAAGTGTACCTTGACCCGAAAGTACCGATAGAAGAGCGGGTGAAAGACGCATTGTCGAGAATGACGACCCACGAGAAAGTGCGGATATTGTATGCACAGAGTAAATTCTCCTCTCCGGGAGTGCCCCGCCTGGGCATACGGCAGCTCAACATGGCCGACGGACCTCATGGAGTACGGGAGGAAATAGAATGGAACTCATGGAGTGCTGCCCAATGGAACAACGACTCTATTGTGGCGTTCCCCTCGCTGACGTGTCTCGCCGCCTCATGGAACAGAGACCTGAGCAGGGCTTACGGAAACGCGGTGAGTGAGGAGTTTGCCTTCCGCGGCAAGGACATCATGCTCGGCCCGGGCACCACAATCGCCCGCATGCCGCTCAACGGGCGCAGTTTCGAGTATATGGGCGAAGATCCGTATCTGGCCGGAGAGATGGCCGTGCCCTACATACAGGCGGCTCAGGCCAACGGCGTGGCATGTTGCCTGAAACACTTTTTCCTGAACAATCAGGAGGTAGACCGCTTTGGGGTGAACGTCAACGTCAGCGAACGGGCCGTCAACGAGATTTATCTGCCCGCTTTCGAGAAGGCCGTCAGGCAGGGCGGTCTGTGGACGATAATGGGCTCTTACAACAAGTGGCTGGGCGAATGGTGCTGTGAGAACGACTCGCTGCTCAACGGGATATTGAAGCGCCGGTGGGGCTTCGACGGTGCCGTGGTGAGCGACTGGGGCGGCACGCACACCACCATGGGAGCCGCGCTGGGCGGTCTCGACATCGAAATGGGAACAGACACCGACGGCAAGACGAAAGACAAGAGCAAGGGATACAACACATACAAGCTGGCCGATGCCTTCGAAAGGCTTATCAACGAAGGTAAGATACCGATGAGCGTGCTTGATGACAAGGCGGCACGCGTGCTGCGCACGATATTCCGCACGTCGATGAACGCCGGCAAGGTGATTGGCTCGCAATGCTCAGAGGCTCACTACGATGTGTGCCGGCAGATAGGCGAGGAGGGCATCGTGCTGCTGCAAAACCGTGGCGGCGCGCTGCCGATAGATGTCTCCCGCTGCGGACGCATACTTGTGGTGGGCGACAACGCCGTGCGAAACATGAGCGAGGGCGGTGGCTCGTCGGAGTTGAAAACAAAGTTCGACATATCACCGCTCGATGGACTGCGCCGTGTGTATGGCGACAGGGTGGACTTCGCCCGTGGCTACTATGCCGGCCGGGCACGCTATGGCAGCGCGGACAAACTCAGTCCTGATTCGCTCGCCCGCTTGCGCGCCGAGGCATTGGATAAAGCCAAGAGTGCCGACATTATTATCTTCATAGGTGGAATGAACAAGAATTTCAGGCAAGACTGCGAGAACAACGACCGTGAGGACTATAACCTGTCGTACGGCCAGAACGAACTCATTGCTGACCTTGCACGGGTGCAGAAAAACATTGTCGTGGTCACCTTCGGCGGCAATCCTTATGCCATGCCGTGGGCGCAGGCCGTGCGTGCCATCGTGCACTGCTGGTATCTCGGCTCGATGTCGGGAGAGGCGCTCGCCGGTGTGCTGTCAGGCGCAGTGAACCCGAGCGGCAAGCTGCCCGTGACATTCGCTGCGCGGCAGGCCGACTACCCCTGTTTCCAATACGGCAGGGAGGGCTATCCCGGCGTGGACATGCAGGTATACTATAATGAAGGCATATTTGTTGGATACCGTTGGTTCGACACCAAAGGCGTGCGCCCCCGCTTCCCGTTCGGCCACGGACTGAGCTACACCACGTTTAAATATGGCAAGCCGGTGCTCTCTGCCACCTCGATGACCGCCGGCGACAGCCTTACGCTCACCGTGCCGGTGACCAACACTGGCAAGAGGGCAGGCAAAGAGGTGGTGCAACTGTATATCGGTGATGAGAAAGCAAGCGTGGAACGGCCGGCGAAGGAACTCAAAGGATTTGAGAAAGTGGCTCTCGAACCTGGTGAGACGAAGACGGTGTCGTTCACGATAATTGCCGACGATTTGAGCTTCTACTGCGAGAAAACCCATGGTTGGGTGGCCGAGCCTGGTGTGTTCCGGGCTTACGTCTGCGCATCTGAGACTGACGTGAGGGGCACTGCGGTGTTTGAACTGAAATAAAAACGTTTAAATGGTAAAATGGTAAAAATCATTGCAGATGATTTTTACCATTTTCTTTATCTTCAAATACCGTCCTTTCTCTTCTTTATTATCGTCAGTTATTATAATTTAAGTTTGTACATTTGTCTGGTACATTAGTGGCGCATATCTTTATTCATTTAAAAACCCTCACGTAGCAAGTGTCGTCTTTCTTTCTGTATATGGCAAACGGCGAAATAGCCCCTTTATCATCGCGCAGCCCGTATCCTATCGCTTCCATGTCCGGGTATCTGGGGATGTATGTTTCCGTGGCCTTGCCCGTCTTTCGGTTTATCTTGATTACCGAATGGTCGCACTCCGCCAAACTGTTGTCCATGTCCGGGTCGGAATATTTTATCAGGCAGTATATGTATTTGCCGTCGGTTTTCATCGATTCGACAGTCTTTCGGAATGTCATGTTGTAGATTTTCAGTATGTCGTAACTGTGGAACAAAGTGGTGTCCGGTTCGGGAAAATTGCCCGTGTCTATCTCGAAAGCGGTGTATTTTTTGTACGGTTCGCCGTAAATATCCTTCGTGACGTATATATATCCCGAGTAGCCGTCGGTGTAAAACAGGTCTTCGTCCGTGGCGCAGGCAACGGGACTGCTATAGTAATATCCGGTGAAACTCTTTTTGTTGCATGGTTCCAAGTTGCCGAAACGGTGTTTCATCTTGCCGTCTTTCAGGCTGAACGCCGCGAAATAAGGTTTCTGCGAGTCGTAATATCTTGCGTCGAAAGGATTTTTGGAAAAGTCATTTTCATATTCTTCCCTTGAATATTGCAGTGGCCATGTCTGCTCCTGGCATGGATAGAGTATGTAATCCTTAAACTTGCAGAAAGTGAAGTGCTTATAGAAAAACGAGTCGGTGAACAGCTCGAAGTCGGGTGCGAATATCTTTTCTTTCTCTCCCGTCTGCGCATTTCTTATCAGTATGGCCGGTGAATTAATGTAAGAGTAGTTTTTTTGTCCCGGAATATTAATGCTGTCTAAAAATATGTGGGGCAGAGAATACGAGATGCCTATCCTTTCGCTGTCGAGAATGGCGGGGCTTAGCGGGATGTAAAATACCTGTCGTGTGTTTTTTAAGTGCCGGTAGTTCTCTTCCGGAATTTCTATAAACGCCCTTTTCTCGATGCTGTCCGGCTTGATTATTTCCGGAGAGGCAAACCGGTTGTTGTCCAGTTTGTAGTGCAGGATGCCGTTTTCAAGGTTATCGTTGAACAGCAGGTTGTCGTTTTCAAAGGCGGGTAATCCGTATATGGAAGAAATCGGTTGGTCATCGGTGTCTATCGGGTATTCTTTGAATTTAAGCCTTGCCTTTCGGGATTTCGATGTTGCTGTCGTCACAAGTTTGTGGGTGGCGGCATCTGTTTCTATGTCGAACGTCTTGCATTCCAATTTTCCCTGATATGCGATTATCTGTTTGGCAAAGTTGGGACTTATCTCGGTCGGGTCGCCTCCTGTAAGCATCTCACCCGTGCTTCTTTTCAATTTGAGAATATAAGTGCCCTGTAAATCGTGCATGTTGAAACTGAAAATCCCCTTGTATTTAAATCCCGTGTCGTATATATAGTGGTCGGCGATATGCCCGTTGTTTTTGTTGTATCTTTCGGCAGTGGCCTTGTCTTTATATACGGTGATGAGAAGAGTGGTTTTTTTGCTGTCGATGCTCTTCAAGTTGTTATGGAAATTAGGGATGTATGCTTCGCACCTCAGGCACATCGTGGGTGAATACATGGCTGCATAGATGGTGTCGCTCTCAGTGTCTACCTCTTGCAGCAACTCTTTCAGCCGCTGCTCGCTGCCGGGTATTTGCCGTATTTGGAAATCGTTGTCTGTCATTTCTCTCACCAGGTCGCGATCCTGTGCGTGAGAGAAATGTACAGAGCAGAGAAAGGATATTATCAATAATATTCTCATGGGGTATGATTGTCAATCGTTTTTATATCTGGGGTTCTCTTCCAATTCTGGTTTTTCCAACTATAACATAATCATTCCGATAAAGGCGAGATTACCGTATGTCAGTTTTATCAGATACTCTCCCGAAAGGTTTTCCGGCAAGGTGTAAGTCCGGCTGTCGTCGGTGATAATGTCTTCGTATATCACGGTTCCCTCATCGGCCATTGATAGCAGTTGGATGCCATATCCCTGCATCCCGCTCTCAAAATATAACGTATGTCCTGCCGAATATACGGTCGGAGCCTTGGCCGGAGCTTTGGGCTTTGGATTAGAAAGTGTTTTGCTTTGTTCATAATAAGTATGAAATGAAATCATTTCGAATACATTGTTGTCTGCCTTATTGTCTGCCACGCAAATTGCGGAGACGAGGAACAGAAGCGTGTAAGCGATAATTCTTTTTGTCATAATGTCGTGTATTAAGATTTTACTGCTGCAAAACTACGGAATAATTGGTCGCTTTCCAAATAAAACGAGTACACTTTTTACATACTTGTTTGCTTCGTTTCTTGTAAGTATTGCTTAATCAACGGATTACAGCGAAAGTACATTTTTTACACACCTGCACTTTTATATGGATTTGATGTTATGATTGAGAGATTTTGTTCCTTCACAGTTGAAAAGTTTTTTGTTTATGCTGCTCCTGATGTTCGTTATCCTTTGTTTGGACACGTTCATCAGCACGGAAGTCTCGTTTGGAGTGAACTGAAATCTCGTGAGCAGGGATACGTTTTTCTCATAGCGTGTAAGATTGATTTGGCTGTCGTTTATTCTTTCGTAGAAGCGGGGCATGTTTTCCTCTGTTATTCTGTACAGTTCTTGCCATTCTTCGGCCGAAGGTGTTTTCAGCTTGCCTGCGTATATGTGCATCTGTTGTATTATGGCACAGTTTAGCAGAGCCTGTCCCACGGTGCAGGATTCCGGCATGTTGTTCTCTTTGCATATCACTGTCATGGTTTGCCGCAATACTTCCACCTCGTTTTGTTTTATATCTTTGTATGTGTCAAAGTCTTCTTTCAGCAGTTTGGTTTCTGTTTCCGCCTTGTTTAATCGTGAAAGCGCATCAAAGTATTTTCTGTTTGCTGCTGCGGTCTCTCTGTTTTTGTTCCGTTTATACCTTTTAATACTAATATACAATATGTATATACCGGCTAAAAATATAATGAAGAGCAGGGTTGTCATGTATTTGTAGTGTTCGACCTCTCGTGTTTTGCCTTCCGCTATCTTTTGATTTTCTGTATAGTCGTAAAGTGCCTGCATCTTTATGATGTTCTCAGAGGATCTGAGGAATGAAGAAGAGTCGTTTGTTTCGGCGAATAATTCGGCGTATTTCACAGCCGAGTCGGCGATGCCGATTTTCTGATAAACAGACATAAGACCTTTATATCCGCATTCAAGATTAGTTATGTCTGACTTATAGTTCAGCAGTTTGCGATAAAAATATTCTGCACTGTCCAGTTTACCGGAAACCTCATAATATAAAGCCTTGCTGTCGTAATAAATCTCTTTACCTTTTATTACTTCTCCTTTTTTATTGAATAGCCCTGATTTCTGTTCGAACTCGTTCATTGCTTGTTTTGCCTTGCCGTACTGTCCTTTTAGCAAGTAAATATCAATGGCTTGTGGCAAGGTGCCTGCCGCAAGTTGTTCTTGGCCTATGGCCTTATATTTCTTGTAAACATTGTTTGCTATATATAATACGGAGTCGTATTTCTTCTGCATTCGGAATGTGGATCCGAGGTGCTCGTAGAATATTATCGCTGCGATGGTATCATTTGCCTTTTCTGCGTATTCCACTGCTTTTAGCTCCGCTTTGTGTGATAATTCCGGCGTGAGCAGGTTGTCAAATAGTGTCGCTATCTGCCCGTAAATCCTGCTGAGAGTTTTGAAGTCGCAGTCGGCGGCAGTCGTGTCGGCTACAGATACCGCGATGCGGTATTGCGTCAAGGCTGCGGGTGCGTTCCCTCTGTCACGGTATACGCTTCCGAGCATATAGTATGCTTTCATTTTTTCATTGGCGTCTCCGTGACGGTCGTAATATTCTGCCATTTCTTTTACTCCGGTCATTGTGTCTAACGGAATGTCGGTCTTGTTCATGGCCTGTGTCTGCAACAGCATATACCGCATTCTTCTGCTTTTTGACAGGTTGTCGGCATCCCCCCCGATACTTTTGAGCAACGTAAGGGTTGAGTCGGGATTGCTTTCTATTATTTCTTCCGCGTGCGTCAGTATGTTGTCTGTGTTTCCATGGCCTGTACACGATAGTGATAGTGTTATGGTCAGCAGGTATATCAGTTTGGAGATATATTTCATTACCTTTGCTTTTGTTTTGTAACACAAAGGTAATGAAATATTTTATTATTGGTAATATATTTTGTCAAAAAAGCATCGGATGCCCGTGATGTGGAACTTGCAGATAATCCGTAGTCACAGGCTTATAATACACTTGTTTATTTGTCTTTCCGCGGCATCAGTTTCACGGTCTTTGTCGTTCCGTTTTCAAGCGATACTTTTGCAATGGCGTAAGGCTTTGGAAGCGTTGCTTTGCCTATGCTCGTTTCTTTTGCCTTAACTGTTATTCTGTCAGCCAACCGGCCTTTAACATCGTAAATATGAATACCTTTTATTTCTTTTTCGGATGTTATTTGATATGTCGTGCCGGCATCTGAAATGTGGAAACAGTTATCGGTCGTATTGTCAATACCGGCAGTTACGAATACTTTTCCTTCTAAACGTAAGTCTTTCCAGCCATCAGCCGCTTTGTAAAGTTCGAGGCTTTCTTCCGGAACGTACATCGTGCATGTTGTCAGTTCTGAGTTCAGGAAAACATCCTTTCCTAATCTCGGTGGGACGAGTGCGCGGCAATTAACCGACTGATCTTCGTAATAGGAACTTCTTGTATACCACGTTTTAGTAACATAGGCGAACGCCCTATCTCCTATTGAATCTACTGTTTCCGGTATCAGTAAGCCGAGAACCTTTTTGCCTTCAAGTGCACATGGGGCTATTGTTTTCAGTTTCTCATCAGAATATTCTATGGCATTGCCATCGCCGTATATATAATAGTATAGCACACTGCCGTCTAACGAATATATTGAACCGTCATATGTTTTTTTAAGGCATGGATTGTCTTCTGATATTTGTGGCATATAATTATTGTACGGCTCTTCTCTAAAAACATTATTCCCTAATGTCGGAAAGTTACCTGTTATAATGAAATTACGTATATGCTGCTCAAAGAATGCTCCATCTGATACGTGCTTTATTCCCTTTGGCAGAAGGAGATTGTCTAACGTGCTGGATTTGTCGCATTTAAATCCGTATGCCGGAATGGTATCGATGTCGGCTTCTTTCAGATTAAGCTCTTTCAACTTTGTTATGAGCTCTTCCCTTATATACTCATAGTCTTCATCCAACAGTGTTCCGGTGACAGTCAGATATTTTATTGTTTCTTTTTGCTCATCCGTCAGCAAAAATTCCAGCGGTTCCTGCCCGGCATGTACACTTACGGAGTCGGGTCTCGGCTGTGCGTTCGCTTGCATTGCAAATGCCATGCAGGCAACCATGCAGCACTGTATAATGATAAAAAATCTCTTTCTCATGATGTGCCTGTTTTATTATCGGTGGTTAGTAATGTCGTTTCATCCATGTTATTATGGGGTCAACATGCCGTTTTTTACTTCACAATCATCTTTTTCCCGTTATGAATATATATACCCGGCTTCAACGTCCCCGTCATTTTGCGCCCGCTCAGGTCATGGAAAACATCTTCGTCGGCCTTATTGCTTTCAGCCGTAACACTCTTTATACCCGTCACAAAGCCGCCTAAGAACGGGTCGTCCTTATACGTGGTGTGTGAGAGATGCTCCTCTGCCGGGTCGCCTGTGTAGCTCGGAGCCTTGTATACGAGCCGGTCGTCTTCCACGTATGCGTTCAGGAAGTGCTCTGTTTCACAGGGTGGTAAAGAGGGAGAATAGATATAAGCGTCAAGGTAATGCAACAACAAGCCCTCCCCATAAAGTGAGCCTATCCCGGAAATCATGTTTCGATATAAAAACTCGGGCTTGTAACTGGGATGCTGATTCATTCTGGCCGTGACGTCCAAGATGCGTTCTTCTTTCCCGTTTTCAAGCGTTACGGGTTGAATGCCGCTTATAAAATATGTTATCTCGTTGTCCGGACTTCCGATAAACTCGCCGACATTTAAGTTGAAGTCGTATAGTATAATTTCATTATCGGCCATTGAATAAGGAAAACCGTAAATATCGTATTCTAATCCGTTGCTTTCGCTCACTTCCATGTATTCGTCGTGGTTCGCATATACTATTCCATCCTTTTCGCGCAGTCCGATAATGTATTGCCGTTCGCCCCTGTTGCCTTTTTCGTCGATATTCGTCCTGTACAGCTTGTAATAAGTATTACCGTTAAGCTCGTAAGGCTCGTCAAGTTCGAACAAAGAGAATGTATGTGTTTCGTGACAATCGTCCCAATGAGCGTACGACCACTTGCATCCTGTGGTGAACGGGCGCGCCGAAACGTTGCCGGCAACGGCCAGCAAAACGGCTGATATGGTAATTAATAAATACTTCATATTGGTGATAGTTTTATAATTGTTATTGTTCAATGATGAATTCCGCTCCTTGTCTGACTTCAAAATCACCTTTGATGGTGACATCCTCACATTCCTTTAATCTCAGACTGCCGCCGGCTTCAACAGTGACCGGTCCCAAAGGTTTATTGTCTGTAACGTTGCTGCCTATAACAACACTGTTTTTATATGGATAAACGACTCTTTTGCTTATTGTCTCATTTTGTATAAACTTTATATAGCTGATATATCTGTATGGTTTATAACCTTCTTTTGTAACACAAATGTCTATTTCGCCATCGCATAAGTTTGTAAAAGTTGCTGTTTTGGTATTTGATACTACTTTATAATAAGATTTACCGGAGTTTGAACTCATAACGCATATACGGCATTCTTCTTCCCCTGTATCTACTATCAATTTGTTTTCATCAAACTTTAAAGTTATATTTTCAAAAGAATTGGGCGTTTGGGTGTAAATGGGCATTTCCGGATCTCCAATAGGATTAAGTCCAAACATTATCCATCTATATCCAGAATTTATATTACAAGAATTTATAAATGCAATTTTTGTATTACTAACAACTTCTGCAAAGTTTTTACTTCCTTTACTATCTTTAAATAAACATTTATAAAAAGTTCCATCATATTCTTCTGATATTCCCAGATTATTTTTGTTCCTATTTCCTAAGCCCTCTCTTGAAGCACCTAAATATGCAATAATTCCATTGTCTTCATTCCGAATGGCAACATTACCGTTTGTGTTTACTTTAAGTTGGGCGAATGACGGACATGCGAAGCAACTTACGAGGATGATGTGTGATAAAGTTTTTTTTCATAGGTATTCTGTTTTATTATGTTATCAATTGCTTTTTGCAAATATATTAACAAATCGACTGATTGTGTTTCTTTTTCGCACATGTTTTATGAAAGATTAACATATATACGATTCTCTCATCCCATCGTATCGCCAAATGTATCGTGATAATCCTTGCTATGTGGGTGTTTTTGTGGTAACTTTGTGCAGTACGAATATCCCGACATTATGAATAATATGACATTCTTATTACAAAAACACTATCTGTGCCTGCATATTTATGCAATAATCGAAGACTATAAAATATGACATTGTCGTGCGGCAGACTGCCATACGCATCTTTTTACACCTATTTTTAGATATACGGCGACTGCCGGATGCCGTGTTTGCGGGGCTTCACCACTGTGTGAAGCCCCGCAAACACGTTTATACCGGGATGTATATTTATGCAAAACGTGGCCTCACCGGTCTCTGGTATGTGTCGCCACGCCCCGCAACGGGCTATCCGTTGAGCCGCATTTAGATGCCGAATGGACGGCGTTTAGCCGTTAAATGCATCGCGATTGGTATCCGAATGCGATATGGTTGGTTGCCCGTTGTGGGAAAACGGCCTTGTTATCATGATTTGTCTACGCACCAAGGTGTCATCGGTGACAAACGTGTCATTTTCCAATGGTTATTTCGCCGCTTTTCATTCCGTTTTGCATAAATATACGTTCGTGGAGACGATGCGCGTTGTTTGAATAATGTTTACAGAATGCGGATGCGTGGATAAAATATGGTTATCATGTAAGGGTAAAGGCGGATTTAACGGAGGATGCCGTTAAATCCGTCGCCATTGGCTGCCTGTCCTTTTGTCGTCGTTTGCAAATAAAATCGGAGTCATCATGATTATGGTGGGGCAATAATTTGGTGAAAAACATTGTAAGGGTCGAAGAGCAATCAAAAAAGTGTCTGAATATTTGGCTGTTAGATAATTTAATTGTAATTTTGCAGCCGCAAATCGTGGCCTTGGTCTCGATACGTGTAAGTTTAATTAAAAATTTAAAACAAAAAGACAAAATGATTATTGTACCGGTAAAAGAAGGCGAAAACATCGAGAAAGCCCTCAAAAAGTTTAAGAGAAAGTTTGAAAAGACTGGTGTCATCAAGGAACTTCGCGCACGTCAGCAGTTCGACAAACCCTCTGTCTTGAAGAGACTTAAGATGGAGCACGCCGTTTACGTACAGAAAATGAGAAACACCGAGGAATAAAATAATCTTCGGAAAATTTGGTAGTTTGAATAAATTTCCGTAAATTCGTTGCCGAAAGATTGATGTTTGGCGAGGCGTTTTATGGTTATCGAACAATTTTTGAACTACTTGCGCTATGAGCGGAACAGATCGCCGCTGACGGTGCAAAACTACGAAAAAGATCTTCGTGATTTTGAGTCGTATTTCAAAAGATTGGATAATCAACTCTCTTGGCAGTCGGTAGATTCCGATGTTATCCGTAAATGGATGGAGAGTATGATGGATAAAGGAAACGTTGCGACCTCGGTCAACAGAAGACTGAGTGCTCTGCGTTCCTTTTTTCGTTTTGCTCTGATTCGGAATTTGGTGGGCAAAGACCCGACACTTGTCGTGAAAGGACCCAAGCGAGCCAGGCTGTTGCCGCAGTTTGTCCGGCAAGACACGATGGATAAACTTCTCGATGAAGAGGAGTGGTGGGATGATACATCTTTTAAAGATGTCCGTGCACGTACTATTTTATCAGTGTTCTATGAAACCGGTGTGCGGCTTTCAGAACTCACGGGGCTGGACGATTCGGATGTGGATATGGTCGGTCGGCAGATAAAAGTGACGGGAAAAGGAGATAAACAACGCGTCATACCTTTTGGGGATAGTCTTGAAAAAGCTCTGAAGAAGTATCGGGATATGCGCGATGAAGTCGTGCTGCCTGTATCGCGAGCTTTTTTTGTAGACGACAAAGGAGAGCGGATGAAACAATATAATGTGCGGACATTGGTGAAAAATCATCTTTCGAGAGTTCTCACTCAGAAGAAACGCTCCCCGCATGTGCTTCGTCATTCTTTCGCTACGGCCATGTTGAACAACGGCGCAGGCATAGAAAGTGTGAAAAAACTGCTTGGGCATGCCGGACTCGGCACAACGGAGATTTATACTCACACAACGTTTGAGCAGTTGAAGAAAGTTTATAAAGAAGCCCACCCAAGGGCATAACCTTATTAAAACAGGAGGTAACTATGGAAATTAAGATTCAGTCAATTCATTTTGACGCTACCGAAAAATTACAGGCGTTTATCGAAAGAAAAATCGCCAAGTTAGAGAAGTCTTACGAAGAAATACAGAAAGTAGAGGTGCAATTAAAGGTTGTGAAGCCCGCAACAGCTCAAAACAAGGAAGCAAGCATAACGGTTACGGTGCCGGGAAGCACGCTTTTTGTGGAAAAGGTGAGTGATACATTTGAAGAGAGCGTTGACCTTGGAGTCGACTCAATGCGGGTGCAACTTCAGAAATTCAAGGAAAAATCAAGGAATTATTAAAAAAAACCTTGAAAAGTTTTGGTAATTAAAAAATAATGCCTATCTTTGCAGCCGTTTTCAGACAGGTTGTAACTCGAAAGAGAACGGCTGCAATGAAAAGCCTCTTTAGCTCAGTTGGCCAGAGCACGTGATTTGTAATCTCGGGGTCGTT